>JABEBX010023515.1_pt1 | contig 46048 bp, 82 predicted proteins | sample 7245971 | NCBI WGS metagenome assembly JABEBX01 (sample SAMN14506365, study PRJNA622280) | hot springs metagenome | biome: hot spring [ENVO:00000051]|acidic hot spring [ENVO:00002120]; feature: spring [ENVO:00000027]|sediment [ENVO:00002007]; material: sediment environment [ENVO:01001048]... | reverse complement strand
ATTCCTCATAATCTTTTTGCAACTCTTCGTATTCTTTTTTAAGTTGCTCATATTTTTGTATATCCCAATCTTTCATTAAACACCTCCTCCTAATATTATTATACTAAAACATCATAAGGTTCTTCTGCAAAATTTAATCTTCCACTAACTTTACTCATTACTTTAACAAACCATTCATCAAAAAACTTATTTTCAAGTTCCACTGCTTTTTCAGGTGAATAATTTGTTTTTATTACAATAAAAAGTTCATCCCATTCCTCTTCTGGATCACAATGGAGCTCCAAATAAATTGGAACATTTCCAAAAACAGAATAAATATATTGAGAAGCGTCAATAAGGATATCAATTAAATCAATGTTAGCTGATAAAAAACGAGTTACTTTGTCATGATTTATAAAAGAATACTTTTGCTTTAAACCATCAATTGCTTCTATTATAAAATCTCGTTCATAGTCTTCAGATAAACCACTCCATTTTATTCGTTTCGCATGTAATTTTCTCATCTGGGTGGATATAAACTTCTTATATTCTTTTTTCATATACTTCCTTTATAGTATTAAAATATTTCCTGCACTAAAAAGTTTTTCAATATACCTTTGTGCTAAATCTTTATTACTAAATACTGCTAATAATACAGCATCCTCACCATCATCAATCAATTGACAATAAACTTCATATTTATCTTTATATACGGTTGATATGTAAATTCGTTTAATTGCTCTAATATTTACATAACCTCCATGCTTATCTGTTATAAAAATTCCACTATACATTTTTCACCTCCTTTGCTAATTTTAATACAGGGGTTCCCTTTTCATCAAACTCCATATTTTCTTTCCATAAATCCAACCACTCATCAAAAGTTATTCCTTCTTCTCTAACTACCCTACATAAATATTTTTGTTTTATTTCTTTTACTGCTTCTTCGCAAAGAACATCTAAAAGTTTTTTACCTAAAATAACTGCATTGTTCTTTTCTGAATTATATATATCATAGTCTATATATACATCTAAATTATGAAAAATAGTTATTAGTTTATCTCGTAATATCCATAAATGTCTTAAAATTGTAGAATGATATATTACTCTAGCGGACTCCATTTCCATTCCTACATTAATACATCGTATATACATAATACATGCTTGTTCAAGATATTCTCTATTTGTCATTTTTATGTTTCCTAAAATATAATTTCATAGCTTGTGCTATCGCTTCTTGATATCGTATAGCCTTAAATTCTGCAAAAATATCTGTAGCTTCATTTCTAAATTGTCTATGCTGTATTTTATGTAATTCGTATAACCACATCTTTACTTGTTTAGTATGTAATTCTGGATGCTCTTTCACTACTTGTTGAATATTATATAAGACTTCTTTATACATAGGCCACCACCAACAGTCATCATGATGGACATGGAACAAGTGTTCCTTTTTACTGTGTTCTAATTTTTTAAGCTGATCCAATAAAGATAATAAATCCATAACTACGATAATTCCTTAATTTTATTAATAAATTCAGTCAATGAAATACCTGCACCTGCCGCATTCCTATGTCCTCCACCTCCTAATGACTTAGCTAAATCAAGGGCGGAAACGGAACAAGTATCAGTACTCCTAAAACTTAAAGAAACTCTATCTCCTATTATATAAAACAAACCTACTACTTCATTACTTTTAAGGGATAAAATATTTCCAATTTCAGATTGTAACCAATTAACATTATACATAGAAACAATATAATCACCTATCTGAATTTTTATAGGAATAGCAGATCCAATAAAATCTTCAATTAAATGATTTGTATAACGCTCAATAGCCTCTCCTTTAAACATAGTTTCTTTTGTATCAAATAAAAAGCGTTCTTTATATACTTCTGGCTGATTAGTATATAAGAATAAATAATTATTAAACCATTTCGTCTTATGACCATGTTTCCATTCCCATATATCTCTATCCTTTACTAATTCAATAGATTCAGGCGGTTCCTCTTCATAAAAATATTTCCAAGTTAAAGACGCCCCAGATTCTTTCACATCATAAACATATTCAAACTTATCAAAAAACATTTCTTTAATTACTTGTAACTTTTCATACGCTCCTATATGATGGTCAATATTTATTACTCTTTTTACCTTGTCTAACAAAAACTTATAATCTGAAATCGTGTTTAAAGAAAAATCTAAAATATAAACAATGTCTTCATGGTTTACAGATTTTAAAATATCATATAAATTTTCTTCTGAATATGAATAATTTAATGAAAAAGTTATGCTGTCTGGAAACTGTGATAAAAATACTGCGGCGGACATTGTTCCATCTATACATTTATCATGATAAATACATACATTCATTCAATGCCTCCTAATTGCATTACATCTCTTCTAATGCTTTTTTGATTTTATTAGCTTCTTCCATTGTAATCCAAAAATGGCGGCCTTCTTCTATAAGCATAATTCTAAAATATTTTAATTCTTTAAAATATTCACTTCCAAGAAATCTCTCCAAATCAATACAATAATCAGAGGTTTCATACCTAGATTTCAGGGGGAAAAGTCCAATTGCCAGAAAATTATTATCTTTGCCAATTAGTAATTTTCGCTCAAAATTTACCCCTGTTACTTTCAATAACACTTGTCCTAATTCAGTTACAATATCTTTTGCTATATCCATAGCAATTTCTCATTGTTCCTTTAGGAGTTTCTAATGAACCTATAAATGTATCTCCTTCTTGGTTTCTCATATAATAGGCGTTAATGGTATGAGGTCTACTGTCTTTACCGTCTTTAAATACTGAATAGTCTCTTCTATTTTGATATATTTCCATATTATCACCATTGTCTACTAAATGCCATTCATCCTCACTAAATGTTAAAGGTGTTATGGGTTTAAAAAAAGCCAATTTATGAAAATAACCCAGAACCTTGCTCTTATCACAGTGTTGACAATTATTGTCATAAACCTCCATTAACTCTTCCAATGCTGTTCCAGTCATCCCTCCATAAAAATCTTCTTCTTCTGTAAACAAATATCCAGGTATAGGGCTACCGTCCTTAACCAAATTAACAAAAGTATTAGTTACAATCGCTGCCGACATGCCTGAATGTCCTTGACTATGCAACTTTTCAAGTAACCTTAATAAACAAAATTTAATATCGCTATCCTCATCTAACAAATTCAATTCATTTTTAGCATGTTGAAGACTATCCCCTTCCTTAATTTCAAAATACATAAAGCACCCTCCTATTCATCTCTTCTAATAACTTTAACATCATTTAAAACCTCTCACACAACATATCCTATAACTTTTATTTTCGTAATATTAGAAAAATATATACAACCAAATTTGGTGATTACTACAAAATCACTCATTCTCCTATTAACCATCTGATCTCTACTTACATATTCCACATGACCAGTAATTTTAAATTTCTTTGTTTTACTCGTCAAAGTATCTACTTTCTCATATTCAATTTCTGCTTCATCACCTTCATAAATCTCTTTACCATCGTCATCACAAATCCCGATATATTGTCCAACTGTTCCTGGTACAACTTCAACAATAACAGGAAGTTTATCCATACATTCTATTATGCCTGAACTACCTATTACATGTACATTATTTTCTTTTATTATAAAATGTCTACCTGTACAACTATCTTCAATATAATAGCCGTGAACCCATCTGTAACTTTCTCTAGATATACCTCTAAACTTAATACTCCTATTCATTTCATCCTTCCTAATAGTCTATTTTTCCATTTTCGAGATAAAATCAACAAACTTTTTCAGCATATAACTACAGTAACCCCATCTCTCCAAGTTGTTTCTTAGCTTTTTCTATCCTTTCTTCCCATTCTTTTCTGCCAAATGCAGAATCTTTTAATGCTTCTATATTTGTATTTTCATCTATTACATATTCGTTTCCATTAAACTCAAAACTAACATCACAATGACATCTATCTGCAAGCCATTTAGCAACATCAACTGCATCGAAAGATAAAGTCCCTACATAAAAATCAATTTTTATATGTCCAACATATTTTGTTAGTTTAACTGAAATACTTTCTTCCAACATCTTTTTACCTCCCAATATTTTATTTAACTCATCGGCTATTTGTTCTTCTACTATATATTCATTTTCAATAATCCAACTTAATTTACTACTAAACTCTGCTATCGCTCTTCTTTCTTCATCCGTAAAATGTTCAGGATGAAAAGTAACTTCCCATATTTTCATACGATAACTGGATACAGTATTAGCACATTGTTTAGCTTCTTCTACTAATTGTAGTATTCTCCACCATTTGTAATTAGCAATTTTTGCACTCTTTAATAAATCGTATAGAGTATCTCTCAAATTACTTAATAATCTTTTTCTATCAAGTTCAGCATCTTCTAATTCAAATTGTGTTTCCCTATTCCCTTTTTCTCGACCTCCCATTGCACCATACATCATTAATCTGTAGTCAATTATTTTTTCTTTATTTTTGCTAAGTTCCTCTAACATTTGTTTTAACATTAAAGCATCTCCTTTAGACTATTCTTAACTTCTATATCTTTCCGCTTTTTGTGTTTCAACATTTTCTCTCATTTTATGTATTGTATTATATACAACTAATGACATCTTTTCTAAATATCGAAATGCATCATCATCTACATCTGTATGTTTTATATTATCTTTAATGTCTTTCAAAATACTTAATGTATCCGAAAAATTATCAAGTATTCTTCCTGTAGCTTCCATTGCCGTTATATAGCGTTTTAGTTTTTCTTTCATTATTTGCCTCCTTTTTGCATAAATTGATAAATTCCAATCTGTTTCTTCCTCTCTTTCTTTTAATACCATAAAGCAACTCCCCATATTAGTACTCATGCAATATTTCACGCAATTCCCTAAGCAAATCCAAAATATTAGCAAGCGTCTCTACTATACCGCACCCTTGTTTTATAGATTCCTTTACACGCTCCATATCTCCATAAACTTGCACAGGATCAAAATCTTCCAATTTCAGTTCTTCTTGATCTTCAACATCTTTTTGATAGTCATTAAGTGAAGTGCTCAACAGTATATAAATACTAGAATTCAATTCATCTAACTTTTCTACTTCCTGCTCTAACTTTCTAATTACATCATTGCTCATGCTTCACACCTCCTTCAAATTAAATCTTTGATTTTTTGATAGGAGTTTTCAGAAAGCATAACTGTGTATACCAATCCATCTGCTCTACCTGGAGTTACATCGTATCCCCATTTATCCTCTCTACCTGAAAAGACCAACTGAATTTTCCCTTCAATAAGAATGTCCTTTAAGGCATCAATAAATAAATCATCGTCATAAAATTCTCCATAATAAGACTCTAAAAATATATCAGTTACAATATCTCCATCAGTAATAATATTAACATTACGGAATCCATAAACATCTTTATTCTCTTTAGAAGAAAAGAAATCCTCCAATGCTTCTTTCTTTTTTAAATCAACCCTAGTTCCTTTAGAAATAATGTAGCTTAGTCTAGAAAAGTATCTTGTATCCATCTCACACCTCTCTAATCCTTACTCAAATAATCCATATAAGCTGTGAAACATGCTTTACATCCACATTCTCCTTTACAATCTAACGGACAATCATCTTTACATGTACAAACTTCCCAAAATTCCCAATCTTTTTCTTCTGAAAAATCACCTTTATAAATACCATAAGGAGGGTACTTCTCCAATCCTTTCTTTGTTGGCTTACCTTTTTCAAGATAAACTTTTATCAAAGTTTCAGAAGAAACCTCTTCTAGTAATTTTTTAAATTCAGACATCTCACACCTCCTCTTAATATTATTATACTCTTGACGCTCTCCTAAATTCTATAAATTTTATAATAAATTGTAGTAGGTCCTACTCCTCCTGCAAACTTAAATCCCAATGCTGCTTCACCATATCCTACAAATAACCCTTGCACAACGAAATCTTGATATGTAGACAATCCTTGATAATAGGAAACAGTAATAGCATCACCACTTGCAGGAGCAGTAGAAAATGTTAATGATATAGCTCCCGTCTCATAATTAATTGTTCCAGAACAATCAGTCCCTGTTATAGTTCCATTCCCATTATCTGTTGCTGTATAATTTGTTGTTCCTATTGTATATGCAACAGAAACTGAAGTTTGACAAATAGGAATAGAAGCTAATGTCCCTGAAAAAGAAGTCGTACTTCCATTTCCTGTTCCTATTGTTACTCCTGAAATAGTATTATACTTTGCATCTAATGTATAAGTACTATGAAAAACATTTGGTAATGTAGAACCATCAATAGAAAAAACATTATATGCATTTACCGTTAGATTATAGGGAATAGCTGGATCTTTTTGAACCGCAAGAAGAAACAAGAATTCTTGATTCAATTTTTGCCCAGATAACAAAATAGGAGCAGTTATTTTCTCCACTGTTAAATTATCCGTACTTGCAAAAGAAATACTTCCACTTCCTATCAACCCATTATCCTGTCCCACTGTCAATGTCCCATACTCTGTAATTCCATAATTAGCCATTTATAATACCTCCTTGTTTTTTAATCTCTTTTAAATATATAATCACTCTTCTCCTCAACCATGCTTCTCTAATATCATTGTAATCACTTGCCATCTACTTCTACAATAGTAACGCCTAAACTTTTAATATCATCAACACTTTAATAATTACCATACAATCTTTTTACAAGCACTTCACAAATTACCAATTTCCACATATTTTTATCCATTGTAATAGAAAACCATTACAGAGTCTCCTAAATAAGCGTGGCGACCCATTTCTGTGCATCCTGTGCCATTTGTATTGTTTTTTAACTCCTATTTTTTAAACAAAGGTTTAAAAAATCCTTTATTCATCTCTCGCATCTCCCTATATTACTCTCTAACACATCTTTTATTATCTTTTGAACATATTCCATTCTTAATATCTTCTTCAGCTTTCTACTCGCCCATTCTATTTTTACATTGTCTTCTTCTAACTTAATCTGTCCGCATTCTATATCGTATAAACTCATTGGATTGCACAATACAACGCTTCCATCCTCCTTTTCTATTCTTCTTTGCTTCCTGCAACAGCATGTCATACACATCCATCTCACTCATCTCTTTAGTATCATTATAACTAATAAATTCTTCCATTCGTATAGTGCTTATATCAAAATTAGATATAGCATTCCACACACTACCACATGCTCCATCTGAAATGTCCTTACTAGAAGAATCAGGATGGTCTACTTTTCTCTTTTCTCTATACCATTCTAAGTTAAATAATTCTCGTTTATATATACTATGATCACAATGCTTTATCCTTCTTTCAAGATAAAGCTGTATTAAATTCAAATATTGCTCATCGCTAACATCCACAGATAACTTTTCTACTCCAAGTCCCGCTCTTTGTAATAATTGTATCATATCTGCGCTCTGAAAACTATCAAAACTTACTTTTACTATATTCATTCCTTTATCTCTTAACCATAATAAAAATTCCCTTATTTTCCATAATGGGATCTCATCGTCCATTCTATAATTCACACTTTTTTCTATTCCAATCATCCATTCCACTCTTACAATAGGTAATACTCTATCCAAATCATCTTTTTTTACATCTTCTATATAACTACAAGCTATACCCGCTCTATCATGTCTTCCTAAAGCTAAATCACAATGTATAAACCTTTGTTTATGTTTATCCTTTACTTTACTAAGATTAAAATAATCCTGTAACCTAATATTATCATACATACTAAGTTGCACTATTTCTCGATTAAATATATTTTCCCCATCTATCGCGTCTTCATATGCTTGAGGAGACTTCATTAATTTATTATCATTCCCAATAGATAATCCCAATACATCCCTTACTGCCATAACTATATTTGTAGTAAATATATCCTTAAATGCAATGGGAACTACTCTAAAAACTTTACGAAGGTCCTCCTCTTCTTTTACTACTTCAATTAATTTTTTACCTTTCCATTCATCTTTAATAGGCCGAGCAGTAACAGTCATTATTTCTTCAAAATCTTTCCAAGTATTAATTACCATAGGCATTATATTGCCTTCCCCGACAAATACTACAAAATCATCCTCACTATTATCTATTATTCCCATATCTCTTTTTACATCTATACCTGTAACATGGATAATTTTTACATTATCTCTTCCTGTTACTTTTTTAATCCTAGTCTCCACAAAAGAACTTTCATCCAATGCAGAACTAATAAGCATAGATAATCCCATGTCTTGTGAACCCATTACAAACCTACTTAGTCTTCTTTCTAATATAGTAGTATACAATTCAAAAGCAGATCTAAATGTATCTTTTTCTAATCTAAAATTTGCCTCATCAAGTATACTACCCAGCACGTTCATACCAATTTGATGCTGAAATTTGCTGCCAGTAATAACATGAACTCGATTAGGAAACTTTAAATAACTTTCAATATCTTTATCCCTTTTAAATCTTTCAATAAAAAATGGAGTAGTATCTATCATATTCACTAATTCTTGAAAACCAGTAAATTTTGATTGCTTCAATGATATAGAAAAATAAATAAAAAATATGGCGCTACCTCTGGCCAATCCTAAATAATCCCACATTGTGTTACCAAGCATGGCCAGCTCATATAGCTTGCGCATCATTAATACATTTGCAAAATAAGTTTTACCTCCACCAATACTACCTGTAAGAATTATTTCAGTAATACTTTTCTTATTATCACATATATCTACTAATTGATTTTTCCAAAATAAATATAAATATTTAGATGTAGCTCCACTATAATAATAACTATCTATCCATTCTTCAATAGGAACTATTTTATCCATTGTCGACTCCTGGATCTAAACTTATTACAGGATCTTCGTTTCTAATGTCTTTTATAAATTGTATCACTTTTAGTTTCTTATTCTCATCTAAATTTTTTAATTCCCATAGAATCTCCCTTTCCCATCCTGTTTCCATTGAATAATCAATATTGAACTCTTTTTTAAGACGGGCTAACAAAACAACATATTTATCAAGAAGCTGGAGTAATTTGCTCCCTTCATCTGTTAATCCTCTATTACTTATAGATCCTTGACTAATTCTACTTTGAAGGTCTACTACCTTATTCTTAATCAATTCTCCTAAAAACTCTGAATACTCAACAATTTCTTGTAATTTATTGTTATTTATCGTCGTCATCGATTATTCCTTTTATTCCAAAGGGAAACAAGGTTTGGTCTCTTATATCTAATTCTATTACTTTTGTAGTTCTCAATTGTTCCACTTCTTTTTCTATCTTATTTTTATACTTCCAATCAGTTTTCTTCCCATGCAGCATTAAATCTATATTCTTTATCATAGTGGTCAATTTACCAAAGCTGGGAAACTTAATATCTAATCCTGAAAACATAAAAAAAACAAAGAATATATCTATACCATACTTCTCATATAAATATATTAATACCCTAAAATCCAACTTCATATTTCGTGCTAATAATATTAATTCCACTATATCTCGATTGGCATCCTCTATAACTATTTTATTATCTATTTCTTTTATTTCCATAGATCTTCCTTTATAATATTCCACATTTGTGCTCTATAATATACAGTAGTACCGTCATATTTATAAACATATTCTTTTGATTGATCTTCAATATTGTTATACTTATTCTCTTCCATATCCATAAATATTTTATCATAATATCTCATTTTACTCCTCCACTTTGTTATCTCTCCTCGAGTTATTGTATAAAGATAACTAGATAATTTGCCTTTACCAATTTCATATTTTTCCATCTTTTCTAAAATTTTACTAATAATTTCCATTACCAAATCATAATTATCCATATGAGCATAAAAATTAAGAAGTTTGAATATAAACCCTTGAATTATAAAAACAAATTCAGTAGAATTATATCCATATTGACTATAGATATATTGCAGGAAGTCTTCCACATCAGAGGAAGACTTTTTGATTATGCTGCACATTTCAGTAGCATAAAGAATATTGCCATCAATTATAATACTCTCTATAATTGGTTTCATCCCAATAAAACTCCTTGAATTTCTTCTTTAATAGAAGTGACTTTACCAAATTTATATTCCAAATGTTTCCAATATTTTACCACGTCCTCCAATCCATCTATCTTATCCACCTTAGTATCCTCTAATATATAATTCGCCACTCTTTGCGCCTTCTCAGATAATCTACTCAGAAAATCATTTGTTTCCACCTCTGGTATAAAATCTGAATTTTTATCTTCAATTTCTATTTCATTCCCCTCCTCATCTATAGGTATATTTAAATACCCAATTTCTCTATCTTTTTGATAATGTTTATATAAATCTTTATATGCATTATCTAAAGCAATATATGCATATGTAATAAATTTTGAATTCCCTATTTCATTAAATTTGTTTGCAGCTCTTGATAATGCTATCCATCCTTCTTGAACCAAATCATCATAACTCAATAAATTATCCTCTTGTGTTATACCATACCACTTCCTTGCAAACTTATGCACCAATTTTTCATACTTTGATAAATCCATATGCGTTCCTCCTTTTATTTTTTTTGTTTTTGATTTTTGTTTTAATTTGTTTTAAAATCATTCCCTCTACCTTCATAATTAGTATTATATATACTTTTTTAAAAATGTCAAGTGTTTTTATTCTTTTTCTATAATATACTGCATACACATTCTAATCCTAAATCATTTTTTGCATAAAACTTATTACCACAATGTGATACCCTTTCAAAATTCTCCAATAATTTTATAAAATCTATCCCAAGCAATTTTACCTGCTTCCAATTTCCTGAAATCACTCTTCCTAAGATATTATTCCATATAATAGTATCTTTTACAAATTTACAAATTATTTTATGCTCTTTTCTATGCAAAACAAGTTCATCTCTCAATGGATCTAATAATTTCATTGCTACTTCTCTCATACTTATATTATCCAATTCTATCACTGCTTGAGCATTTATTACAGTAAAAATCTCTTTAAACATTTCTATTTTTTCTTCATCTAATGATACTGCTTTACATAATACATCTACAGTTAATATATCAATTTGTCCTTTTAATAAAAGAAAACTATTATCATTAGCCAATGATATTGATAAAATATTATTCTCTAATACTTCAATTGCTTTAGGATCTATTCCCACTCCTTCTTTAAATCCTTCAAAATTAATTTTATCAAACATTCTAACAAAAAAGGATACTGAACCTGCATATATACCATCATCCAACAAATAAACATATTTAAAAATATCCTTTAACCTTCCGTCAGCAAACTTGCCTACTTGTATAACCTTTTGTATATCAATATCTATATTCTTAGTTTCTTTATATATCTCTGACTCATTTGTAAAAGGTTCTAAAGATATATTAATATCCACATTTTCTGCTTCTTTAAACTGTAAAACCCCATCGGCTATAATAACTTCATAATCAGTACTATCCCTTCCTAATAATAAAAACACATCGGCAATCAATTTCTTTGATACTGAAAAACTAACCTGTTGTTTAATAAATACATCTTCAATTACTACAACAGCACTTTCATTCTCTAACATAAAATTAAAGCCAGTGTAATGAACAACGGGGGCATCTACTTTTGATAGTATATCTGAATAAACTTTTAAAGTAGATCCATTTACTATCATCCTCTAATCATTCTCCATAACTTAGTCAAACTCCATGACATCAGAATTAATAATACTGCTATAATCCCCCTTTGTACAGTAAAATCTACTATAGCTATTAATGCAACGACAGTTCCAGTCAACATAAGTAAAAACGATACTACTGCAATTAAAACATCAATCAATTTTGTTACCATTATTTCCTCCTCCTCTACTTTATTATACATCCCATTCATCCTTATTTCTCCTCTCTATCAACTTCCATATTTTCCATCCCCCTGCTGAAAGTAAAAGCAATAATAACCCAAACCAACTTATTGTAGGATTAAGAGTAATTATACCTATTAATCCTAATACTATCCCTGACAACCATACTAATAAAGATATAATTCCTGTCATCCATGCAATCAGTTTTATCATTCTCTTTTACTCTATCACGCCCATATTAATATACTCAATTTCATTCTCTCTATAATTAAAATCATCATGAGTAATTAATATAATTGTTTTATCCATTTCATCCACAATATCTAATAATAAATCAATAACCTTCTCTCTTACACCTGTATCCAGCCCATCAAACACTTCATCAAATACTATTATATTCCAATCCTTTGCAAATACTAAATTTGACACATAATTAAAACAAAGATTCAATGCAAGTGTAACTAATCTCTTTTCTCCATTACTCAATCTCCCTAATTCCACCTCCCTACCTTTATCTAGTATTTTCAATTCCAACTTCTCTGAAATCCTTTTACTTCCTTTAACATCATAATTTAAATTTACTGTAAATCTATTTGTAAGTCTAATCAAAAACTCATTGACTACTTTACTAAACTTTTCTAAAACCTTTTTAAATATTTCTACTTTATACTCTGTCAACCTTTCTACCCACCAGTTCCCTGCATTAACTTTATCTTCTATAATAATTATATTATCCTGTAATCTTTTTAATTCAACATCCAATTCCTGTATTTCCTTTTCTAGCATATTCTTTATTTCTCTTGACTTCTCCATTACTGCAACTTTAATGGATAATCCTTCTATCTCTTTATTTATGCTTGCAATTCCTTCCATTTCTTTTTTATAATACTCTCTTTTTTCATTTTGTGTATCTTGTATCCTTTTAACTTTCAATTCTGCATCTTTAATTATATTATCAATATCCTCTTTCTTCTCCTGCCATTCTTTTAATTCATCATAAAACCCATTTATCCTATCCTCAATCTCTTGTGCTACTTTTTCCTTATGCTCTCCTGATACCTCTTGCAAACAAACGGGGCATATTGTCAATCCATTTATATTATTACTCTGCTTTTGTAATTCAGATATATTATTTTCCAATGAAGCTATCTTATAAATAAGACCCTTTAACTCATTTCTAAGTACTAAAAGAGAATCAAATATCTTACCCTTTGATTGTTCTAAATCTTCAATTTCATTTGTAATATTTAAAAGCATTTTATTAATAGTCTCTATATTTTCTTTTTTCTTATCAATCTCTTTCTTTAATAGTTCTATTTCCCCCTCTGAATAATCCATACTATTTTCCTTTAATTTACTTTGCAATACTGCTACCTTATTATTTATCCCATTTATTTCATTGTTCAATAATAACTTCTCTTTCTCTCTCTCTTTTACCTTGTCTTTTAATTTAGCAATAATTTCATCAATACTATTATAAATATACTCCGCAACTACTTCCTTTCTATCCTTCTCACTCAAATTCAAAAACCCAGATAAACCTCCACCAAATATCACGGAGTTCAAAAAAGTATCTTTACTTATCTTTATAGCTTCTTTATACGCTTCTTTCGTTAATTGCCTGCCATCCCATAATATAGAACTACTTGCCTTCCTTTGTTTTCTCTTTACTATTATTCCAGAGTCGGTAACTAATGTAGCACTGCAAACATCTTTATCATCTCCTATTACAGTATCTGCATTAATATCCTTCCAGCTACTGTCATATAACGCCCATAACAAACTTTCCACGAAGGCGGTGGATTTTCCACTTCCATTTTTCCCTGTTACTACTACAACTTTCTTTTCTGGAATATCCCATTCCCATTTATCAAACTTCCCAAAATTCTCCAATTCAATCTTTTTTATTTTCATTCTGCCCCCTCATATGTTTTTTCTTATATACCATGCGTCTATTTTACCATCATGAATTTTATATACCGTTATATTATCATCAGTATCTTTCACAAAAACTCTTATATTAGGGCAATAAAAATCCATAGCATCAAATATATTAAATATTTCCTTCTTTACATCTTTGTCTTTTAAATCAATTGTCCCTTTTCCTGCATCTATATATATCATAATTTTATCTGAATCAATTGATGCATTTATTGTTGTTCCAAGTGAATAAGAATCAGCAGCGGTTACAATAATATGCTTTATTCTGTACCCCAAATCTTCCGCCAATTCCATAAATCTCTTATTAATTATTTGCTTAGTATCTTCGTTAGTATTATCTTTAATTCCCCACCATATCCTTCTTAATTCCCCTATTCGATGTAATAATTCACATTCATACTCCATCTCGCACCTCCCTTCTTTCCATAATATAATCCACCTCTTGTATTATTATACTTGCCAATAACTTTATATGTGGCAATGCTAATTCTCTTAATTCTATACCATGCGTCCGCAATAACATTAGTACTTGCATCAAACAATCAGAAATTTCTGTAGCTGGGTTCTTTTTAAATACAATATCATCCTCTCCTATTAATATTTTTGGTATATCATCCTCTTTGTAATCATCATCTACTTCAGCTAATAATTCTTGAGTCAATTCTTTCAAATTATATAATGCAATTTGTGCATCTTTTATTTGTTGCCTATAAACCTTTGCCTCATCTAATACTTCTTTTAATTTAGTTTTTGCATTCAAAGCCTCAAAATCCATGTCACACCTCCTCTCTTTTTATTCTACATATTGTTCTTCTCCAAGTTCCATCTTCCGTAGCTAAAATCTCCCATTTATCAATATACTGTTCTAACCCATACCACTGCATCCAATCTATTATATAATATTTTGGAAAAGCAAAATCACCTCCATCTGTCCTAGCTGGATGTAGTTTAACTCTACCTACTAATTTCACTTCGCCTTCAATAGTCAATATATTCAAAAGTCCTAAAACATATTCTTTATAAGGAAAACTTTCATATTCATCATGTGACCTTTCTAAAAATATTTCTTGTATTCTATCAATACTAATCATCAATTCTTTAAAAAGACGTTCTCTCCTCTCTTCTGGAGTTCTAATAATATCAAGATTGAACCAATTGCCATCGTTATATAAAATCTCTAATTTAATATTTGATAATAATTTTTCAATATATTTATATGCTAACCATTCTTCATTTTCTTTAAATACTCCTCCATCAATATCCATTCCATAATTTAATTTACTCATATCATATACAGCAATTGTATCATCTGGATCTTTATAAATCTTAATTGTATGAATATCTGATTCTGGCAATTTGTATTTAATAATTTGAATAGGCTCTTTCGTCTTCATCTCGCATCTCCTACTATTATTATACACGTTTTCTTATTTCATCTGGAGACGCAAACACCGTAATAACACCATTCTTACTTAACACCCAATATCCTTTTTTCCCTTCATTATCAACAATTATCATGCTAATTCCAATTCCTTCATACTCTTTAACCCCTATTATATCTTCAATTTTTTCCAAGGATAATTTACTGAAATCACATGCCATGTGAATTTGTAAAAATATCTTATTCTCTAAAACATCATATTCTGCTTTTTCTAATACTACAATCTGATTAATTGCATCTGAAATTTTCCCCACAATTTCAAAACCTAGTTGCTGTGCAATTCCTTCACATTCATTTTGTAATTTCTTTGCATCCTGTTGTAACCTAATTAATCTTTCAATAATTAAATACTTCATCTCACGCCTCTCTTATAAAGCTTCACTTATTACTTCTTTATACAACTCTTTATTTTGCTGAGTATCTATCATACTCTTTATATACTCATCTACTCCTTCAATGCTATTATCAGACTCTTCCAAACTTAAATTTTTATCCTTTCCTTTTACTAAATTAATATCCACCCAGCGCATCCTACTTTGTTGCAATATCTCCTGCATCCTTTCTAAATTCACAGAATTCATAGCAACATCTATTCTTACAAATTTATCTAAATAATCTTTATTTAATTTCTCAAAATCAGCATCACTTGTAATATTAATTATTTCTTTTTTCATTTTATTTTCTATCGTTATTATACCTATTTTACCCTCCTGTAAACTAATCCTTGCTACTGCCTTATTAATAGATAAATCACCAAAATCAACTGAAACAATACTCCCAATTGACATTGCTTTTCCATGTTGCTGAATATTATGGTAATGCCCTACTATTATCTCTGCATCTTCAAATTTGCTCAATAAATCTTCAACAATATAACAATCATCTTGTTCATCTACTTGTCCATTACCAAATTGAAATCCTCTCAATGGAATATGGCCTGCAATTATATATTTACCCTTTAAATCAGAAGGAATATCCCATTGTCCCCAGGGCATCAAACAAAAATTAACTTCCTGAAATTGCATTATCTCTAATTGAGTTACCAATTTTCCATACTGTGCCAACCATTTAATTGTTAGCTCACCTATACTATTTATATCATGATTTCCAACTACAAAAATATATTGTAATAATTTCTCCTTTAACCCTGCTTCTAATGCATCAATCAATCTGTTCTTAACTCTATTTTCTATCTTGTCTTTCTTTTCAAAATAGTCCCCAAGAAAAAGAACTAATTCTCCTTTTTTAGCAGTATACTGCAAAATATTATTTAATGATTCTGTTACAGCATCCAAGTATAAATTACTCCCACCGACTTCATACTTTGCAGGAGCATCAAAGTGCAAATCGCCTACAATTAACATTCATCCTCCTCTTTATTCTTCTTCCTTTCTTCCATTTCTTTTTCTAACATTTGCTGAAATAACTTATCCTTTTTCTTTTTTGGATCTGGATACTCATCTGTTAATTCTTTTTTATCTGTAACTGGAAATGGGCTAACTATTTCATTGATTTTCATGTAATAATCTCCTTTTCTTAATATGTTTCATTCTTTCCGTATAGTGCAAATTCAATTTTTTGTGCCTGCTCTTTTGTAATAATTATCGAGTCTTCCATAATAAATTCATTATCATAAGGAGCTAAATTGGCTAACACTGTTCTAAGACGAAAATGTTCTTCCCCTTCCTCTTTACCTTCTCCATAAAATCTAAAATAAAATTTTATTGGAGACAAGTCATATCTTTGAAAAAAATAATATCCAAAATTATCCCAATCACTTTCTACCAGTTCTCCTTCTAATTTTATTCCTGTAATTTCATAAACTGTATCTACTACTAATTGTATAATTTCATTTGCTTTCTTCTCGTATTGTTTCCATAACTCATATGTTTCTTCTGCTAATAGAAAAAGTGAAGTCATTTAAAATCTCCTTAATTTTAAACATTAAACATAGTATAAGGGGCTGTTGCCCTCTTATATATGATAGTACTAATTGTCCCGTTTTTCAACATCAAATAACCCTGTTTTTGCCTTCAATTCCTCTTTAGCTAATCCGACATAACTAATGAGTAAATCTTTCTTTTGTGACAAGGCACTTACTACTGCCCCTAATATACCTGATTCTTCTTTAGCCTTTAAATAATCATCGTATGCTAATTGATACTTCATATCATCCTGTACAAGTTTCTCCAACATTCTTTCAGTAACCTTATCCCCAGATCCGCGATACTTTTTATCCAATTGTGCTTCCAAAACTTTTAAATCATACTTTAATCTATCCTCTTTTGCTTTTGCCTTTTCATACAAAACTGCAAACCATCCATACTTTGCAGCATGTTCCGCTAATTCATTTACCAAATTATTAGCATCCACTCTTCCTAACTCCTCAATGAGTTGTTCCACTTTAGTAATGTCAAAATTCATATCACGCCTCCAAAATTAAAATCTTTTAGTTTATTTTTTATAAACTCAATAAACTCATCACAAGAACAAATTTCATTCCAAACTCCATCAAACACCATTAATATATCCCCTCCCTCATCATCTAACAAATTTTCAAATTTAATGCAGAGCCACTTTTCCAAATTATCAATATTTTCTTCTTTATAACAAAAATCCATAAGTTCTTTAAGTTCTTCATAATTTAAAACCAATGCTTTTGTCATAAAACACCTCCAAAAAATTTTTTAGTCTTCAAACATCTTGTTTATATTATCTATAACTCTTTTAGTTTCTTCATTAGTAAGGAATAATGGATTTCCGAAAATATCAATAGCCATAATAGTTATAGTTTTATTGCTTATCAGATCAACTATTTTAGTTTTCTTTATAACATCATTCAATTCAATATATTTTGGATCTGGATCTTTAGCTCCTTCTAATATAACAAACTGATTTTCTACATATTGAGCTCGCGACTTGAATAATTCTTTTTCCCAAGATTTCGCATTTTCCGATAATTTTAAAATAATTTTCATACTACCATCTGAATATATTGTATAATAAAAATCATGTACAAATAAATCTTCTATTGCTACACATATAGCATATTTAATTGCCGTTGTTATTACATTCAAATTATCCAAAAACTTATCTATAAAATTTTCACTCATACTTTTTCTCCTTAGAATACAGTGTTTCTATTATAATCCTTTTAACTATATTTGCTATTGCATTTATATTAACATAAAAGCACTCTGTAAAATCTTCTACTTCATCTTCCCTCCTTCGGTCGGAGACTCCTTTCGTAAGGGAGGGGTGGTTGACTAAACAAGAAAAAGAAATATCTTGACCCTCATAATGTTTTTCAAACTCCTTTTTTTCAAAATCTCGAATAATTGGCTCTATTCTATTAGCACCATTTACTGAATAATATTCTAAATTCCCTTCTTTTGTGAATATTACAACATCACTTCGACTATACTCCATAATTTTTGAAATAGATGTTATATTAGGAAAATACTTTACTAAACTAATATAAAAACGATCCTCTTTTATAATAATGAAAGATAATTCAGTTTTTTCTTCCGTTTCTTCGGTCAATAACTCCTCTAATCTCATCCCACGCCCCCTCATTTCATTTCCTTTAATCTTCTTATAATTCTTTCAGATTCTTCATAAGTAAAGTAAATATTACTAGGAACAATAATTATAGAATATTTAAACATAATCTCTCTAAATACATCATTTAATAGAGTATCAAAACGAACATATTTATCGCTTTTCCCTTTAACCTTTTCTTCCTCTTCTGCTTCAATTTTTCTTGTATCAAATATATTTTGCCAATACATAACATTATAACCACTTTCATAAATCTCATCAGGATAATGATCAAATTTAATAAAAATTGCACCATCTCCTATATACATATCCACATCTCGTATAAAATGAGCCCCTCCTGTTTCCTCTTCCACTATCTCTGATAATCTTGTAAGAAACATATGTATATTATCTGCATATTTTAAATAACTTTTTCCTGCTGTAATAAGAAGCTCAGTAAAAGTCTTTTTTCTCAATTCCAATTCATGTGCTATAAAATCAATTTTATTTTCCTTCATCTCACACCTCCTATTATTATTATACTTTTTTAACTTTTCCATTTACGATATTGTAAACCACTTTATTATTCAAAATGTCTTTCATTACCACTATACCACTATATGGCCCAAAATCAATATCAGATAAATCATCTTGTTCTGTCAACGGATAATTTACAACAATTTCTAACACATATCTATCTATTACATAATCATAATACACTTTCATATCTGCTATATTTTCTTTCAATAATTTACTAATTTTATCCTCTGCCTTTTTACCTTCACTGCTTTCTATAGTTAAAGTAATATCAGAATTTATTTTCACATCAACCATTTCACGCTTCCTCTAATAATTTTTTAATCTTTTCAGCTTCTTCTTCTGTAACATAAACGATATCATATTCGCCTCCCATATTAATACTAATATAGTCTATATCCTTAAAAAAAGCATCTTCCAAAAATTGTCCTAATTCTACTATATGTTTTTCTTTATTATAAGATTTTTCTCTAACCATATATAAAAATACAATTTCCTTACCTTCATTATTTAATCCCCATTCCAATGTTATCCCACTTCCTTCTTTAACTGCTCGAACAACTTCATTTGCTACTTCTATAATTCTGCTAAAATACTTAACCCATAACTCATCAGCTTCTTTTAAATTTTCTTTAAACATTGCCTGCCTCTCTTTTATTGCTCTCTTCTGGAATATATTTGTAATATTTCAACTCTTGTTCTCGATAATACCGTAATAACTCTAACAAAACTTGTTCCAATTCTTTCCCTTTTTCATCCAATTTAGCTCTTATTTCTCCATCTATTAATTCATAAGGATAACTATGATAAAGTAACACTAACCTATTTTTAAGAAGGCGGATCATTTCTTCTACTTCATTGATTGAAGAATCCCAAATATTATTCATATCACACCTCCTAAGGTCTCTAAGTTTATTTTTGGTCATTTTAAATGGCTCCTTATTAATTCAGCATCTCTACTTGTTATCTTAAAAGGAGAATAATCATATTCAATAGAACAATGAGTTTTTTCTTTTAAAGATGGTATAATCTGTTCAATAACATGTTCCATTTCTTCAATCTCTTCTATATGTTCTTCTATATAATTATCAGGAAGCGTATATCCTATAGGTCTAATATATATAGTGTTATCATCAGGTGAAAAATAATATTTAATACAAATCCCTGTAGCTTCTTCTATTTTGTCAGAAATAATATCAATAATCTCTTTCATAGTTTTTGCATATTCTTGAATCATCTTTCCTGCTTCATCAATCTTTTTTTCTAAAAACTCCCTAGATATCTCTTTTATCTCATATCCACAAGCAGGGCATAAAAAATGCCACTTTAATTCCATACTATATACCCAAACCATATCTCTCCCACAATTAGGACATGTCTGTTGCATCTCACACCTCCTAATATTATTATACTCAAATGCTTTTAAAAAATTCTCTTATTTCTAAAATATTTTCACAAGGATTAACTTCGCTGCACTTTCCTCTTAAACAAGAAGGTCCTGCATTTTTGAATATAATTGGGGCTACTGGTTTAACTTGCTTAAGCATTTCAAGGGCTATATCTCTAATTTCCTTTTGTGCCCTATTACATGTTCTCAGTTCCAAGAAATGCAACAATTCTCTCGCATTCATAGTTACCACAATATCTGATACAATAGCAGTCGGCAATACATAACGGGCGTCTTCTTTTGGTATACCAAGACTTATTAATTTTTCATAAGCCTTTTGAGCAGTAAAAGTTAGATAATCAAAAACTTCTTTTGCTTCATTATTTACTTGTATAGTTTCTGGCATATAAAAGCCATTTGCTTTTGTATACCTATGCGATTGTTGAGTATAGCTTGCTATCCTGTGTCTAACTAATTGATGAGAGGCGACCCTGCTAATACCTTCTATTAGAAAAGTAAAGCTTACATGTTCCAAAATAGACAAATGACCTGATTTAATAATCTTGAATAACAATCCTTCTTTATCGGTTGTTTTTGATTGGTAGCATATTTTTGCTGTTTCAAAACATAAATCATCTGGATTTGGAGAGTAGTTTAATAGTTTTACTATCATCACTATCCACCTGTTTCCTCATTCCATTCATCACTTGTTAACACTATCGTATTGCCCCTATCATCATAAATAATTACTTCATCCACATCTATTCTTCCCAAATACCCTTCATTTTCAAGTTCAAGTTTAATCTCCCATAATGCAATTCCTTTTTTAATCACTGCTCTCATAGTATTACTCCTTTATCATTCGTTTTTTTAATAGTTCCATTCTGAATATACTTACATACAATTCCTTCTCGCTCAGAATCCATTTCTATAAAAGTTAGTATACTTTTTAACTGTCCTATAATTTCCTCTATTTCTCTCATAAATTTCTTCTATATTCTATTTCTTCATGCATAATGGTGAAATATTCTACAAAGTCTTCAGCTACTTTTTTATCCTCAACTCTAACCAAATCCATTTTTTCATTATTATCAAAAATACAAGTTACTGCCCATAAAGAAGGATTATCAGGTCTTATATAAATCTTTTTTATTTTATAAGTAGTGTTGCAGAAAAAATACATATTAGCTTCGGTAAATACTACATCCATATTACCTCCCCTATACCCATAATTTTAAAAGTTTGTCTCTCTGTTTAATAAAATAATCATGTTGAGTAAAATCATAACCACAACCAGTTAACCAAATAGCAAAATTTCTTAACTCTTCATACCTTATTTTCAATTCTTCATGTTCTTTTTTTAGTTTTTCATACTCTTTTTCAAGTTCTTCTTTTTTCATTTATTTTCCTCCTTTTAATATTTGTTTAATTTTTTCAGATTCTTCTTGAGATATCCAAAGACCATTTTCAAATACTGTTTGTATTCCAAAATGTTTTGTATTCTCAAAAAATTCAGTAGATAAAAATTTTTCCAAACTTATGCAATATTCTGGTTTATTTCTATCTTTTTTAAAACTATAAGGTATAAGCTCAATTTGAAGTGTATGATTTCTTTTGCCGCTAAGTAGTTTTATATTAAATTTTTCATCAGTTACTTTTCTAATAACATTTGTTAATTTAATTGCCACATCCATTGCAAAATCTAAAATCTCATCTAATGATTTATCTATCTTTTCTATATCTTCTTGTATCATTTTAAACTTCCTTTTTCAAGTTCTTCTTTTTTCATTTACCTACCTCCTATACTCCATCTCTTCATATCTATCTTCTCTTGCTTCCTCAACCATATTTGCAATATGAGTTATTTTATCTATTAATTGGCGTAAATTTTTTAATACATAACTTATATCCTGTGTATCTACTTCCTTTAAGTCTAACACAAGTCCCTTTACAATATTCATTCTCTCCATATCTATTCCGCCTATAAAGGCTTCATTGTCTAATTCAAATGCTAATCTCCAACTCCAATTCCCTTTTTTAATCACTGCTCTCATGACATTACCCCTTTATCATTCATTTTTCAACAGATATTTATTAGAGATAACTTTAAACTTAATAGACCCATCCTGAATATGTTTAACGACGATACCCTCTCGCTTTAGGTCCAATTCTGCAAAAGCTAACATACCTTCAAGCGTTTTAAATTCTTCAAAGAACTTAATCGATGGATATAAGACAGGAACATGTAACAGTTTATATTTTTCTACATATTCATAACGTTCTTGAGGAGTTAAATACTTTCCAGTATCTATATCATATATTTCAAAGATCCTAAAATCTAATCTTTGTAATTTTTCTTTATTGCCTTGAATTCCTGGTCCGCATAACTCGCCTTGTATCGCATAATTCTTGTTTGATTCAATTAATGATTGAATTATGCTTTGATTTTTTGCAACTCTCCATAAAGCATTATTTTCTTTTTCCCTTAGTTCCAAGTTTCTACTACACACCCCAATATGTTCATCTTTTTTATAAATGGTCATGGACGACCCGTCTAATTTAACTGTTACTTCAAAATTATCGTCTTTAAATATCGATGGATACTCATTAATTAAATTTTGAATTCTTTCAGCATCTGTCTTTGGAATAAATGACGGAAATAAACCATATACTTCTCCTGATAGGGATGCTGGAATTGGAGGTTCATATTTTATAACTCCCAACATTTCAGATATATCCTCACCAACTGGTATTTCTTTACCAATAAGTTCTTCAAATTTACTAATTGGCATTAGCAATCCTTGAGAAAGTTGCCCTCTGAGTTTCATAGTTCTTAATCTAAATCCTTCCTGCCCATTTTCTTCTATTTTCTTATACGAACTCTTTCTCAAAAATTCATATCGTGGTTTAATTGGCAAGAAAGAATCTATCTCAAAATAAACTCCATAATCTCCGACTCGAAAATCTCCTTTAGAAACTACGCATTGCCAACCATCAACAATAGCCAACTCAATTAGATCAGCATCCTTAATCGATTTAATCTCTGAAACTTTTCTAATTGTAACCAATTTTCTTTCCATACTTCCTCTATTATTTCATAAAAGTTAAATCTTCTGGAGAAGTAGCAATTGCATTATAATTTTCATAGTGTTCCATATCTCTACTATCTCTTTCATACACGACGAAAACTACACTCTTATTCCAAAATTTAATTCTTCTATATTCCATTTCACCTGCACCACCTTTATAAACTACCCATTTCCCAATATCATTATTTGTTAACTTATCTAAATCTAACATTATTCACCTCTTTGTTAATCCTTCTTTTCTACCAAATTTTCAGCAATCAATTTTTTAATATATTCCTCTGCTTCTTCTTTTGATTTAAAAACTTCTAATGATACCCTTTTACGGTCTTCTATATCACAAAATACTTCCCAATTAGATATTATATGTTCAAGATAAACACATATTATTTTGTCAAAATTAATAAAAATCCCATTACCTTTAATAAAACTCATTTACACCTCCTCTTCTTTTAAAATATGATTTATATCTTGCAACAATGATTCGGTCACTGATTTTAAAATCTTTACATTTTCTTTTGCTATTACCTCACTATAATCATATAATATCCCAATAATTTTTGTTAAAGAATTAAATGCTTCATTAAATTTTTTAATTCCAATCATCTCTTTATCTTCATCCATATAAAATGCCTCCCTTCTTTTAAATAGACTCACCATCTTTAACTGAAGGTATCCACGTAATTTTACCATCATCAAAGTAATAAAATTCCCTTTCTCCTTTAAAATCCACAATAGCAATGCTCATATCAGGATACTTACTTGCATCAATTATGTGAACCAATCCAATTTGATTTAACTTATTTAAACTACATGATAACCGAATTTGTATAAAGATATTATGCCAAGACATATTATATTCTGATTTTTCTAATGCCACAATACAATTAATAGCTTCTGTAATTTTGTCTACAATTTCAAAACCTATTTGCTGGGCAATTCCCTCAAATTCCTTTTCCAAGGTGCCTGCTTCTTTTTGTAATTCCTTTAATCTCTCAATAACTAAATAATCCACCTCACACCTCTGTCTTGTTTTTTAAACTGAATACTCTATATATGCATCAGGACTTTCATATACCCTAACCCATTCTAATTTTATCCCATCAAACTCATTATTCATATTCAGTTGTATATAATTATAACAATATTCAGAAAGACGCTCTGCAGTAGGATTATGTCCTAACTCCATTATTCTTCCTACATTCTTAAATTGTTCTGAATTTTTCTTTAGAATAAGAGCATGATCAAATTGTTCCGTCAACTCTTTAACTAATCTCTTAACTGAAACAAAATCCACTGATATATCTAATGGACCTAATTTAGAAGCACTAAAACATACTTTTATCATCCAAGTATGTCCATGTATATTTCTACATTTACCTGGATACTCCTCCAATTTATGAGCAGCATCAAACTTACCATTCACCACTACTTTGTACTGAGACATTTTTACCTCCTAAATTGTAGCAATAACTGCAACGTATTTATCATCATTGCCTTTTACTAATAATTTATCTTTTAGAAAATTAATCTCGCTTACTTCTTCTAACATAAACAAAAAATCTGATCCATCTACTCTACAAGATAAATCACCTCCTTCTTCTACAATACCTAAAACATCATCCCATTTAAATTGAGGTCTTTCAATATTATACTTTAATATATTTCCTCGTTGATACAATAAAACAACATCATCTACTTTTAATATTTTCTTTATATTCTCTACTGCAGAATTAGTAAAATCTACTTTTACTTTTCCAGTAACAGAATCTTTAACAGCTGTAGATATTACATTCTTTATCATCTCCCCTTTATCAGGAGCAAATACTTTTATAAAAACTGAAATAGACAATTCATCTTTACAATCTATTCTTAGAAAATTATTACAAATCTCAGAATCAACTACAGTAGCTCCTGATAATATTTTCAATAAATCAGGACGAAATGCTACTTCAGTTGGAGAAGGGACAAATCGTGCTGCTGCAAAACTAGGAGTAGCAGTATATATTCCATCTGAAAATAAATAAATAGAACTGAATAAATCAGAAATCTTTTTAATAGTAAATTTTTCCATATTCAAAAGAGACACAAAATCCAATTGTATTGGAGAAGAATTCTCATGTTCATTAAATAATGCCATTAAATCATCTCTTTTTAAATCCATAACTCTTAATTTCAAATCAATAGAAGTCCCTGTTCCTATAACTTCCAATTCATTATTTTTTAAAACTATATTATATTGAGTATTCGGAAGCAATGAAAAAATTTCAGTTATAACTTTGTTCTCAATTGCAAAAGGCGGTAACTCTTCAAATTCAGGAATTTGTATTAAAACTATTCCACTCTCTGTTTCTAAAGCAAATATCTTATCCGAATAATATACCACATCTGAATTTAATTTTTTAAAAATATTAACCAATGAATTCAATGCTGTTCCACTTATCATTATTTATCTCCTTTCAATAATTCTAATGCACGTTGACAAACTCCCATTAAATTATACCCCAACTCTAATCCCTCATACATTTTCTTTTCATCTTCTGGAATATACTTCTCATTTTTTTCTAATAAATAATTTATTCTTAATAATATATCCATTATCATTTTTATATGAGCTTCATTACTAATCCTATCATATACCATTTTGCTATCCTTTTTTAATCGTTCAAATTCTTGTTCCTCGGTATAAGTTCTTATCACTTAGACCCTCCTGTTTTAAATTTATTATAATTATTCATCACTTGACTCATCTACTGCCTTTGTACTTTCTAATACCTCAGAGACAAATGCCTTATCATTTGTCTCCTCTTTATAACACTTTGACAATATATAATCTATCTTACTAAACGCACTTAATGATACAATTCTTAAATACTCTAATCCTTCTTTATTATCATAGTTTTGCATATCATCCCCTTTAGTATCCAATATATCTATTATCTTTGCATAATATTCTAGTATCAAACTTATATCATTAATTACATTTGCAAAATGACTTTTATTTTCAAAAAACATCATTTACCTCCTCAGCACTTTTAATTTTCTTCTTCTGAGCAGATAAATAAACGTGTATTCTCATTTTTAAAGTTTTAATATCTTTATCTGGAAATTTTTCAACCAATTTCTGTGCTATCTCATTAACGGACAATCCTTGATTTACTAATTCTCTAATACTCCCTCTAATACTATCCTTTTTTACTTGTTTCTCTTTAGAAACTTCCACTGTCTTTTTTTCATTTGTTGACATACTCTCACCTCCTTTCTTTTTTAATTGATATACATTCATAGAAACTCTTGATTTTAATGTTTTTAAATCTTTATCTGGAAATCTTTTAGCAAGTTCCTCTGTTATCTGTTCTATAGTCAATCCTTCCTGCATTAACTCTCTAATAATCCCTCTAAATGAACCCGTAGTTTCATTTTCTATAGGTTCATTTCCATTTTCCATATTTTCATTTTCTTGAGACTTTATATCAGATATCATAGTTTTACCCTCTCTTGTATTCTTTGCAAGAATACATAACTCTTTAGTTGTTGAATCACATTCTATACATTCTGGAAGTGCTTCATCTATAAACGAAAACCTTGCATGACACTTCATCTTTTCTCACCTCTATTATTATTATACGAATAATTTCATTTCTTTAGTGTATTTTTCCACTATTTTTGAATATACTTCTTTAAATACTTTAAAATTCCAAATTGTCCTTTTCCCAGGGCTCATTAACTCTTCTATAACCTCTTTATTAAACTCTTCAACCCCAAACATCTCTTTACATGTTTTAAAAAGTATTTCATCATTGAAGGATACATTTCGCAATCCTTCGGTAGCTATTTTACGGGTATTTTTAGATTTAGAATCATGTTTAGGGATATATAAAACTGCAATGTCATATCCCTCACCAAGAGGAATATACAATCCCCCTCTTATACTGGTCATTATATAACTAGCACTATCAGCAGTATCATATGGAAGAGCTTTTAATATATCTATAGCTGTGCATCCAAATAAATGAAATTTCTTCTTCATTAATACTTCTGGACCTACTGTATTTCTCAAAAATCCAAACAATGACTTCAAATACTTAAATACTTCATTCTTTCTTGAAGTCAATAATACAGCAATTCCACCTATTCCTATATAATCTATACTATCATCTTGAACATATTTTAAAAGATAATCTTCATTACTTCTCGCATGCCATACAATCATTGGATTCTTTAACCCTGCTTCTTTCATTTTCTTCCATAAATCGTATGTCAATTCTCCATTACCTATAACATCTAAACCAACATATGGAACCCCTATATCATCAAGCTTTTGCTTTTTTACCCAGGTCATATAAGCTTGAAAATAATTTAAAAACTCTTTACTCTTTGTCCAAGAATAATCTCTAACCTTTACCCCCTTGCCTACATGTTTAGTATACCAAGAAAAGGCACCACTATCTATCATGGTGCCTTGAGGAAAATCTTGAATAAATTGCTCAGCATGTTTTCGCATTGAACTACTATAATAAGAAAACAATACTCCAGCCTTCTTTCCTTGTAGTTCAGAGATAAAATCTATCCCTGAACTATACCCAAAATAAATGGACATAAATTACTCCTTAAATCCCCAAATTCATTGCTTCTGCTCTTACTTGGGGTTCCCAAAACAATCCTCTAACAACTGAAGTTGTAATTTGATCTTCTTCTTTTATCCCTCTATATCGCATACATCCATGAATTCCTCTAGCTATTACCATGCACCCCGCACATTCTACTTCTTCTACAAATAAATCAGCTGCTGCTTGAGTATATTCTTCTTGCAACCATAATGCCTTTCCTAATTCTTTTAAATACCTAGGAATCTTACTCAATCCTACTACTTTCTTTCCTGGAATATAGCCAAATCCTACTCGCATTAATACAGGTACTAAATGATGAGGGCATAAAGTTACTACTTCTACATCCTTTACAAGTAACATTCCAGGGGCCTCTTTAGGGTCCCCTGAATTCATGGCGCAAGGAAATAATACTTTGTTTAAAATTTTTCGAGCATTTTCAATTATTTCATTTTTCGGATGGGCTAATTCAGTAAAAACAGAATAAACTCTTTTAGGAGTATCAATATAATTTTCATCATTCTCTACATCATATCCCCTATTTTTCAAAAAATCTGAAAATGATTTTAAAAATAAATCCTTCTCGGTCATTTACTCATTACCTCCATTATGTAATTTATAGGGGATTGGATCTTTTATGCCCACTTCTTCAAATGCTTTTAATCTTAATCTACAACTATCACAAACTCCACAGGCTTCATCATCATTTGTATAACAAGACCAGGTAAGCTCAAATGGAACATTCAGTGACATACCTTTTCGAATAGTATCACTTTTACTTAAATGCAATACAGGAGCTATAATTGAGATATTAGTTTTATCACGTGTTCCTGAATTAATAGCCTTCTCCATAGCTTGTAAAAACTCTCCTCTACAATCAGGGTACCCAGAATAATCTACTTGAGTTACTCCTGTAATAATAGCACTTGCTTCAGCTGCTTCTGCCAATGAGGTTGCAATACTGAAAAATATACCATTTCTAAAAGAAACATAAGAAGCAGGGATACCATCTTCAAACTTATCGTTTATATGTTCTTTATTACTCAATAACGCAAATCCTCCTATTTTCTTAAATACATCTAATTCAATGACTAATTTCCTCTCCACCCCTAATGTATCAGTAATTTTGTCAAAATACTCTCTTTCTTTCTTTTGAGTCATTTGCCCATAAGAAAAATGCAATGCTATCAGATCATATCCCAGCTCATACTTAGCTATCCATGCACTAGTTACACTATCCATCCCCGCACTAATTAATGCTACTGCCTTTTTCATCCTTGATACCTCCTATTTTTAATAAAATCTAGAAACACTTGTGAAAACTGTTCTTGAAACATTTCATACCTCCTAATATTATTATACTACTAATCTTTGCAATCTCCCCAATTTTTCCCATGTACAATGTCAATTTCAAATGGAATCAATTTGGGAAAAGGAATCTTTATATCCCTTACTATTTCCTTTATACTATTTTTAATTTGTTCAAACTCTGGTAAATAACAATCTATTAATACAGCATCATGAATGAAATTCACTACCTTGGATTGAAACCCTAACTGTTCTAATTTCTTTATAATCTCATAAGAAATATTTAAAGAAATATCACTTGCTGCTCCTTGAATAGGAGTATTCACTGCTATACTAGATACATTTGTATATTCCTCCTCTTTATCATTAGATATATTTAAATATCTCACTCGTCCAAACATTGTTCGCACATATTGATACTTATTAGCAAATGACAATACTCTTTCAAGCCATTTTGATAACTTTTTAAAATGAACAAAGTATTGATCACGCAATTCATATGCTTTCTCTTTACTAATACCAAGCTCCTCTGCTAAGGAAGCAGGTCCTCTACCATAAACAATTCCAAAATTAAATCCCTTCGCTAATCTTCTTAGTTCTTTAGCTCTAGGAGTTCCTAACTCCTCTTCTTTTAATCCATACACCTTCATAGCCACTTCAGTATGTAAATCTTTACCAGCATTATAAGATTCTATCATTGCATCATCTTGTGAATACAATGCGGCCACCCTCAATTCATGCTGAGACATATCAGCTTTAATAATTATACCTTCATCTCCAAACCTACTAATAAATGCTTTCTCGATTAACCCTCCTTTTCTAGTGGGAATATTCATTAAATTAGGATCTGAACTTGCAAGCCTTCCTGTAGCAGTATTTATTAAAGAAAAATTAGCATGTATCAATCCGTCCTTACTAGAGGCTGACTTCTCTATCAATCCCATTACATAAGTCGTATATAGCTTCATAGATTCTCTATAATCTATTAATATCTTTACAAACTCATCTTTCTCTATATACTTATTAAGAATATCTTTAGAAGTGGAATCAATATTAATGCCTCTCTTCTCTAAAACTTTTTTAACTTGTTGGGATGAATTTAAATTTATCTTCCCCTCTAACTCATTGGCTCTTTTTTGTAAAGAATCAATATCACTTTCTAATTTTTCTTTCAATTCTGTTAAATACTGCAAATCCACTTTCATTCCGTTAGCTTTTAATTCACTTATTACTCTATTCCCCTTACCGTTCAAATACATATAAGCATCTAAAAGTGATTTTGGAGTCTCTCCAAATACTTCTGACCAAGCAAGATTTTCTTGAGTTTTTAATAAACGGATAAGGCGGTCATAAATATCATATGTAACCCTAACATCAGTAGCACAATATGCCCATGTTTTTTCTTTAGGAAGAGAACCGATTTTTGCAATCTCTTCCTGTTCTAATCCATAATCACCATAATCAGTAAACTCTATTGCTAAAGTCTTCAATCTAAAATTCTTTATCTTCCCACCATTCACTAAAAAATACAAAACTTGTAAATCTTCTACATCGTCTTTAAGAGGACATCCTCCCCATGAATGAGCAATTACCATATCAAAAGAAGAATTGAACATTATTGGAGTTCCTATCATCCAAAGAGCTTGTAGAATTTTCTTTGCTTGCTCCTCCCCTACTTCTCGAGGATCTACTATATAATTATTCCCAGAAGCACATCCTACTCCATAACATACTACTTCAAAATCATGTCCAAATATATTTAATCCAGTAGTCTCAAAATCCAAAGCAAATTTCTGTCCTGCTACTTCATTTAACATAGTTTCAATAACAGAAGTATCCTTAACTAAAATTACATTAGCTGTTTTGTAAACAGATCCCGATGCAGCCCATCTTACTGCATTTTCTAAATCTTTTACCATTCTATTAGCATCTGTTATTCCTAAACCATCAGTATAAAAAAGATTTTGAGTAGAAGGATGCCATGTAACTAATACTTTACCCCATTTAGTATTTCGAACATGATTACGAGCATTTATTACACTTCCTCCTACTCTAAACCACCCTTGTGCTATCACTCCAAGACAAACGATAATGACTTCATTTGACTTTAATTGCATAAGTTCCCTTTCTAAAAAATAAGAACATTTTTCAATTTCTTTTTTAGAAGGTCTCCTATTTTTGGGGGGATAGCATTTAACAACGCTAGTAATATATATCTCACTTGTATCCAATCCATAAGTATTACACAGATCATCCAAAATAGTTTTTAAAAACTTTCCATTTCTCCCCTCTTTTATTGCTGGAGTATCTCCAATTAACACTAGTTTAATTTTACTAAAATCAACTTCATCATTAGGGACAGTAATGGCACTACTTAATGGACAATCCTGGCAAATAAATACTTCTTTCATAAAAATCCTTTTATTTGGATTGTTCTTTTAATAATAGTTCCATAGCCTTTTTAACTAGTTCATCATTATTAATGCCTGCATTACTTGTTGATTTTTTAGAAGATTCTTTAAAATCAGAAGTAGTATCGCTCGCATTTCCTTTTGAATTTGATCTTTCAGCCACTTTCTTAAGGTAAACTTCAACTTCATTTTCTTCAGGAGTACCTTCTCCAAACATACTTAATTTAAGTTCTTCATAAGTCTTTTTATTACTCTCAAGAATCTCAGTAAAAGATGGAATGGATTCAGCCGCAATCTGAATAGCGCTTACATTTGGCTTCGGCCTAATTCCATATTCTATATATTTTGTACCTACCTTTTCTCTTTTTTCAATCACTAAATTTCTACCTGCATGTAAATCAGTAATATCTCCCCAATCACTATCCAACATAACCCTCAACAACTCCAATCTAACTGTTTTAGGAGCTAACCATTGTTTTATAGATAAGGATTCTCCATCAATAGGTACTATATTTATTAAATACCTATCATTAGCTGATATCCTTTTCGTAAGATTCACAATATCCACTGATTCTAATTTTTTCATCTTTTCTATTAAAGAACATACAGGACATTTTTGACCCCAATTTTGTAAACAAAATACTAATCCAATTCCTTCTATTCCATAATGCACAGAAACTTTTCTATAAAAAAGTTTTGAAGATTCTCTCGGCGAGGGTGGTAATATCCTAATTAAATTATCTCCGCTTTTAGGAGACCAAAACCCTGTTTCAAAAGATTTCACTGCGTCATCATACTCCTTCTTTAAAAGTTCTAAATCGATACTCATCTTACAATACCTCCTGTTAATTTTAAAATTTTTAAATTTTTTTGCATTAAATAACTACTCCTATAATTTTTAATCCTAATTTTGATATATACTTTCGAGCAGTAGTTCCATCTCTTTTTCCATAAAGCATTGCTACATATCCTTCTTTATCTTTATACTTTATAACGTCCACTTTATCATAATATTCTTGTCCATAACCCACTTCATCAAAATTTGATTTCTTTGCCATTAATTCTAATTTAACTGAATCTGGATATTCATTCTCTACCACTACATGATTAATCTCTCTTTCTTTATACCTCCCTTTTGTATTATATGCTTTCATATTTCACCTCCTATTATTATTATACTGATTTTGAATCATTTTTTCTTTGTTTCTGAATTAAATAATTTGCTCATTCTCAAAATATCTTCATTAACACCTGTTATTCTATTTTTTACAATATTACAAAATTTTTCTTCTAATTCTATTCCTATCCATTTTCTTCCTAATCGTTCACATGCTACGGCAGTAGTTCCAGAACCTATAAAAGGATCTAATACCAAATCCCCTTCATTAGAACTAGCATCTATTAACTTCATTATTAACTTTAAAGGTTTTTGAGCTTTATGTAATTTGGGTCGCTCATCTGGTATATAAAATACATCAAAACCTCTTTGCCAATTTCTCCAAGCATGGGTACTTATGTTTTTGGTACACTTTGATATACTACCTTTAACTGCATAAAATATAACATCCCAAGTACTTTTCCATCTATCTTTTCCATAACTCATTCCTGCTGCATATAAATTCGGATGATACCATACCGCTACATTTTTCAAAGTTAAATTTGTTCTTATCCATCCTTCAATATTATACATATTCATGGGTGCGAAGAAACAATAAAAAGATGCCCCTTCTTTCATTATTCTTTTGATTTGTTCCAACCATAAAAACTGCCATTCATCATTCTTATTATCCCATTCTATACTAGAATTATAAGGAGGGTCTGTTACAACTAAATCAATACTATTATCAGGGATTTGTTGTAATAATTCCACAACATCACTAATATATAAAATACCATTTGTTACTTCCAAATATCTTTTATTTGTTAAAAAATCATTTTTCCAATTTTCCATTATTTTTTTCCTCTGAACGATAATAAAGTTCTAACATGCAATATCCTATAATATCATTTAAAGTGTCTTCGATGCTCTCATTCACTAACGCTTCTTTTTTAGATAACTCCTTTAATCTATAAAATTTATCAGCCAATCGAATTAAAAATGAAGTAGCACCATACTCTTTCCTTAATAAGAAATAACTATCCCCATAATCAGATCCTTTCTTCACTAACAATTCAATAAGGTCATTTGACATCTTTTGTAATTTAGATTTTTCCAACATTTTCATTCCTCCCTTTTAAATAAATTTGTTCTACAACTTCGCTCATTTTTAATTCTAAATCTTTTCTTACTTCAAATAATTTAGTATTATTTAAAACATGTTCTCTATCTATACCTTCTCCAGGGTCCTTTAAATTTTCCAACTTCCCAAATACTATATCCCCTGTCCATTCTTCTTTAAGTAATCGTTTCGTTATTGTCCACCCCTTTTCTATAGCATCTGAATCTAATAAAACTATAAAACCTTTTGCATTATATCTCTCTTTTACTCTTTGTAAAATTTTAACTTGCCATTCTGTTAAAATACTTCCCAATAAAGCTAACCCTTTCACTTTATAAGCATCCTTCCATCCTTCAGATAAAAAGATTAATCCATCGTAAAGTTCTACTCTATCTAACCCCCAAAAAATCATACTTCTTTTTATTCCAGCTGGATATAAATACCTAACTTCTACTTTATTTGCTAACGCTCTAGCAATCCAATATATCAATACTTTTTTATCAAAATCCCAACAAGGTATTACCACTCGTAAAGTATCAGTCAACCATATACGCAAATCAAAAGTAAGAATATCTTCTACCTTTACCCCTTGTTCTTTTATTAGCCAAGTAACAATCATTTGTTGCAAATCCTTATTTAATTCCAAAAAAGGAATACTGCCTTCTGGGAAGTCTATGCCTTTCTCATAATGATCATCCACTTCTTTTTCTGATATATCCAAACTACGTTCTATAGATTGATTTTCAACAGTTAACATTTCTCGTATTTCATCTAAACTCAAATCTGTATTCTCTTTTAAAAACTCAAATGGAGTAGGCCTATATCCACATTTAAAACAATTACTTACTCCTAATCTAAGATTAAAACTAAAACGCCTTTTGGTATCCCCGCATTTTGGACAATTAAAAACATATTCTTCTTCTTTCTTTATAGTAGCATTAAATCTATCAATAAGTAATTGTCCAAATAAAGGATACTTAATCATTTCACATAAACCCCTGATAAATGCCTCAATCCTTCTTTATAATCAAGTCCATACCCTATTACAAATAAATCTTCAATTTCAAATCCTACATAATCTACTTGAACATCTACTTGTCTTCTTTCTTTCTTATCTAATAATACACAAATCTTAACTGCTTTAGGATTATATTGTTCTAAATGTTCAGTGAGAAATGATAAAGTAAATCCAGTATCTAATATATCCTCTACTAAAATAACATTTTTACCCTCCACAGATAATTCTATATCTTTAGTAAGTGCAACATCGCCTGACGATATATCAGATAAACCATAACTTTTTACTCTTATAAAATCTACATATACATTTGGATTCTTTAAATTCCTTACTAAATCTGATAGAAAAATAAAGGAACCTTTTAAAACTCCTATTAAAATTACATCTTGTTGACCAAAATCTTTGTCAATTTGATTAGCTAACTCCTTTACTCTTTGTGAAATCTGAGATTCAGTAAAAACTACTTTTAAATTCTCTTGAACCTTTTTTAAACTCATTTACCCTCCTTTCTTAAAAACTCTGTTTCTAAACATATTGACTCAAATGGACACCATTTACATTTTGATTGTTCTCTCTCATCTATTTCTAAAAAACTGTCAATATCATTAACTTGAAAAACTTCTTCCATGGTATCCAATTGATTTTGTATTAATGATTCATCATACTCAAACTCTAATACTTTATACTCACATTTTTCACGAGACATTACTACTAATCCCCATTTCTTTTTATCGATTGCAATACATTTACCTTTTGTTAATTGATTTATATCTAATTGTTGTAACGCCCATACATATAAATTTCCTTGGATCAAATAATGAAATAACAAACCCCCATCATGTTGTTCCAGTTTTTCAAAATTATTTAAATTAACTACTTTAACATCATATAATCGTCCTACATCATCATTCATAATTTTTAAAAAATCTATCTTCCCTCTTAAGTATCCATTTCCAATTTGTAATTCAAAATCAACATTTCTATCGCTAGCTGGATACCAAACATCCCATCCATCCTTTACCAACCAATCCACTACTACGCTTTCTAACTTAGTGCCTACATCAAAAATTCGTTGTAATTTTTCTGCAACTGGAGTACTCCTTCCTAAACTTAATAATACTAATTTTCTTTTACAATCCACTCCTAATATACTTGGTGATAACTTTCTATATGGTTTAAACTCAATCATTCTAACTCCTTAAACATACATCTTTGCCAATCAGCATCTAAACTCATTGTTACTCCTTTTACTCCAAACTTATTCTTTAATACTGATAATCTTACTTGATTCTTCTCCTGTTCTTCTTTAGCTTGTAATAATCCAAATACATAATGGGCTACCTCAACTTTCCTAAAACTCCTACTAACATGTTCCAATCCTATAACCTTTGTCTTAACAGCCATTCGCGCAGCCTGACTTCCACTTATCACCCAAATGCCTTTATCAATTGCCAAATGTAGCAACTGATAAAATATTTTACCAATTTCAATAAACTCCTCTTCATGGGCTTTACCACTTTTCATTAAGTCAGCATAATCAATTATTAAGACATCAATCTTTATTCCTGCATTATCATACTCTTGTAAAAGTGCTTCTACGTCCTTTACAGTTATATCCACCAAACACCTAACATAAACAGAACTTCCTAATTGATGTAATAATGCCATCTTTTCCTCAATACTTTTATCAACAACATCTCCTAATAGTGTTTTTAATAAACGAGTCTCTATTATTTCTCTCAAATCTTCAAGAGTTATATATAATACATTATAATTTTGTAGCATTGACATGAAACTTAAATAAATCATAAAGGAAGTTTTTCCCATATTCGTAGGAGCAAGAACTACTGATAAAGTTTTTCTTTTTAATCCACCAAGTAAACCATCTAAAGTAGGAAAGCCTAAATACAACAATTCTTTATCCACATAAGATATTCTTTCTATGAATACATCTAAAACAGATCTTAAATCATTATCCCCTTTAAGTTGAAATCCTTGTTTTATTTGCCCTAATTTATAATCTATCTTTGATATAATTTCAGGAGAAGAATCACTTTTAATACCACTCTCACACTCCTGCATTACTTGAAGCAACATTATTTTCTTCCATCTTCTTTCTGCTTCTTTAGTAATAATCTCAATATCCCCTTCTTTTAATTCACATTCAAGTATATCCTTTAATCTTTTATTCCATAAATTGATATCAGATTTTACATCAACTGAATATCTACTTTTTAATAATTCTACTAAAACTGGAGTGGTTCTTTCTTTAGAAGAAATTACTTTTAAAAGATTTCTAATTATTTCTTTATCTACATCATTTTGAATAAGTGATAAAGCATTATGTATAGTGCGTTCATCTCCATGTTCAAATAATACCCTTAACAATAATAAATCGAAGTCTTTCCACTCATTCAACTTTTATAACCCTCCGATTGCTAGTACCATTAACTTGATATATTTCACACATCTCAATTATCCTATCTTTTACTCGTTCATCAATATCCCATTGGTCAATTGAAAAATTACTAGTGAAGCAAAGCTTCTTATCACTCTCATACATCTTGTATATAATTAAAGAAGCTACTGTTTTTTCAGTAGTCCAATCAATTACTCGCATCATTAAATCGTCTATAAATACCATAGATTTATCGCTCATAACTGAATCTAATAATTCCATACCATTATTTTTAACATCTAAAACTAATTCCCAAAAACTTATCCACACTGGAAATCCATTCTCTCCTTTAGTATTTATACTCCAATAATATCTATTCTTATACAACAGAACAAGTAAATTAGTTTTACCTACTCCTACATCGCCATATAATCCAATACCCTTATCCCATTTAGGTTGTGAAAACTTTATATCTAATACTGATTTTAAAAATGGATTATCCTTAAAATTAAAATCATCTACTTTCTTATGAGCCAATTTATGCCAACCAAGATCCCCGATTAAAAACATTTAATTATTTCCCCCTATAGAATTATTAATGGTTTACCTTTCTCAATCCAAATTTGAGCTATATAATCTTCATTATACTTCTTTACTACTTCATCTCTTTGCTCAGAAGAAGCATTTGTATACTCTGCTAAAAATTGTTTACAAATATCCACTAAAAATCCCCCTCTTGCAAAAGATAAAAATTTACCAACGCCCATTTGTAATATCTCTTTCCATCTCTTTTTAACATAAGTAATGCCTGGGATATTATCATTACTTTTATTATCTTCTTGAGTAGAAGATGTCAATACTTCACCCTTCCTCATAGCAAAGTATTTTTGCAATCGTTCATCTACTTTCTCTTCTCTCCCTAATGACTTTGCAGTAAAAGGAGTTTTTATCCCCTCTGCCCACCACTCATGCTGATATTTTATAACTTCATAGATACCAATATTATATTTATTAGCTGCTTTTTTACTAACTAAAGAAGCTTTTATAACATCCACTGATTTTCTGTTTAATACTACATCCATACCAAATCTATCTTTTACATACCTGATGTATTCATTCACAAAAGTATTAACAACTTCATCTTCTTTATTTTTTTGAAAAAACTCTACTGCCTTTCTATAGGCTGTTTTAATATTTTTATTAGAATCTATACAAGCCCATTCAATAAAACCTAATAATTCCCCTTCAAGTTCTTTCATAGTTTCGGGAGTAATAGTAACTTCCTTTACTTGCTCTATTGTCTGCACCAATTTTTCTATCCCATTAATTGTAGCCTTATCCAATATAAATGTTTTATCCCACTTCTTATTTACCTTTATCCAAAGAGCTGTTACATAAAAAACATTCCACTCTTTCTTTTCAAATAGCTTTTGTAAATCCATAAACACCTCCATTACTCTGATATAATTTTACGAAATTTATCTCAAATTTTTCCTCACTATATAATTTTATTCTTTCTCTAAGATGATCAAACAACCAAGGAGCAATTATATTCAAATCATAAACATACAATTGATCTTTATTAGTTCCTGTTCGCACTCCTCTTCCTATCCTCTGCATTATCTTTACTATTGACTTAGTGCTACAAGCAAATAAAACGCCTGTTATACCTTGAACATCCACTCCCTCATCCAATATAGGAGTACATACCAATACATCCAATTCACCTTTTTTTAATCTTTCAAAAATTTGAAGTCTTTGAAATTTAGGAAGAGAACCATGACTAAATTCAATCTTTTTATACTGCCATACTTTTCTCAATGAATCATAAATTTGATTGCCAACCTCTACTCTATCCACAAATATTACTAATCCTTTTTCATTATGGGCTTGTGTTAATTCACCCACTACATCTAAAAACTTTATATCAGTATATACTGAACTAACTACTTCCCAATACTTTTTACCCCATTTCTTTTTAGGATTACCAAATACAAGTCTCCCATCGTTTATTATTCTAATTACAGGTTTAGTAGCATATCCTAATTCTACTAAATCTGATACTTGAAATCCTTGAATAATATTACCAGTTAATCCAATTAAAGACATGTCCTTATCAATTTTATTAGTTAAGGGCGTGCCTGAAAAACCAACTCTAGTTGTAGCTTCACACATCATTGCAATCTTTTTCCAAGTATCCGCTCCACTATGATGACACTCATCAATCAATAAAACATCTACATTTTTCAACCATTGATATAACTGGTTAACCCTACTATATACTGACATTACCATTCCTACTACAACTCTTTTATCAATATCTAATTTACCGCTTTCAATTGTGCCTATCTTCTCTTGTAATCTATATTCTAACTTTGCTTTAGTTTGCTCTAATAATTCTAATCTATGTACTAACACCAAAACTTTTTTATCTTTTAAAACAGAGCACAATCCAGCTATTATTTCAGTCTTGCCTCCGCCTGTAGCAAGTTTAATAGCCCCTCTTCCCTTTCTACCTATTTCTTGCAAAATAGGTAATTGCACTTTTTTAAAACGCTCCCAATCAATATCCATTAACTTTATATCCTCTTCATGGACTTCAAAACAATATTTACTAATATTCTCATCAAGTATTTGTAATTCGCCTCCTTGCTCTGCTACCTTTTCTTTTATCATATCAAGAAATCCTGTTAGAAATCTTTTTCTAAGATTATCAAAAAGTCTCTTTTTACCATCCCATGTTCCTTGTTTAAATGCCGCTGAAAATTGAGCGTTAGGAATATTAACAGTAAGAATACTTTTAACTAACTCTATGAAAGGGGAATCAAACTCCACCACATTAGTCCATATCGGACCTACCACTAATGTTGCTTTCATTTTTGCCCCGAATATCTAACTGTTAACTCTCTACATTTTATCCCTGATATAAGAAACTTCCAAAACATTAAAGCTTTGTCTGAAACATTAGGCAAATAAAAACTAGTAAATTCTTTAATCATTTCTGACCAAATTGCTACTTCTACTAAAGATTTACTTCGCAACACTTTACCTCTTAACCATCCTTCAAAAAAATTCGTAAGTTTATCCTTATCTTCAGTCTCACATATTTTATATATAGTAGGAATACTTCCTACTAAGTTAACAGTAAGTTTATCAAATAAATCAAAGAATCGAACTTCTTCTTCTACGGTATCACTCCATTCTTGTAACCCGCCATCAAACCATTCTTGTAAATATCTTGCTACCTTTCTAGGTCTTCCATCACAGGCTTCAATTACCTTTTCTAATACCTGTGCCATTCTATCAGGTTCAATAGCTAATCCTCTTTTTTCGATTTCAGTTGAAACAATTTTTATTGCAAAAGGTAATAAATCATTTTGATTTATTTTTCGTAATTCAAATTGAAAACATCTTTGCCTTAATGGTTCAATAAGTTTAAAAGGATCAGTAGTGCACAGTATTATTAAACTATGTTTTGGCGGTTCTTCTAATACTTTCAATAACATATTCTGTGCAGGTTTAGTTAAAGCGTGAACTTCATCCAAGATCAATATCCTTTTCTTTAAGGATAAAGGACGATATTGCAACCAATCCACTAACCTTCTTACATCATCTATACCTCTAGAATCTCCCACATTCTCTTCTATTAAATCCCCTATTTGGCCTTCAGCTATAGCTTTACAACTTTTACAAGTTCCATTACATTTATCAACATCTTCATTTTCACAGCAAGAATGCATTGCATAAATTCTAGCCAAAGTAGTCTTACCTGTACCCGAAGGACCGTGAAATAATAAAACTTGAAGATTTCTATTTGATTTTAAAACCTTTTTAATATCTTCATGTCCTACTACATCTGAAAACTTTTTAGGCCTATATAGAGAAGTAAAGTCACTCATTATTTTACTCCTAATAAAATTTGAGATCTAAAACTTAGATTCAATCCATATTCCTTTGCAACCTCTTTAGCAAAAGAACTATTCTTTACTAATTCTTTCAAAGATTGTCCTAAAGGCATAATCCATATTTTATCTCTAGCTATTTTTGCATTATCAGTCATTTCTATAAAATATCCCACCCATTCAATATCTTGTTTACTGCCTACCACTAATTTAAAAATAATATTCTCTTTACTACTAGGGTTATAACACCATGTTGGATAAAAATCCCCTTCTTGTTTAGGAGATACAACATATCTTATTATAGATATATTATTCAATTTTTTTAAATCAATATCTAATTTAGGCCTCGTTCCATTTGTTTCGATTTCTATAGTTATCATATCATTTCGACTTTTAGCCCACTCATTAATTCTATGTATTAATTGCTCTGTTTTTACTCTATTATTATCCCATAGAGGCTCTCCACCTGTTATTACAACTAATTTTATACCAAATTCTGGATCTCTGTAATCAACTTCTTCATTACCACCCCAACTATATTTAGTATCACACCAAGGGCATCTCAAATTACAACCAGCCATTCGATAGAACATTGCTCTAATCCCTTGACTAGCTCCTTCCCCTTGCCAGCTTTCAAAAACCTCAAGAAATTTCAATTCCATTTAAATCACCCTCCTTAATACTCTCATCTATATTTATTATACGCTTCTCATCTTCTAATTTTCTTACATCGCTTTTAAATAATAATTTTAATACTTTGATAAACATATCTACCATCTAAATAACCTCTGATTCTTTATCTCTTTTTCTATTCTACTTTTTACTATTTCACAATATTTTTCAGATATCTCAATTCCTAACCATTTTCTCCTTAATTTTTCACATACCACTGCTGTAGTACCAGAACCACTAAAATTATCTAAAACTATATCTTCTTTATAAGACAATCCTTGTATTGCTTTATAAGGAATATCTTCACTGAAATTTGCTTTTGTTTTACCTTGTGTCTCTGCTTTATATTTCCACATACCACTAACAATTTCTTTAAATAATTCTTTATCCATTGTAGATATATTTTTAACATTTTTTTTCCATTGTTTTTTATATCCTATTAAAACACCTTCTTTAGGATTGTAAATATAAGGCGAAGATGCAGATAACCAACTACCCCATGCAGTTAATTTAACTTGCTGTGGATAATCCTCAACTAAATCTATTATTGTATTATATTTTAAATTAGTTTCTTTTAATAAATTATAATACTCACCAAATAAAGATAATCTTGTTTGTTCCCCTAAATGTTTCATATTAACATCATAAAGAATATTAATAGCAAACCTACCATCATCTTTTAAAACTATTTCATATTTACTTAAAAAAAATTTAACAAAATTAAAATAATCGTTTATAGACATTTTATCATTCCAATTATCATAATCTATCCCTACATTATATGGCGGCGATGTAACTATTAAATCAATGCTATTTTTAGGAAATTTATCCATTATTTCAATACAATCTCCGCAATACAAAATTCCATTTTCTGTTTCAAAATACCTATTTTCTTTCGGAAAACTTTCTTTCCAATTCATTTCCTACTTACCCTCACTGCTTCAAATAACTTGCAAAATTACTCATAAACTTTAATTTAACTTCTATTGCTTTACACTTTCTTTTAACCTCATTTTATTCTTCTGTGTTTGATTCATCTAAAAGTTCATTAATTGAGGCATTAATAATCTTTAAAAATTCATTTAAAACAAAATCCACTACTTCTTGAGGACACTCATTGCAGAGTGCTCCCATATCAAGATTAAAATCTTCTTTTGAAGAAAAGAATATAATTGGCGTATATTCATGTCCCTCATGTTCAACTTTTACCACTACAATTAATTCTGCGTTTTTAACTTCTTCTGTAATATTGTTCATATACAATATTGTTGGCATAATTCCTCCTCAATTTATTCTATAAATAAAAACAGTGTTAGTACCTACATCTATTTCATGTTCTCGTCCATCATAAGCAGCCAAAAAAGATTCTATCCCATCTGAATCTATAGCATCTTTAATAAATTTAGATAATCCACAAGTATTTTCAATAATTTGTAATAAACCCTTATTAGATTCTTCGTAATATTTCTCTTGATACAATTGAATCATTTCACTAGGAATCCCTGTTTCCTCTGCTATAAATTTAGCAGAAAAACTCCACAAATTATCTTGAATATAATCCTTACAAGCCTGTTGCACTTGTTTCTCTTCTCCTAAAACATATTGCTCAGTCTTATAATCAAAAACAGGTAATCCATAATAATCATAACTATCCTTTTTAATATCCTTTATTGGAACTATTAGATATTTTGCTAATACTTGTTCAAAATCCATTTTACACCTCCTAAAATAAAAATGCCCATACAACAATTGTAATAACTACAATAATTGTAAGAATAACTTCTTTCATCTCATTTGACTTATACAATCCAAACATTTTAACTAACCTTTTTTTGTCTTTATAATCCCTCAACATCTCACACCTCCATTTTTCTTTCTTATTTATATTATACTATATTTTTTAAAAATGTCAAGTGTTTTATATATTTTTTATAATTCCACATCTTTCAACTCAAAGACTTGTTTTAATAACTCAATCAAATAAGGATCTTTATCTATTATCATTCCATAAAAATCATCCTTTCTCCATTTCCTTTCTTCTCCCTCAAATTTATACCATCCACCGACTCCTACTATATATCCTAACTTTTCTAACAGTTCAAATACTCCACTATAAATATCTATACCCCGTCCAAACAAAAATTCACATTCAGCAAATTTTAAGGGTTCAAATACTTTACTTTTACTACACTCCACTTTTACTTTATGCCCTACGGCATTTTCTTCATGCTTTATTTTACTCTTCTTCCAAAATCGTATTCTTAATGATACTGCAAAACCTAAACTTCTGCCTCCTGGTGTATATTCAGATTCTCCAAATACCATTCCTATTTTTTCTCTTAATTGATTAATAACAACTAAAGTAGCATTCTTATCTTCCATATATCTCAATACCATTCTCAACCCTTGGCCTATTACCTGTGCTTTAGTAAGATCCTTTTTATCAAAACCATCATCCATTTCCTTTTCACTGGGCGTCATTGCTAAACTATCCCATATTATGAATAATTTTTCATTTTTTAATTCTTTTAAAGTACTGAATAAAGTTTCAAATACTTCTTCAAGTGAAAATGGTTTTAATACTATAATTTTATCCATATCTATTCCACACTTTCTACCCCATTCAGCTGAAAAACTTCCTTCTGTATCCATCAATATTGCAACAAAACCTTCTTTTTGTGCCTTACCTAAAAGGTTATAACAGAACCAACTCTTTCCACTAGAAAAATCTCCATATATTTCAGTAACCTTTCCAAGTGGAATCCCTTTATTATTAAGAACCCAATCAATAGATAATAGACCACTTCTAAGAAACTCCTGAGGGGTCTCCATAGAATCTATTTTCATTTTAGACTTTTTCTTAATAATATCCACTACCCTTGAAATAGAATCATCTGCCATTTTTCCCTCCATGAGCCTTTGCTTCAGCAATGCAATTATTTAATCCTTCGTTTCTATGGGCCCAATAAATATCAGAATGTACACAAATATTATAACACATATCAGCCAATCTTTCAGATTCTCGTTCTGAAAATCCTTTCTTTATAGTAATCCTGTATACAGTATTTTGTGCTTGCTCACATGTCATATTATATTTCGAAGGAGCTAAAGCACATGCATCAAAAGAAGCAGTAATAGCTTCACATGAATTTATTTCATCCTGTACGCCTGCGTAAGCTATACTAGTAAAACTTAATAAAATTATTACCACCAAAATCTTTTTCATAATTTCACCTCTCTTAATAAAATTACTAATCATTATTGACTACTCACTGTAGCAATACATTTATTTCTGAACTGAGTTCTAGTACCATAATATTTAGATGGATTTTCACAAACCACATAGCATAATCTAGCGGAAGCTTGTGCTGTTTTTTCTGGATATCCTTTTTTAATCATTACTCGATACATAGTGTTACTTGCCCTATTACAACTTAATGAATATTGTGAAGGGGATACGGCACAATCATCAAGACTTAAAACAAGGCCGTTACAAAAAGCAGTTGCATAATTATTACCTGCATATACTGAACTAGTGAAACCTAATAGAACCATTACTACCAAAATCTTTTTCATAGTTACACCTCTCATAACATATTTGTTTTTTGTACATAAAAAGTTATTGTACTAAAATTACTTTTTAATTGTTCAATTACATTATTCAATTGAGTATTGAACAATGAGCTATTTGCTACCCTTTGATTTATC
>JABEBX010015896.1_pt1 | contig 46665 bp, 37 predicted proteins | sample 7245971 | NCBI WGS metagenome assembly JABEBX01 (sample SAMN14506365, study PRJNA622280) | hot springs metagenome | biome: hot spring [ENVO:00000051]|acidic hot spring [ENVO:00002120]; feature: spring [ENVO:00000027]|sediment [ENVO:00002007]; material: sediment environment [ENVO:01001048]... | reverse complement strand
TATGTCCCTGCCGTGGTAATATCTTTTTCCGTCTTTTATTACCGGCTCCGGCAGTCCACTGCTCTCAATATAAGAAATCGCATGCAATGCCTCATTTTCAGATAAAAGCGGATTATTGTGAGTTAACAAAAATAATGATGTTATATGGTCGTGAATTGCTCCTATAATAGGTCCGCCGAACCTTGGAGATAATATCTGCTCCTGGACCCTCATAATTATCCTTGCCTCTGCCCTTGATTCCTCACTTTGTATAACGTGAAGATTCATTTCATCTCCATCAAAATCGGCATTGTACGGTGTGCAATCGGCTAAATTGAATCTAAAGGTCATACCAGGCAATACCCTTATTGTGTGTGCCATCATTGACATTCTGTGAAGAGATGGCTGCCTGTTAAATAGAACCACATCGCCTTCTGTCATCTGCCTCTCAACCGTCCAGCCTATATCTATACGATCACTGTTTATTTCGGCATTCTGGTCCGTAAGTTTTATTCTTCTCCCATCCGGTCTTATAAGATAATTTACCCCTGCAAGATATTTGCCATCCTCTGTTCTTGGAGATGTGCCCCTTTTTATCCATTCTTTCATCTTGTCTATATTGAAAGTATTTATAAGTACAGGAACAGTAAGCTCACGGGCGGCTATCTCCGGAATACCAACTTCGTTCATTGATAAAAACGGCTCCGGTGAAATAACACTTCTTGAAGAGAAATTCACCCTTTTTCCTGAAAGGTTCGCCCTGAATCTTCCTTCCTTTCCTTTCAATCTCTGGACAAGTGTTTTTAACGCTCTTCCTGATCTGTGTCTTGCAGGAGGTATACCTGCAGTCTGATTATCGAAGTATGTTGTTATATGATACTGCAACAGATCCCATAAATCTTCTATAATAAGCTGCGGGGAACCACTGTCCCTGCTCTCTCTTAAACGCTGTGAAATTCTTATTATATCAACAAGCTTGTGTGTTAAATCATCCTCGCTTCTTTCCCCTGTTTCAAGTGTAATTGAGGGCCTGACATCAATTGGAGGTACAGGAAGTACTGTTAAAATCATCCACTCAGGTCTTGCTGCCGTTTTATTCAAACCAAAGAACATTAAATCATCATCCGGAATCCTTTCCAGACGCTCGCGTATTTCTTTCGGTGTTATTTTGATACCGCCTTCACGGAATGTTGTGGGCTTGTCAAGAATAACTTTTGGGCTCTCGCCATTGCAGTGAGGACATACAGGCCTGGAAGCAACATCTATTATTTTTTTAAGATTCATATCTATTATTTCAGGGTCAGTTACTTCAAAATTAAATTTCTCTATCTGCATTTTGTAATTGGATATCTCCTCATCGGTTAATTTTATCCTGCCACACTGCTTGCATGATGCATCCAGCATACTCTTTATTTCTTTAATAAAGCCTATATGTACAACGGGCATTGCAAGTTCTATATGACCAAAATGTCCGGGGCATTCATCGACCTTACCGCCACACGTTGCACATTTTAATCCGGGCTCTATAACTCCCATATGGAGATCCATTAATCCTCTTTCTATTGGATATCCATCATCATCGTAGGTATCGGGTGTTATTACCCTGACCTGTGACAACTTTCTAATTTCATCGGGAGATAAAAGAGCAAACTTTATTTTTTCTATTCTTTTTGAAACATTATTAAAATTCATTTCATATCACCCAGTTCAAGTCTCATGACAATTCCCATAGAGCTCAATTCATCTCTCATTAATTTAAATGCATAACTTGTTTCAATTGGATATATATTTCCGGTATTGCCACATACGGGGCATCTCAAAGTTCCTTTCCGGAAATCGTAAATTGCAATGTGCCCGCAGGATGGATTGCCGCAGACATATAAAATTGTCCCATCACTCTGATCAAGAAGTCTATCTTTTATGACCATTGAAGCCCCGTGTGCTATTAATGTATCTCTTTCCATTTCTCCGAATCTAAGACCTCCCTGCCTTGATCTTCCTTCTGTTGGCTGCCTTGTTAATATCTGTACCGGTCCTCTTGATCTGGCATGGAATTTGCTGGCAACCATATGATGAAGCTTCTGATAGTAAATAACTCCCATAAAGATATCAACCTGGAATTTTTCACCTGTAATACCATCATACATTACTTCATTGCCTGATTCACGGAATCCATATTTTTTAAGCTGTGACTGTAAACTTCTCTCAGGTTCTCCATCAAATATTGTTGAATCTATATTCTCACCACTCATTGTTGCAACTTTTGCTCCCATCATTTCAAGAACGTGACCAAGTGTCATCCTTGAAGGCACTGAATGTGGATTGAATAGAAGGTCAGGTATTATTCCCTCTTCATTAAATGGCATATCTTCCTGTGGCACAACGTGGCCTATAACTCCTTTCTGGCCATGCCTTGATGCAAACTTATCACCCGGCTGCGGTATTCTGTCGCTTCTTACCTTTACTTTTATTATTCTACTGTTGCTTTCTGAAACAGTTAAAAACACATTGTCAACATATCCAGATTCTGTTGGCCTGACAGTGACAGAAGATTCTCTCCTTCTCAAAGGACCGAGTTTGTCTGAATTGTCCTCTTCAAGGAATCTTGGTGGTGATGTTTTTCCAACAAGGACATCTGAACCCTCAACCTTTGATTCCGGAAATATTATACCGTTCTCGTCCAGGTTTTTATAAAATTCTTCGGCCCTTGTTCCAAGTACGTCATGGCTTGGTATTTCAAATTTATCTTCCTGACCACCGGGATACCTTCTTTCTTCTGCGGTATATGTCCTGAAGAATGAACTTCTGCCAAGTCCACGTTCTATTGATGCCTTATTCATAATAATTGCATCCTGCATGTTATATCCATGATATGATACAATTGCAACAACAAAATTTTGACCGGCAGGCTTTCTTCTATATTTTATGAAATCCATAACCTTTGTAGTAACTAAAGGTATCTGTGGATAATGGAGCAAATGGCCTCTTGTATCTGTTCTGATTCTGAAGTTTGCCTGTGGCAAACCGATTGATTGTTTTACCATTGCTGAAGCTATTGTAATTCTTGGTGATGAGTTGTGTTCAGGATAAGGAATAAGTGAGGCAACAACACCAAGTATCATAGATGCATCCACTTCACAATGTGTATGTTCCATATTTAGAAGATTGGTTCCGGCAAAATGGCCATGGCATGAATCACATTCCAGTGTTATATCTCTTGAGCCGGGATTTATCCATGTTACATTGTTTCTGTATAATACCTTGCCGCATTCGGGGCATTTTTGCGGATAATCAAACGGATATACCGAAATATATGTATTTTCTTCCTCTTCTGCATCAAGCCATTCTATTGCGCCTTCTGATATGAGGTCATTTACATTATATTCTCCCATCCTTAACTTCTCAAGCATATCCTCACTTAATACCGTTGTTCCATTTTTTACAACAAATAATGGCCTTCTCAATCTACCGCGGTCACAGTTTATTATAACTTCATTTGTATTTGAATCGTATTTGATATTTACTTCATTTGAAATCTTGCCTGAACGTCTTAAATCCCTCACAGTTTCAGTCAATAATGCCGGTTCGTTATGATATCCAATAAAATCACCGTTTACATAGACTCTTCCGGATGATTCCTCCCTTGTAACATCATATATATCCATATTTTTGAGCTGGTCTATTACTATATCCGGGTCAATGCCCTGTGTTACGTTAATAATTAAAGCGGCATTTTTGACAAGACCGCAATTCTGACCTTCCGGTGTTTCATTGGGGCATATACGTCCCCACTGTGTTGGATGGAGGTCCCTTGCCTCAAAATGCGGCTGTGATCTTGTCAGTGGGGAAATAATTCTTCTTAAATGGCTGAGTGTGGACATATTTGAAGTCCTGTCAAGAAGCTGGGAAACCCCGGTCCTGCCGCCAATCCAGTTTCCTGTTGCCATGGAATGTAAAATTTTCTGCGTTAAAAGGTCCTGACGCACTGCCGGTCTGAGCCGTATACCACGCTTTTTATTATATGTCTTTTCAAGCTGGTATTTTAAATCCTTCATAACAGATTGGAATGCATTTCTGAACAGTTCATCAATAAGATCACCCGATAATTTTATTCTTTTATTTGCATAATGATCTTTATCATCAACATGTCTCAGCCCAAGATTAAGTTCAAGAAGTGATCTTGCCATTCTTCCAAGGTATATGGCTTTCTTTAATCTGTCAGAAACCTCATCACCAAGGTGTGGAAGCAATGCACGCTCGAGCATCTGTGTTATTTTTTTATCTCTGAACTCTTTAGCCTGGCCCGCAGCAAAACGCTTTTCAAGATATAATAATGCATCATCAGGATTGTTTACTCCGTCAGGAGGGAGATTTTTCGGATTTTTTGAATCCTCTATATTTGCATATATAATTGGGTCCATTCTCATATCTGAAAAAATTGCATTGTGTACATCGACATCACGTTCCATTCCCAGTGCTTTCATTAATATTACTAATGGTATTGTACCGGCAACTGTTGGAATTGAAACATTTATAATTCCATCGCTGCTCTTTTCCATCGATATAAGTGCCCTGAATCCACTTTTTTGCGAAAATATCTTTGCAACTTCAACTCTGGAATCATATTTTTCTTCATATTCTACGAGTATTTTATTTGGTGCCAGATCTTCAAGGGATACTATAACTCTTTCGGATCCACCTATTATAAAGTATCCTCCCGGATCAGTGGGGTCTTCATCCACATATCTTAACTTTTCTTCGCGGCTTTCCCCCATAGGACCGTTATTTTTCTCTATGTATGAATCAAGATTCTGTTCAGACAATGTACATATTTTTGATCTTACCATAACAGGGATTTCTCCTATCTTAATTGGCTGTACATCTCTTTCAATGCCATCTTCCACAATACGAAGTCTGAGTGTTATCGGTGCCATGTAATTGAGGTCACGCAATCTTGCTTCCTGCGGCGTAATTTGATTTGCTGCTCCAGAAGCCTCTTTGATTTCGGGTTTTTCCACCCATATTGTGGGATCACCTACAGGTTTTCCATTTTCACGGTCACGGCCGAAATATATCTTTATCTCCTTGCCACGTGTTTTTGCCGGGTCAAGTTCAATAACGCCCGGAGTAGCATCATCAGAAATTTTCGTCTCATCAACTATCTGCTGCATTATATTATCAGGATTATTCTTTGTTGCATAAAAATAATTCATAGAATCAATCTGGTAATTTACAACACTCTCTGCCTTGAAAAAGGAATCTAAAATGGGGTTCATTTATATCACACTCTTTACAATAACTCTATAATATTCATAAAAGCCTGCTGTGGGACTCTTTCTGATAATCTTTATTATGCGGTTTGGTTCAAGCTTACCATGTATCTCTTCCAGAGCCTTGATTGTGGGATCGTTTATACTTATTTTAGGCAAATTGTCCTTTGATACATTAAGCTTCTTTAAAAGGCTATCTTCCTCATCTATTGGTACTAAATGGTGTTCAGGCACTATTTCGTGCTCCAGCACATTAAACTTACTCATATTTTCACCCAAACGGGTCCGAGGGGGTTTGAACCCCTGACCGTCTGGTTAAAAGCCAGACGCTCTACCTAGCTGAGCTACGGACCCATAATGTGTAGTCAGCTATATGTATTGGATAGATATAACTTTTTGTGGAATGATATTACTAAATAGTATTTTAAACTTTTAGTTTTCTATAACTTTGTCGCACTTTTTTACCCATGTTTTAACTGTTTCATATCCTAAAAAATATTTTACATAAAAACTTTAATATTCAATTCTTAAATTTACCGGTATGAAAGTAAATATAAACGGAGAAACTAAAACCATTCTCGCTGTATGGTACGAAGATAACCAGGTAAAACTGATAGATCAAAGAAAAATTCCAGAAAAAATAGAAATTTACTCAGCAAAAAACAGTGATGATATTTATTATGCAATAAAAAACATGGTCGTACGCGGTGCTCCTGCAATTGGTGTAACTGCTGCATACGGACTTGCAATGTGCAGTAAAAATAAGGAAGATATGGATGAAGCAGTAAAAAAGATCTCATCGTCAAGACCCACTGCATTTGACCTTTTCAAGGCAATTAAGTATATGCAGGAAAACAAATTTCTCGAATCATCGGCCAGACGATATGCACTTGAAATTACAGAAAGATCAAAAAAAATGGGTGAATATGGCAATGAATTAATTAAATCAAACGATAAAATATTAACCCACTGCAACGCAGGCGCACTTGCTGTAGTGGACTGGGGCACTGCCCTTGCACCAATGAGAATAGCACACAATGAAGGTAAGAAAATTTTTGTATATGTCGATGAAACAAGGCCGAGACTGCAGGGCGCAAAACTGACAGCATGGGAATTACAGCAGGAAGGCATTGATTATTCTATAATAGCAGACAATGCGGCAGGTTATTTTATGAAGAAAAAAGATATTGATCTTGCAATAGTCGGTGCCGATAGAATAGCATCCAACGGTGATTTTGCCAATAAAATAGGAACTTATGAAAAAGCAGTACTTGCAAAGGTTAATAATATACCATTCTACGTTGCGGCACCCGGCAGCACATTTGATTTTTCTTTGAAGAGCGGTGACGAAATACCAATAGAGGAACGTGATGAGGAGGAAGTTTTAAGTGTAAATAATAAGCGTCTTGGGCCCGAGGGAAGCCACGCAAAGAATCCCGCATTCGATGTGACACCGAAAGAATATGTCACTGCTTTTATAACGGAGTACGGGATTTTCAAACCTTCTGAACTGAATAATTTACATAAAATGATTCAAAATGACCTCTTTATGAGGTAATTGTCAATTTTTGATATAGATTCATCTCTCTTTTCTTTTAACGATTCCAGGAACTTTGCAATATTTTCTCCGGCCTCTGCCTTGCATTCCCCGCACATTCTTTTTCCGTTTTTACAATCATTATAAACTTCCATCACATGCTTATCATCACTTACATGGTAATTGTAAAGTTCAAAAACCGGGCAAATATCAGGATTTCCACCATATTTTCTCTGTTCCTCCACGGTCTGTCTTCCTCCGGTTACTGCATGTTTTATTTTGTTTTTTGCTTCTATGGAATCATCATTTAAGCCTATCAGTGAATCGGGAACGGATGATGACATTTTACCCCCCTTCAATCCGGTTTCAAGTTTCTGAAATGTTGCAGCTGGCTCAATAAAAGTAAAATCATTGAATTCCTGCTCAATTTTACTTAATATAAAATCTATTTCAACAGCTCTGGATGCCGCATTTTTAATGTACATTGCCCTGTACTCATAATTAATATCTATATCATATCCATATCCACTAAGGGCCGATTTTGCTGCATCTATATACTCATTTGGTTTTTCTGTGCCTCTGATATAAATTCCAAGATTTTTTTCCTCCAATTTAATACCATATATCCTCAATTTCCTTGCAAGGTCTCTCATAAGCCTTATATGCGGATCCTGGTCAACTCCCACAGGCACAACAGTTGCTCTTGGCCCGCCATTCTGAGAAAGCTGCGTATGCAATACATCAGCAGCCTGTATTATCGGGGCAACCAGGTGCAGAATCGGGCTTGAGTCCTGAAAACCGTAAATTGCTTTCAATTCACTTATATTTGTTTTATTTGAAAGTACATAAGCTAAATTCTGGGTTTCATAGCTCTCTGATTGAAAATAAATTTTGCATGGTTTTAAACCCATCGATATATAATTCACCAGATATTCGTTTATAGCTATATCCCTTGCCTTTTTAAACGGTATTCCTCTTGCTGTGTATGATTCCAGATCAGCTACCGCTATTGTTACGTCAGCGCCAATGCTTTGAAAATATAATATCTGGTCTATTGTTAATTTGTTTCCAAGATGCATGTGCCCGGACGGCATTAAGCCTGTCATTGCATTGAACTTTTTATGATTATTTATAGAATATTTAATATAATCCATACCGCGCTGGCCAAATATAAGGTGCCTTCTAAATAAATAAAAATCAAAAAAATCATCTGTTTTCTCAATTCCAAATTCATTTATCAGCTTATCATAATCAAAATACTGGTTAGAACCCCATGGATCTATCATAAAAGTTAATGCAAAATTAATTAATTAAATTTTGTGAGAAATGTAAATAACGACAGCGAAACATAGTTCCCATCCCCTCGCGGAAGATAGTACAGTATGCAACACATCGGACTTAACCTTCGGGTTCGGAATGAGACCTGGTATTTCCCCGATGTTATGACCGTCGTCGACACTTAATCACTATATATTATATAAATATTATCATCTTCATAGTCAGATATCAGGATATTTAAAGTATTTTTAAAGATTCACTATAACGGGCTTTTTTAATATACTTATTCATTTTTAATGGTCATATATAGCGTTCAAATATTTGCAAATAACAATACCGCTCATTTCACTATTTGATTTTTGAGTTACCTGATTTACCATGACAGGCCGCCTATACCTACAAATATCATAGCAACTTTCAAAGCATTGAAGGATCTTTATTATTCCTGATAGCTTTTATATCTCAGCAGTGTTTCTGATTAATTACGCTGCATAATATTTCATAATTTTGGACTCCTGCAGTATTTTATGTTTAAGAGGTCTATTGTAAAATCATCATTATATCAAATAAAAAACATTATATTGTTATTTAGATTATTATATTATGAAATCTATATGCCCCTTTTGTGGTGTTGGTTGTGGACTTGAGCTTTTAACAGTGAATAATGCTATAATAGGTGTCAAGCCTGACCCCGAGCATATTGTAAGCAGGGGCCATGTATGTGGTAAAGGTATGGTATCATATGAACCCTTAACTGCATGGGATCGTTTGTATTATCCTCTAATAAAGACAAAAAATGAACTTGAACGAACTACATGGGACACAGCATTGAAAACGGTATATGAAAAAATTACAGAAATTCAGAAAAAATACGGAAATGATTCAGTGGCCTTTTATGGTGGCTGTCAAAATACTCTGGAGGAAGTCTATTCATTCCAGAAACTGGCAAGGGCATTTGGAACAAACAATGTTGACTCATGTGCAAGAATATGTCATGACCCTTCTGCTTCGGCATTAAAACAAACAATGGGCATAGGTGCCGGAGCAACTTCTGTAACAGAAATACCGGAAGCGAAGGTTATAATTGTGGCAGGAGAATCTGTAACAGACAGCCATCCCGTGCTTACACAGTATTTTCTTGATGCAAAGAAAAATAATGCAAAAATAGTCCAGATAGACCCAAGAAGCACAAAATTTTCAAGTATGGTTGATCTTCAATTAAAATTAAAACCAAGGACAGATATATTTTTATTTAATGCAATTGGAAATTATCTTATAAATAATAATTTGATAGACAATAATTTTATCAATGAAAGAACAGAGAATTTTGAGGCATATAAATCAAACGTAAGCAAATTTACACTTGAACTTGCAGAGAAAAATACGGGCATAAAAAAAGAGGATATTATAAAACTCGCCGAAATGGTGGCTTCAGATAAAGTAATATTTTCATGGGGCCTTGGTTTGACACAATCCACAGGCACAAAGGGAATAAAGGCATTTCTGGCATTACCGCTATTAACAGGAAACATTGGCAAAAAGGGCAGTGGTGTTATAGTTTACAGAGGACAAACAGATGTCCAGGGCTCCGGCGACCTTATAAAACCAGATATTTTCCCGAATGGAGAAATGAATGAAAAAAATAGTGAAGAGCTATCCAAAATATGGGGTTTTAAACCTCCTATATGCAAGGGATCATCAATTCCGGAAGCGTTTTATAATTCAACAAAAATAAAGGCCTTATTTTTAATGGGATATAATCCTGTGAAAAGCCTGCCTGAAAAATCCAGAATAGAAGCATTTTTGAAAAATCTTGATTTACTGGTTGTACAGGACATATTTATGACTGAAACAGCAAAATATGCTAATATTGTTTTGCCTTCCGCTGCATGGGCCGAGAAAGAAGGTTCTGTAAGCAGCATGGACCGTCTGGTAAAATGGAGATTCAAAGCAGTTAATCCTCCAGGTGAAGCAAAACCCGATTACGAAATAATTTCGGATATTTCAAAACTCATGGGTTACAGTTTCAAAAATAATCCTGAGGAAATATTTGAAGAATTGAAGATGACTGTTCCTCTATATAAGAATTTGAATATAAATGATACTAAAGACTATTCAAAAGATTCGAGGTACCCGAACGGTGAGGAACTTTTATATGAAGAACGTTTCAATTTTCCGGATGGAAAGGCAAGATTTATCCCTGTTGATTCTCCTGAGTATAACAGTAAAAGTCTAATACTTTTGACAGGAAGGCTGGTGACAAGGTACAATACCGATGAAGTTATAAATCGCGTTCCGGGAATGCAGGAATACGAACCGAGATTGTGGATAAATCCTGATGATGCTGCAAGATTAAAAATCAATGATAATGATTCTGTAAATCTAAAATCAAGGTCAGGGGAAATGAAAATAAAGGCCAGAATTACTGATGATGTTATTCCTGGAACTGTTTTTGCTTATATGCACAATGCGGATATTAATTACATTGTTACAGCAGACCTTGATGATGAAACCGGAACTCCAAAATATAAATACACTGAGGTAAATATTGAGCCTGCATAAACTCAAATTTTGATAAATTTATTTAGCCATGTGAGGGGAAATCCTTTCTGAAGGATACAGATAAGAGCTAATAGTTTACGGTAGATAATTAAAATACTATATACTTCCATGATATCCCATTAAACTTTGACACAGTTATAGCCGATATTTTTCTCACGATGTGATATTTCAATGGTTCCCGGTTCCATTATTCCGGTTAATCACATAGCACATACATCAAAAAGAGAAATAAAAGGCATAGTTGTTTGCGAAACTTTCAACAATATATAAGAAATAAATAAACTTCTGAAATTTATTGTAAAAGTATTACTAAAATTTAAGTATATACTAATATTTTATATAATGAAAAACAATACAGAATTAATGGAATCATATAAAACTATTTCCGATATACCATCAAATTCATTTGTAAAAAAGATCACGGTGCTCTCTTCCATGGGGGTAATGATGGATGGATATACTTTAACAGTTTTCTCATATGCACTGCTATATTTAATACCGGTCATGTCGCTTAATAGCTATGAAATCTCGATTATGGGTATTTCATCAATTAGCGGTGTCCTTATTGGGAGTATGATATCCGGATATGTATCAGACCTCTACGGCCGCAGATTCATATACATTTACGATCTCTTCCTTGTATCAATATTTATTTTCATGACGGGCTTCTCCACAAATTATATAAATTTCTCAATTTTGCAGTTAATTGTAGGACTGGGTATAGGTGCAGATTATCCGGTAAGTTCGTCAATTCAGGCAGAATTTTCTCCAAAAAAATCAAGGGGAAAATATATGTTTTTTAATATTTTCTCTTTTTCCATAGGCTCTCTTATTTTCCTCGGACTCGCTGTGCCGCTTGTACTGTATACAGGTGTAAATGCCTGGAGATATATGTATATGGCAGGTGCTGTTTTCCCCATTCTTGTTTTGTACTCCAGAAAGAAAATTCCGGAAAGTCCATACTGGATTCAGAATAAATATGGAAAAATTGAGGCAGAGAAGGCAAAAAAGGAATTTGAGGATAAAACAGGATATACTATCACAGATCTTCCGGACGTCAAAGAAGGAAAGACGCGAATGAGGGATTTATTCAAAGGGAAATATGGTATATATACTGTATTTATAACTGTTGCATGGTTCTCTTATGATATAGTCAGTTATGGCATATGGACATATTCACCGCTTATATTTTCCACTGAAATAACTTCATATTATGCAGATTTATATATTGTATTCACAGGCATGGCAGAATCAATTCCTGTGGTCATAGGTTTTCTCATTGCAATATATTATGTTGAAAAACTTGGCAGGAGGAAATTGCTTATAGCAGGTTTTCTTGGGTCACTGGCAGTTCTTGTAATATTCTTCTTTGTAAATCAATATGTAATTGTAGGTTTATTAATGACATTCAGCGCCTTTGGAATGGTGCATTTCTTTCATAACATAGGGCCAAGCCCAATTACATATACATACCCTGCTGAAATATTTCCCACGAGGATCAGGGCCACTGCAATGGGATTTGCCACATCAATTTCAAGAGTTGGCTCTATTCTTGCTGTTTTCTCTTTTCCGATAATTGATGCATTATACGGCTTAAAAGCAATAATAATATACTTCGCTGCGTTTGAATTGATAGGTCTGTTATTTACAATTAAATATGCACCGGAAACTAAAAATAAGTCACTTACATAATTCTAAAAAATTTATGGATTTAAATTAAAATTATTACAAATATTAATTACTTAAATAAAAAAAATTTAAAGGAATGGTGCAACAATGAGTGGAAGCAATACTGTTGCATCTCCGTATATGTTAACAAATTTTGCATTTTCTTTTACTTTCTTCCAGGTTATGGCCTCCTCCAGTTTTGCTCCGGATAATGAACCATCGTATTCCTGGGCCGTTGTTATATAAACCGCTTCATCGAGTCCATCGCGGAATTGATTCCACCATATTGTATGGTGCTTGGATATACCGCCGCCTATCATCAACGCACCTGTTTTTTTTGCATCGAAGACTATGTCGGAAAGTCTATGTTCATCCTCAAGAAGATTGATTTTGAAATCATGGTTCATTTCATAAAAAGACCACAGCTGTGAGCCAAATGAACCGTCAGTTATACCGGGCACAAACACCGGTATATTGTTCTTTGCAGCATTATACAATATAGAATCTTCATTGTTCAATTTGAGTCCCACCTCCTTTATTAAATCGACAGGTGCCCACTCCTTCTTTACATTGTACAGACTTTCTATCATTGGCATTAATTTTTGTTCAATTACAACACCATAACTTTCATCCGGAACAAAAACATTGCCAAGTCTGTTAATATTCATATCACGAAGTGCCGTATCACCAAAGCTGAAGGTACCTGCATAATAGTCAGTATAAGTTCTGGCTATGTCGTGGTCCAGTGTACCATTGGTTGTTATAATTACATCAACAAGTCTGTTTTTTACAATTTCGTTTATAATTCCTCTTGTGCCTGTTGATATAATATCTGCAGGAAATGATAGAAAAGTAGTTTCATCGGATGTGAATTCTTCTTTTAATATTTCATAACCCTCAAAGAGCTTTTTGGAAGTGAAACCGCCACTTAATTTAAAAATATTCATCAGTTGTTCCATTGTCGTATTTTTATTTACATATGAATCCTTTACAGGATTTTTCAATAAATCTTCTCTATTAATTTTATCCATAGTACATAATATTAAAATCGTATAAAAAGAATTTTGTGGTAATTAAAAATATTATTGAATTTTAATTTTACAGTCATCTTTATAAAACAGGCATGAAGATATAATAGATAATCACGATATAAAAAATTAAATTATATATCCAGAGGGCCGGGACCGGGAATCGAACCCGGGTCCGGGGATCCACAGTCCCCAAGGATATCCATTACCCCACCCCGGCCATACTTACTTTCCTATATTCATAATACATATAACTATTTTTTTAAATTTTATGTGCATATATAAAAAGTGCTTCAATATCATAATGCTCTCTGGAATGGTGCTTATATATATTCGGGACATCTATAAATATTCTATTCAGGCGTATTATTTCTGCTCTGGATTTATAATAGTCGATGATAAAATCATAACTTTTTATGTTATGAATACTGTATATATCTGTTCCAATATCCAGAGCACGATCCATAAAAATAATATCATCATGCTTTATAATAGACCCGAATGGGGGGTTCATAACAACAGTATCATATTCACCGGTAACATTTTCTATACCTGTTCTTACAAGATTAATTTTCATTCCGGTTTTATCTGCATTTTTCCCGGCCAGAGAAATCATATTCTCATCGATGTCAACAGCTGTCACATCCTCAGCACCAAGAAATTTTGAACCCAGGGCAAGAATTCCATTTCCGGTTCCCAGATCTATGACTTTTTTTCCATAAATATTGCCGTCAAGAAAAGCATTTAGCAAAATAATGGATGCTGTCCTGCTGTCTGTTGGATACTGTTCAAGCGACAGGTTATATTTTTCCGGCATGTCGAGTTTTTCTAAAAATAGCTCTAACTTTTTCCCATTTATTTTATCTCTGTGCTGTGCCAAGAACCATCTCCAGTATATGATTTGCCATTTTTCTGGCTTCCGGCATATCATTTCCTCTATCAACAAGCAGCTTTTCTATTTTTCTCACAGCTCTCTGCCTCTTCCATGTGCCATTTTCATGAACAGCAAGAACAATATATTCCGCTATTTCCCTGTCAACAGTAATCCCAAATCTCTCCCTTATTTTGATCTGCCATACAGGAACAAGCACGGCTGGAATATCCTTTAAAGAATCGCTTCTTGTTCTTTCTATAATGCGATTAATATTCATTCTGTCTGACATCACCTTGCCATTATTACATTGAATATAAATTTTTCACATATGTATATAAAAAATCATAATACAAAATCATAGGTATGACATTTATTTCAAATGAAGTTAATTTATTGTATCAATTTAAATATACTAATGTATATATTTGCGAAAACAATAACCTTTGGATTTAATGTTAAAGTCGTTTCCTGTATATATTAAGTATTCAAAACCCAAAGTATGGTGGCTGCTGGTTTTCGTTGGTTTTGCTGGAGCCGTTATAGCCATAAACAAATTCACATTAAATAATATTCTGCTTATTTTACTGGCAGTTATTTCAGTAACTTTTGGCTCAATGGGAGCAGAGGGCTTAACAAACTATATAGACAGAGATATGGATAGCATAATGGAAAGGACAAAAAGCAGGCCGCTGCCCAGTGGTCAGATTAGCATGAGAGGCGCCCTTATATTTGGTTATTCCATGTCCATTATTTCTGTGCTGTTGTTGCTTATTTTCAAACTGTATATATCATCTCTTTTCATGGCATTTGGGATATTTGATAATGTATTTATTTACAGCTATCTTTTAAAAAAAATATCTTCTTATAGTATCATTTATGGAGGGTTTTCAGGTGCTTTTCCTGTCTTAATAGGGTGGTATGCAATAACCACACATTTTTCATGGCTTCCATGGATATTATTTTTCCTTGTTATGTTCTGGATTCCTGTTCATGTATGGAGCCTTGCCTACAGATACAGGGATGAATATAAAAAGGCAGGAGTGCCCATGTATCCGGTCGTACATTCAGACAGATCCACTGCTATAGCAATTTCAACATCGGCAATTTTGCTTATAGTTTTCTCGATGGTACCATATTTTGCCGGAATTTTTGATTATATATATGCTATAATAGTTGCTTTACTATCGATACCTATTATTATTTTTTCATATCAATTCATAAAAAAGCCAGGGAAAACATCATCATTAAGGCTTTTTATTTATACTGCACCATATCTTACATTGATTTTTTTAATGGTTCTAGTTATACACATCATACAAATTTTGAATTATATACGTATATAGCATTCTGGCAATAAAGAATTTATTATATCCGGCATTTTGCCTTTTATAAAGATGCCAGAAATTATGGCTTAAAAATATGAATATAATCAAAAAATTAATAACAAATGAAATACTTTGTACCGTATTAGATAATACAGGTCATATATGGTTCTGCTATTATCTAAATCAGTGGGGTAAATAAATGGATAAAAACAATCAGCCTGTGTTTCCCGGCGATACTATTGCCAAGGAGGAAGAATATATTTCAGGAATAAATACAGATGCAGTAGACGGTAATGTTATATCTACAGCTTTTGGCATAGTGGAACGCAATGATAAAACGCTAACTATCTCGGTAAACACATCGAAAAGAGCAGTAAAGCTAAAGCGTGGCGATATTATTTATGGAAAAATCATTAAAATATTGAATAAAGAGGCGATAGTCGCTATCTATGGAATAGTCAAGAATGGAGAGCTAACAGGTATTGAAACAGAAGCCAGGTTAAAATTGCCTGTAGCAAATAAGGCAATGTACTCACATATAGTTACAATTGGCGATCTTATACGTGCCAGAGTAATAAGCAACAGGCCGGCATATGTAACTATTTTTGAACCCAATCTCGGTGTATTATCAACAAGATGCCTTGTATGCAGAGAAATTCTTGATATTAAAGACGGAAAACTATTTTGCAGAAATTGCGGCCGCAATGAAGTAAGGAAGATAGCATCAGACTATGGCAATATAAATATATCAGGTGATAATTATGAAAGAAGTGAATGAAATAAAGGACATGCAGGAACTCTCCAGAGAAGTAAAAGATATGAGGAAGGAAATTGACAGTCTTAAGGAGGTTCTGAGCGGTTTATTGAAAGTCATGATGGACCATGATGATCAGTACAATGATGGCGAGGAATATAATTAGGTGATATAATGGCTACACTACCAATGAAAATGTTAGAGGAGAATTTGAACAAGAAAGTTACGTTGCTTTTAAAGGATAATAGATCACTTGTCGGTATTTTATCCGGTTATGATGAATACATGAACATGACCCTGGATGAAGCCGAGGAAGAAGGAGAAGTCCAGAGAAAAATAGGAAAAATTATCATTCGTGGAAGCAACGTTGTAAGAATTACAACAAAATAATTTTATTTTTTAAAAGATTATAAATAATCATTTTTAATTCTATATAATGTCTGTTAAGCAAAAAGATGAGCAGTATACCTTCTGTTTTTCAAGAAGTGGATACATCGATGGAATTAAAATACCATATATTATTGATACATTTAAGAGTGATTACAATGGAGAAAATTATATAAATATCAATGGGGACAAATTTGAAAAAAAGATTTATTATCCTGATTTTCTTAATAAAGGCCAGGTAATAGAAGGAGAGAAGACAATAATAATATTCAACGGAATAGAACTTATTCAAAGACCATCAAAATTTGTCGATCTCGTAATGTCAATAAAAAAGAAATACGGATTTAAAAAACTCCTTTACCTTCAGGGTGTATCGGACCCTTATATAATACCGGTTCTCGTTTATCTTGGAATAGATATTTTTGATGATATTTACATAAGAAGGGAAAGTGCTCAAAAAATTAAATATGATTTTTTGGGAAAATCAAGAGTTGACTATGACCCTCTAAATGAAAATATAAATTTTGTTTCCCGCATTCTTAAGATATTACATGATTCCATCAAAGACAATACTTTAAGGGATGTTGTTGAAAAAATTTCCATTTCCGGCAAGGCTATGGAAATTTTGAGAATAACAGATCTGAAATATGGAGAAGAGTACGGAAATGTATTTCCTGCAAGAACACCGTATATACGTGCCAATAGCATTGAATCATTGAACAGGCCGGATATCGAACTTTACCGTAACATTATTAAAGAATATAAAAAACCGGAGGGCAGAAATATAGCAATATTCCTTCCATGCTCGGCAAGAAAGCCATATTCAGAATCAAAAACACATATGGCTATACTGTCTGCAATAGGACAGTACAGAAAGTATTTACACGAATTAATAGTAACATCACCCGTTGGCCTTGTTCCCAGAGAGCTGGAGTATGGATATCCTGCCAGAAACTATGACATTCCTGTTATCGGTATATGGTATGAGGATGAAAAGGTAATGATGAAAGAATTAATAAAAAAATATCTTATGAATAATGCATATGATAAAGTAATTGCCTATATACCTGAAGACCTTTCATTTATACTGGATGTACTTCCGGATAATTCTACAGTAATAGAAGGGAGAGTTACTTCCCCGGAAAATCTGGAGATATTAAGAAAAGAACTTGCATCTTTAGATACCAGAAACTCTTCCAGCGGCAATCAAATAAGTGATTATAAAGCTTTATTGAGATTTCAGTTCGGCAGCTGGATTGATAAGTATATATCAGGTATTAAAGTCGTTACAAATTTCCATCAAAAGATGGTTATCAGAGGAAATAAATTATTATTTGTTTTCAATGAAAAAATAGGAAGATTTTCAATAACACCTGAGTCTGCTGTATTTTTCCTTGAAAATAATAAATTCAACGTTAAAATTGACGATTTTCAGCCGACATCAAATATCTATTCAGTGGGCGTTAATGGTGCTTCACCCGAGATAAAGCCATATGACGAGGTTATTATTACCCACAATGGAGAATTGCGCGGAACAGGAACAGCAATGATGTCGTCGCGTTCAATGATAGACCTTGACAATGGTATTGCAGTGAAGGTCAGAAAGGGTGTAAAAAATTAAATAATACTTAACAGAATTTATTAATAAATTTGATATGACCACCCATGAGGCTTCTCATTAAAAACGGGACTGTTATTACAGAAAACGATCAAAGGGATATAATAAAGACAAACATATTAATTGAAAATGATAAAATAGCATATGTTGGAAGTGATGCTCCTGAGCATGAAGATGAAATAGATGCTGAAGGACTTATTGTTCTTCCGGGCTTTATTAATACCCATGCACATATCGGTATGAGCGGTTTTAAAGGGCTGCTTGACGATATAGTTCTAAAAGATTTTCTTGAAAAAACTTCCGATCTGGATGCAAACAGAACAGAAGAAGGAATATATAATTCAAGCAAACTGGGAATAAATGAAATGCTGGATTCAGGGATAACTTCATTTGTTGACCTTTACTATTCAGAAGATATAATCGAAAAAGCCGTAAAAGAAACGGGTATACGCGCATTTCTTGCATGGGCCACACTTGACCGGAAATTTACTACGCAACATGGAGATCCTGTTAACAATGCAGAAAATTTCATAAGAAAAAATCATTATGAGACTGTAATTCCAATGATAGGTGTACAGGGCATCTATGTTTCCTCAGATGAGAATTATAATCGTGTAAATGATATATCAAAAAAATATAATGTAATGATACACACACATTTATCAGAAACAAGAAAGGAAGTTTATGACTTTGTAAAGGAGCATAATCAGAGGCCCGTCGAACATTTACAATCCATTAATTTTCTTTCAGATCGTGTAATTGCTGCACACTGTGTATGGATAACATTAAATGAAATAAAGATGCTTGCTTCATCGGGCACGTCAGTTTCATGGAATGCAATAAGCAATGCAAAGCTTGCCTCAGGGGGTATAGCACCTGTACCTGAAATGCTTGAACATAAAATCAATGTTACACTTGGCACAGACAGTTCAGGCAGCAACAATTCATTAAATATGTTTGAGGAAATGAAGTTTTCTGCCATTGCCATGAACAACGATCGCTGGTCAGCTGATACATTAAAGGCACAGGAAATTCTGGATATGGCAACCAGGAATGCAGGAATAGCACTTAAATCGAAAATTGGAATAATAAAGGAAGGCTATTTTGCAGATTTAATACTGCTGGATATGAAAAAATTCAATACAATTCCATATACAATTAATAATATTGTCAATAATATTATATTCTCGGCAAATTCAGGGAATGTTAAATATGTAATCGTAAACGGAAAAATTTTGCGTGGAAGGGAAGATAAAACGAAGATGGAAGATTATACATCCTTAAATTATATGTAATTTTATAAATTTTAATGCATAGCATTAAAAATATTTCATGGCATGTCAATATAAAAATATATAAAGGCTTATATTATGAGGTAAAGGATTAATTATGAGCTGGACAGAAGCCGAAGTAAGGGAATTAAAAGTTGGAAGATACATGTTAATCGATGATTCACCATGCAAGATAGTTGATATAACAATGTCAAAGCCGGGGAAACACGGTGAAGCAAAGGGGCGAATTGTCGCTATAGGAATTTTTGACAATCAAAAACACAGTGTTGTTTACCCTGTAAAGCATAAAGTAAAGGTTCCAATGATTGTTAAGAAGAATGCACAGGTACTCTCAATTGCAAATAATGAGGCACAGTTGATGGATTCTGAAACATTTGATACATTTATTTTGCCGATAGAGCCAGAGGACCAGGAGAGATTAAAACCCGGAATGGAGGTGCCGTATTGGGAAGCTATGGGAAAAAGGAAGATAATGCTGCAGAACTAATCTCGCATTTCTCCCATTTAAAAATTGCAGATGCACTTTCTGATTATGTCGATTCAGACTATGTGATTTTTGGAGTCCCCTTTGACAATACATCAAGTTACCGCAGGGGTTCAAGGCTTGCTCCAAATTCAGTAAGGTCTGCATACGATAATCTGGAATCATATGAGGTAAATTATAATATAGATCTTCTTAACTGTAAAATATGTGATCTTGGCGATCTCCCTGTGTATGAAGATGTTGATTATGTCCTCAGCGAGATTGAAACAGTTACCGATATAATATTCCGGGATGGAAAAATACCTGTAATGCTGGGCGGAGAACATTCAATAACAGTAGGTGCGCTCAGAAATGTAAAGGATGCTTCTATGATTATAATAGATGCGCATTCCGACTTCCGTGACTCTTATATGGACAATAAATTCAATCATGCATGCGTTACCAGAAGGGCACTTGAATTACTCGGTGAAAACAGAATAATTTCAATTGGCACCAGGTCAACATCATATGAGGAAATAAATTCTCCTGAATATCATAATGTAAGGTTTATATCTGCCAATGAGGTAAGAAAAAATGGAATAGATGCAGTCATCGATGAAATAAGAAAAAGATCTAAAAATAGGATATACTTCTCAATAGATATGGATGGATTTGACCCGGCATATGCACCCGGCGTCGGTACTCCGGAGCCATATGGTTTAACATCTGTTGATGTCAGGTCTATTCTTACAGCCTTTTCTGATAAAATAATAGGTTTTGATATAAATGAGATGACGCCATTATATGACAATGGAAATACACCGATGCTTGCTGCCAAGTTAATTCAGGATTTTATAGCAAGCCGTGAAGCTTATTTAAAAAAATAATTTTATAAATTTTATAATCCCATTTTGGATGTAATATCTTTTCCTTTTGTAATTATGACCTTGCAGGGAGTGGGTAATTTGAATGATGCCTTTTTCAATGCCTCTTTGAGTAATTTTGCATTTGCGCGGTCAACCTTTCCGACCATTATAATCTCACCTATATGAACCCTTGCAGCTGTACCCACAGGCTTTCCAAATGCCATTCTCATACCACTGGAAATTCTGTCCGCACCGGCTCCTGTTGCCATTTTGTGTTCCCTTATGACCTGATGTGGATACGGTCTTATATGAAGGAAATAAGAGCCGACCCCAGCCTGTTCCAGGAGTTTCCTGTTAATAGATATCCTGGAAGCCTCAAGTGCTGTATGTCTTATCTGGCATGCCTCCTCTGCTATAAGCTGCATCTCAATCTCAAATTCCCTTTTCTGATTTCCCTGGACAAATGTTGTAATTTTTGGATACGGAACTCCACCCATGAACTCTTTCCTTGTATATGCAGGACCTTTAACTTTTGAATACATTCTCGCTGGTTTAGTTACCATAATAATCTATTCATAAATATAAGCGCGTATAAAAACATTTGTGGCCGCGTTTGCAGGGTTAATCAGGCTCTGCTTCCTATATAAATGTCTAATTTTTTAATGTAAGCAATTCCCTGAACTTCCCCGTATTTTATCATAAATTTCTGTGAAGGGAAAAATCATTAATAAATATATTAAAAGGGCCGGAATAATCTCTATTAAGTTCCTGACCACATCTTGTGCATTTAAGTGACATATCATCGTTTACACGGTATTCTACATTTCCACAGTTCGGGCATGCACATCTAATCCAGAGTTCATCAGGACTTGCCTTTTGTCTTCCTTTGCTATTTTCTGCCGGCCCACTTTCTAAAGCTGTACCTTTATCAGCTTCTGTGCTATTTATCTCCGAATCCTTCTCCTGTTTTTTCTTTCCAGAAATGTAGAAGAATGTTAATGTGTAAAGACCGGCAAAGGCCCAGATAAAGATAAAAATAGAAATTGCAGCCGAGAAAATACTATTTGAACTGAAAATTACAGATGCCAGGTCAATAATTGAAGAGATGAAACTGACAAATATTGCCCTCAGAAGGCCAAATCTGAGATATATATAAGCCAGAACTATCGTTGATAAATATAAAAGAATAGTTTCAAAGAGGCCTGCATTGCTAATAAAAACACTCACAATACCTGTTATAACAATCATTAATGGAACAAAACGCTGTATCTCATTCCATGGTTTTATAATATTTTTTATATGCAGTTTTTTTGAAAATGCAAGTATAACTACTGTCATTATTGTTAATGGAATGAATTCAAATATAATAACCTGAACAACTGAACCTGTAAGATAAACAAAGTTCTGTATACCTATATTCATTGATGAGAGTTTATTATTCACAATGGATGGGTCTATCAGTTCAATAATAACGGCAGAAAAAATTATAATTGCAATGTACACGGAAAATGCAGAGAAGAAATATTTCCCTGTTTTTCTATCAAGGCTTGTAAATTCATTACTGGAATATATAAGTGGTGTAAATGATAAGAGAACAAGCACGAGTGAAATTACAATAAGGAATGTTATAACAGGCACCGACAGCGAAATATTTAAATAAATATAAGATGATGGAATTGCAGTTATCTGACTTATATGCGTAAATAAGAAAGGAAGGGAATAAAAGAAGACAATTACAGAAATTATAACTGCAATATATGCCAGTCCGGTATCCATCTTATTTAAAATTTCAATATCTTCATATTGCTTTTCTTGCATAGTGACAGGTTAAAATGCGAATAATGTACTTATAATTTATTATGTATTGAAAAAGTCAAATTTTAATTGAAATTATTATAATTGTATTTATGATATCATAATCAGGAATTCTATTTTTTATGCGATTTTCCATATGGATATATAGCCTGAGTATTTGTTTATTACAGTGGTATTAGAGGTTGTCAACTAAGGTCTGGTACCATTTATGTATTAAATTAATTTAAAATTATTTTAACGTTAATGTAAGTCTCTTGCCAAGTTTCCCCTTTACCATTGAACCCGCAAGTTCAATCTCTCCAATTTCCGATGTATTCGCAACATATAATCCATAATCAGCCTGCAGGGGAAGTCCGGGTATATTTATAATGCGCAATTTTTCATCATCCGGTAGAGAGCCGTTAGAATAGCCCATTCTCTGCTTTTCCGGAGAAAACTGTGTGTCATCCATATATTCTATTTTAATTGGCAGGCTCTGCTTAACAATTTTATTGGCCTCTTCCTTTATTTTTGTTACTGTATCTTCCGTTATATCGTCAATGTAAAGGTCTACCCAGGCCCTATCGTCATATGTTTGGCTTATCCTCGACTTTGCATTATAAAACTTGTATGCAATACCGGAAACAATAAACATCGCTGTTCTGAATCTCATATGGATGTTCCTCACATTCCAGTCCAGCTTCTGTGTTATCTTCTTACCCTTCATATCATCCGGATATGTATCCAGGGATATCAGATGGATATAGTCTCCATCAGTCCACACATCAATAATACCATAACTTTTTCCATCTACAATTATCTCCCCCTTATCATTTTGCTGACCAAGCATAGTTGGGAAAAATATAGTACGGTCAACGGTAAGGTCGGTAAATTCACTCATTACAACTGTACCATCGCACTCTTTTAAATATGAGTTTTCTAAAAATAGCTGTTCTGTTATCATTACTGACATAAGAGCTTATTATTATTTAATTTTATTTTTATTTTGTTTTGTGCTTTATAAAAAGTCTGTAAGGCAATAAAATCAGGAGTATTTACTGATATACTCTCCATGCTAAAGCCTTGGAGGTTTAAGGTCTCTGTCGCTCCCGGAGTTGCCTCTTTATGGATATCAGTGTTCCCTTTGCACGCATCCCTGCCTGCATGTAATCGACCTGTGCCTTACATAAAAGCAGGACGTAACGCTATGTTGAACGAAGCATTGGCACCGGCATGGTCAACGTGCCCAGATGGCACTTAAAATTCTTTTCTGAAAGTTGACTATATGTCTGCTGAACACTCTTTTGATGTGTTATGATCAACTTAGATAAATGTAATTCCAGGTAGTCTGGTCCTGTATTCTATCATTTTTTCAAATCGATAGAAAGATCGGCTATTCAGGAATTATACTTAATATAATACATATTCTGCCCGTATATACTTTCCGCACTTCATCCACATCGCAGGCTCAGTCGCTTTTGTGCTCAAATCGTCTGTAAGTGGCATCCTAACCTGGCTAACTATCCTCAAAGAAGACTTAACTCCAATCTCCACAGGCGTAAATTCGGGGATATTCGCCCAGTTCAGTTGAAATTACAATGAACTTAACGTTAAAAATTGTAATGTGGTATGCACAGGAAAAATATTGTTACATTAAATCCATTACACCGGTATTATGGAGAAGTTCATAAAATGTGTTCTCAAATGCTATACTGTTCTCTATATTTTTAAAATATTTCTTTGAATTCATAAAATCAAAATTTGAAAAGTTTGTATCATTATATTTTATGTCCATTAGAATCAGTGGCTGCGGGTCCGCAAGATACGTAAATTTTTGATCAAGCATAAAAGGATCATCATCAATGTTGCCCATTATGGCAAATGCTATTATGCTTCTAAGCTGATGCCATATAAAGCTCCGGCCATAGAAATTAATTATATCCATTTTGCCGTGGTTTATATAATCTATTTTATCTATTGTTCTTATGGTATTCCTTCCATCGGCCCTGCAAAAATTAATAAAATCATGTTTTCCCTCAAATTTTTTTAATATGTATATAATTTTTTCTGTCTTATCCGAGTGATGCAATATATAAGAATACTTTTTACTGCTGTTGTGTCTTGGATTATAATAATTTTCCAGTAATGCATAAGATCTGAAAAACATATATTTTATATGTGAATTTAATATTTTTAGAATCTTTATTATATCCATGTCCGTTTCTACCAGGAATACATTACCGAGTGCTGAAACATATCTATCCGTTCTCGCAGCACTTTCTATATTTTTATTTATTCCATACTTTTCCAGCACTTTTATTATTGTATCCTCAACACTATTGTCGCCGTTTTTGTGCTGAAATCCGGTAAACATATCACCATTATATCCATATTTTATGAAATAGTACATTATGAATATATAAAAGCATTGAATATTAAGTTATTTTTGCAAAACTTTATATTAGCCTGTAATTTAATCTAATCAAATGTCAGTTCCATACAGGATAACTATAAGAGTTTCAGAAGATCTCATAAAACAGCTGGAGGATATTGTCACAAAAAACAATTACGGCAGTGTCTCAGAGGCAATTAGAATAGCCATCAGCGATTTTATTAACAGGAACAGGACAGCAACAGCCAGCAAGGTTGATTTAAAGCTTCCAAGGAATATATATGCTGAACTGGAAAATGAAGTAAACAATGGCAATGCGATTTCTGTAAATGATTTAATAAGGTTTATACTTAAAGAATATGCAAAAGGGAAAGAAAAAAACTAAATTTAAATAAATTGATGGGATTTCCGGGCAATGGTTGTTATTAAGGATAAAATTGAATCTCTTGATGAAAATATTGGTAAAAAATATGTTTCCCGTTTAGAAAGTTTTGCAACTGTTATAGGTTATTCATTAGAGAATGATGGCAATGAAATAAAAATAGAATTTAATCCCGATCGCCCGGACTTATTTTCATTTTATGCATTGCGTGAAAGCATGAAAACTTTCTATGATCAGAACTATAAAATTAAGAGCCCCATATCAAAGAATGAAATAAAACTTGAAGTGGATAAAAAAGCTGCAGAGGAGAGGCCATTTGTTCTGAGTTTCACTGCAGAGGGAGTACCTCTTGGCAAGTATTACAATCATATTATAAATTATCAGGAGCGCCTTCATGATACAATTGGGAAATCAAGAAAAAAAGTTGCAATAGGCATACATGACCTTGATAATATTAAGCCGCCATTCAAACTTTCAATGGAAAAGAAGGATAAACTTTTTTTCACCACATATGATAATTTTGCCGGTACTGCCGGGGAAATAATGAATAAACATCCTAAAGGCATCGAATTTCACAATCTTATAAAATCAGAGAAATACGTTCCCGTCATTAAGGACATGGAAGGTGATGTGATGTCATTGCCGCCTGTAATCAATGGTATAAAATCCAGAATCAGTGAATCAACTTCAAGACTCTTTTTTGATATTACAGGATCAGATTATAACGCAGTAAGGTCTGCATTTTATCTTTTTGCATATGAAATGACATACCTTGGTTATCATGTTTCTTCCGGCATAAATGAAAGAGACATAATTCAATATGATTTCAGGGAAATGAAATTAAAAGACATAGAAATATCGAATCTTATCGGTGTAAAAAATATTGAACCTGTTACTCTGTTGAGGAAAATGGGATACAGATGTGAGGTTATGCAGGGCGGCTATAAAATAAAAGTTCCAGGAAACAGGGTAGATGTCATGGGCCCGGTAGATTTAATAGAGGACATAGCAAAGTCCTTTGGTTACGATAATATTCCGGAAATACCATTAAAGACCGAAAATACAGGAAAACCATTTAAATTCTATGATGATGTTGGAATCATAAATGATATATTAATATCAATAAATTATCAGGAGGCAAAAACTTTTGTTTTGAATTCTTCAGAATATTACAATGGATTAAAATACACCGGCGGCGTTAAAATAGAAAATCCAAAAAGCCAGGATTATTCTGTTATAAGAGATAATTTATATCCCGGTTTATTGAATTTTCTTCGTATTAACAAGAGAAGAGGTATGCCTGTAAAAATATTTGAAACAGGTGATGTAATAAAAAATGGAAAGCAGGAAAGCCATCTATGTGTAATTTACAGTAATTCAAGGGCATCATATGCTGATATATTCGGTGTATTACAGTATTTTTTGCAAAGAACCATTGATATTAAACCTGTAATAAAACCTTATAATTTTCGGGAAATTATTGAAGGCCGCGGAGGAGAAATCACCATCGATAGCAATAAATGTGGAATAATAGGAGAACTTAATCCTGCACTGCTGGAGAAATTTGATTTACAAAACCCCCTGGTATTTTTTGAGGTCAATTTGGATTTTATTCTGGATAACATAAAATGACCTCCCACGCCTTCTCCGGTACTTCCTGCTTCAAAGACCGGTCACCGTATTTCCCCAGGTTTGAATTATCCTTTGCCCGGTGCTCTGTCTTCCCTGCAAGGATAATTGATATTACAGATATAGGACATATATGAAAAATATTATAATCCGGCAGCATACCTTTCAGCATACAAATTATTATATAGAACGCTTAGCCTTTAGCCCTCTTTCAGAGGATTTCCCTCATATGGTTAAAATTCCGGCCGTAATATATTATCTAATTCAGGAATTTGAAAAACACGTCAAAGTCCTTCCACTTTTGGATAAATGACTTCAACCAATCTATGCATCCCCGGCATTTTTCAGGCTCAGTGGCTCTCGCAATCTAAATCATTCCTAATTTTTGTGTACATATTTATTGAAACCAAATGCCGTAATTTAAGTCCGATAATACTGCAAATGGAAATAAAAACGCAGAAATTCTGCTGGCCAATGAATATGCTGTCGATAGGTCAGAAAATCCTAAATTCCGGCATAAAGATAATGCCAGAGAAATGTTATAAACTAAATTGTAATAGCCGGACATGTCCGAAATAGGTCTAAAAGAGGCAGTAATGCAATCTTTTACATCTATAGGCCCAATGCTGGATTTTATAGCTCTTTTTTCTGTTATAGCACTTTATTCCGGATCCCTGCTTCCATTTGTCATAATATTCGCATTTCTTTTATCATACTTTACACTTTACACAATTTATAAGCTTTCTAAAATATATATAACCAATGGAGGATACTACTCATATGTTGGAAACATTCTCGGCAAAGGAAGCGGATTCTTTGTATTTCTTTTATACATTATGTATTCTATTCTTACCGTGCCGAATATAGCTATATTTATTTCCGGATTTGTATACTCAATTTTTCAATTATTCGGAACTTACAGCAAAATACTTGAATATATTTTTATACCCATTTTCACCGCAGCAGTGTATCTTGTTGTATCACGCGGCCTAAAAACATCAATAAAATACACTCTAATTGCCGGTTTTCTTGAGATTGCATTTTTAATTTGTATGAGTATTGTCTTCATAATCAACAGGTCACCTGACTTTTCGTTTTCCGGTATAAAATTCAGTTTTAATCCCTTCTTCTTTGGAGTTATATTCGGCATACTTGCCTTTTCCGGCGGAGGATCCAGCATATTTCTTTCAGAAAATACGGACAACGCGGCGCGCAGTACCCCGAGATCCCTGGTCATATCATTTACAATTTCCGGCATAATAATGTCAATTTCAGCTTTTGCACTGATAATATTTGCCGGGTTTAACGGGCTTGCAAAATATGAATCAAATTCCTTCTTTATAACAGAACTGGTATACTCCAGATTTGGTTTACCATTTCTTTTATTATTTGCATTTTTTGGGATATTCAGTGCATTTAATTTGAGCGTTTCATATCTCAATGCTCTTATTCATATGATTCCAAGATTTAAAAAAGATTTCAATATAAACACTAAATTGACAAAAAAAATGTTTATGTTTTATATTTTTATAGCTTCTATAACTATTTCTATAATATCTGCACATTTCATTGGCTTCTTTAACTCATTTATAGTGATAGCAGGAATCATAAGCTTTATTTATATCATAATACACATTATATCAAATTTTTCTTTAATAAAATTAATGCATGGCAAATATCCGGTCATACCGGCATTATCCACTTTTGTTCTCATTATCGCTTTTGTTCTATCTTTTCTTGGTAATGCGGGCTATTTTGTTGTAATAAACTACTTTGTAATTGTTTACGTTTGTATATCTATAATAATAATTTATGCAACTAAGAATCGTTCAAATGACTTTTATTCAAAAATCAAATTTGAAAGTCCAACAAAATTAAATAGTGAATATAATAAAATGCAGGACATCAAATAAGGTAAATTTTTATATCAAGATTTCATTATCGAAATTAATCTATGAGTATCAAAGAAAGCTTTATCGGTAAGATAAGAAACCACCCGGAAGTTCCGGTTCTAATTGCGTTATTTGCGCTATACATGTTTCTGGCAAATTATTTTGTATGGTCCCTTGCCTTTCAGGATTCATTCTTGAATGTTTCCGGAGGCAGTGACCCGTATTTTAATTATTATCTGGTGCAATATACACTTAGCACACACAGCCAGTTGCTACATACAATTTTATTAAATTATCCCGTGGGCACTGTGAATGCAAGGCCCCCATTCTATATGTGGAGCGTTGTATTTGCAGGCTACGTTTTCTCACCCATATTCGGATTGAAAATGGCAGCATATTATGCATTCCTCGAATCCGATGCATTTTATGGTGCTTTATTAATAATTCCAGTCTATTTAATGGCAAAAGCCATTTTTGGTAAAAAAGCGGGAATGTTTGCAGCCGTGTTATTTACTATAATGCCGGGAAATTTGACTTCCGGTGTATTGACAGACGGCAGGGCACATACACCTGAACTTATATTTGCCTTATTTTCCATATACTTTTTTGAAATGGCAATTATAACGGCCAAAAAAGGAGTCATAGTAAAGAAACTTACAGACTTCCGGTCATACTTTTCATCTATCAAATCATATTATAACGAAAATAGAATCCCCACAATTTATGCATTGATGGCTGCAGTGTCTCTCGGGGGTTTAATAGTTTTCTGGCAGGGATTCCCATATATAGAAGTGATAATATTGATATATGTGGCAGTCCAGCTGCTCTATAATCTAATGCTTAAAAGACCAACAGGATACCTTACATATTATTCAATTATTTACGTGGCGGCATCTTTTCCAATAGGCTTTTATTACTATGACCTTACACACATGTTAAACCCGTGGTTTTTACCACCTCTTGCAATGGGGCTTATGGTAATCGGCTTTGGTTTACTGATTAATATAGTTGCAAGAAAGCCCTGGATAATAACAATTCCTTCAATGGTTATTGTTGTTGTAGCCGCATTATTTGTACTCAGTAAAACAAATCCAATTATATTGAAAGAGCTTATAACCGGCGATGGCTACTTCGTGAAATCAAGAGTTTATTCCACTATCGCCGAGGCAGCGGCATTGCCTCTTGGAGAATACATATCAGATTTTGGTCCCGGCGTTTTCCTTTTGGGTATAGCCGGTTTTCCATATATTATATATAGATTCCTGAAAGATAAGAAAGACGGTATTTTCCTCATTCTTATATTCTCAATATTCTCAATATTTATGAGTTTTGAGGCAGCGAGGTTTAATGTAACTGCTGCTCCTGTCTATGCAATACTCGGTGGCGGATTAATTGTTTACTTCATTAATTTAATTAAAAAGAACGAATCAACAAAAAAAATCAGGCATACAGGCGGGCGGCGCTCACTGCGTCAGAGGATAAGCGGTATAACTGCAGGATTCGCAGTTATAGTCGTTTTGCTTTTAATTATCCCATCGGGAATGGGTGCGATTTCAGCTGCTGTGCCCGAGAACGATGCAGCAAGCCTGGACCATGCATTGAATTCAACCGTTCCAAACGGGTTAAGGCCCAATAATCCATTTGGAAATTATGGACTTGCTGTAGAGAACAATACACAGCCACTTGCAGAGTCATTTATATGGCTGGCAACCCAGAATGCCAATGTATCAATACAGGACAGGCCGGCATATGTTTCATGGTGGGATTACGGATTCCAGGAACTTGAAGAAGGCCAGCATCCAACAGTTGCTGAAGATTTTCAGCAGGGCATAGCCGCCGGCGGTCAGATGATTCTTGCACAGAATGTCAGCCAGGAAATATCATTATTCATTTCCAGGGTATTGCAGACAAATGGCGCTTTCACAGGCAGCCAATTCAATGCAACCGTCACGGCTACAATGGATAAATACTTTGGTGTTAATGAAACAAAATTACTGGCAGATATGTATGCCAATCCACTGAGCTCCAAGTATACACAATTACTAAACACAACAGCTTATGGCAATCATCAGATAAACGTTACAACAACTGATAATGCCATGCATGCATTATTCATGGGCCAGCTTTCAACAAAGTACAATACGACTACATTAGTTAGTGCATATTCTGCTCTTGAAAAAGATACAGGTTCATCAATAAGTTATATTCAGATAGACCATAATTTATTCCCATTCAGCGGTGATGATCCCGGTATATTCTACGCCCCGGCATATCTTACAGATACGCCATCATATACATTTGAGGGTGAGGTTGTTCCAACAAATTATTATCAGATATATGCCGAAACTTCTACTGGAGCTATAGAACCTTTAAATCAGACATCAACAACCGCCACGATTACAGCATATGAAATATTATATACAGATGCGTTTTATAATACAACAATATACAAGGCGACATATGGATATACTCCTGAAGACCTTGGTCTTAGTGATTTATCTGAACTTACTGATTATTACGCGCCGGAGCCCGCGTTTAATATGAGCAATTTTGAACTTGTTTACTATTCGTCTGCTTATAATCCTGCTAAAAACGCCTCTACTAGTGCTTCAGGATGGTCACTTATACCACTGCAGACCGCCTATAAATACCAGCAGGAAGATAAAGGAACAGAAATACTTATACCTGCGGGACTTGAGCAGGAAGAGGATCCAATTATAGAGTACTATCCAGGAGCTGTTATATCGGGAAGAGTTATAAATCCATCTGGAGACGGTGTGGCAGGTGTTCATGTTACAATAAATGACCAGTATGGTATACCGCATGAAACTGTAACAACAAATAATGAGGGTTATTATAATATAACCGGACTGCCCGGAAATGATTCAATAGTATTTTCAACAGGTACTGTTAATTCAGCCACACTTGAAGGCAGCACTGTTATAGGTACAAAAAATGTAACTGTTACACAGAATCAGGCAAATAGGATAGTTAATTACAATATCACCGTTAATTATTCAATACCAAGAAATACAGTACACGGATATACTAAACTTGATAGCCTTTCATCCACAAGCACAATCAGAACAGGCAATGTAACATTATATAATTCAACATATAATGTAACATATAAGGCACCAGTTACCAATGGTCTTTACTCTATGAATGATATATTACCATATAATTACAGTGCAACTATAGTAACAAATGATATTCCATACGACAACTTTACAACAGTTAGTATATCCGGTGCTGCAAACCAGCTGGATAATCTTTCAGTAGTAATGGATAACCTCACGGTAAGTACCAGTGTTGACGGAGGAGGTTTGTCCGGATATAATGTATATGTTAATGGTACATCAGATTATCATGCAGTTACAGGCAACAGCGGTTCAGTGAGTATACCTGTTATGCCCGGTTATTATAACATAACAGTAAAATATAATGGAACAGAGAGCAAGTCCAGTGCAAACATTACCGGTTATGGAGTAAGTAAGAGTGTTTCATTAACTCCTGCTTTAAGCGCTGAAATCTATGGAAAAGCGTATAATAACAGCAAAATTTCCTTCTATTTTGATGGTATAATGTCCGATGCAGAAAATGTAACAGCAAACGCTACTGGTTATTACAACATAAGCATGCCGTACGGAATTTATACTATATATTCAAATACATCCAGTGACGTTTATGTTAATACTATTAACGTTACACATAATACTGTAATAAACCTTATCGGGAATTATTCTAAATCAGAAAAGTATGTAATAACGTCAAATATGAATAAAGCTAAAGATTACAGTGGAATATATGAGTTAATTTCAGTCAAAAATTCAACGCAGAATTATACTTTGCTTCAGTATCAATACACAAATTCAAGTACGCCTTTCTCAATATATTTGCCTGTTACAACAGTTTATTCGATATCCGGCACAGGAACATATAATGGAACAACTCTGGCCGGATTCAATATAAGTAATCCATCTGCGCAGACATATGTAAACATTCCATTTAACAGTAATTTAACAAATACTGTGACAACCTCTGCAAACACAACTCAGGGCTATATAACACAGGGAATAATGCTTGTTTACAGCGGAAGTACACCGTATTACTATTCTGAAATTAGTGGTGGAGTAGCAACGCTTTATTACAAAGATAGTAGCAGTACAATGCAGGTTCAATCAACATTCTTCCATAACGGTACAATAGGTATTACAAATACAACATACACTGCGAAGCAGGATATGGTAAATATAACACAGTATATTTATAACGATTCCAAGTTGGTTAGATATAACGGGACGGTGACATTATCAGGTCTCTACAACACGTATACATTCAATATGACTAACGGTATTGCAAATGATACAATTGCTGAGGGTTTGTATTATATTTCTATCTCAAATAAAAGTGCATATATTGATCCTCAAATAACCGCAATTCCGGTTAATAGTTCCTCTCATCAGACATTTGATGTAGAATCAAACCTTTACTTTTCAATCTCACTTAACACTACTACAACTTCCGGGCATACATCCGTAGTCTTTAATTCAACAGGTATTGCCGTGGATGCCACTCATCTGGCAGAAGGAAATTATACACTTTATTCCTTTAATTCCACAGTTGCAAATATGACTACCATAAAACTTGATGCAAACTATACATATAATCCTCATTATACCCAAGGATACAATTTGACTATAACAAATAACCTCAACATAACAACATATTACACCATGACAAACGGAACAAAAATAATAACATCCCCTGAAAGCAGTAATTTTACACTTACACTCCACTACGCATTCCTCCAGAATGTTACTGTTAACGCCTTTAAAAATACAACATTTAACATATATTTACAAAATGCAGATAATATTACACTTACCGGATATAATAAAACTATAGCTGTAAATACTACCGGCATAGTTACAGGTCCATCAGAGATGGACATATCAGGTGCAGTTACACATTATATTTATCTGCCAACAAATACAACCTATAACTTTGAGCTTACGAATACAACAATTATTTCTGGAGTATACATTAACTATACATCATCCCAGTCACAGTTCGTCAATAAAAGTATGACATTAAATCTCACTTTACACAGACAGAATGTCTATAAATATAAATTGACGGATCCAGCTGTTACTGGCAATATACATACGACGGTTAATACCTCAATAAACATATCAAATGACGGAAATATGAACAGTAATCTGACTTTATATTCAGGAAACTCAACATGGAAACTTGTATTTAGTAGTAATAATTTCACTCTTGCTCCCGCTAAAAATATAGCAATAGGTGTTAATATAACAATTCCTGACGCACCGTATGGAAATAATTCTGTGCCTGTTATGGCAAATGTCAATGGAACAGACGTATTTGTTGGCAATATAACAGTTTATGTTAATAAAACATTGAATTATACCGTTAGTTCAACAGATTATGCAGCAGTGAATGGAACAATCAATATGATACCTGTAAATCTTATAAACACAGGCAATGTTCCAATAACTGTAAATGTATCATTGTTAAATAAGGTAAACCTTTCTAAAGATTATAGTATAGATGCATACCTTGTATACAACGGTAAAAATGTTTCCAGTGTTACCTTACCGTACAATACAACTGAAACAGTCTATATATATGCCTATGGTGTAAATGGAACTACATTGCATCCGGTGACCATGAAATTTTATTCATATTACAACTCTACTAAAAGTAATACAACAAGTATCCTGCCCATACTTCCATCCGCAACTATAAGCTCAGGTTCATCCGGCACTAACATAATAAACGATTACACAGCAAATCCTGTAATTACAATATATATAGGAATAGGAATAATAGTTGCGTCACTGCTTGCAGGAATAATTGGGTCTTCTATAAGATCGAGGAGGAGGAAATAAAATGAATAATAAAATTATTACTGTATTTGCTATAGTTTTCATTTTTGTTCTGATTTCTGTCATACCATATGGCGTAAATACAGATAATCATGTTAATGAACCACAGAGCACCCCTCATGTTTCATTTAGCATCACGCAACCATCGTATACATATCTTAATGAATCTTTTAACATATATGTTAACAGTACCGCTGGATATCATAATTATTCTGTTGCTGCATATTTAGGAGCTGATAACGATTCAGGTCTCTTACCGCTGTTTTATTATAATCATCATGTTCATAACTATAATTTCACCATATCAGCAACTGCCCCGTCTGAATGTGAATATATTTATGGATATATTGATACAAGTGCACAGAATAGTACGAATGCAGTTAGTTATAATAACTATACAATTGCTCCAATTAATGTAAGCAGACCGGTTGTATTTTCATCTACAGTTGTTAATTCTGATCCTGTACCGATATACAATACAACATTAACATATACCGTGATACATTCTAAAACACCGTATCTTGTCGGGCAATCCCATATAAATAAGATACCGGCAAATACAACTTATAAAGACAATATAACGGTTCCACTGGCCATTGTTCCAAAGGGAAAAGATACATTATCTGTTACAAGCAATAATCCTATAATAACAATATCAGGGAAATCAAATGTTGTTTTCTATAACGGCAAGGCTCCGAATTATAACTGGATATATTATATCGCTGCTGTTGTAGTAGCCCTTGCAGTGTTCCTCATAGTAGCCTCTGGAAGAAGAAACACAGTGAAAGTACCGAAATGGAAAAGGAACAAAAAAACAAAAGCAGCAAAGGCAGCGAAAACAAAATAAATTTATATTAGTGATTTTAATGTTGTAAATTCCTTTTCATAAATATTTTTTCTGCTAAATTTTTCCGGTGTGCGGCTTAAGTCATAGCGGTCCACTATTAATGAAATTCTTGCAGCAGATAATGCATTGTCATGTATTTTATGTGGAGTACTTGTATTTTCTTCGTTAACAATAATAACAGGAGCCACATTTTTTAACGTTTTAATTATTGCATCTCTGTTTGGTCTGTCTCCATTTCCTATTTTTATAATAAAATAATTGTATTCATAACTGTTAGCTATTGCCAGAACGTCATGCCTTATCTCGCAAATTGACGGGCATTCAAAAGCCTCCATCAAAACATTGTCTGCCATAACAGCTATACCGGGTTTTGGACCGGGGTCTATTCCTATAACAATACGTTCAAAGGAATTCTTATTAAGCAATCTTGCAAGAGACTTCCTTATTCCCTCTATGGATGATGCGGCTTTAACCTGTCCATAAAGTGTAAATGTATCCCTATTTGAGCTGAGTATAACTTTTATATCTTCCGGTATAGAATAGAGGTCAGTTATACTGAAAAAAGGAAGATTCCACACTTTGAGATCCCTGATAACATCATGATAAAACTTAAAGTCATGAGTATATATTCCTACTCGAGTCATCTACATAATTAAGTAATTCATTATTTATAAATATTTACTATTTTAAACAAGAATAAAATTAAATGCTGATTCAAATCCGTAAAAAGATAAATATAAATTAACAATACATGAAAATGGATAGGTGGCAGAGAAGCTATGCGTGAGACTGCAGATCTCATCTACTTGGGTCCAAATCCCAACCTATCCTTTTTATCCATAATAAGGAAGGGTGCTTTTTTCAAAGGGATGAAAGAAAAGTATGCCTGTATAATAAATATAGAAATATTTTGTTTACTTCAGCATAATAAGTATTCTATAGAAGGGCAAGACGGTTAAGATGGGCCCTTTGAAAAAAATATATTGGTTTCAATAGCACGGCAGCTACTCCATCCTGCAGGTTATTCACTTTCATCCGGCAATAATATATTTAAAACGTATAAGGCATACGCAAAAATTGAATTTTAAAATAAAAATATATAATCAGATCCGGAATAAAAGGAAAATAATATTATAATTAAATAATGGGAAATTTATAATATAATGCAAAATATTTTAAAAACGAATATGTTAAATAATGATTTTAAATGAATAAATCATATGGATACAAATAACAAGGAATCAGTTTTAAGAAAATCAGCAATTCTTTCAAATCTTTCTTTAATAATTCTATTTATTACTTATTTAGCACTTGCATCAATTAAATTTACGTTATATACAATTCTTGTCATGATTGCCATTATAATTATTAACACCCTGCTTTTCATGCATTTTAAAAACATTATGAGGGGTGAAGAAACAGATCAAAATATATTCCAGTATATAACAGATGATATGAGCTGGAGATATGTAATTTATTTATCAATTTTCCTGCTTGCTGTTTTGTTAATAGAAGGTGAAATACCGGTATTAAGCAGTTATTCCTACATAGTTTTGTTAAATGCATTTTTGATATTTATCTGGGCTATTTCCGCAAATAATCCAATGGTTAATATCCTCATAAGGCAGTCAAAAAAGCTTGAAGATATATTTATAAATAATGAAGCAGCAGAACTTTCAGCGCAGATGAACATAAATCCCCCTGAAATTTACATATTAAATGCGGGCAATAGAATAGCCAATGCCTTTGAGGTCAATAAAAAGGAATCATACATTTTTATAACATCTTACTTAATGCAGATCCTCGACCAGGATGAAATTGTGGGTGTTCTGGCCCATGAATTGTCCCACATAAAATTAAGGCATAACCAGAAAACAATATTACTAAATTTCATTGTTTTTATAGCACTTCTTAATTTAATAACATTTTCTATCTCATCTACAAATCCAACCATTTTTTACATTACGCCATTATATATTTTAGTGCTGTTTCTATTCATGGCACTTGTTTTCCCTGCAATAAAAAGGAGACATGAGGTTCAGGCTGACCTCAATGCAGTGAAATATGTTAATAAAGAATACTTAGAAGACGGTCTGAGAAAAATATCAGAAATAGATAAAATACCTGAAAATGTTATGAGGTCACTCAGCCTGGACCATCCATCAACTGAAAAGAGGATTAAACTTATAGAAAATAGTAAATCATAGCTTTTGATAAGGAATCATGTTAAGAATAATCATTGCCGATGCGGAATTACAGTTAATACCTGAAAGTATGTACCATGATTCTGCAATAAGAAGAATGGCGTTGAAAAACAATAAAAAAGTAGGGGAAACAATTCTCGACTCAAACTACATGCATACATCCATTGATAAATATTTTCATGGAGAATCAAACAGGCGCGGCAGGCCTGATATAATTTATATATTTCTTCAGGTGGCACTTGAATCTATTTTAAACAAATATAAAAAACTTGAAATTTACGTACATACAAGGGAAAATTACATAATTAATATAAATCCTGAAACCAATCTGCCAAAATCGTATAACAGATTCATAGGACTTATTGAAGATCTCTACAGAAAAAAATCAATAGAAAGTAACGGAAAAACTCTCCTTTCAATTAAAAGGCAAAAAATAACTGAATTTTTGGACACTCTTGACGGTGAAATATGTTTACTTTCTCCCCACGGCGAAGAGGCCAATATATCAGGTGTTATTTCAACAGATAATATAAATGTAATAATTGGAGGATTTTCCCAGGGCGACTACATATCGGATTTATATTCAAAATATAAGGCATATAAAATATTTGAAAGTGAACTGACTATATGGTCCGTCGGCATGGAGGTCATAGCGCAGTATGAGCGTTATATAAATATTTTAAAATAAAAATTATAAAATAATGCTAAAAGCATATTCTATAATTATAATAAAAACAAAAAGGATAAATTTATAATAATAATACACTATGGATTTCAATGGCACGAATGCACACAAGAAAGAGAGGAAAATCCGGTTCGGAAAGGATTACAATGGTAGATGTACCATCCTGGATGCAGACCGGAGATGAAATAAAAGAAGAGATAATTAAATTCAAGAATGACGGATTAACAAAGTCTATGATAGGAATTAAACTAAGAGACCAGTATGCAGTTCCCGGAGTAAGGCCTGTAATGCATAAAAAACTTGGCAAAATTCTTGAGGAAAATGGAATTAATGAAGAAATTCCGGAAGATTTATCGTCACTTATAAAACGGTACAAAAATGTTATAAAGCATTTATCGCTCAATACCAAGGATATGAGCAACAAACGCGGAAGTCAGTTAATTATGTCCAAGATTCTCAGACTTACCAGATATTATAAACGTACAGGAAGATTATCGGCTGACTGGTCACTTAAAAGAGTTTTATGATATATGATATTACCGGCGACGAACTTTATAATAAACTAAAAACTGCTGCAGATCGGACTAAAAATGAGTCCTATGTGCGGGTTCTTGCACATTACGATGGGGATGGAGTCAGTTCCTCTATCATAATTTTAAAGACTCTTGAACGCCTTAATATAAAATATCATGTATCATATATAAAAAATCTGGATAATGAGGGATTCAGATCTTTATATGAGGAAGAATCCTCGCCGTTAAATATTATTGTTGATGCAGGTTCCTCACAGCTTGGCGTAATCGCAGACCACAGTAATTTCATAGTACTGGACCATCATTTTTATAATAATATTGACAGTTCCGGCCTAAATATAAATGCCAGAGATTATGGCATAGATGGAACGCATGAGGCATGCGGTGCCACAATGGCATTTATGTTTTCTCTGGCCATTGATGAAAAAAATGGTGATCTATTTCCATTTTTTATGGCAGGCGTAATGTCCGATAAACAGGACATCGGCGGTCTTAAAGGTATAAATTTAAAACTTTACAATGAATATAACAAGTACAAATCCTATCATATTTTGAATATGGAGGGCAATATTACCGATGCAATAACATATTCAATAGACCCGTTTTTTCACGGTTTAACAGGCCACCCGGATGAAACAAAGGCTTTTTTATCCAGAATAAAAATAGATGGAACAAAAAATGTTATAGATCTCAATAAAGACGAAAATAAAATACTGTGCAATCAGCTGGCAATGAAAATACTGGAAAACAATACGGGAATTGATGCAATTAAATATTTAGAAAGCGATGTTGTATATTTCGATGATATAGGCTATTCATCCAAGGAATTAAATTCAATAGTTGACGGCAATGCACGGCTTGCCGAGCAGGCAATTCCCGTTCAGTACTTTCTTGGCGATTCATCTGTAAGGAATGAAATGATGGAAAATGTCAAAATATTCAAAACAAGATTAATTGATTATATATACCGTGCAATAGATGCTATTAAACAGGAAAAATATTTTAATTATTTCTATGCGCCGGAATCGGAAATGGCAGGCCCTATATCAGGAGCAATAGCACTTTATATTACACCTCCAGACAGACCTGTTATCGGCTTCAATGCAGGCACAGACGATATCAAAATCTCTTCCAGAGGTACAGTATATGCAGTTTCCCGCGGTTTAAACCTTTCCGAGGTCATGAAAGCAGCATGCAGTGCTGCTGGCGGTTCGGGTGGCGGGCATGATATAGCCGCCGGTGGAATCATACCAAAGGGAAAAGAGAAGACTTTTCTTGAAACCGCAGGAAAAGTTATAAAAGAACAGATGAAATTGATATAATTCCGTTAAAAATATTAACAGTTTTTGAATCATGTAATATGGATATTGATTCTCTTATTTATAAACATGAAAAACAGATCATTGAATTATCTGAAAACATTTACGACTTTGCAGAGCTGGGCAGCACAGAATATAAATCATCTTCTTTAATCGCAGAAAAATTAAGTGAAGCAGGTTTTACAGTAAAAAAACCTTATATGGATATGAATACTGCATTCAGGGCTGAATTTGGCAATGGAAAGCCTGTGGTTGGAATTTTAATGGAATATGATGCACTGCCAAATGGTCATTCCTGCGGCCACAATTTGATTTCCGCATGGGCCTATGGTACTGCTGTTATATTAAGTAAAATTTTACAGGAAGGCAGAATAGTGGTTTTTGGAACACCGTCAGAGGAGGGTATAGGAGAATACGCAGGAAGCAAGGCAAGAATGTCAAAAAGAGGTGCATTTAATGATATTGACTTTGTAATGGGAATGCATCCTGACGACCGCTGGGCAGTGGGTTCAAAGGCACTTGCCGATGCAGAGATGCAATTTACATTTCATGGAAAAGCATCACATATGGCCGCCTCTCCATGTTATGGCATCAATGCCCTTGATGCACTGGTTACATCATATAATGCAATAAACAACCTGAGAAGCTGGGCCAGAAGCGACAGAAATACTGTTATCGGAATGGTAATAAGAGAGGGAGGGAAAGCATCAAATGTTGTTCCCGACCTTGCATCAATGGAAGTAGATATAAGGTCAAACAGTGTTGAATTTCTGGAAAGACTGGTTTCAAAGGTAAAAAATCTGGTTAAAGGTATATCGGATGGATATGGAACAGAACTTGAAATAAAGGATTTAATGCCGGTATACAGTGAATATCTGCCAAATAAGACCATTGATAATATAATATTAAGAAATCTGGATGAAATGGGCATAAATGCCTTTAATATAGACACATCCGATGAACCTGCAAATGGAAGTACAGATGAGGCAAATGTCAGCCTTGCAGTTCCAACAGGCCACATAGATTTAAAAATCGGAACGGGGCTTCCGGGGCATTCAGATCAGTTCAGGGAAGCTGCAAATCCCAGAAAGGCAAAAAAGAATCTTTTAATTTCCATAAAAGCCGCTGTAAATACGATAATGGAAATAATGGAAAATCAGGAAATATTAAATGAAATTAAAAAGGAGTATGAATCATATGACAGAAAGAATTAAACCATCAAAGTTAAAACCCGGTGACGAAATCAGAGTAATAGCGCCGGCAAGTGCCCCGGACATGATAAAATTGTCCAGGGGAATATCAAAGTTGAAAAAACTGGGCTATCGTGTAACAGTGGGAAAGAATATAAAAAAGCTAAATCAGAGGAATGATCTTGCTGCACCTGCAAAGGACCGTGCAGAAGAACTCATGTCAGCATTCACAGATGAAAATGTAAAGGCAATATTCTGTGCAAGGGGCGGATACGGAAGCATCCATATATTATCATTATTAGACTATGACATTATAAGAGATAATCCTAAAATATTCATGGGATACAGCGATATTACTGCACTGCATCTTGCAATTAACAGAAATTCAAATTTGATCACATTTCACGGACCAATGGTTGCATCGGATGTTGACGACATAAGCAAACCGTCGTTCAAAAATTTTCTTGATCTGCTCTCCGGCAAATCTGAAACCATAAATATATATAATGACCGATTAATTAAATACATTATTCCCGGAAGGGCTACCGGCCTCTCAGTGGGAACAAATATATCAATTGTGGCATCACTCGTCGGCTCAAATTATATACCTGACAGCACCGGCAGAATTTTCTTCATAGAAGATACAGATGTCACTTCAGGAGATATAGACAGATACTTCTTCAGCATGAAGCTGGCAAATATAATCGAGCAATACAGCGGATTTGTTTTTGGGGACTTTAAAGCCATATTCGACCGTGAGGAACCCATGCCCTCGATAGAGGATGTTGTTCAGAAATTCATGAATGAAATAAATAAACCATCGCTTTACGGCGCACCGTTCGGCCATGGTGAGGAGCAGATGGTTCTGCCATTGAATGCCATGGTATCAATAAGCGATGAGGAGCCATATATCGAACTTAAGGAAAATATTGTTGATTAATATTACTGAAAATCATAAATTTGTCAATAATCTTTTATTAAGAAGGAACAATTAACTGATCATGGAAGTAGAAAGGCTAGTTTATGGTATATACCCAAAATCTAATGAATTAAGGCTTCATATAGGGCGCTGGGAAAAGGGAAATATTCCCGATTCAACACTTAATTATAATATTGAGTCTGAGAAGAAGCTATTATATGAAAAATTGAATAATTACAATATAATACATACAGATCCCTTATTCAACTGGTATGATATATTAAGGCCACTGTCGCTTATCATCGATGGAATAGATCTCGGCCCATTGACAAGATTCAAGGAAACAAATACATTTTACAGGCTTCCGGTAATAAATAACATAAACGGTATAGACATTGACCCTGCAGATTTTTCACCATTAAATGAAAATCCTCCTTTACCGTTATATATAGAAGATGAAAAGAACTTTGCTGCATTCCTTCCATCGCCGGTATCATTTTATAAAATGTCACGTATAAATATGAATTATAATGAGTTTGAGAAAAAACTTGAAAATATATACATTAAAATACTCAAACTTTATAAAACCAAAAATTTGGTTCTTTATGATCCTCTTCCTTACAGTGAGAATGATATTATTGACCTGGAAGCACTGAAGAATTATAAAATAAGGCTTGTAACCACGGGAAATGTACATGAAAACAATTTTAAACAAAAATTGTATTCTATAATTGTTGATTATAATACTAATAATATTCCTGTATCAAAAAAATTATCCGATGTACCGGGAATGAAATTGATAGACGGATATAATACTAAAATGGAAAACCCGGATAAATTGAGCGAAATACTATCATCATTGAACCTTGAAAAGGTTATTGTGAGCCACAGCGAGTATTTCGATTTTCTTCCGAGAATAATAGCAGATAAAAAAATTGAATTAATTTCAGGAGTAGGTGAGTAAATTGTCAGAATATTTAATTACACAGGAAATAGGCAGTTTCAGAAAGCCAAAGTATTTAAGTTCAGTATTCCATAAAATATATGGAACAGAGGAATATTATAAGCTTTCAGAGAAGGCAACAGAGGAGACAATAAAATTATTTAATGATGCAGGTCTGGATAATATTGGAGTTGGCGGTGAGATGTTCAGGTGGGAAATGTATGAACACCAGGCAAACAGGATTGATGGAATAGAATTCTATGGGCCGGTCAGATCCTTTGACAACAGATATTATAAGAAGGGGAGCATCACAGATGATATAAAAATAAAGGAATCATTCCATTCAGATGAACTTGAATATCTTTTATCTAAAGGTTACAGCAATATCAAGATTCCAGTAACAGGACCATACACAATGATGGACTGGTCATTCAATGAACATTACCGCGACAGATATGAAACTGCAATGGCATTTGCTGAACTGTTAAACAAAGAAATCAAAAATCTTAAAAAGTTGTGGGATTCCAAATATCCGGGCAAAAAACTTGAAATACAGCTTGATGAACCGGCAACAACAACACATCCTGATGAAATGAATATTGTTGTGGATTCACTTAATAAATCCGTAGAGGGTGTGTCAAACTGCGAGTTCACAGTACATGTGTGCTACAGCACAGATTATAGATTGCTTTATGATGTAATGAATGACATAAAAATTGACGGCCTTAACCTTGAATTTGCAAACAGGGACACACTTGAACCCGGTCTTTCTGATTCTGTCAGGACAGGTTATGAAGAATTGAAATACTTCAATCAGCTGAATACCGGAAAAAAGTTCATAGGTCTTGGTGTAACTGATGTACATATTGATTATGTAGAACCTGTAAAACTGATAGAGGACAGAATAAATTACACACTTGATATATTATCTCCGGAGCTTGTAAGATTAAATCCGGATTGTGGTCTCAGGACAAGATCAATAGAAACCGGGTATGCAAAACTTAAAAATATGGATATAGCCAGAAAATCTATTTTAAAAGAAATAGAATAATTTTATGGGAATTCATTGAAGAAATCATCATCTATTTTTTTCCTTCTTTTTCTGCGTCCTATGAAAAATATGATCATAAATGCTATGTATGCTATTATTATTACATAAATCAGTGCATTGATAAGGTATGATGCTACTGTATAATGTGCAACTGCCTCATTGGATGATATAAATGAACCATTAGAATTGTACTCATCAACTATAATATAATAAGTTTTTCCCGGGGTCATACCCGGCAGTATTGTAAAATCGGTACCCTGTCCTGATACAACAACGTCTTTGGCATTGGTCATGAGTGAACTTGTTGAATAATATATAACATATTCTGCAAAACCGCTGTATTTATATGGTGTCCATGAAACATAAAGATAATAAAATGCGAGCGGAAGGTCATATGTGATTTTAAAATCAATACTTACTACGGAAACATTTTCAGGATACATATATACTATTGACCCGTTTTTTATTGCCGTAGTATTGTTCGTGTAAAGGTATTCTGAAAAAGTCATATTAGCAGCCGGATTGAAGAATAATTTAAAAGTCCCTGAATTATCTGTATAACCTTCCACAGTGGATCCATTCACGATTTTAACGTTGCTGAGATTGTAATAGTCATATCCATTTTGAACTTTTCCGATTATTTCCTTAAGCGATGAATTCTCGGGAATAAGAAGAACAGGTATATAATTATTTTCTCCGGGATAAAGTTTAAATGTTTCTGAATAATTTTTGTAACCATTCTGAGTTACATTAACAGTTACATTTCCAGGCTGAATACTTATATAATGGTATCCGCCATCGTTAATTGAAGTTAAACCATTAAATGTTACACTTGCATTTCCATTATAAGAAAAAATTGTAAATTTTACATTCAGCGGTGTAATTTCAACACTTGTAATTACATTAGTATTATGTACATATTCAGTTTCATATCCCGGGGCAGAAATTGTAACATTGTTGTCAGATGTTAACTCATATACCTTTAATGTTTTTACACTTGATGTATAATTAAAATAATGATCAACTGTAATGTTATATTCCGGACTAAAATATGAAGGTGATGAGGTGATATTAATATAAACAATTACAATGTCCGGAACAAATATTGTCCTGCTCAAATTTTGTCCATTATATGTTGTATTTACAGTATTATAACCCGATGAAAGTTTAGTAGCGTCTCCACTTATGGACTTGCCATTTATATAATACGAATTTGAGCTTCCATTGCTGAGGGAGAATGTTAAAGTTGATTTTTCACCATAACTTATTTTATAAAGTATTTTATCACTGCCGGATTTGCCAGAAATTTGTGAATTATCTTCAGTTCCCTTTAAGGCTATAAAAGCTTTGCCTGAATTAATTAATTTAAATGTTATATTGCTGTAACTGCTTCCCAGAGGGCTGTAACCGGATTCATATGCTCCGGTATAGCTTACTGGAGTATTATTATAATAAGCATTTATATCGCTGAATACGGCCTCAGGTATATTGACAAAGTTAATTTCCGGGTTATTTTGCTGTGCCCCAAGTGCAGCGTGGTAATCTCCTGAAAATGCCACCGGAATATACAAATTATTTCCTTCTGTGTTATTATTAATCAAAAACTGTACATAAGTGCCATCAATTTGTACTGTGAAATATCCGCTGCCGGAGCCACTTGAAATCCATGATGTTTCTACGCCGTTGTCCATTATTTCATACATATAATAATAACCTGTAGAATTAACATCTATGCCAAATTTTATGAAGTTGCTCTGATTTGTATAAAAACCTGTATAATAAAATGTACTGCCATTGAACTGCTCCACGCTGCTGGATGATACATTAATTTCGGCAGATATCTTATTAGCATATTCTGTATTGTTTAACAATAAAACAGAACCATAGGACCGCATTATTGTTTTTATATCCATTGCAAGTATTGTAACATTAGGCGTTCCGAGGCCGGTCACAGGATTCCATCCGGCACCTGCTGAGTAGCCATAATTAGACCCTGATGTTACCTGAGTAAAAGCATCACTGTAATATTTTGTCTCTGAAATTTTATAAAATACAGGATTTAAAAAACC
>JABEBX010022027.1_pt1 | contig 46806 bp, 44 predicted proteins | sample 7245971 | NCBI WGS metagenome assembly JABEBX01 (sample SAMN14506365, study PRJNA622280) | hot springs metagenome | biome: hot spring [ENVO:00000051]|acidic hot spring [ENVO:00002120]; feature: spring [ENVO:00000027]|sediment [ENVO:00002007]; material: sediment environment [ENVO:01001048]... | reverse complement strand
CCTCCCATTCCTTCGGTATCCTGCCAATGGGCGTATCGCGATACGCCCCTACATCATGCCCTATACCCTTTGTCAGAAGCTCGTTCATCAACCCCTTTTTCAATCTTTCAGTACTCTCTATAGCTTCATCAACTTTCTGGATTGCACTATCAACAGTTGAAAGAACTTCGGCTATCTTTTTCTGTTCAGGGAGAGGGGGAAGGGGAATTTCTAAATTTTCAACCTCTTCTTTTCTAATTGCTTTAAATGTTGAACCCATTGATATCGATTTGAATATTCTACTCCCATATTTGAGGCAGTAAAAAAGAAAAAGATAATCTAATTTATTAGGCTTTGGTCTAATTGCAGCAAGCCCTCTACCGATGCAGAGTTTATTCGGTACTTGTTTTTTGTTGCAGGCTTTTGGCTTTTCTTTATCTTTTCAGAAAACAGCATTTAAAATCCTCTCTTAAAGTTAAGCAGAGAATGACAACCTAAATGACAACTAAATCGACAACCCTCTCTATGCAAGTACATAGTACGCACCTCTACCTTTGCCTTTAAGCTGTACAACTTTAAGCCCTATCAATTTGTTCATTTCCTTTAATGCAGCTTGCCTTGTTACTCCAAACTCCTTTGAAACGTTGCTGATTGCGATTCTTTCATTCTGGATAATCCTTTCCACAATCTTCATCTGCCTTTCAGTGAGGGCTATCTGTCCTTTATCTTTCAGGGCCTTAATGTCTCTGCTGAGTCCAATAATCTTCTTTTTAACAGCTTCAATGCTGACTGCTACTCCGTTGGTAAAGTATTCCAGCCAAGCGGTAATATCGCAGCTATTTGGATCAACGGTCTTCAAGGCGTGATAGTAGGCGCGGCGGTCGTGGTCGTAGTAATCATCAAGGGCAAAGAACCTTTTGACATCAAACCCTCTCTTGAATAAAACAATGGCCGCCATAACTCTCGCTGTCCTGCCGTTTCCATCTATAAAAGGGTGGATCCTGACAATCTCATAATGCATTATGCCTGCTTCTATGACATGGTCCATTTCATTAACCTCAGGCGAATTGAACCAGGCAAAAAAATCATCAGTCAATCCGGGGACCTGTTCTGTTGGCGGCGGCATAAATACAACCTGCCCGGTAATTCTATTTCCAACAATCACCTGACGATTTCTGAATACACCTTCATCTCGTGGATTCTCCAGAGTGTCTTTTGTCACTATCTTGTGAATCTCCAGAAAGTCCTTTGACAAAAAGGGATTCTTATCAGCGAATTTAGAAATCTTTTCTAAGGCCTCTATATAGTTTAAAATCTCCTGTTTGTCTTTCCGTCTGACCATAATATCCCTACCGGATGCCAAATCAGTTACCTCATCGATGGAGAGTGGATTTCCTTCTATTGCCGTTGATGAATGCGCACTTCTTATTAGTGCATCTTTTCTAAGTGAGACCTCCCATTTGGGTATAAGGTGTGCATTCAGTATAACTGCCCTTGCCCCTGCAATTGTTGTGAGGTTTTTTACAATCTTATCCGTATACCGGAAATTAGGCTTGAACATGATCAGTTCTCCTTTAACTCACCAAGATACCCTTCTATCTTCTTTTCTATGCCCTGCAGCTCATGCTCGATTTTAATGCCTTCCTGCCATTCTTTTTCGATGTCGATCTGTTCTACCTCTTCCTCCGGGAATACATACAATTTGACGTTGAGGTTGTAGTCATTTTCCTTTATTTTTTCATGTTCAATAATCTTTGAAAATCCGTCTATATTCTGTAGGGGCGTATCGCGATACGCCCCTACGATCTTCTCTATATGCTTGTCCCCAAGCTTGTTCAGCTTTCTTATCTCCGGATGTTGTTCAAACTCGCTGCTTGCATTGATAAACAGGATCTTTCCTTTTCTTTTTGACGGCTTATTTTTGTTGAGTATTAGGACAGCGCCCGGGGCACCCGTGTTATAAAAGAGCTTTTCAGACAGCAGTATAACAGCCTCGATCAGGTCATCCCCGATAACGCCTGCTCTGATGGCCTTTTCCTTGCCTCCTCTGAAAAGACACCCGTTGTCTATTACAATACCGACCCTGCCAGTATCATCTTTTGCCGATGCAAGCATGTGCTCGATCCACGCCCAGTCCGCCGATTGGTTCGGAGAAAATCCGTAATAAAACCTTTCTTTCCAGAACTCTCCTTTCCTCAGCACCTCTTCGCCGTAGCCGTCCTGGTTCCATGGCGGATTTGCTATGACGACATCAAATATTTTTATGCCTTTGCCTTCTTTAAACTTCGGGTAAAGCAGGGAATCTCCAAAGCGAAATGAAGAATCATTATAAACCTTACGTAATGCATTATAGCGATTTTCCAACCATTTAGGCAACATATAAAGCCCCCTAATTTACATAAGCTTTAATTAATTAACTTGCATGATAAGTAATAAGAAATAAAAAGTTAAGCAAAATCGTTGCCGAGAAAATTGGGGGTAGCCTTACATATTGGACAGATAATTTCTGCTTTTTTCCAAACCGTTCTATCAAATATTTTGACAATCCAGATACTTTTTCAGAGAGTTGGTTGTCCATAAAAATGACATATCATAGGAAGATGGGTAAAACAATAGGGTCAGCCCCTGTGATTCCCGTGATCATAAGATTATGTTATAATAATAAAAATTCTTAACCCGAAAAATGCATTTGAAAAATAAGGGGATTTTTGTAATGAGCGATAATCCTGCGTCAAGTAAAGGTATTCTTCGAAAATACGATGAGAAAAAACACAGGGTAATAGCATATAAGCATACAAAAGACTAAAACCTCGTTTCTATAAGAAAACTCAACGATATCAGATGGATCGTAGGATTGAGAATGAAAAAATTCCCTTATTGCATTTTTTGGGTTAATACAATCCCTTCAGCAGGTTCATCGGCGCTTTGTTTAGGAGTGATGCTATAAAACCGTCTGTGATAAGTTTCTCTGCCTGTTTATGCGGTATACCCCTGCTCTTCAAATAAAACATAGTCTCTTCGTCAACCATACCTGAGCTTGCACTGTGTGATGCAATGACATCATCCTCATCTATCCATAGGCTCGGTATGCCATTAAACCTTGCCTGCTCACCAAGCATAATGGACTTCTCCGCCTGTTCCACCTTCGCCCTTTTCGAGCCTGATGCAATGTGTGTCAAAGCTCTGTACACAACCTTTGCCTTATCAAGTACAGCAGCTCTAACAAGAACAGATGAAACCGTATCCGGCGCGGCGTGAAATGTTTCATAAGAAATATCCTTCTGTGATCCACCTTTACCTATCACAACACCTGTCATCCTGCTTTCTGCGTGCGTCCCAACAAGCATTGAGCGCGTACTTATTGCCGCGTTTGACTCATCAAGATCAATATTATACCAGTTTGCTACTGCATTTTCCGATACTTGAGCCTGTTTTATGGCTGTATAAAAAACCCCATTTTTTGATCTGTTCATGGTAATGTATTCAAGCCTTGAATCCCTGCCGGCATAAACCTCTACATTGTCCTCAATCATATTGTTTTCGCTACCTTCTACGACCCTCAGTATTGTAAGATGCGTACCGGGTTCAAGTATAATGAGGTCATGATGAACAAGCAGGCTGTTGTCCTGCCCCGACTTTATCAACTCTACAAGCGGCTCCTTTATACTGTTTTTCAGATGTATGTAAAATCCTTTTGCACACGTCTTATCAATCTGCAAAAATGATTCATCCATTGCGTGGAACTTACCCCTGTTAAAAGTATCAAGGTTTATTAAATTAAAAAGCTTTGGCGGTTTTTTATTATTTACCACATCAATCTCTTCTAAAGATACTGCTGGATTATCAGCAATATTTTCATGTGCTAAATAACCATCCATATTATACATAATTGATCTACTGTTCAGTTTATCTGTAACGGTTTTAATGTATGCATGATCCACCGCTCCTTTCCCATTGATAAGAAGATTCAGAGCTTCAGGACTGATAAATTTAGTGTTAAACCTTTTCCATTCCGGGAGTCTTATAGCTGTTACCATGTTACGCCCCTTTCATTTCGAGCTGTATCAGCCTGTTCAATTCAACCGCATACCCCATAGGCAGCTCTTTCGCTATGGGTTCTATAAATCCCCTTACGACAAGGGCAACAGCATTGTCACGAGAGATGCCCCTGCTCATAAGATAAAACAACTGTTCCTCATCTATCTTGCCTACGGTTGCCTCATGCCCAACCGACGATTGAGGTGTAAGCTGCTCGATGATGGGGATGGTATCAACACTCGATTTGTCATCGAGCATTAGGGACTGACATTCAACATGCGCCTTTGCACCGGTAGCATTGCTTCCGATCCTTACAAGCCCGCGATACACAGACTTTCCGCCGTCCTTGCTTATACTCTTTGAGATAATGCTTGCACTGGTATCGGGTGCCGCAAGAATAACCTTTGCGCCGGTATCCTTGTACTGTCCTTTGCCTGCAAATGCAATGTTAAGATGCTCTGCACGTGCACCCTTGCCTCGCAATATGGAAGCAGGATACAGCATGGTAACGCCGCTGCCCATAGAACCTCCAACCCATTCCATAATGCCGTTCTCATAAACAATCGCACGTTTTGTGTTCAAATTATAAACATCCGTACTCCAATTTTGTATTGTTGTGTATCTTGCTCTTGCCCCCTCTTTGACGAAGATTTCAACGACAGCAGAATGGAGTGAACTGATGCTGTATCTCGGAGCTGTACAGCCTTCTATATAATGTACCTCTGCACCGGGCTCTACGATGATCAGCGTATGCTCAAACTGTCCCGATGACCTGGTATTCATTCTGAAGTACGTTTGAAGCGGTATGTCTACTTTTACACCCTTCGGTACATACACAAAGCTTCCACCGCTCCATACAGCACCGTGTAGCGCTGAGAACTTATTATCCGCAGCAGGAACACATTCTGTCATAAAGTATTCCTTTACAAGATCCGGATGCTCCTTAACTGCAGAGTCCATATCGGTAAATATAACCCCCTTGCTGTCCCACGCCTTTTTGAGGTTGGTATAAACCGCCTCTGATTCATACTGAGCAACAAGACCGGCGAGGTATTTTTTTTCTGCCTCAGGTATGCCAAGTGCGTCGTACGTTTTCTTTATCGCTTCAGGCACATCCTCCCATTTCATAGATTTATAGTCTTCCGGTCTTATGTAAAATATGATCTCATCAAAGTTAAGCGCCGAAAGATCCGGTCCCCATGTCGGAATAGGTTTTTTCTTGAATATCTCGTACGATTCGAGCCGCTTCTCAAGCATCCATGCGGGTTCTTGTTTTTGGGCAGATATTTCTCTTATGATGTCTTCATTAAGTCCTTTTTTGGATCTGAACACGTATTTTGAATCAACAGGCTGCTCAAGAACATTCGTAACAGGTTCTATAGTTGAAGCACACATCTACTACTCCTTTACCCATTCATAACCCATCTTATCAAGCTGCTGTGCAAGTTCATACCCGCCTGACTTAACAATCCTGCCATCCACCATGATATGCACAAACTGCGGTTTAATATAATCAAGGATACGCTGATAATGCGTTATCAGAAGCAATGAAAGATGGTCTTCATTTATAAGCTTGTTTATACCCTCTGAAACAAGCCTCAATGCATCTATATCGAGCCCCGAATCGATCTCATCAAGTACAGCGAGTTTCGGAAGAAGGACAGCCATCTGTAAAATCTCGTTACGTTTCTTTTCTCCTCCTGAAAAACCTTCATTAAGATATCTCTCAATGAAGGACTGCGGTATGGACATAGCTTCAGCCCTCTTGTTCAGGGACTTATGAAACGCAAGGATAGGAACATCTTTTTGTTCTTTTGCCTCTACTGCTGTCCTTAAAAAATTTTCTACGGATACGCCTGAAACCTCCATGGGATATTGAAAACCAAGAAATATTCCCTTCCTTGCCCGCTCATCAACCCCAAGATTGAGTATTGATTCACCGTTGAAGAGTATATCTCCATCCGTTATCCTATATTTAGGATGCCCCATAATTGTATAAGACAATGTAGATTTACCTGATCCATTCGGTCCCATAAGTGCATGGACTTCAAGCGGGTTTATGGTTAAATCCAGCCCTTTTATAATCTTCTTACCCTCTATCTCTACATGTAAGTCCTTTATTTCAAGCAAAGCCATAAAACCTCCTATCTTTAGTATTATAGTCATTTATTAAAAGTCTTCAACAAGACAATGTCTTTTTATTGCATTTTCCGGGTTAAGCTTAATATAGTGTTCCCTATGAATATAGAAGAACGTATCCAATCCCTGGAAAAATTCGGCATAAAGCCCGGACTCGAACGCATTGCGACAATGCTCACATATCTTAACCATCCTGAGAAGGCATACAAAATCATTGTTGTCGGCGGTACGAACGGCAAGGGCTCTACCTGCGCCATGATTGATTCCATCCTACGTACTGCTGGATACAAGACAGGACTATACACATCTCCTCATCTTGTATCTATGCATGAAAGGATAAAGGTCAACGGGAAAACAATAGACAATGAATCATTCGATGCAGTTGGAGAACAATCGTTTAACATAATTGACAGCCACGCTGAATTATTCAATCTGACCTATTTTGAATTTATGACCGCTACTGCCCTCCTCTACTTCAACAATCAAAAGATAGATATCGCCGTACTCGAAGTTGGTATGGGGGGAAGGTTCGATGCTACAAACGCTGTCCAACCGGATGTATCCGTCATAACAAATATATCGTTAGACCACCAACGATACCTCGGTAATACTGTGCAGGAGATAGCCATGGAAAAGGCAGGAATCATCAGGTCAGGAAAACCTATTATAATAACAGATACGAACCTTGCATCGAGGCATGTACTCGAAGAGGAATGTAGTGGTAAACGCGGTATCCTTTACGAAATGAATAGAGATTTTTCAACCTCAGGAGATGAAACGGATTTCAATTTCTACACGGATAATCGTACGATATCTAACCTACATTTGTCTCTGAAAGGCAGACATCAGATATACAATGCAGCAGCAGCAATTCAAACGGTTATCTTGATCGATAAAACAGGTACACAGATCTCAGACACTTCAATAAGGAATGGACTTTTGAATACATCATGGCCAGGCAGATTCGAGATAATCCATCAACAGCCTAATGTAATTCTCGACTCGGCACATAATCCTGCCGGTATCCAGACGCTTGTTCAGACAGTAAAGGATTATTATTTAAACCCGTTGCATAAACCTTATCAGGAAAATACAAAATTTGTTACCGTGGTATTTGCCGTGTCAAAGGATAAGGACTGGCAGACCATGATAACGATGCTTTCAGAGATAACACATACATTTATCCTAACATCATACTCCGGGGAAAGGAGTACGGATCCGGAAGAGCTGGGGAATTTTATCAGTTCAAAACGTTTTAACGGTTCAAACTTTGTAAACATAGTCATACCATCGAAAAATGCACTTAAACACGCTCTTGCTATAACACCGGATAATGGTGTAATTATTGTAACGGGTTCTATTTTCCTTATAGGAGAGATAAAAATGGAGATGCATATATGATATACGATAGCATAAATATAGATGACATACTCGAGGATGCATTAAAATCCGGTGCAACCTTTGCTGAATTGTTTTTTGAAGAAACAACATTTTCGAATATAAGGGTTGAGTCGGGCAAGATAGATAAGGCAATAGCAGGAACGGACATAGGCATAGGCTTACGGTTGTTCGATAATAATATAGTCTACTATGCATCGACAACAAACCGAACACAGGATGGTGCAATAAACCTTTTGAAGACTCTATCTGTATACCTCCGGGGCAATAAAGTTAAAAGACATATCGTCCTGCCTGAATTATCAAAGGCATCAATAAAGGTCATTAAACATCCTCTTGGCTCTAATTTAACAAGGAAGTCGAATATTATTTTAAGCGCTCAAAATGAGGCTAACAAACTGAGCAGTCAGATTGTACAGGTTCAGGGGGCTTATATAGACAGCGTAAGAAAGATTGCGATCTTTTCGACCGAAGGCACATCCGTTGAAGACGAACAGATAAGAACGACCATAAGCTTCAATGTTATTTTAGAGAAGGACGGCAAACTGCACACCGGTTATGAATCCCTGGGTGGATCGATCGGCATGGAGCTGTTCAACAATGATGCTCACATAAAAACGGTCAAAACCGCTGTAAATAGGGCTATAAAAATGAGCAACAGCATACCGATAAAAGGCGGAAGAATGACCGTTGTCCTGTCGAGCGAGGCAGGCGGCACAATGATACATGAGGCGGTGGGACACGGTCTTGAAGCCGATCATATATACAAGGGCCTTTCTGTTTATACCGATAAGCTGAACCAGCGTGTTGCATCACCGCTTATTACAGTTGTTGATGACCCGACTATGCCTGGTATGAGAGGTTCTTTTAATTACGATGACGAAGGTACAAAGGCAAAGCGTAATGTTGTGATAGAAAACGGTATTTTAAAAAATTATCTGTTCGATATCAAATACGCAATTGAACACGATATGAAGCCTACAAGCAACGGCAGGAGAGAATCGTTCAGGTACCCTCCGATACCAAGAATGACAAACACACTTATTCTGAGCGGTAAAGACGATCCTTCATCCATCATATCCGAGGTAGACGATGGATTGCTGGTCCTTAAAATGGGCGGAGGCGAGGTTAATACGGTAACCGGTGATTTTATTTTTGAGATCACGGAGGGACACACTATAGATCACGGTAAAATAGGTCCGCCTGTCGAGGGAGTAACGCTGCTTGGCAATGGCCCTACCGTATTGAGAGAAATAGACAGAGTCGGCAGTGATATCGGCTATAGCATAGGCACATGCGGTAAGGACAATCAGGGAGTACCTGTTGCAGACGGACAGCCGACGTTGAGAATACCAAAAATAGTGGTCGGCGGGAAAAAATAACCAGATAGTTTTTGTTGACATGATAACTGCTCCGTTAGATAAAAGATGGGATCTTTGAAAAAGGAGAAAGGATGTTTGTACCTTCAAAACTTTTTTTAACAAAAGGCATAGGAAGACACACACAGAAACTAACAAGTTTTGAGATGGCTCTCAGAGATGCAAAGATAGCGGAATATAATCTTGTAAGGGTAAGCAGTATTATACCGCCAAGGTGTAAAATTATTACAATTGAACAGGGGTTACAATACCTCCAACAGGGACAGATTGTATTCTGTGTATTATCGGAGAATGCTTCAAACGAGCCTCACAGACTTATTGCTGCATCCATAGGACTCGCAAATCCAAAGGATGAAACAATACACGGCTATCTTTCGGAACACCACGGCTTCGGACAGACCGAAAAGATCGCTGGAGATTATGCCGAAGACCTCGCGGCATTCATGCTTGCCACAACGCTCGGAGTAGAATTCGATCCAACCAAGAGTTGGGATGATCAAAAAGAAATCTGGACAATCAAAGGACATGTTGTTACAACACGGAACATCACCCAGTCCGCAACAGTCGATAAAGAAGGCTATTGGACAACAGTTCTGGCCGCAGCAGTACTGCTGCCATAGGCAGAGAATAATATGACTTTACTCATACCAGATCGAAACAGCTTTATGAGGTACACTGTAGCAATTGAACAGTCAAAGTTTTTAATTTTACCTGTTCCTTACGAGCAGACAACATCTTATGGTACGGGCACAAAGAATGGGCCCGACGCAATTTTAAAGGCATCACGGTATCTCGAATTGTTTGATGAGGAGCTTGGCATAGAGCCTTACAAAGAAGGCATACATACCTTGGAGCCCATAACATTCGATAAGGGCCCGTCAGAGAGATCGATAGAAAAGATTTACCAAACAGTAAAAAAACTGCCCATTAAAAATAAGCTTTTGGTATCTTTCGGCGGCGAACATTCCATAACCTATCCAATAGTAAGGGCATTCAAAGAACTGATACCGAAGTTAACCGTTCTCCAGATTGATGCACATTCCGATCTACGCGAAGCATACGAGGGAACAATCTATAGCCATGGTTCTGTAATGGCAAGGATAAAAGATAAGGTTGATATTGTTCAGGTCGGTATAAGAAGTCAAAGCAAAGAAGAGTATGACTTCATAAAACAAAATGACATTCACACCTTTTATATGCAAAGCATACGCTGCGACAATCTATGGAAAGATAAAGTTATGGAATCGCTGGGGGATAATGTCTATTTAACGATAGACCTCGATGGTTTTGACCCATCTGTTGCACCGGCTGTCGGTACTCCTGAGCCCGGAGGCCTTCTGTGGTACGATGTTATTGACCTTATAAAAATGATCGTACAAAAGAAACGCATAATAGGCTGCGACATCGTGGAGCTTGCACCAGAACCTCACTCTATTATAACTGATTTCCTTGCTGCAAAACTTGCATATAAGATTATCGGTTACATTATTGCTTCCAAATCTTGAATATTGAATTTTAAATCTGAATTTTTAATATTTAATCTTGAATTTCTCCTTTTAAGATGGTACACATTTAAAACTTGACTATTTTGACAAACTAAACTATCAAACATAAAAATGGAGGTAAATTATGAGAAAAAAGGGTTTTGGCTTGTTTACCCTGATTGCAATTTTAAGTCTTTTTCTCACCCAGTGTTCAACAAGCAAAGTAGATCCATATCAAAACACGCTTAATGCAGACAAGATCATAGAGAACGGAGGGTTGGATAGCAGCAGTTCGAGAGGACAGGCACAATCTTTGTATGCAGATGCTCTCAGTAATCTTAGCAACAGCGATCCAAACTATGATTTCATCTATTCGCATGCAAACTTCGGTCTTGCAATGATCGGGACATGGAATGGTCTTGCTACACTTTCTGGATTGCTGAGTTCAACAAATATACTTGGTTCATCATCAGGTGCATGCCAGCCAATTAACCTGTCGCCCTATCAAACACTTTTAGAGCCCATTATAGATAACATGCTTTCGCCTATAGTTGCCCATCTACAGGCTGTAAGCACATTTACAGGTTTTTCTTTTAGCATAAATACAGCGGCATTAGTCATAATTCCCGATATGGGAATGATCAGTAAATCCCTATCGGGTCAGAGTTTCACAATTGATATGTCAGGAGCGTATGACCTTGGTGAAGTAGACGGTATGTTAAGTGTATTGGAAACAATCCAGGGTGGTGCCAAGGTATTGTTCGCGTACAACGGAGTACTTAACGAAATCGTCAATCTATTAATAGGATTAACACAAACGGGCTGTACAATGCCTAATCCTTTAACAGACACCACTTTCGGTACTCTTACTTCAAACGGTGCACAGATGCTCTCTGATGCCCAGCATTTGTTTGCTGATGCAGCGATGAATTTCTCAAACAGTATGGGTGCAGTTATGGCAAGAACTGGCGACAATTCAGACCATGGATTTATGTATTATGTTGATCAAAACGATAATGGCAAATACGACCCTGGAGAGCCATGGGGGTCCGAATTAGCTGGACAGATTATTGATGTTGCACTAAAATTATTGCCAGCCATAAGTCCGAGCCTCGCCTCTAATAGCACCATTAGCTCTGTAATTTCAGCACTCAGTGGTATGGATCAAAAACAAGCAGGACAATTGATAAGCAACATTTTATTTACCAACGGCGTTCCAGGCGGACTTCCCATTTCTCTTGGTTCTGGTCTTAATATTACCTTACCTGCCATATCCTCTCTGATCTATTTAGCGGATTTACAATCTGTTTCAAACGCATTGTATGCGAGTATCTTAGATACCAATGGACAGCACCCGCTTGATATTGTACCTGCGATACCGGTGATTTTGCCGAGATTGCTTTCTGTAATCAACAGTATAGCAGGGAGCAATATTACTATTGGAGCATTGGTTGAATTACTTCCTACGCTGGTTGCTACAACAGGCGACGCATACACATCTCTGCCAACATTACCTTCCATAGACCTCGGTGCATTCTTTAGCAATCCTCCCGGTGACCTGAAGGCACTTGCACCTATATCTTACCGGTCAACAACGCCACTTGTAGGTACGAGCACATATACAGTACCGGAGGCTTTTGCAGACGGCTTTGTGCATGTACCGGATCCAACATACAACAATGGGGCTGGATACTGGACATCCACAGCAAGCCTTGTCAACGGCACATGTGATAATTGTATTGGTAGTCCTTTTACCGCAGGGTATGCTGGAGAGTGGTACTCTGATCCAACTGGCAATTATGCGGCATGGCACGAAGGCACACCCGTATGTAATAATGTCCAATCGAATCAGCCCTGTTTTGTAAATATATATGGCGATGGCAAATATCACGAGGCAGGAGACATCGTAGAACAGTATGATGAGGAACAGGCCTTCCCATTTACAGGGTTAAGCTGGTCAGGAGAAACAATTACTGCGTTCAGCGATACAGGTACAGACAGGGTAGCGGATAATCTTGAGCTTGGCTATGACCCAACAAACAACCCGGATCCTTACGGAGACGACATAACATGCAACACCTTAAATCCCCTACCTCCAGTTGGTCTGCCGTTACCAGCATCACTTTCATGGCCTATACCGGGTACACCACCATATATAGGAGATGCTGTCTGTGGAGAAAAGAATGGCATACCTGACCTATGGGACGGCTCTTTATATTCCTTAATGTACGGAGGCATATACATCTCTCTTGGTGGCATAAATTTGGGCGTTGTAACACCATTTGGACCTTTACTGTCACCAGGCTCAACTCCGTTTTTCCAAAGGTATCATTACTGGCCAGGAAGCACTGTTGTTGACAGGCCTGAACCAATTACACTCAATATGCCGGAAAATCTCTTTTACCAACTTATTGATACTATAACGCCAACTACAGCATCGACGGTACAAGGTTTGCTTACTACAAATGCTATCGATTCCATTGCTATTTCTTTACCAAATGACGCCTACATGTTCTTCCCGGATCCAACCTTTGGAGGACTTTTGACAGTGGGTCAATTCAATTGGTGCAGCCAATACCAAAACTACCTTGGCATAACATATAATCCATACGCACCATGTGACACCGTAACCTATTCGACCGCAAACATGACAAATGCACAGATGAATCAATACGTGAACATTGTAAACCTCTTGATTGGGGTATTGAACGGGACTGTCAATTTGAACAGTTTGGGACTATAAAATACGTGAAAGGAGCGATTAAAAATCGGTTTTTTTATGACAACATACACAATTCCTGATGATATAATCATTACAGAGCTTGACAATAGTGAGGCCATACTGCTTGATATGCGTAACAAGCGGTATTATTCACTGAACGAAACAGGTCTTGCGATATTTAAGGGTATTGAATCAAACCTTACTCAAGATAAGATTATAGAAAAAATTATGTCTGTTTATGACATCAATAAAGGCCAGGCGAAAAACAGTGTGGCTAATATGATAAACAATCTTTTATCGCATAACATAATAGAAAAACATGTCGTATAAAAAGATAGGTTATTTATTTTTTGCTGTCTTAACGTTTATTTCACTCTCATGTGGGCGGCAATCAGCCGACAACACCTTGAATCAAGGGTTGATCGTTTTCGTATCTGCGAGGGACGGGGATTACAGCATCTACAGCATGAAGCAAGACGGCAGTACGGTTACAAGGCTAACAAACCCCTCTACTGATTGCGTATTAAACCAATGTTTCGACACCTATCCTACTGCATGCAAAGGCAACATTGCATTCTCTTCCAACAGAACAGGCAGGTTCCAACTCTACACTATGTCCATAACCGGAACCAACCTTGCCCAGCTTACCGACACACCGGATGCGGACCTGGATGCTCCTGATTATAATCATGATTGCAGCAGTATAATTTATACACAGGCAAGTGGCTACTATAGGTCACTTTGGTTTACGAATGTAACAACAGGGACTTCTACCCAAATTACAAATCTTAGTACCGATGACGGCTCCGGCGCATGCTGCGGTAAATTTTCACCCAACGACAAAACCATTGCATACATACATGATCCATTTCCAGGCGCAAGTCCTATACCAAGTACTGAGCAGCCAATGAGTATTTACACCATAGCTCCTGATGGTTCTAACAGACAACAGCTCTGTAACACAAAAAACATAGTTCCTCCTCTTTCGTGGTCACCGGACGGCAAAACGATAATCTTTCTTGCCGCATCACCAACAACCGGTCACCTCCAGGTATTCTCCATGCCTGTTGACTGCAGTGCCCCGGCAAAGGGATTATCAAATCCTAATTTTGATGCATTCGACCCTGCATTCTCTCCTGATGGGAATTATATTGCTTATGTATCCTCTCAAGACGGCAATGAGAGGATATTTTTAATGAGTGCAAACGGCTACACTACTTTTAATATTGATATAACCAATGATGTTCATCTGAATGACCAGCCCACATGGCAGAAAGGCATACTATTACCTGTACAGTAAGTAATAGGATCTGCTTGTTTATCAAGATAGGTTTTTATGCATTCTATATTCCATATCTTGAGAACAAGCATGGATTAAAACAGATGTTCGATATCCTATCAATCAATAAAAGACACTTACCGTGTGATAACAATATCATAAGACGCTATGTGCATATATGGATGAGCATTAAGAGCATATTCAAAACTCAGCATTGCTGGGACAGAACACTGCTGCTTTATAAATTTCTAAAAACCGCTGGATACAACGTAGCAATATATACAGGGATAAGAAAAGATGCTATAAGTAAGACCTCAATTACAGGGCATAGCTGGGTGACAATTGATAATAAGGTGTTTGATGACCGGGATAACGTCGCACAGGAACACTATATAACATTTCATTATCCATGACAGAACTATTCGATCCATTAAGAGAACTCCTGCTCGATACATGTTCACCTGTTCGGTCTACAGACCAAATCATACTTTTGAAACAAAGGCTCAGTAAGACTGATCCGGAGAAGCTCTTGAGACTTGCTTCTGTAGAGTTCCTTTCTCCGCTTTTATATTATCAACTTAAAACTCTCAAGATACCAGAATACAACCGCATGTTGCCCCGGCTAAAAGATAGCTATATGAAAAATACTGCACGTAATGTTCTGCTGCTCAAACAGATTAAATCGTTAAAGAAACAAGCGGGAAAAGACAGTATACAGATAATACTTTTGAAGGGTGCTGGATTGGCTATGTCTGTTTACAACGAGATAGGGCTAAGACCAATGTCTGATATAGACGTACTTGTACATCAGCAGTATACCACAAGGATTAAAGAACTTATGGAGCATAACAACATGCACCCATTATTCAATGATACGAATCAAAATTGGCTTTACAATATAAAATCCCACATAATGCCTTACCAGTCAGACGATAATATACTTTCTCTCGAGGTCCACACGAGGCTATTTGACGATAGATTTATACGCTTCCCAGATATAAACCCGTTCGAAAAAACACTGACTATAAACTGGGATAATGAACCATTTCTCCTACTCGATCCTCATATAGCATTCATCTATGGACTTTATCACATGGCAATTCACCACAATTTTTCGTTCAGACTAAGGGATATCGTAGATCTGCGATATATGGTATCTTACTACAATCTTATGCCCGAAAAAATATTTTATTTCCTTGATTCTACGTCTGCTTTAGGGCTATTCCTGCCTTTGATACATACAGCCTTTGAGATCCTGAACCAAGTTCAGGATGACAAAATAAAGATTATCGGTAAGCCTGCGGAACAGGGGCACCACGACACTGTAGCAATAACTCATGCATATCTTTACTGGACGAACAGTGTTGTTATGAAATACATACCTATACAATTGTCATCAAGGCTATCGGATGCCACTTTAAGAATAGCAGTTGCATTAACTTCAAACATTAAACTCTGGATGCCGCGTATCTTCAAGTTTACAAACTATGAGGTATCCATTTTTTATAAAACAAAAAAACATAGCGGCATGATCAAAAGGATTGGAATAAAACTATGGCTTCTTGCTGTTGCTATTTCATGGGTAGTTGTGTTACCGTTGTTTTATATTAAAGTAAAGGTACAAAAAATACAAACGAAATAAAAAAGCGCCATTGCGAGCCGCATGAGGCCGCAAAGCAATATTGTTTTCGTCATTCCGTGCTCGACACGGAATCCAGAAAAACATATTAAACAAAACACTGGATTCCCGTTTACATGGGAATTACAGACAATTACTACATCTTGTAGCAAGCTACAGGGAATTAAAGGAGGCTGTATGTACATAATATCAAAGTTGTTCACCTCATGGTTTTTGCCACCAGGCTTGTTCATCACAATCCTTATTATATGGGCAATAATACTTATCAAAAAAAAACATATTGGCATAGGCTTATTGATGCTAATCTTTTCAGGCATTATTTATGCAGCATGTCTTGAACCAATTGCAGACAGGCTTATACTACCACTTGAAAATACCTATCAGCAACTCGATATAAAGGCTATATCTCCCAATGATGTTTATGTTGTGCTTGGGGGAGGGATACACAGCGATGCCCCGGATCTCGAAGGAGAAGGCTCACCGACCGGAGATGGGCTTCACAGGCTTGTTTATGCTTTTAGATTATATAGAATCCAACCGCTCCCTATAATCGTAAGCAGCGGCAAAGGTTTTAAATGCCAAAGGCCGGAGGCCCCTGTTATGAAACGTTATTTGTTTCAAATGGGGGTACCTGAAAAGGATATACATATGGATACAAAAAGCAGAAACACATACGAAAATGCCATTGACGTAAAAAATGTATGTGAAAAACTTGTGTGCAAAAAGATTATACTTATTACCTCGGCTTATCACATGAAAAGGGCTGTTTTCGCATTCAAGCATGCAGGTTTAACCAATGTACTGCCTGCACCAACCGATTATAAGACGAACAGGACTTGTTATAATTTTATTGATTATATGCCTGACATGGAGGCATTGATAAACACCTACAGGGCATTGCACGAATACGTAGGCATACTGTACTACAAAATGCTCGTTAAAATATAACTAAAATTATATTTATTCCTACTCAATCTCCGCAAGGGCTTCTGCAGCGGCACTGCGAACTTCTGGGGCAGGATGTGATAAAAGAATCATAAGAGGTTTCTCTGCCCTTGGATCTTTTAATCTGCCTATAGCAATGATTGCCGCTGTTACAATAGTTATATTTGGATCCTTGAGTAACTGTAAAAGATGCGCAAGATAGGAAACATTTCCCATATTGCCTATAGCCTTTATTGCTTCTACCCTTACATTGGGATCCGGGTCGGATATGCGTTTTGCAATAACATCGATATATTTTACACCCTTTTTTTCACCTATTATGCGAACGGCATTTGCTCGTATACCGGCATCCATATCAGCAGTAGCCACTGCAAGGTATTCGAGTGCCTTACTGTCGTCAACATTAGAAAGACCGAACACCGCACGAGAACGAACAATTATATCATCGCTCGATAGTGCATCTCCAAATTTATTGATCTCATTTCTTACGCTGAGTTTCTCGATAGCATTGGATGCTACCTGGCGAACACGCTCGTTGCTATCTTTTAAAAGCAATTTTAAAGCGTCTATTCTATCCTTCAACATATTCCGTTTTCCGAATTACATATGTAAACCATTGTAACGATTTGAATGGCTTGACCTTTTTCATATTATTTTTTTTTCATTATGTCACTGTATGCCGGAAGTATACCAAAACCATCTCCGTGTATTACAGAACTCTTTATGGCATCTTCCAGGAGATGCGATGATACATCTCCGACCACATCTATAAATTCACTCTTACTGCCGGTTGATACCGCAAAGATCACATCACCGTCAAAACTTGCACCTGCAGGAGACAGGGATCGTGCAATACCGGCTGATGCCATCTTTGCTATCGCACCAAGTGAAGGCTTATCAAAGCATGCATCTGTAACAACAACACAAAGTGTCGTATTCTCTGATACAGGGTTTATGTTTGAATCTCTGATATTACCCATTATAAATCTTGAAGTATCTAAAAATTCTTGAGAATCATTCGCTTTTCGTGCACCTGCTATGATCCCTCGTTCCCTATCCATAACATCGCCAAAAGCATTTACAACAACATAAACCCACACGATAGTACCACTTGATAATTGCATAGCCGAAGTTCCTATGCCTGCCTTCATGGCACTGTCCATACCGTTGATTTTACCTACAGTCGCACCTGTACCTGCTCCAAAAGAACCCTCGTGCATGTCCTTTGATAAGGCATTACAGGCTAAATATCCCATCGTGCAATCTGGAGTTATTCCAGTTGAAAATCTCAAATCAAAAATAACAGCTCCCGGAACAATAGGGATTCTTATGCCACGAACATCCGCCCCTTTATCGTGCTCTTTCAGCCATCTCATAACGCCACAGCAAGCATCCAGACCAAATGCACTGCCACCTGCCAATGTAATGGCATCTATCCTTGATACCGTGTGTGATGCTTCGAGAGAATCTATCTGTCTGGTACTTGTTGCACTTCCATACTTATAAATGCCGGCAACTGCACCTCCTTCAAAATATAGGACACTTACCCCTGTTCTATTGTCTTTATCAGTGTACTCACCAATAAAAAGATTTTCCGGCATTGTAATACCCGCTGACATCGCGCTATCTTTCCAATTCGTCTTTTATAGGTATATGGCCTTCCTCCAAAAGAAGAAGCATATTATCAACGAGCAATGGGTCAAACTGGGATCCGCTGTTCTGCCTAAGCTCCCGGATCACCTGCTCTTTTGCAAGAACAGTCCTGTACGGTCTTTCAGATGTCATAACATCAAAACTATCACATATAGCAAGTATTCTTGCACCAAGAGGTATGCTTTCACCTGCAATGCCTTCTGGATAGCCCTTGCCGTCGTATCTTTCGTGGTGGTAAAGGATAAGAGGTATGATGTCCGAGAGAAAAGACATAGGCTTAAGTATGTTAGCTCCTACCACGGGGTGTAATTTGAACTGTTCATACTCCTCTTTGGTAAGACCCTCTTTTTTGGTGAGCGAATCATACCGTATAGCTATCTTGCCTATGTCATGGAGCCTGCCAGCCTGTGTTACGTTTAAAACTGCCCTTTTATCAAGATGCATCTTTTCCGCAAGCAAATGTGCATACACAGAAACCCTTTCCGAATGGCCCTTAGTATAAGGCTCTTTGGCCTCAAGTGCTTTCACAAGTGATTCTATGGATTCTATGATTGCAATCTGCAATCCCTCATCCGATCTTTTTACCTCAAGCAATGATGTAATTCTTTCTGCAAAAATAGTCGAAAGCTTTCTATGTACATCTGTAAAGGGCATATCCTTTTCAATCCTAATTGCACAGAATGCGCCATAAAATCTACCCGTAAGACCTATTTCGACAGAGAGATACGATTTAATATCTATGCTGGAATTATTATCTTTTTTTAAACTGTTTATCTGCTTCCCATTCAGTAGGATATACCTTTCCCTTTCTAAAAGATCAAAAATTCTTCCCTTATCGAGGGTCGCATCGAGTTCATCAGCGGTAATATTCACCGCTGATTTCAATAATCTCGTTATCCTTGGCGACGAGATAGTTTCTTTCAAAGAAATAAGAACTATATCGGCATCGAGTTCATTCATGGCCTTTTCAAGTATCAACTCTATTACTGTTCTTACATTGTTATTCAGAACCATTGCCTCGCTGATCTGATACAATGATAATGCCTCTTTCAACTGAATATTCTCTTCCTCAAGCCTGCGTCTTTGAATGGCCTTTTTTATAATCAGCCCCAGTTCCTCGAGCTTGAACGGCTTAAGAATATAATCGACGGCACCGAGCTTCAAAGCCATGATAGCCGTTTCGACAGTCCCAAAACCAGTGAGTATGATAAACTTATGATTAAGCCCTTGTGAATTTGCCTTTTTTAGCAGTTCTATGCCGTTCATACCAGGCATCTCGAGATCCGTCAGAACGATATCATAATAAGACTTCCTTAAATATTCATAAGCATCATTGCCATCTTTGGCAGTATCCACCTTATATCCCTCAAGCGATAGGTATTCTTGCAGGAGTTCTCTTATAGAATTCTCGTCATCGACAACGAGTATGTGTACATCCTTTATATCAGTATTTTGCATATCCATCTTTATGTCCATGCCTTATAGGTAAAATTATAGTAAATGTTGTGCCTTTATTCAACTCACTTTTAACCATAATGCGGCCTTCATGCTCTTCAACAGCATTCATAACTATTACCATGCCAAGACCTGTCCCCTTACCTGCAGGCTTGGTAGTAAAAAAAGGCGTGAATATTTTTGATAGATACTCATCTGGAATACCAACACCTTCGTCGGTTATCTCGATCTCAATATGATCTTTGTCAAAAATTCTCGTCGAGATAATAATGGTACCTTTTGTACCGTCCATTGCATCTTTTGCATTGGAAATCAGATTGACAAGCAACTGTTCTATTGCATCCGGTATACCATAAATCTCCGGCAAATTTTCATCGAGTTTTTTGACAAGTTCGATACCAACTATCCTTAATTCGTACTCCCACAACGATGCAACTAATTTAACAATATTATTGACATTGATATCCTGAAACTCCGGTTTCGTCAGCCTTACAGACAACATGAGTTTTCTCACGGACTCATCGAGTCTATTGATGCTTAATTTAATTTTTTCGATTCTATCCTTGCCGATATCAACACCCTTACCGTTCAATTCTTTGATAAGCAATTCCATCTGACCCGATATCACTGAAATAGGACTGCTGAATTGATGGGTGATACTCGCTATTACCTGTCCCATATTGGCAAGCTTGTCCGCATGATAGAGAACGCCTTTCATCTCTTCCATTTTATTTTTTGAGCGTTCAAGTTCTTTTGTAAAATCTTCAAGCCTTGAATAGGACTGCTGAAGTTCACTCAGTACAGTGTTCATTTCATGATAATGCTCCTCTATCTCTTTTTTCTGATTCAGTGTTTCGGTATAAAGACGGTTGTTTATAATGCTTACACCTATTTGTGAAGCAAAACTTTCAAGTAATTCTATATCGTTTCTATTGACATTTTCTGACGTGGATTCTATTTCAAAAACCCCGATGACTTCGCCAAACACAATAATTGGTACAAATATGAACGTTTTATTGTTACTCACCTTTTGTATTTCCGTTGCTCTCTCCATAGACACGTGAGGAACAGCATCTACCAAAACATCTCTCTCATCGTGTGTTATAAGCGTTGACAATTCTTTTACGGCCCTGACCGCGATATTATGTTCGCTGGTCATAGGAATCTTAAGATTTATCAAATCAAAACCAAGTAACTTATTCACCGATTCCAATGCTTTTTGTTCTCGCTCATTCAGTGGATTATGCGAATTCATACATAGGTTTGTTTTATCATTATCCAATAAAACAATAGCATTGTAAGGATATTTGAGAATGTTGCTGATCATTTTTGTTGCTTCGTTCAAAAAGCTATCCAGCGGTTCAAGTTTTCTGAATCTTTCCATAACAGTCAACAAGAAGTCTAATTTCTTTTTATCAGAAAACATCTGTTTTGAGGCAGCACTCAACTTTTGATTTATCACGGCAAGTATTATGACAATAAGAATGAAAACGGATACGTTAATGATGACAAAATCAACCCTTTCAAATCTGACCTGACTAATAATGCGGGTAATGTCGTTGTTTATAAACACGAAGCTGCCATTACGCAGCAAAAAACTCGAGTATGATGCCAGAGTATAAAAAACCGTATCTATAAGAAAAAAGATAATGGTAAGTACGGCATTGCCCAATAAGCCAACTCCCATAATCTGCAACAAGAAAAGAATAAAAAAAGGACTATGGAAGCCCCCTGTCAAAAAAACTGCAAAAGATGTAATCGCAGTATCGAGTATAGCCAGTAATATTCCGATAGCGTGCCTAAGTTTAATAACATTATAAAAATAATCGCACAGAGCATTTATAAAAAGGGCAATAAACGAAGCAAGTAAAAAATACCTATAAATAACGGTTTGATTCCTGAAGAAAAGCAATACAAGAAGTACTGCTATGGGATAGGATAAGTAACGGGCTTTTATTGCCCATTTCGCTAATTGCTCTTCATAAGTATATGCCTTTACTTTTAACGAAGACAACATTCCCCCTTACTTATATGTGAGGAGATATAAGTACTGTGATGGGGCATGGCCACATCACAAAGATATACAATTATTTTGACACTGCTTTCTTCAAAGAGATACCGGCTTTAAACTTTGGTACCCTTCTTGCCGGTATTTTGATTTTAGCCTTTGTTTGAGGATTTATACCTTCTCGTGCAGCTCTTTTTGCAACAACAAAAGTACCGAACCCAGGCAAGGTCAACTTATCACCTTTTTTTAATAATACCGTTACATGCTTTATAAAACCGTTCAGAACTAACTCCGCCTTTGCCTTTGAAACCTCGGCCTCGTCGGCCAGTTTCTTTATTAAATCTGCCTTGGTCATATACCCTCCTTTACATTATTAGATATTTGCGTTAATATCAAAAACAATAAGTAAGTCAAGAAGATTTTATCGGGTATAATAGTGTAATATTAGAAACGAGGTAACCAGCCCTACTATTTATTGCATTTTTTTGCCGAAGCATTTAAAATGACATTCAGTATGAACAATATAGAAGAGACGAATATAGATGCCCAACTCAGCCTGCTTGAGGCACGTATAAGGGATCTTAAGTTCGATTATGATAGATATTTCACAAAGGATATAAAATTAGAACCGGTGCGGAAACGTGAAGATGTGGAGAGGCTTATTTTAAAACTCAGCAAAATGCATTTTATAAAAGTAAGCCAGCGGTTCACATACGAAAATATTATATCACGATTTATATCTCTCAAAACCTACTGGGATAAGCGTCTAAGATTGTTGGAATCTGCACTTACGAAAAAACAGGCAGAACCAGCGTCTGCGTCTGCACAGATGGAATCAAATAGATACGAGCAGGTATATAATGATTATGTCAGACTTGTTGCATCCCTTAACCCATCCGCAAATATAAATTCGTATGAAAGTATAAAAAGAACGCTTGAATCAAAGCGAAATGAACTGCTCTCGCAGTACAAATGCAAGGATGTAGAATTTAAGGTGGAGTACGAAAATAAGAAACTAAAATTCAAAGCAGTACCGAAGTATTGAAACCGATGGCCTTCCCCATTTTATAGAGCGCCTTCAATGAGAGCTGAGCAAATTGAGGATGCATTCTACTATATAAGCAATAGCGATAAAAGAACATGCCAAAATCATTAAGAACGTTTATAAAAACTCCGTCCGCAATGATGCGTATGGCAAGAAATGTTGCCAAAGTCCTGCCAGCAGGGACTTCTATCGGACTCATAGGAGAACTCGGGGCAGGTAAAACGACCTTCGTAAAAGGGTTTGCTTCGGCATTTAAAATAGAGAAGGATGCTGTTACAAGCCCTACATTTACCATCATAAACGAATATAGAGGTAGTGTATCGGTATTTCATGCAGACCTATACAGAATCAGCTCGGATGATGAATTGATCAGAACAGGTATTTACGATTTAGCCACAGATAAAGGCTTTCTTTTGATAGAATGGCCAGAAAAGTTTAAATCTCTTGCAAATTATCTTGATTTGTTTTTAATTTTCAGTATTAAAAGAGATGGTAGATTGGTAGTATTAAAAGGCAAAAAAGAATTTTTGATTGAAATAGAAAATAGCAAAAATTTCAAGAGAGGTAAAAAAATATGGCTTTAGTAGTTAAAAAATTCGGTGGAACATCAGTGGGAGATATAGATAAGATCAAAAATGTAGCACGAAAAGTGGCAAAGGCTAAAGACAAAGGTGATGACCTTATCGTCGTTGTGTCTGCTATGTCAGGTGAAACCAACAAACTTGTTGATTATACAAATAAAACAGCAGAGATACCGGACCTGAGAGAGTATGACGTGGTTGTATCAACAGGCGAGCAGGTTACGATCGGCCTTTTATCCATAGCACTTAATGCTATGGGCTATAAGGCAAAATCTTTTCTCGGTTTTCAGATCCCCATAGTAACGGATTCTGCTTATTCTAAGAGCCGCATCCTGAAAATAGAAGATACAAAGATAAGAAAGGCATTAAAGGATGGTTACATTGTGGTGGTTGCAGGTTTTCAGGGTATTGATGAGAAAGGCAATATCACAACCCTTGGCAGGGGAGGATCGGATACGACAGCCGTTGCCCTTGCTGCAGCCCTCAGAGCGGATGTATGCGAGATATACACAGATGTTGACGGCGTATACACCACGGATCCAAACATTGTACCAGAGGCAAGAAGGCTTGATAAGATTTCCTTTGAGGAAATGCTTGAAATGGCAAGCCTTGGAGCAAAGGTTTTGCAAACAAGGTCTGTAGAGTTTGCAATGAAGTATAAGGTTCCAGTAATGGTAAAATCTACCTTCACAGACAGTGGAGGAACATTGGTAACGGAGGATAAAGATATGGAAGAAGCAGTAGTTTCCGGTATAGCTTATGACAAAAATGAGGCAAAAATAACGCTTGTACAAATACCCGACAAACCGGGTATTGCATCAAAGCTCTTTAAGCCGTTGACAGATGCGAATATAAACGTGGACATGATCGTTCAAAACATCAGCACAGAGGGCAATACAGACTTGACTTTTACAGTGGCAAAGAGCGATTTCAAACGTGCAATGGAGATAATAAAAGATATTGCCAAGGATATCCATGCCAAAAATGTGGTATCGGATCAAAACATAGCAAAGATTTCCATCATAGGAGCGGGCATGAGAAGCCATGCAGGCGTTGCACAACAGATGTTTTCTGCACTTGCAAAAGAGAACATAAACATACAGATGATCAGTACTTCGGAAATAAAGATTTCCTGTGTTATAGAGGCAAAATACACAGAACTTGCAGTAAGAGTATTGCACGAAGCATTCGGTCTTGACAAAGCAAAGTAATACAAACGGGATAATTGTTTTGTCATTGCGAGGAGCAAATCTACAAGGTAACACGGCAATTTATGGAAATGCTTTGCCGGCCTATAGTTCAATCGGATTTTTCTTTCGCAATTACAAAGTAAGACTATTATGACCTTAAAAAAGATCGAAATTTATGATACCGTTTTAAGGGACGGCTCTCAGTCTGAACGTGTAAACTTTTCCGTTGAGGATAAATTAAGGATCCTCAATGCACTGGATGATATAGGCTTTGCTTATGTAGAAGGCGGATGGCCAGGCTCGAATCCAAGGGATATCGAGTTTTTTAAAAAGGCATCTCACATAAAACTAAAGAAAACACATCTTACCGCCTTTGGAAGTACGAGGAAAAAAGGCATATCAGCTGCAAAAGACCCGAACCTGAAAGCAATTGTAGCGTCGGGTGTAGACTACGCCACGATATTCGGTAAAAGCTGGGATCTCCATGTAATAGACGCACTTCGAATATCACTCGATGAAAACCTCGAGCTTATCTTCGATTCTGTAAAATTTTTAAAAAGGCACATGAGCGGCGTTATATACGATGCTGAGCACTTCTTTGACGGTTACAAAAACAATAAAGAATACACCTTGAAGACCATCCTTGCGGCTGAGCAAGGAGGTGCTGATCGAATAGTACTTGCCGATACCAACGGAGGTACTATGCCTTGGGACATAGAAAACATCATCAAAGATGTCAAAGTGCTCATAAATCCTGATAAGCTTGGCATCCACCTGCACAATGATTCTGAAACAGCGGTTGCGAGTACGCTGCTTGCTGTAAAACACGGGGTTTGTCATATACAGGGCACGATTAACGGTTATGGGGAACGGTGTGGCAATGCAAATCTGTGTTCCATCATTCCGCCACTGCAATTAAAGATGGGTTACAGTGTGCTGGGTGAAAATCTCAGACGTCTGAAAGAAATTTCCAGGCTTGTTGATGAATTGGCAAATCTGCCGCCGAATCAATACCTGCCCTACGTCGGCGATAGTGCCTTTGCACACAAAGCGGGTGTTCATGTTGATGCTATTTTAAAGAATACAAAAACATACGAGCACATAAACCCAGAGCTTGTAGGTAACAGCAGACGCATTCTCGTATCCGACCTGTCAGGTAAAGCCAATGTATTGATGAAATCCAAAGAGCTCGGCATAAAACTTTACAATGCCGTGGATGCATCGCGTATCGTCAAAACCATAAAAGAGCTGGAAAATAAAGGTTACCAGTATGAGGCAGCAGAAGCATCTCTCGAACTGCTCATAAATAAATCAATGAACAGACACAGGAAATTCTTCAGGCTTGTGGGCTTCAGGGTAATAGATGAAAAGAGGAAAGAAGATGAGCCGCCAATAGCAGAAGCAACCATTATGCTCGAGGTCGAAGGGAAGCTTGAGCACACGGCTGCAATGGGTAACGGGCCTGTAAATGCTCTGGATAATGCATTGAGAAAAGCATTGGAAAAGTTTTATCCCGAACTAAGAAATGTGAAATTGTTGGATTTTAAAGTAAGAGTCATATCTTCCGGCGAGGGTACGGGCGCATCCGTACGGGTACTTATAGAATCGGGTGATGGTACAAATAGATGGGGAACTGTTGGCGTATCACAGAATATTATTGAGGCAAGCTGGATCGCTCTCGTGGACAGCATAAACTACAGACTCCTGAAATATAAAAAATCAAGAAGCTGAGCCGGGATAGAGGCATGGACAATAGGTTTCAATCTATCCGTGGCTTCAATGACATATTTTTCCCTGAAAGCTCTATACTACAATATATAGAAGATATTGCTGCACGGTATTTCAACCTTTACAACTACAAAGAGATACGTACACCGTTACTTGAAAAAACGGATTTATTTGTGAGAAGCATCGGTACAGGCACGGATATCGTAGAAAAGGAGATGTATACCTTTGAAGACTCAAACGGGGAATCTATCTCTTTGAGGCCCGAGGGTACAGCATCTGCAGTAAGGGCATACCTCGAGCACAGTATAGATAAACAGGATCCCATTCAGAAATGGTTTTACAGGGGTCCGATGTTCAGGCATGAGAGACCACAAAAGGGAAGGTTCAGGCAGTTCTATCAGGCAGGATGCGAAAGCCTTGGCATAGCGGATCCCTTTATAGATATAGAGATTATTAAGCTTGCAGATACGATAATCGAGGCACTTGCTGTAAAGGGTATAACCATAAGGATCAATTCCATCGGATGCCCCGAATGCAGGCCTGGATACACCAAGGCATTGAAATCATATCTAAACACCATAAAAGATAAACTGTGCGATGATTGCAAAAGGAGGATAGATACAAATCCCCTGCGCGTGCTTGATTGTAAGAAACACGGTTGCATTGCAGCCATGGCAAATGCCCCGAAATCAACGGACTACCTATGCGTAGATTGTTCTGCACATTTTAATGCAGTCAAAACCGGTCTCGATGGATTAAAATTATCCTATCTCATTGATCCGAGACTCGTAAGAGGGCTTGATTACTATTCAAGAACAGTGTTCGAATTCACCGCTGAAAATGCCGGGGCACAGAATGCGGTACTCGCGGGAGGAAGATACGATTACCTTGTCGAATTGTTCGGGGGCACACACACTCCTGCAATAGGTTTTGCAATGGGGGTCGAACGTATCGCAGGATTGATAGATACACCGTCTGTAAATGGACCCGATGTTTTTATTATACCCTTAACAGAAGACACTAAGCAAAAGGCAATCGAGGTTGCACTGCTGTTAAGGCAAGCAGGCAAAACGTGCGAGATAGGATACGGTGAAAAAACTCTTAAGAGTATGATGCGGCGTGCTGACAAGCTAAAATCTTTTGCAGTCGCCATTATAGGCAAAGATGAATTAAAAGAAGGACGTGTTACGCTGAAGCGACTTTCTGACGGGCATCAAGAAAAAATAAAAGATGCCGATATAGTCAATGCCTTTCAGAGCATAAAAACCTGATCTTTTATGACTTGCAAATTTTTACAAGTCATAGATAATGGACAAAGAATTTTTTTCTCGCTGCTATAAAATAAAGGAGTTATTCGTGGAGAAGAAGATCGCTGTTATCGGTGCCGGAAGCTGGGGAACAGCCCTATCACATATACTTGCAGTAAATGATTTCACTGTCTCTTTGTGGGCCAGAGAAAAAGAGCTCTGTGATGACATAAACACCAAGCACATAAATACCTACTTTATGCCGGGCATTGTCCTATCCGAAAGGATTAGGGCGTTTTCAGATATCGAGGAGGCAGTCAGAAAGCAAAAGCTTCTGATAATAGTAGTGCCTTCTCAATACATGCGCGATGTAATAAAGTATGCTGGTTTATATATAGAAAAGGATACCGTTGTCGTGAGTGCAGTTAAAGGTATCGAAACCTCAACCCTTATGCGACCAACAGAGATCATAAAAGATGTTCTTGGTAATAGTGTAACCTGTGCTGCACTTTCGGGACCAAGCTTTGCAAAAGAGGTTATAGCAGGTATGCCGACGGCCATAACAATAGCATCGGACAATATACAGACAGCCAGAGAACTCCAGCACTCCCTCAACACCAAGACGCTAAGGTTGTATGCCGCCGATGATATGACAGGTGTCGAGCTTGGAGGAAGTCTTAAAAATGTAATAGCAATAGCCTCAGGTATATGCGACGGCGCAAATATCGGCAAGAATGCCAGGGCAGCCATTATAACAAGAGGGCTTGCCGAGATAATAAGGCTCGGCACAAAAATGGGTGCAAAGAAAGAAACATTTTCCGGGTTATCCGGACTTGGGGATCTTGTTCTCACGGCAACTGACGAACAGAGCAGAAACAGGACTGTTGGGTTCAAAATTGGGAGAGGCGAAAATATAAAGGACATAGTGAGAAGCATGATCATGGTAGCAGAAGGTGTACAGACATCGGTGTCCGTTAAAATGATTTCCGAGAAATTGAATATCGAAATGCCTGTATCTTCGGAAATATACGAGATACTTCATAAAGGTAAGGACGCAAAAGATTCCATCAATTCATTATTGGGCAGGTCATTAAAGGATGAACACTATGGATACTAAAAAAGACTATACTATGAAAAAGGCCATATCCATAGAACGGGACAAATGGCTTGAAACGCTTGAAATAGAAGGTAAAGACAGGCTGCTTGACGAGCTTGAAATGCTTTTAAAAGCAACGGAGCGTTTTTTTAACATAGACAATCTTGCCCTGTCCAATAAAGAGCAGATCATATCCAAAAACTTTTACAACGAAATCAGAATACTGTCCGGATCAGCAAAACGCATAGTTTCCATCATAAGGCTTTTACTCGTTGATCACTCTGCCAATGCATTTTATTTTCAAGCTTATGTGGAAAACCGGCTTTTAGCCGATTATGCAAGAGATCGGATCATCGAATTATATCTTAATCAATCATCCCCACGAGACAGTCTTTATCTGCTCTATATAACGTTTCTGAATCTCGGTGCACTTTACGAAACAGTCGCAAACACAAAGAAGGTTTCATACACCATGTACAGTAATCTCGGTCAGCTTACAAGCAGAGAGATATCCCTAAACAAGTATTTTAACCCCCTCAAATTGGAGCCATTCCTCGAGAGGTATGATAAGATCCGCGACCGCAACATAAGGGTTATAATAAACGGTATAACAAACGAGAATTTAAGGATAAAAATATCCATTGTATTTTTATCCCTGTTCAAACTTATCCGATATCTGAGGCACATAAACAATGAATCAGAGGACATTGAAGAGCTTAGGGCATCACTTCTTTTCTTTACACTTATAAACTCGGAAGCAAAGATGATAACAAAATTCCTCGACGACGAGTTTCTCAAGAAAAAGGAAAACAACGAATACGATGAGAGCATAATCGCAACTATAGATTCCCTGTCTTTTCAACTCAGCATAGAGATCAGGAAGGTCTTTGGTCAGATATTGAAAGATGCAATAGAGATAGGAAACCTTCTGAAACTTCGTGCTGCAATAGATTCTGCCAAGGGTATCCTTGCAAATTTTATTCAACAATCGATCATCCTTGTTACCCACAAATTTGACCTATCGATAAAAGGTACGGATATATTCCCTGATTTCGTATCCAAGATAGAGCAATCGTTAAGATTGAGGGAGGATATATGGTTGTTCAAAAACGTACTCGAGTTCTTTGAACAAAACACTACAGAAAGCGGTGCGAAACACAACTATACCATTCAGATTCTGTTCAATATGATAAAGGAATATATATATTATTTTCAGGATATAAGTTTCTCGCTCGTACGATACAGCGATCACGAAGAGTTTGAAAAATTCTTCGACAGTATAGGTATATACAAAGAGGAAGACCTGTTAAACAGGTTTAAATTCGTCGAACTCAGAAAAACAATTCACAATTTTAAAATCTTTCTTGAAACCACATTCGGTCATATTGTTAACAGGTCGGAATTAAAGGATATACCCCTTGATACCGAACACCTAAAAATGGTCCTTGCACAATTTATAACAGTAAGGTAAATGATCATGCACAATCAAGATCGGATTAAAAAAACAATCTTATGAAGGTTGCCATTACAGGAATAACAGGATTCATAGGAAAATCACTCGCATTAAAACTTTTAAAACAGGGACATGAGATTTCCGGACTTATACATTTACCTGAAAAGGCTATTTCGCTTCCAAAAACCATTAAAAAAGTTTACGGCGATATCCACAATAAAAACGTGCTAAAAGAAACCTTTCAATCATGCGACCTTATATATCATTGTGCAGCAATCGTGAATGGCGGCAAAAACGAAATGATGCAGGTTAATGTCCGTGGGACAGAAGCTGTATGCGCGGTTGCAAAGGATATGCATATAAAAAGAGTGATCTATGTTAGTTCCATAGCTGTCATAAGCGGCAATGACGGGCCGTATCCATTAAAAGAGACGCTTCCGTATGCTGCTTACAATGATTACGGCATTTCAAAGATAGAATCGGAAAAAGTGGTCAAGGAGTTTATAGAAAAAGGGTTGAATACAGCTATTATACGGCCTTCCGCAGTATACGGTCCGAATGAACCTCATGTCCTATCCAAACTATTGAAATTTTCACAAATCGGCATAATGCCTCTGGCAGGTAACGGACATGTTCAATGGCAGTTGATCCATATCGACGATCTTACTGATTTTTTGATCTCCATCATAGACAATGATCGTGCTTACAACGACGTATTCAATGTTGCATCCGATGAAACCATAGAGATGATAGAACTGTATAAGCTTATAAGGACATTTACGCATAGAGGCGTGATAATAAGGATACCTATGTGGCTCATTATGCCGATGGCGAGAATTGCAGACCTACCATTTTTTTTAAATGGTAAAAAACCATTTGAAAATAAGGTCAAATTCTTCGAGAGGCATCACACGTATGATACTTCAAAAGCACGTAATATTCTCGGGCTAAAAACCAGGATTACCATGGAGCAGGGGTTGGCGCAGATATATGGCTAAACCCCTGTTTACTTTTAACCCGAAAATACGATAGGCAATATCTATCCTACTTTCTTATTATTATGAGAAGGAGCCTTAAAATTACATTGCTTTCTCTCTCGTATCGGTGGTAATGTTTATGAAACAATTCAAACAATGAATATGGCTCACACATGAGGACGCTTGTATCTGCAAGCGCTGGCATTGCGCTGGCATCGAGCGATTTCCCCGCACTGATAAAGGCGGCATCACAGGTGGGGGGCTGGGCAATCGTATTCGTGATTATATGTTCCGGCATTGTTACAGGTCTTGTTGCACTGTCTTTTGCAGAGCTTGCGGGCATGTATCCGACTGCAGCCGGTGTAAGGGTTTATACAAAAAAGGCTTTCGGAGATACTCCCTCGCTTACGATAACAATTTTTTATGTGTTCTTTTCCATTATTATAGCATCTGCGGAAACATACATATTTTCAGCGGTACTCCATGCCCTATCCCCTGCCCTATCAGCAAGGCTATGGGTACTCATATTCCTTATTATAGCAATAATTATGAACATACTCGGTGTTGAGATAGCTGGTACATTACAGGACATACTTACCTACCTGATGTTTGCGGCCATTATAGGATTGTCTATTTATGCAATATCATCATCTCATTTCAGTGTAGCAAATGTTCCATTTGCACCAGCAGGCATCGGCGGATTCGGTACGGCTGTTGCCACTGCGATCTTTGTCTATACAGGGTTTGAATGGACAACGCCACTTGCAGAAGAGGTTGCATCAGGTAAATCCGTCCTTTCATACTCCCTACCTATATCTGTTGGACTGCTTACAGTGACATTTGCATTATTTGCTTATGCTACCATGGGCATAGTACCTCTCAGTCAAGTAGTTCATTCTCCAATACCACATCTGATCTTTGGACAAACGCTTGCAGGAAGGGTCGGACTTTATACAATGGCAGGTGTCAGCTTTCTCGCTACAATGACCTCCTTCAATGCAGGTGTCATGGGTAACTCAAGGCTTGTCTATGCCCTTGCAAGAGAAGGGAGTTTTCCTAAATTTATGAGTAAACTCCATCCTAAATATTTTACCCCATGGATCGCACTGTTGATTATATTCTCAATCATCGCAGCTTTTTCGGTTACCATTGCTTTTCATCCAAAGGCATTTCTTGTTCCTATACTGGTCGCTGCATCCATAGAAACGCTCATGTATGCCATAATCTCATTTTCAGTTATTGCACTGAGGTACAGAGAAAAGGATACTGACCGTATATTTAGGATAAAGGGCGGGATCATCATTCCTCTGTTCACCGGTATAGTATTTTTGCTGCTCACGCTCGGTATTCTTGCATCATCTTCAAAATACGTTTTGATACTTTTCGTTACTGGGCTTGTTCTATCTTACATTTATTCAAAATATGTGGTACCAAGGCTTGGAAACTAACTTTGCACAATAACCCTAAAGTGTGCTATTAAATAAAAGAATATATCGTGAACAATATTAATCTTACCTATATATTATTTTGATTTTGATAGAGGGCCATTGATGGAAAAAAAGTTGATAAAAACGTATTGCAAGTTACTTGCAATACAATAAACCCTATGGTACATTAAAGCTGTAAAATCTAATTAGTTGATAAAGATATAGATGCCTTTATTCGGTTCAGATAATAAAACAAAAAACAGCCTTGACGGTTTATGGATCAAGTGCAACAACTGTGGAGAGATCATATATAGAAAAGAGGTCGAAAAAAGCCTAAAAGTCTGCCCAAAATGCAACTATCATTTCAGATTGTCAGCACAGGAATGGATTGATATACTAATAGATCAAAACAGCTTTCATGAGTTATGGCATGATGTAGAGTCAATAGATCCACTGGATTTCAAAGATAAAACAAGATACAGAGACAAATTAAAGGAAACCCATAAACAAGTCGGAATAAAAGATGCCGTTGTCACGGGATATGGTACAATAAATGATCTTTTTGTTAACATAGGTATTTTTGATTTTAATTTTATGGGCGGTAGCATGGGCAGTGTTGTTGGAGAAAAAATAACGAGGTTGATAGAACGTGCAACCGAAGAACAATCAAATTTACTCATAGTAACATCTTCAGGTGGGGCCAGGATGCAGGAAGGCATATTTTCTCTTTTACAAATGGCTAAAACAAACGCAGCCTTAGGCAGGCTGAACAAAAGTAAAACCCTTTATATTGCTTTGCTTACAGATCCAACGACAGGTGGTGTTGCAGCAAGCTTTGCAAGCATAGCGGACATTATCATTGCCGAACCAAAGGCTCTTATAGGATTTGCAGGACCAAGGGTCATATCCGATACAATCGGGCAGAAATTACCCGAAGGTTTTCAAAGGGCCGAGTTTTTGCTTGAACACGGTATGATAGATATGGTTGTAGAGAGAAAGGTGATCAAAAAGACAATTGCTCAGATCATCAAGCTACTCGGCAACATAGAAAAGAAAATAGTATAAGTTTACAGACCAACAGAACTCTTTAAGGAGGATAAATTATGACAGCTTTCCATATCTTTTTAACAATACTGCTTTTATCGATTATGATCCTATCTACGATCTCCATTGTGTTCGGTATGCCAGGTACTCTCATATCATTTATCGCGGTATTACTATTCGTTATCATAACAAAGGCGCATTATATAGGCTGGATAACGGTTGCAGTATTAGCGGTAATCACGCTGCTGGCAGAATTGGGGGAGATACTGTTCGGTATAAAAGATGCCTCAAAGGCAGGGGTATCCCGGAAGGCTGTGATCGTATCTATAATAGGAGGCATTGCAGGATCTATTGTACTGGCTCCATTTTTGCTTGGTATTGGTGCGATAATCGGCGCGGCACTTGGCACTTTTACTGGTGCATTCATAGTTTCAATAATGGAGAGCAGAAAGACACTTGATGCGGCACATAAAGGGTTAATATCTGCAATAGGAAGGCTAAAGGGTACAATCTTCAAAGGCGTGATCTCAATCATTATGATAATTATTTGTATTGTTGAGATACTGTAACATAAGCATTTGACTTATACTGCCATATGCGCTAAAAATAACATTTATTATGAAACAATTTAAAGGAATAGACTTCTACATACTTGACGATCTATTGTCTGAAGAAGAACGCCTCACCAGACAAAGCGTTAGAGAATTTGTTGACAGGGAATTTATGCCTAAAATACAGCAGTCATTCAGGGATGCCAGTTTTCCGATGGAGGTCATTCCTGGGCTCGGAAAACTTGGTGTATTTGGCGCCAGCATTGATGGATATGGATGTAACAAGGTAAGCAGCATATCGTACGGGTTAATGATGCAAGAGCTTGAAAGGGGAGACTCGGGTTTAAGGAGTTTTGCATCTGTACAGAGTTCGCTTGCGATGACTGCAATTCACGAATTTGGCAGTGAAGAGCAGAAAAATCTCTGGCTGCCACAACTTGCCAGCGCAAAAAAGATAGGATGCTTCGGACTAACAGAGCCTGACTTCGGATCAAACCCTTCGGGTATGCACACGACGGCTATAAAAGAAGGCAACCATTATATACTCAATGGTTCGAAGATGTGGATAACAAATGGTTCTGTTGCCGATATTGCTGTTGTGTGGGCAAAAACGAAAAAAGACGATCCAAGGAGTATAAAAGGATTCCTTGTTGAAAAAGGTACTCCAGGTTTTGCTTCGAAGGACATACACGGTAAGTTATCAATGCGGGCGTCTGTAACCTCAGAGTTAAACTTTGATGAATGCAAGATTCCGGAAGACCATATCTTGCCAAAGAGCGGGGGACTTAAATCTCCGCTTACATGTCTGATGCACGCAAGATACAGCATTGCATGGGGTGCAATAGGAGCTGCAATGGCATGCTATGAAGAGGCACTTGATTATGCGAAGGAACGTGTACAATTCTCAAAGCCAATAGCAGGTTATCAGCTTATACAGGAAAAGCTCGTGTGGATGCTATCCGAAATAACAAAGGCACAACTCCTCGCGTGGCGACTCGGCAAAATGCAGGACAACGGCACATGGAAACACTATCATGTTTCACTTGCGAAGCTGAACAATGTAAAAATCGCACTCGAGATCGCAAGAAGCTGCCGTGACATACTCGGAGCAAACGGAATAACGGATGATTACCAATGCATGAGGCACATGAACAACCTTGAAAGTGTTTACACATACGAGGGTACACATAACATACATACACTTATACTTGGAGAACATATAACAGGTATCAAGGCTTTCGAATGACCATCCACTGCATCTTTCTGATGAAAGCTAAGCCGGCCTTCTCTTGAATAACCCATATTTGACTATAACATAAAGTGTCCTAAAACCGTCTTTAAAGCCTATCTTCTTCCCTTCCGAATAACTCCTACCACTGTAAGATATGCCAACTTCGTAAATTCTGACATCAAGCATAGAGACTTTTGCCGTAATTTCAGGTTCGAAGCCAAATCTACCTTCTTCTATGGTAATCTTGTCCAAAACTTCTTTCCTAAACAATTTGTAACAAGTTTCCATATCCGTAAGATTTAAATTGGTGAACATATTCGAAAACATGGTCAAAAATTTGTTGCCGAGATAATGCCAGAAGTATATTACTCGGTGCGGCTCTCCTCCCATAAATCTTGAGCCATATACGACATCCGCCTTACCATCTATCAAGGGCTTCAACAATTTTTCGTAATCTTTTGGATCATATTCAAGATCCGCATCTTGCACTATAACAAAATCACCGGTTACCTTATTAAATCCCGTTTTTAAAGCTGCGCCCTTGCCTTTGTTCTTATCATGATAAAAAATCTTCACCTCGGTATCATTGTACTTCTTGAGTATATCCCTCGTTCCATCGGTTGAGAAATCATCGACAACAATAATCTCCTTTGCCATGTTATATACACTCGCACTCATGATTCTTGATAAAATACTTTCAATGGTATCCTTCTCATTATAAACAGGCACGACAATAGACAGTTTCATATATTAATCCTCTATCTTCAATGAAAACCTTTTCAGCACAATACCGGTTTGTTCGCAGATTTGTTTGATTTTTTTTATTTTATCTTCTTTTATCTTTGGAGTCGAGATAATAACCTCATCGATATTCCTGTTTTTTATTATGTATTCAAGTCTGTCAATGCCGCCGACTACCGGATACCCATGAATGGCCCTCCCATGTTTCATAGTATCGTCATCCAAAAAATATACAGGGGTCAATTTCAACTGTTCGTTATTAAGTATTTCATTGACTGCAAACTCACCGCTGTCGCCGGCTCCATATATAACAACCCTTTTATACTCCTCTCCGTTATTTTTCTTGAACAGATAATCGAACCACTTATACGTATATCGTGACAATGCCATTAGTATAAACAGGATTATTGCATATATGATAAAAACCGTTCTGGAATAATTGCTGAACCTCCATATCAACAGGATTGCAAGCATACTCAAGCCGACACCTATGACAATGCCCTTTATAATAGTCCATACCTCATGTGTACCCGTATACTTCCAAACACCTTTATAAATACCGCCTATATAAAAAGAAACAATTTGAATACCGAGTATAATCGGTAAAGATTTAAACAGCATGACTATATTGGCTTGAAATGCGCTACCCTCGAATCTTAGGATATAGGCTCCATAGATCGATATGAATATAATGATAAGATCAAGCATTATTTCGAAAATCCTTCTCTTGTACGTAACATTCACAATGATTGATATTGCCCCTTTTTCATTTTCGTTTATTTCATGCACCTTGATCTTGGACAGATAAACGCCCAGGAATACAAGGGTAATGGTAAATAAAAATATCAACTCAATATAAATATAGATAGACATAAACCTGCCGAGATATGCCAATATGCCGGATAGTATACTGATAATGTATATGACTATAACCGCACCCCTCTCCGATAACCCTACCTTTACAAGTCTGTGCGAGGTATGATCTTTTCCTCCCTTCATTGCCTCAACACCGGATAGTTTCCTCGTAAACACCACATAGCTTGTATCGAAGATTGGTATAAGAAAGATCAACACCGGAAGTATGATTACTTGCAACAATTGCCCAGGTAGTTTAATCTCTGGCACAAGAACGATACTACTCAACATAAACCCTATAAACAGACTCCCGGAATCACCCATAAATATAGATGCAGGATTGAAATTATAAACCAGAAATCCAAAAGCAGCACCTATCAGTGAAGCCAGCAAAGCAGCTGTTGACGATTGGGCATTGCCAAATAAGCATAAAAAGATAACAACGCCCGTTATACTTGCTATACCTGCGGACAGCCCATCCATATTATCCAAAAGATTAAACGCGTTGGTAATACCGACAATCCATATAACTGTTATGACAATATCAAAAGCGGCATTATCCGTAATATCCCATTGAAGACCGAATATTACTATAAAAGCTGCAACAGATATCTCCACGATGAGCTTAACAGGTGGGGAAAGATGCTTGAAATCATCTATCATACCAAGTATAAATATGATGGTTCCCGCACAAAGAATAATGATTGTATGTTTGTCCCATCCAGACATGATAGTAAACCCAGCAATCGTTGCAATGTATATAGCTGCACCTCCAAGCAGAGGTACAGGGGTTTTCTTCCACCTATCATGTTTTGGGTGCGATATTACATCATAATGAACCGCAACACGCTTCACTATCGGGACACATACGACGGCTATTAAAAAAGATAAAATTAATGTTATATATACATACATTATTCCAGCACTTCCGCATAAAGAATTTTTATGTCTTTTATTAATCTTTCAACAGTAAAAGATTTACTCACAAATGCCCTCCCTTTGCTTGCCATTTCATAACCAATTTCTGGATTATTTACAAGATAGTTGATTGCCGTGGATAGTGATTCCGCATCCCCGGCAGGCACAAGTAAGCCTCTTTCACAAAGAAAGATGCGAGCTGTAATTGAATGTACTTTTTTACCGAGTAAATCTCTTACACCGCCCACATCCGTAGCGATAACAGGTTTTGCCGAAGCAAGTGCCTCTATAACAGCTACAGGTGCACCTTCGTTAAGGGAACTTAATACAACCACATCCGTTTCACGGTAGACAGGGATAACATCCCTTTTGTATCCGAGAAAATCAACCTTTTGACGTATACCGAGTTTTTCAGCAAGTTGCACGAGTTCCTCTTTTAATATCCCGTCACCAACTATAACAAGTCTTGATGGAAACTTTAGCATGCTGAATGCTTGAATAAGAAATTTATGTCCTTTTATAGGAACAAGACGTCCAACTATGGTAATGGCAGTTTCCATGGATCGTGCACCTGTAATGTTTTCAGGTTGTTTGACAATGTCATTCTTAGGCGAAGCCGAAGAATCTAAAAAATGAACCTTACTGAATTTATGAGATTCTTCATTCCACTTTGATTCATTCAGAATGACAGGGTTAGAATTTGGCAGATTGTTGGGCAATCTATTTACGGTCTTGCTGTCGGCATCATTGATTTTTAAAAAGGGTCCAAGCTCATAACCATTGTATATAATCTTTATCTTGCTATCGGATGCTATTCTGTATTTGTTCGTTAGTTCATTCTTCAGATTATCGCTTACAGCGATAATCCTGTCTGTAAAGACGGCCATAAGCCTTTCTATCCATATAAAAACATGCGTAACAGCCTTGTTAAAATATCCATCGAATACATGGCCATGAAACGTGTGTATAAGCTTTACTTTCCTTTTGCCGAACCTTAAATGTAATAGGTTGTATAAAATTACTGCACTCCTGCCGACTGCTCCTGCCTTTGCCGTATGCGTATGGACAATATCTGGCTGCAATTCCTGTACGAGTTTATAGATTGAAAACATCGACTTAACATCTCCTATAAAAGAAAGCTCCCTTTTTAGTGTAGTGAGATATAATGGTTGCACATTGTACCGCTCGAGAAGATAATCCATATTCTCCTCACCCTCGGATATAGTACCAACGACAAGTTTCGTTTCAAAGGTATTGTTAAGATAATGAGTTAAAAGAATCGTATGTATGGCAGGCCCCCCAATGTTAAGCCTTGCAATGATCCTTAAAACTTTTATTTTATCTCGCATTCAATTCAGTCTTTAGTCCCAAATCTTGATTTTTTAATTTCCTAATCTTAAATATTTAATCTTGATTTTTGACTTTCTTTATATGTTCGATATACTGTTTAATTACGGCCTCTATAGCTTTCCTTCTGTGGCTTATGGCATTTTTTTCATCAGAAGGTATCCGGGCAAGCGTCTTATCATAACCATCAGGAATAAAAATCGGATCGTAGCCAAAACCGCTGCTACCTTCCGGTGTTGTGGTTATCTTACCCCTCAGTTCTCCATACCCTGTAAGATATCCTCCGTTTTTTAGCGATATAACCACATAAGCTTTAAATACTGCCTTTCTATCATCGGATCTAATACCAACCATCTTGTCAAGCAAAGCAGCATTCCTATCATTATCGGAGCCATCGATAAATCTTGCCGATATAACACCCGGAAATCCACCGAGTACCGCAATTTCTATGCCAGAATCTTCTCCCAAAGCATCGCTCCCCAGTTTTGAAGTCAAATAAGAGGCCTTCATTCTCGCATTTTCCTCGTAAGATACAGTACCTTCGTGAACATCTATCTTTATGTCAGGCATCTGCGCAATAATTCCGTATTTATTTATTATTTCTTTAATTTCCTTAAATTTTGCGACATTGTTTGTTGCAACAGCAATAATGTTCAAATCGATCCCTTATTTTTGAAATCCTAAACTTTCAATTCCTGAGCTTACTTTCATTTCATTCCCTTATAACCCTTTTGTATATCATTAAATAATTGCTCGACAGACTGATATCTATTTTCAGGAAGTTTTTCAAGACATTTTATAGTGATATCAGACAGCCATGCGGGAATTTTGGTTTTGATACTATAAATAGGTATGGGTGGTGTATGTACATGATGATAACCTACGTCACCTTGTGTAAAAGGAGGTTTACCCGAAAGCATTTCATACAGTGTACATCCAAAAGAATAAACATCGGTTCTTGAATCTGTTTTCTCTCCAAGTATCTGTTCAGGTGACATATAAAGTGGAGTACCACCAACAATGGTTTCGCTGTGTTTTATCTCTTCCATCGCCTTTGCAAGTCCGAAATCCATAAGCTTAGCAACCCTCTTCGGCGTCCACATGATATTCGAAGGTTTTATATCTCTGTGTATTATACCCTTTTCATGGGCGTATGCTAATCCCTTGAGCATCTGAACTGCGACGAAAATTGAAAGTTGCGATGGCATTCCTTCGGGGTAGTCCTCGAGAAACTTTTTTAAGGTCATACCTTCTACAAACTCCATGACTATGTAAAATGCATTCCTATCTTCTCCAACATCATAAACAGTAACAATATTGGGATGATTCAGTGAAGCAGATGTTCTGGCCTCTCGTATGAAGGCGTCTATGCGTTTAGGGTCGGATGCTCCACCCATTGACATAATTTTAATAGCAACAACCCTCCCAAGCAGAATATCCTGTGCTTTTATAACTATGCCCATACCGCCTCTTCCGAGCTCTTCAATAAGCTTATATCTCTTAGAGAGTATACCTTCTCCGGTATCCGACATCAAAACTGTTTGCGCATACTGATCTATAACAGATGGTGACGGTGCTTCGATTATTCGCTTTAATCTGTCTATTCGTTCTTTTACATCCGAATAGGCGGGATCAATTTTGAGAAGTTTATTGTATATTATTATTGCGTCTTTTGTCCTGCCTTCTTCCTCGTATATATTAGCCAGTTTACAATATAACTGTAGGTTTTCTACAGAAACAGGTTTCCCGAAAAGCATTTTTTCTACAAGAGAACTTGCATCTTTGTACATGCCTTTTTCCATAAGAAGATCAAGCCTTAATACCATGGCATCACCGGTCTGCTTTTCAGATTCAGATGCTGATTCCAGCATTGATAAAGCCTTGTCTATATAACCTAACTCCTTGAATAAGGACGCAGAAACAACATACTTATTCGCCTTTGCATAAAGCTCTGCAGCCTTCATTTTTTCACCTATAGCGGCGTATAGTCTTGCTGCGTCATCAAACTTATTCAATTTTTCATAAATCCGTATTGCTTCTCGCCTCATATCACTATCTTCATAGTAAGACGCCCTTAATATGTATGCCCTTTCTTGCCAGCCGGCCTTTTCCATAACATCCGCTGCTGATTTTTTATCGTTGATAGAAATATAAAGGTCAGATGACTTTGCCCAGTTCTCAAGTTTAGCATAAAGTTCTGCGGCATATTTTTTTAAACCGGCCTTTTCTGCAACTTCTGCCGCCCTTTGAATATTACCCATGGCAATATAAGCCTTGATTGCCCTCATGGCATAATTCGTTATCGCCCTCGGAATTATATCGCCTGCAGGAATAACAATCGAAGCCTCGTATGCAGAAGCCATCTTAGCTTTATCTCCAAGCTTTGTGTAAAGCTCCGCTGCCCGTAGATTAAACCCCGCAGACATATATGTGTCAGCAGCCTTCTCTACTTCTCCTGTCGTTTCAAGCATATTTGCTGCCTTCAATAATTCACCCGCCATGAGCAGGTTTTCTCCAGCCTGCTTATACATGGATAATTCTCTATAGAGTTCTCCTGCCTCTTTATGAAAACCTATCTGCTCAAGTGCCAAGGCTTGCTTATCTTTCATGCCCAAACGTTTATACAACTGTGCTGCATAATATATGGCCCCTGCCTTATAGTACGCATCCGCAGCGGGTTGAAGATTGCCCGAACTTTCATAAAGTTTTGCTGCATTTATGTAGTCACCTATCTTTGAAAGCCCTGCCGCACGTTTACCCAGATACGTCGAGTTTTGATCAAATTTTTTTGCTTTGTTTTTATATTTTCTGTTGAGAAAAAAAAGCGTTATCCCAAGAAAAAAAACAGCGCCCCACATGATCTGTGTGCCCGGGTCTGTTATTTTACCAGTGTAGTTCACCAGTGCTTTTTGAATAAAATTAATATACGGTATTATGTATGAAAACAACTGCTGCATGGCATATTTGTATAACTCAAATTGTCTTTATTTGCAATAGAAGTATGTGGCATTTTTAAAACAAAAAAAGGCAAGGCAGAGCCTCCGCTACCAAGATTATCATTCTAAAAATTATTGTTATTGTATTAACCCGAAAAATGCATTTGCAAAATAAGGGAATTTTTGTAATGAAAAAATTTCCTTATAGCATTTTTTGGGTTAATATATCCATCTTAAGATCTTTGCCAAAGATATTTTTAATTCTTATACTTACAATCGATGCACCTTATTATTTCTTTCCGTGATATCAACTTTGAATAAGTTTCATCTGGTTTGTCCAGTTCGTCGCTTGCTATCGTAACATTTTCAGTATCGCCAGTAATCTCCATATAATAATCAACCATATAATGATCTTTAAAATGGATAGTAGGCTTAACTGGCCTGCCGCATATTGAACAGTAAAGGGCTGGCATAATAAGTCGAAAAATTATACGGGTAAATTACGAACCTTTGCTTGCACAGGCTTAAAAGATTCCAATTCTTTGCTTGTTTTCAATGTCAAACTGTTGGCCATTTTACACCGCTTACATTCTGAAGCCCATACAACGGTTTCGTATCCGCAGTTGGAACATACGTATGGAAATTTTAATTGTACACCACTTATTTGAGTTGATTTAAATTTTTTATATGCTGAGGAATAATCTCCTCTTTTTGCCAATAATTCTGCATTGAGTATCTCTGTCGATGATATGCGTATCCATTTATTGTCCAGATATGAAAGCTGTTCTGAAGCATCATCAACCATCTCGAGCCTGAGCAGGAGTTTTGCAAACATAATTCTGGCAAGTATGTCATCGGGGCTATTCGACAGCAATCTCCTATAAAAACGGATAAGCTCAAATGGATTATCATGCTGAAGATAAATATCTTCCATTTTGATCAGGAAAACCGCATTATGTGTCATTGAATAGCCGGATTCCCATTCCTCGAAGGCCTTCTCCATTTCACCCTTTTTGTTTAAAAGTATTTCACCGTCAGTTACATATGCGGGGACAAATTCCGGATTGAGCTTCTTTACATCTCCAAGTTTTTTTAGTGCTAGATCCGCATCACCATTATTTAGGATAGACAGAGCATATTTATATTTCAGCTCTCCCAGTCTCTGTCTCTCACCCTTATATTCTTCTTTTCCTTTAGTAAGCTTCATGATAATTTTATGCGTTCTATAAGCCTCTTCTGACTTATCAGCCGCAATGTATGCATCTCTTAAAAGTGACAGAAAACTTATATTTTCTTCTTCTATGCTCACGAGCTTTTTCCCAACATCTATCATGCTATTCAATTCCTTCGTAAGAGAATATACCCTATAAAGTACCAAAAGAAGGGGTATATTTTCAGGGTCCTGATATTTAATCTTTAACAATATTTTCAGAGCGCTCTGATTATCTTTTAGCATTATGTAGCATTCTGCCAATTTTATATGTGCATTTATATTTAAAGGATTTTTTGCAATAGCATCCGCATAATAAGACTTAGCCTTTTCTAAATTACCCTTAATTATTTCGAAATTACCTTTTTCAACAAGGGAGATACTAAGACTTTCCTTGGTGATCTGATTTTTTTTCTGCCAGTCTTTATAAATCCTGCTTGCCTCCCTTATAAGACTGACAACCGCCATTAATAGCATACCAAGTATGAAAGAAGCTATAACTATAGCAGATACCGTTGTATGAACGGATGTAGTTCTTGAAAGGAAAAGTTCTATCTCTTTTCCGTTAAACAGAGAAAGATATCCAAACAAAAACAATATAACAATAAGTAAAAATACCATTGCCTGATACATCTGTTCACCTATTTGTGATACGGCAAGCCATGCATTATCGCAAATGCCCTGTAGATTTGTTCTGCTATGATTACCATTGTCAACTCATGAGGGAATGTCATGCTTGACAAAGATAACATCTTATCTGCCATTTGCTTTATAGAAATATCAATACCCATGGGCCCGCCAATTATTATATTCATAACCTTTACACCGCTTATTATACGCTTATTTAAAAAGTTTGCAAACATCTCCGAACTCATCGTATCGCCGTCCTTGTCAAGAACAATATTGTAGCAGCCTTCCATAAGTTCTATCAGTTTTTTTGCTTCCTTTCTCAAAGCTACAGTCTCTGCCTTTGATGAAAGCGGTTCCTGGCCTACCATCTTCAAAGATATCGATGAATAATTTTTTATCCTTTCAAAATAGACGTCTGTCAAATGTCGAATGTATTTATCTTTTGGTAATCCAACGGATATTACGTTAATGAGCATTATTATTCTATCACAGCCCTCTGAGCATCAGACCATAATCCATCTATATCATAATATGATCTCATGCTATCAAGAAAAATATGCACTACAATATCGCCAAAATCCATAACAATCCAAGTCCCGGACTTCTCTCCTTCCACACCCTGAGGTTTTATCCCGATTTTTCCAAGCTCATCCTTTACATACCATGATATTGCAAGGCATTGTCTTTCGGATTTGACAGAACAGATTATAAAATAATCAACGATACTTAAATGTCTTCTCATATCTATAATAACGATGTCTTCTGCCAGCTTATCGGACAAGAGTGCCTTGATTTTTTTTATAAGGTCCGGTGTAGGATTATTAATAGTACAGTTTCTCCTTTTCTATATATTCTATTACTGGATCCGGAGTAAGATAACGTATAGACATGCGCTGTTGGACAAAAGCCCTTATTTCACTCGACGAAATATCAAGCACAGGCAAAGAAGAAAGGTAAATCTTTTTCCCGTTTTTATGCATCAAAATTCCTTCTTTTTCTTCGTACCAGAATTCGTCCTTCAGGTCAACAGGTAAAAGCTGTTTAAGATTTTTAGGAATGTCATGTCTGGTTATCACCACCCATGAGCACAATGAAAAGATTTTAGATGGTAAACGCCATGTATTAATATTTGCAAAATTATCTTCACCAAGAATAAAGCTAAACTCTGTATCACTGCCGTATTTTTGTATAAGAGCCTGAATTGTTTGGTACGTGTAGGACGGTACCGGGAGACGTTCTTCGATATCTTCGAGTATAAAACCAGGATTGTTATTGATCGCTATGCCTGTCATATTTTTTCTATGGCGGTATGCCAGTACAGATTCCGCAGGTTTATGCGGTGGCACATAGGTCGGTATAAACAGGATCTTTTCAAGTGAGAACCGCTGCCGTATTTCTTCGGCTCCCCTTAAATGGCCTACATGTATTGGGTTAAAGCTGCCCCCGAGAATACCTAACCTACGCATCATCTTAGATTCTTTTCTTGACCCATTTTAATATAAGAAGGGCTAAGGGAATTATGATTTTGATTTGCAACTCCATTCGTCCCTCCTATGTAAGAGGCATAACGCAGAAGTATATGTGTAACTATCATAGACCTTATCCTTATTCCCTTACCTGTCCATTACCCATGATAACGAACTTTTGTGCAGTCAGCTCCTCAAGCCCCATGGGACCAAAAGCGTGCAGCTTTGAAGTTGATATGCCGATCTCAGCACCAAGTCCAAGCTGAAAACCGTCACTGAACCTTGTGGAAGCATTTACGAGTACTGTGGATGAATCCACTTCTCGAAAGAACCTCATGGAATGTTCGACATTTTTAGTTATTATGGAATCAGTGTGATGTGATCCATAATGGTTTATATGCTCTATAGCTTGCTCAATTGAATCAACAATCCTTACAGAAAGGATAAGGTCAAGATACTCAGTAACCCAATCCTGTTCTGTTGCCGGCTTTACATTATTTATTAATTCTCTGGTTTTCTCACACCCCCGGATCTCAACCCCTGCTTTTCTGTACATATCTATCATATTCGGCAAAAATTGCGCTGCAATATCCTTATGTACAAGCATCGTTTCCATTGCATTGCAAACACCCGGCCTCTGCACCTTCGCATTGAAGCAAACGCTCCTTGCCATATTAATATCCGCATCCGCATCTACGAATATATGACAAATACCTTTATAGTGTTTCAACACTGGAATTCGTGAATGCTCTGCAACCGCCCTTATAAGCTCTTCCCCTCCTCTCGGTATGACAAGATCTATAAGCTCATCCTGTTTCAAAAATTCATACAGCACCTCTTTATCAGAAGTATCGATAAACTGTATAGCTTCGGACGGCAGGTCTGCCTTTTTTAGGGCATCAGATAACACCTGAACTAACGCCCTGTTTGAATTGATTGCTTCAGAGCCTCCCTTTAAAATCACTGCGTTGCCTGATTTTATGCACAGTGCAGATGCTGTCTCTTATACACATCT
>JABEBX010016016.1_pt1 | contig 46985 bp, 41 predicted proteins | sample 7245971 | NCBI WGS metagenome assembly JABEBX01 (sample SAMN14506365, study PRJNA622280) | hot springs metagenome | biome: hot spring [ENVO:00000051]|acidic hot spring [ENVO:00002120]; feature: spring [ENVO:00000027]|sediment [ENVO:00002007]; material: sediment environment [ENVO:01001048]... | reverse complement strand
CTCCCTGAGTGAGCCGGAATTTTCATTGCTGTATTTTCTTGCTCAACAACCAGGGCCAGTTTCTGCAGCGCTGCTCATGGTATTGCTGAACAAAAATTTTTATAACTACCAGCGGCATTCCTTAGCAGAGCTGATGATCCACCTACAGCAGCTTCTGGGTGATCAACCAGGCCAGCCCCGTTATCTAAAGTCCGTGGGGAAAGATGCTTATTGCCTGAAGGCAATCAAATTCATGGGGCAGGTAGCGTGAAAATATTGCGTTTTTGGCCAGATTCGATTTTTACGCGCATGGTACTGCTGATTGCCGCGCTATTGATAACCAGCCAGGTGGCTATGTTTATTTTTGTACAAAGCTACTTGAAAGATACGCACGCGCAGGACCTGGCCAGACGTTGGGCGCAAGTGCTGATATTGGCTGCCCATCTTCCACCAACCGAACATGCAGCCGCAAAGGATCTCCTCGGGATCACCGTCGAACAACCTACCTCCCCAGTGGCCGGGTCACCCATACCGCAACCCAATCATTTCCTGGCGCTGGTGTCTCAACACCTCCACAGCATTTTGGGGCCTACGGCCCGGATTGTGGTGGATCCTGCCCATCACAGCATTCACTTGCTCTGGAACGGACCGCAGCCGGTGGAGGTACAATTGCCCATGCGGGAAGGCATGCTGAAGCCGTTACCCTGGTTTCAAGCGGTCGCCATTTTATCCCTCTCCCTCATCGGCGGGCTACTCGCAGCCCGCCAGATCACCAAACCCCTTATGCGTTTGATAGACAGATTGGAACACCTGCGTAGAGGCGAGCAAGAACCGCCAAAGGCTTTTCGAGGACCGCGAGACATTCGCCAGTTGAGTGAGCGCGTTGGTCGGTTGATAGAGGAAATCGAGAGCCTCATTCGGGAGCGTGAAATGGTTTTAGTAGGTGTTTCCCATGATTTACGCACGCCATTGACCCGCATGCGGATGGCCGCCGAATTTTTGTCCGATGTCGATGCAGAAGGTCGTGCCGACCTGATTGAAAATATTCACGAGATGAATAGTATCGTCGAGCAATTTATTGCTTACGCACGTGATGGCCAAGAAGAAATCTTCCAGCGGGTCGATCTCAACATCTTGATTCAGAACATCATCAAGCGTACGCAAAAAACGCAACAAATCGACATTTCCTTTTTGGCCGGAAACGTTCCACCGGTAGCTGTACAGCCAATCAGCTTTTCACGGGCTCTGGTCAACGTGTTGGAAAATGCAAATCGTCATGCGGCGGGGCCCGCTGAGATGGCGACCTGTGTGGAAGGTGACCAAGTCATATTGTCCATTCGTGACCATGGGCCAGGTATACCATCGTCACTTCTGCCAGAAATAACACAACCATTTGCCATGGCCGGAAAAGGGGGTGGAATTGGGTTAGGCTTGGCGATCGTGGAGCGCATCATCCAACGGCATGGCGGGTCTTTAGCATTACACAATCATGTGAGTGGTGGCCTAATTGTGGAAATAGCCATTCCTGTCCTCAAGGGTCAAGTATGAGGTCCCATACAGCAGTTGCTTATATGGGTCATCGTCAATCATGTGTTGGATATATTCCAGCTAAACTGGGTATTCAGTTCACTGTGTAAAAATAGGAGTATATTTATGCGTATTCGTAGTTCTTTCGCAGTCCTTTGCGCCACGCTTGCTTTAGGGGTGGGCGCTGCCAAGGCGGATCTTCCTCCCCCAGGGCCGGCTTTACCCTCGCAGGAGTCCATGGCGCCCCAATGGGGACACCAACATCATCATGGTCGCCACCACAAGCCAATGCATTGGGCAAAATCATCCATTCCCTCACTTTTGCCCATCGCTGAGCGGCATGCTGCGGTGTTACACCTAACGCCGGAACAAAAAGCAACCTTGGCCACTTGGCAAAAGGAGCACCGGCCGATCATCAAGCGCGACTGGAAAAGAATGCGCCAGGATAGCATGGCCATCCGCAAAGCGATTTTAAGTGGCGATGTGACGACGGCGCAGCCCTTGCTCGGTAAGCTGGAATCAGATCGAAACGCGATGATGCAGATGAAGCTCAACCAAGCGATCATGGTCAGAAAAACGCTGACTCCAGAGCAGTGGCTGCAGCTTTCCGAAATCACCCAGCGCATGGAGCATGGACATTGGTCGCATCGCCCCATGGCGAAGAGATCTTCATGCCATTCGTAAGGGAATAATCTGGTCTTCGGCGAGGAGGGGATCTCTCCCCCTGGAGGGCAAGAACATTATGCGCAATGCGCAGCGGAGTTTTCTGATGAATCATTTTCCCATAGGCACCAAGAGCCGTATACTTGACCTTTTCGTGCCATACGAATTGGCGCTAAGCTTGCTGGCCATGGTTACTCTATCCGGTTGCGTTTACACAGCCGCCGCACCCCCAGGGGAAGCCGTAGGGGCTACCCAGGGCGCACTTTTGGGAGGGGTGGCAGGAGCGATTATTGGAAACCAGTCTAGACATCCCTTGGCCGGTGCGGCTGTTGGGGCAGGGCTTGGCGCATTGGCGGGCGCAGCTATCGGTAGTAACAACGCGGCCGCGGCGCCGAATTGCCCGCCAGGTTATGTTTGTACCCCCGCCGAGGCGCCCCCGCCACCAAGTGGCATACCACCTGCCATCTATGCGCCTGAACCCGAGTTCCCATCCAGCCCGCCAACCATGGCCTGGTATCCGCCATTACAAGCTTATATAGCCGTTGGTTTTCCCTTTCCGTTTTTTTACTTCGGTGGTGCATATTACTACCAATATGGTGGTTTTTGGTACTCAGGACCTGGTTACCGGGGTCCTTGGAGGCCAGTGCGCGTATTGCCCCCAACGTTTCGCGGATTCCACGGTCAAGATTGGGATGGCTATCAAAACCAGGCTAGACGTTATCTATCCAATCCCGTTGCAGTTCGTCCGAATCCAGCCCTACGTGACGCCGAAGATCGAACTGTCGGACCAACGGACGGAAAAGGTGGACGTAAGGGTGTTGCCGATCCTCAACCCTAAAACCGATCCCCCGGGACTGCCGACACCCGGCGTTTCAAGCTCTGTAAAGAGCGCCTGGCCATTGATCACCCGATGTTAAGGGCATCCTATGTTCCATCTTGTGTTCCGGCTTCTCTTCAGGGATGGTCGAGATGGGGTAGGTATGAGGGGAATGCGGATTTGCTTCCCGTTCCGCGCCGGGGCTTGCCATTGTCTGAATACTGTATAAAATTACAGTACGCGGTGGGGGCTTCCTGCTCCACCAGAAGCCCCCATGGAGTGGCACCGGGAGAACGCGCAATGGATCATGTACTCACCAAGCGCCAGGCAGAGATTCTGGCCTGGCTGCAGGAACAGATGGCGGGGGATGGCCTGCCGCCTACCCGTATGGAGTTGATGCACGCTTTTGGCTTTCGCTCCCCCAATGCGGCGGAGAGTCATTTGCGGGCACTGGCCCGCAAGGGTTTTATCGAGATCCAGGAGGGGACGGCACGGGGTATCCGCCTGCGGGAGCGGCCAGGGCTATCGGTGGTGGGGCGGGTGGCGGCGGGTCAGCCGATCCTCGCCGAGGCGCATCTGGAGGGACGTTATAGCCTCGATGCCCACCTGTTTCAGCCTAACGCCGATTATCTCTTGCGGGTGCAGGGGATGAGCATGCGCGATGCCGGCATCCTCGATGGCGATTTGCTGGCCGTGCATCGTACCCAGGAAGTGCGCGACGGGCAGGTGGTGGTGGCGCGGGTGGATGGTGAGGTCACCGTCAAACGCTGGCGTCGGGAGGGTGATCGCGTGCTGCTCTTGCCGGAAAATCCGGACTTTTCTCCCATCGTGGTGGATTTGCGCCGGCAAGCCCTGGCCATTGAGGGAGTGGTGGTCGGTCTGATCCGTTTGGGGAGGGGTATATGAGTCAGGAAGCGTTGCAGCAACTGTTACAGGAACATCCGCAGCGATTGTGGCGTGGCCAGGCCGCGGCCTCGCAGGGGGTAGCCACGGCCTGGCCGGTCCTGGATACGGTGTTGGGGAAGTGGCCGCGGGGGGCCTTGACGGAGATCTACAGCAGTGTAGACGGCATTGGCGAGTTGCGCTTGGTCTTGCCGGCCGTGGCGGAGCTCAGTCGCCGGGAAAAACGCTGGGTTTTGTGGCTGACGCCGCCTTATCTCCCCTATGCGCCGGCCCTGGTGGCCGCCGGCATTGATCTGTCGCGCATGCTGCTGGTACACCCCCGCAAGCGTCTGGATAGCCTGTGGGTACTGGAACAGGCCTTGCGTGGGGGGACCTGCAGCGCCGTGTTGGCTTGGCCGCCGTTCCTGGCGCCGGCCCAGTTGCGGCGCCTGCAATTGGCCGCGGAGGAGGGGCAGAGCGTGGCCTTTTTCTTCCATAAGGCCGAGCAGGAGGGCGGCCATAGCCTGGCGGCCTTGCGTTTGCGCCTCGCGCCGACGCCGTCGGGCTTGCGCGTGCAGGTCCGTAAACGCCGTGCCGGTTTGCCGGGCGAGGGTGAATTGACCTTTCCCGAACAAATGGCCTGGTCCTTTGGTCCCAACGGCAGTTGATGGGGTGTTTTGCTGCAATTTTTGGCCCATCAACGGCCGCATCCAGGTTCATTGACATGCTGTGGCTGGCGCTGCACTTCCCGAGCCTGGGTGTGGATCTGCTGGATCGGTTCCTGCCCGAGCCTGTGCCGGTGGCCCTGGTGGACAGCGCAGGCAGCCGACAGCGGGTGATGCAGATGAATGCTCTGGCCCATGAAGCAGGTATCCGGCCGGGGATGGGGACGGCGGCAGCCTTGGCGCTGCTGCCCACCCTGCGTCTTTGCGCGCGTGATCGGGCTGGAGAAATGGCCAACTTGCGCCGCTGGGCGGTCTTGGCCTATGCCTATGGCCCGCAAGTGGTACTCCTGCCCGAGTGTTTCCCCACCCTCGCCCTGGAGCTGGAGGGGAGTGCACATCTTTTTGCCGGGGTGGAGGGAGTGGCGCGATGTTTGCGCCGTCTTTTCCAAGACTTGGGAGTGGCGGTGCAGGTCGGGATTGCGCCGACTCCCCTGGGGGCGGCGCTGCTGGCGCAGCGGCAAGACCATGGCTGCTGCATCACCCTTGAGCAGTGGCAGCACGATTGCCTGGAGCTGCCCATTGCCCTGTTGCCCCTTCCCGAGGCAACCCGTGGTGACTTGGCGGCCTTGGGCCTGAGTCAGGTCAAGGCGCTCTGGGTGATACCACGGAAACAGCTGGCGCGCAGGTTTGGCCCATCCCTGGGCCAATTGCTGGATCGCCTCGCGGGAATAACGCCTGATCCGCGTCCTTCTCTGGCCTTTGCCCCCAAGGTGGCGATGACGGTGCAGCTCCCGGCCGAAGCGGAATCCTGGTCGGGGCTGCGCTTTGCCTTGCGGCGGGTCTTGCAGGATCTCTGTGAGCAATTGCGGGTGCGTGCCCAGGCAGCGCAAGCCTGGCGTTTGCAACTGATCCTGCCTGAGGGACAGATGACATTCTCGCTGTCCCTGCGCCGTCCCAGCCGCGATGCCGAGGCCCTCCTTGCCCTGTGGCAGAGCCACCTGGAAGGCAAGCCTTCTACGGCGCCCATACGCGCCTTGCGCCTTGCTGCCGTGGATCTCACCGCCTATGACGGGCAACAGCAAGGCTGGTGGGAAGAGGGGCAGGAGGAGGCCCTCTGGTCCTTCGTGGAACGCCTGCGCGCGCGTCTGGGCGATGGAACGGTGGCGGGCGTCGCACCCGTTGCGGAGCATCGTCCGGAGCGGGCCTGGCGTCGGGTTGCGCCGGGAGAAGTCTCCGCCGGCGGCGGAAATGCGCGCCGCCCCCTGTGGCTCTTGCCGGCACCCTTGCCCCTGCCGGCTTCGCTGCCTGCGCCGCCGCCGGATCAACTGGAACGCATCGAAGGGGGATGGTGGAACGGTCAGGATGTGGCGCGGGATTATTTTGTCCTGCGCCGTCCTGATGGGTCCCGCTGCTGGGTCTACCGCGACTTGCGCAGCGGCGGATATTTTCTCCATGGCTACTTTGCCTGATTATGCCGAACTCCATTGTCTGAGCAATTACAGCTTCCTGCGCGGGGCGTCCCATGTGGAGGAGTTGGTGGAGCGGGCCAGGGAGTTGGGCTATAGCGCCCTGGCCATTACCGAGGAATGCTCTCTGGCCAGCGCACCCCGCGCCCATCTGGCGGGTAAGGCTGCGGGGCTGCCCATCATCCATGGCACGGAACTGCAGTTGGAGGACGGGCCCAAAATCGTGCTGTTGGTGGCCGACGGCAGGGGTTATGCGGCCCTGTCCCGACTCATTAGCCGTGCCCGCCAGCGCGCCGCCAAAGGACAGTATCGCGCGAGACTGACCGATCTGGAGGGCTTGGGCGGCTGCTTGGCCATCCTCCTGCCAGGGCCCAACCTGAGCGACGACTGGCTGCCGGGGGCCCAAGGTTGCGTAGACCGTCTGGGATCCGGCAGGGTCTGGCTGGGCGTGGAGCTTCTGCGGGATGGTGACGATGGGCGGCGCTTGCGCCGTCTGCAGGTCTGGGGTGAGGCGCTGGGGCTGCCTCTGGCCGCCTGCGGTGACGTGCACATGCATCGGCGCAGCCGCCGCGCCTTGCAGGATGTGCTGACGGCCGTGCGCCGGCAATGCACCCTGGCGGAGGCGGGTTTCCATCTGGCCGCCAACGGCGAGCGCCATTTGCGTGCGCGCGCCGTGCTGGCCAGTCTCTATCCTGCCCTACTCCTGCAGGAGAGCCGTGCCCTTGCCCAACGCTGCCATTTCACCCTCGACAGTCTCCGCTATCGCTATCCCGACGGCAACTGCCCCGTCGGCATGGCGCGGGATGATCATCTGGCCCAACTGGCCCGGGAGGGCCTGCAACGACGTTACCCGCAAACGATACCCCTCCCGGTTCTGCAACAGTTGCGCCGGGAGCTGGAATTGGTGCGGGAACTGGGTTATGCCAGCTATTTCCTCACCGTCCATGACATCGTGGCCTTTGCCAAGGCGCGCGGCATTCTCTGTCAGGGGCGGGGGTCGGCGGCCAACTCGGTGCTCTGCTATGCCCTGGGCATCACCGAGGTGGACCCGGCGCGCATGAATCTGCTCTTCGCACGCTTCATCTCCCGGGAGCGCCATGAACCGCCGGATATCGACGTGGACTTCGAGCATGATCGTCGTGAGGAGGTGATCCAGTATGTCTTCCAACGCTATGGCCGCGAGCATGCCGCCCTCACCGCCACGGTCATCCACTACCGCCCGCGCAGCGCCATGCGCGATGCCGCCCGCGCCCTGGGCTTCACGGCCGCGGAGGTGGCGCGACTGTGCAAAGGGCTGGCCTGGTGGGATGGCCGGGAGGTGCGCCCCGAACGCTTGCAGGAGGCCGGCTTCGATCCGGAGGCGCCGACACTGCAGCGGCTGATGGGGGTGGTGAATGCCCTGGTTGGTTTCCCCCGCCATCTCTCCCAGCATGTGGGGGGCATGGTCCTGTCCGCCACCCCACTGCCGGATCTGGTGCCGGTGGAGCCCGCCGCCATGGCCGGGCGCACGGTGTTGCAATGGGACAAGGACGATCTGGATGCCTTGGGCATATTGAAGGTGGACATCCTTGCCCTGGGCATGCTTTCGGCCCTACGCCGGGCTCTGGGCGATATCCAGATGTCCCTTGCCGATATCCCCGCCGAAGACCCCCAGGTCTATGCCATGCTGCAACGGGGCGACAGCCTGGGGGTTTTCCAGGTGGAGTCGCGGGCGCAGATGGCCATGCTGCCGCGTCTCCGGCCCCGTACCTTTTACGACCTGGTCATTGAAGTGGCCATTGTCCGCCCCGGCCCCATTCAGGGCGACATGGTCCATCCCTACCTGCGCCGCCGCCAGGGCTTGGAGCCGGTTTCTTATCCTGGTCCGGAGGTGGAACAGGTCCTGCAACGCACCCTGGGAGTACCCATTTTCCAGGAACAGGTCATGCAGATTGCCATGCAGGCGGCGGGATTCAACGGCGATGAGGCCGATGGCCTGCGCCGGGCCATGGCGGCCTGGCGCCGCCATGGCAATCTGGGGCCCTACGCGGACAAGCTGGTTGCCGGACTCCTGACGCGGGGCTACGGGGCTGACTTTGCCGAGCGCCTCTGCCAGCAGATCCGGGGCTTTGCCGAATACGGCTTTCCCGAGTCCCATGCAGCCAGTTTTGCCCTGCTGGTCTATGCCTCCGCCTGGATCAAGTGCCATCATCCGGCGGTCTTTGCCGCCGCCCTCCTCAACAGCCAGCCCATGGGTTTTTATGCCCCCGCGCAGATCATCCAGGACGCCCGCCGCCATGGGGTGTCCGTCCTGCCCGTCGATGCACGCCATAGCCACGCCGAGAGCCGGGTGGAGAACGGCGCCCTGCGGCTGGGTTTGCGCATGATCAAAGGCCTTCCTGCGGCAGGCATGCAGCGCCTGCTGCAATGGCGCGAGCAGCATCCGGACTTTTCCATCCGGGAGCTGCTCCAGGAAGTGGGGTTGGAGAGGGATCTGCTGCAGATCCTGGCGCGGGCGGGGGCCCTCAATGGAATGGCCGGTGATCGCCATGGCGCCTTGTGGGCCATTCAGGGAAGGATTCCCGCCACGCCCCTGGCCCTGGATTATCGCGAGTCGGCGCAGGAGGAAGTGCCTCTGCCCGCGGAAAGCCCGGCTCAGGCCTGCGTTGCGGACTATAGACAACTGGGTCTCAGCCTCGGTCCTCACCCCTTGGCGTTTCTCCGCCCTCGTCTGGAGCGGGCTGGCTATCGCTCCGTATCCCGTCTGCGTCAGGCGCGAACGCGCAGCCGGCAGACCCTGGCAGGGCTGGTCATCAATCGGCAACGGCCAGGCACCGCTAAGGGCACGATCTTCCTGACCCTGGAAGACGAGACCGGCATGCTCAATGTCATTGTCCGGGGCGATCTGGTGGAAGCCCATCGTCGCGTGCTCCTGCAGGCGCAACTGCTGGGGGTGCGCGGCACCCTGGAGCGGGAAGGGGAGGTCGTTCACCTCATCGCCAGCCAGTTGCGCGACCTGAGTCCCTGGCTAGGGCAACTGACCCTGTCTTCCCGGGATTTTCATTGAGTGAAAGAGGCATTTGGGCCTGCGCTGGCCTTTCGCCCTGTGCACGGTTTAGAATCAAGCAAATCCGCTCCGGCACCTGCAAACGCTGACAAGGAAAAGGTTATGCACAAAAAATCCATCGGTATGGCCATCGCCCTTTTCGTGGTAGGCAGTCTCAGCGGCGTCGTTGCCGACCGCTTCCTGCCCATTGGCAATGCCCAGGCCGGCGTGAATCTGGATGCCGCCGAGCGCCTCATCGATGCGGTCACCCATGGCCAGGCCCGGGCGAAAAAAGTATTCCCCGGTCCCGGAGGGTTGACGGGAGTGGTCGTCGAGGCCAATCAACACCCCCTAGTAGCCTGGATCACCCCGGGCGGGAAATATCTCGCCGTAGGGCCTCTCCTGAATGCCCAAGGGCAGGATGAAACGCGGCTGGCCATGGAAAAGCTCCATCTCCTGCCGACGGTCATGGCCCCTGCGGATTTTGCCCAATTGGCGAGCAAAGAGGCCAATGGTTTTGTCCTGGGCAAGACCGGGCCCGAGATTACCGCCTTTGTGGACCCCAACTGCATCTTTTGCCATAAATTTTATGAAGAAGCCCAACCCTTGATCAACGCCGGGAAATTGCGCGTGCGTTTTGTGATTGTGGGTTTCCTCAAGCCCAATAGTGCCTCCAAGGCCGCAGCCATTCTTGGCGCAAAGGATCCCCAGGCCGCCATGGCCGAAAATGAGAAAGGCTTTGACGCCGCCACGGAAGAGGGCGGCATCAAGCCCATGGACAACCCCCCGGCGGCGCTGCGTGCGGCCGTGGAAAACAACACCCGGCTACTGGCTAAGGGCGGCGAACTGGCTACCCCCACCCTGATTTACTGCAACAAAAAAACCGGCCTGGAGGTCATCCATGGCCTGCCCCAAGATGGTTTGACGGGGCTCCTGGGGCAACTGGGCAATCTGCAAGGCGGGGCCTGCAAGGAATGATCGCGCCCGCGCATAGCCCCGCACCGCCGGTCATCCACCGCGAGGATTATCGTCCGCCCCGCTTCGTTATCGATTCCGTAGATCTCGACATCCATCTCGACCCGGAGCTTACCCAGGTACGCGCCCGCCTCCATCTGCGCCGTCAATCCGAGGCCGATGATCAGCCCTTGCGCCTCTGCGGGGAAGGGCTGGCACTGCTGGAGATCCGGCAGGATGGGCAGCCCCTGCCAAAGGACCAGTATCGCCTGGAAGAGGGTGTCTTGCTGCTGCTGCATCCGCCCCGGGACTTTGTCCTCGAAACCCTGGTGCAGATCCGGCCCATAGCCAATACGGCCTTGTCCGGACTGTACTTCGCCAACGGCCATTTCATCACCCAGTGCGAGGCCGAAGGCTTTCGCCGCATCACCTATTATCTGGACCGGCCGGACGTGCTGGCCCGTTTTACCGCCACCCTCCATGCGGAGCAGTGCCCGTATCCGGTCCTGCTCGCCAACGGCAATCGCGTCGCCGCCGGGCAGGAGGCCGATGGCTGGCATTGGGTACGCTGGGAGGACCCTTTCCCCAAGCCCTGTTATCTCTTTGCCCTGGTGGCCGGGGATCTGGGCTGCGTGCGTGATCACTTCCGCACCGCTTCCGGGCGGGAGGTCGCCTTGGAGATCTACGTCGAGGCGCACCATCTGGACGCCTGTGCGCAGGCCATGGATGCCCTCCAGCGCGCCATGGCCTGGGATGAGCGGGTCTACGGCCGCGAATACGACCTCGACCGCTACATGATCGTCGCCACCGATACCTTCAATATGGGGGCCATGGAAAACAAGGGTCTCAATATTTTCAATTCCAAATACGTCCTGGCTCGCCCTGAGACCGCCACCGACACCGATTACCAAGGGATTGAATCCGTCATTGCCCACGAATATTTCCACAATTGGACGGGCAATCGCGTGACCCTGCGCGACTGGTTCCAGTTGAGCCTCAAGGAAGGTCTCACGGTATTCCGGGATCAGGAATTCAGCGCCGACGAAAACTCCCGCGGCGTGCAGCGCATCGGCGACGTGCGTCGCCTGCGGGCCGCCCAGTTCCCCGAGGACGCCGGCCCCCTGGCCCACCCGGTCCGTCCCGATGCCTACATCGAGATCAACAACTTTTACACGGCGACGGTCTACGAAAAGGGTGCCGAAGTGGTGCGCATGATCCACACGGTTTTGGGCGCCGCGGCTTTCCGCCAGGGGATGGACCTCTATTTCGCCCGTCATGACGGGCAGGCCGTTACCATTGAAGACTTCCTGGCTGCCATGGAAGGGGCCACGGGTAGGGACCTCGCCGCCTTCCGCCTCTGGTACAGCCAGGCCGGTACGCCGGTAGTGCATGCCGCAGGGCGGTATGATCCCGCGCAGAGGCGCTATTCCCTGACCCTGCGTCAGGAGACAGCCCCCACCCCGGGGCAGCCCGAAAAGCGGCCCCTGCCCATCCCGGTGCGGATGGCCCTGTTCAGCCCGGCGGGACAGGCCATGCCCCTGCGCGGGCAGGAAGAAGATGAGGCAGGGGATCGGGAACGCATTCTCATGCTGGATACGGCAGAGCAGACCTGGAACTTTACGGAGGTGGGCGAGCCCCCTATACCTTCCCTGCTCCGGGGCTTTTCCGCGCCGGTGCGTCTGGAGACAGGGTTTGGCGACGCGCAGCGGGCCTTCCTCGCCAGCCATGACGACGATCCCTTCAATCGCTGGGAGGCCATGCAAGGGCTGGCGCTTCAGGCCTTGTTGGCGGCCATTGATCAATCCCATGGGGCAGGAGTTTTGCCGGAACTCCTTCACGGGGCATTGGCGGCGGTGTTGAGCGACGCGCAGATGGATCCGGCCTATCGCGCCGAACTGCTCACCCTGCCCAGTGAAGATTACGTGGGCGAACAGATGGCTGTCATCGATGTGGAGGGCATCCACTGCGCCCGAGAGGCCCTGCGGCGGGCCATGGGGTCGGCCTTTGGTGAACAATGGGCGGCTGATTACGAAAGTCTCGCCTTTCCCTATAGTCGGGATGGCATCAGCAGCGGGCGCCGGCGCTTGCGTAATCTGGCCCTGGCCTATCTGCTGGCCAGCGATGCCTCGTATCTGGACAGGACACGGCAACAGTACCAGCAGGCCGACAACATGACGGACCATCTGGCAGCCTTTAGCCTTTTGGTGCATCAGCCCGATGCCGACGTCAGCGACATTCTGGCCGACTTTTACCAGCGTTGGCAACAGCACCCCCTGGTCATCGATAAATGGTTTGCCATCCAGGCGAGCGCGCCCCGTCCAGATACCCTGGCCAAGGTCCAGGCGCTGTTGCAGCATCCGGCCTTTGACTGGCGCACACCGAACCGGGTACGTGCCCTGCTGGGCAGTTTGGGTGCCAACGCTACGGTCTTCCATGCCGCTGACGGCTCGGGATATGCTTTTCTGGCTGCGCAGATCCGCCATCTTGACGAGCTCAATCCGCAAATCGCCGCGCGCCTGGTTACCCCGCTGAGCCGCTGGCAGCGCTACGACGCCCAACGCCAGGGCCTCATGCGCCAGGCCCTGGAGGATCTTGCGGGCAAGGCCAATTTGTCCAGGGATCTCGGCGAGGTACTGGAGAAATCCCTCAAGCTGGCCTAATCTTGAAAACATTATTACATCACTGTGGTAGGAGAGAAAACATGAGCATAGATCGCAATCTCGCCGTTCAGCGGGCCTTGGCCATGGCCGACGAAAGCCCCCTTGATGCCGCTACCATTGCCGTTGCCGAACAGTTGACAGAAAAGGACAATCTTACCCTGGACGAGGCCGTAGCAGCCTTGGAGAACAACCAGATCGCCGAACTGGCCGGCTTTCTTACCGAGACCAAGACCTGCAAAGAGTTGGAGGTCCCCTGCGATACGAGCGGCCTGGATCACCGGCAAATGGTGGAGTGGGAAGTGGATCCCCGGGACTATTGCATTGCCCACGAAATCGCCCTCCTGGCGCACATGACCGAGCGCAAGCGCGAAAACCTGGAGTAATGCCGCGAAGGGATTGGGCTGATCGGCCCGATTTTCCGTCCTGATCCCAGCGGGTGGGGAAGGGTGCCAGTCGCGCAGGCGACCGATGCGCCACTGGATCATGCAGCCTGCTTCAATCCCAGGGGCGTGCCGTCGTGCGCCAGCGCTCCCAATGTTTGCGGCACTTTTTCAGATGCTTGCTGCGCCGGGCCTGGAGGTAACCCAGCAGGAGGCCGGCTTCGTAAGCGAGCAGCGCCTTGCGGCCATGAGCCAGCGGCGAACATCGTTCCAGGGCCATCTGCGCGTCGCGGATCCCCCCCAGTGATTCCTGCAAGCTCGTCAGGACCTTGAGTAGCGGCTTGCTGTCCTGGCCGGGCCACAAGGGGCTCATGGCTAAAGCCGCATAGCGGAGATTTTTGATCTGGATACGCAGGGCATGTAAGCTCGCCACGTCTTCGCCCGCCTGGTGGGCTCTATGCACCCGCTGATCCCACTGACGAAATTGACCTTCGCAGAAGTCCTGTAGCGGCTGGCTGCCGGCGAGGCCATGGCGCAGCAGCAGAGCCCAGAGGGAGAGCAGGGGGGCAACCACGGTGCGTAGTTCCATCTCATCCTGTGCTGCCTTCGCCTGGTCCCGCAAAAACCCGGCCAGGGGATCCGGCGTTATGCCCATCTCGTCACGCAACTGGGCCCAATAAAGACCCAAAGCATCGTAGTCGCGACGTGTGTTTTGCCCATGGAACCAGTTAGCCAGTTCGCGGCGCAGGGTGGCTAGACGTTTTTCGGTGTCCAGGGGGCGGCTAAGACGCAGGAGACTGCGCAGGCTGCGGATGGTTTTGCGCAACTGATGGAAGGGCTCCGCCGCCACGGGTGCGGCGAGGCAGGCGCCCAGCTCCGCCAGGGCCTGATGGCAGTGGGCCAGCATCAGCGCCGCCAGGGCTTCCCCGGCGTCGTCATGGCGTCGCAAACGGACCGCCTTGGGCCGCGGCGTGGCCTTCTCGGGGAGGAGCCCGGCCAGCAGCAGTCCGCGCAGCATCTTGCTCTGGGCATCGGGCAGGAGAGGGAGATCCCGGCACAGGGCGGCCCCCAGGGTCAAGACCGCGGCGGGGTCTCCCTCGACCAGTTCCAGCTCCAGTTCCAAGATGGGTTCCCTGGCCGCGTTGGCGCGGATCTCTCCGCGATCGGCGGCAAGCAGGATGCGACTGCCGTCTTCCCGAGAGACGGATTTTTCAATGCGTTGAAATTCCGTTTCCAGGATCGCCAGCAAAGGCCGGTCCCGAAGAGGTTCGAGGACTGCTTGCACCGGGCTTTCCGTAAAGACCGCGAGGCAGGGGTGAGCATCGTTGACTGCGACGTTCCATTCCGGGCGCTGGTGCAAACCGCCCGCCGCGCTCCCCTCCCCTTTGAGGGTCGCCACCCAGAGCTCTCCCTCCCGCCGGACCCGATAGGCTAGGCCGGCACGCTGCAGGGCGGCATCGGGGGTATCGTAATAAATGGCATGCATGGAGATGGCCGGCGTATCCTGCAGGGCCAGCAGGGGATGAGCCAGCATCTGCTCCCAGGCCGTCGGGTCCAGAAGACGAAGTTTAAGTTCCTGCTCCATGGGGTTCCCTCATGACAAAATTCAGGATCTGCGCCCACTGGGGAAGCTCGGCGCGGCTTTCAAAGGCACGCAGATCGGCGATCCCTACCCCCAGTTGCGCGGCGCGTACATAGATCTGACTATCGCGCAAGGTGGCAATGGGAGCCCAGTCGCGCTCGCTAAGATAGTCTTTGAGGGCCTGTTCGGCACGGGTATGGAGGTTGACCCGATTGGCAATGAGGCCCACGGCAACCCGTCCCTTGCGGACGCGTTTGATTTCCTGCAGACGCCCTAAAAAGTCACTGCTGGCGTCCATGTCGAAGGCCGATGGGGTAATGGGCACCAGCACGCATTCCGCCTCGGCGGCCATGGCCTCCAGACGGCTGCGTTTCATCCCCGGGGGAGCGTCAAAAAGGGTGAAAGCTGCCGGGGGATAGTGGACAAAGTCCCGATCGGGATCGGCCAGAACGGTGATGGCGGGCAGACTGGGTGGGCGCCGTTGTCCCCAGGCAGTGGCGGACCCCTGGGGATCGAGGTCCGCCAGCAGCACCGAGCCGCGCAGGGCCAGGAGGCTGGCGAGATTGGTCGCGATGGTGGTTTTGCCGGAGCCGCCCTTGCTGTTGAGGATCAGGACGCGGGTCATGGCGGCTCAGTCATGGCTCGTAATGCGGGCATGGCGCTCCAGCAGGCGATCCTGGGCAGAGCGGCACGGGGATTCGGGAATCGGCCGCAGGCTGCGGTATTGGCCGTTCGCCTGCATGGTCCAGGCATTGCACTCGTCCTCCAGGTAAAAGGTCAGGGCCTCCTGCACCACCCGGGCCCGCAGGGCCGGGTCGTCGATGGGGAAGGCCACTTCCAGGCGCCGGAAGAGGTTGCGGCCCATCCAGTCGGCACTGGCGGCCCAGACCTGGGGCTTGCCGCCGTTGCCGAAATAGTAGACGCGGCTGTGTTCCAGGAAACGTCCCACAATGGAACGCACGCGGATATGCTCGGAGACCTCGGGAATGCCCGGCCGCAGGGCGCAGGCGCCGCGCACGATGAGGTCAATCTCCACCCCTGCCTGGGAAGCGCGATAAAGGGCGCGGATGATGCCGGGGTCCACCAGGGCGTTGACCCGGGCGATGATGCGGCCTCTTTTGCCGCGCCGGATTTCCTTCTCGATGCCCGCCAGCACCGCGTCGTAGAGGGTAAAGGGGCTTTGCAGCAGACGCCGCAGCTTGGGCGCCTTGCCCATGCCGGTAATGTGCATGAAGAGGTCGTTCATGTCCGCCGTGATCTCCGGGTCGGCGGTGAGCAGGCTCAGGTCCGTATAAATCCGGGCGTTGCGGGGATGATAGTTGCCGGTCCCAAGGTGACCGTACATGCGGATGCCGTCGTCCTCCCGGCGCAGGACCAGGGCCATCTTGGCGTGGACCTTGTGGTTGACCACCCCGTAGACCACCTGCACGCCCACTTCTTCCAGGCGTTCGGCCAGTTGGATGTTGTTGGCCTCGTCGAAACGCGCCTTGAGTTCCACCACCGCCGTTACCTGCTTGCCGCCGACGGCGGCCTCCATCAGGGCATCGACGATGGGCGAGTCGGGAGTGCTTCGGTACAGGGTTTGCTTGATGCCCAGGACCTTGGGATCGCGGGCCGCCTGGCGGATGAAATCCAGCACCGGGGTAAAGCTCTGGTAGGGATGATGGAGCAGGATGGGCGCGCGCCGCAGTTGACTGAAAATGGCCTCGGGCCGCGCGCACTCCGGGGGCTGGCTGGGTACGAAAGGGGGATAAAGCAGATCCGGCCGCTGTACCATGTCGATGATGGCCGCCAGGCGCGAGAGGTTGACCGGTCCGGGCAGGGCATAGGCGTCGCCGCTGCCCAGTTCGAAATGGCGCAGGAGATAGTCCACCACTTCGCCGGGGCAGTTGCTCGCGACCTCCAGACGGACGGCCTCGCCGAAAGGGCGCAGAGGGAGTTCATCTGCCAGGGCGTCCAGGAGGTTGTCCACCTCTTCCTCATCCACGAAGAGTTCGCTGTTGCGGGTGACGCGAAACTGGAAAAAGCCCTTGATGGTCAGCCCCGGGAAGAGTGCCTGCACATGCTCGTGAATCAGCGACGAGAGAAAGACGAAGTCGCTGGGGCCGGCAATCTCCGTGGGGACCTGGATGATGCGCGGCAGGATGCGCGGCGCCTGCACCACGGCGATGGGGCTCTTGCGCCCATAGGCGTCCTGGCCTTCCAGGACGATGGCGAAGTTCAGGCCCTTGTTTTGCACCTTGGGAAAGGGATGGGCGGGATCCAGGCTGAGGGGCGTGAGTAGCGGCAGGACTTCCTTCTGGAAGTACGCTTCGCTCCAGCGGCGCTGGGCTGGTGCCCAATCCTGTCGGCGGAGCAGGCGAATGCCCTCGCCGGACAGCGCTGGCAGCAGGCGTTCATTGAGGCAGCGATATTGCGCGTTGATGATTCCGTGGGTGACCTCGGAGATGGCCTCGATCTCGCGGTTGGGTCCGAGCATGTCCGGCCCCAGGGGTCCGGCGCCGAACTTGCGGCGTTGCATGAGCCCGGCGGCCCGCACTTCGAAGAACTCGTCCAGGTTGGTGGAGACGATGGTGAGGAAGCGTAAGCGCTCCAGCAGGGGCACCTGGGGATCGTCGGCCAGGGCCAGCACCCGGCGGTTGAATTCGAGGATGCTGAGGTCACGGTTGAAATAGAGTTCCGGACGATCCAGGGACGGCAGGGGAAGCTCCGGCTCTGCGCCTGGGGCGAGGGAAGGGGCCAAGTCAGACACGGACGGTACCTGCCCGACGTTCCGCCGCTTCCAGGGTGTTGCTCAGCAAGGTGGCTACGGTCATGGGTCCGACACCCCCCGGCACGGGGGTAATCCAGGCGGCCCGGGCACTGGCGCCGGCAAAGTCCACGTCTCCGCTCAGGCGGCCATCGGGCAGGCGGTTGATGCCTACGTCAATGACTACCGCCCCTGGGCGGATCCACTCGCCGCGGATGAGCCCCGGCTTGCCTACGGCAGCCACGAGGAGTTCCGCCCGACGCACGTGGGCCTCCAGATCCCGGGTGAAGCGGTGGCAGACCGTCACCGTAGCTCCGGCCAGGAGCAGTTCCAGGGCCATGGGCCGGCCGACGATATTGGAGGCGCCGACGATGACCGCCTCCATCCCCTTGGGCACGATGCCCGTTTCGGCAAGCAGGGTCATGATCCCCGCGGGGGTACAGGAGCGCAACAGGGGGGCGCGCAGGGCGAGGCGGCCGATGTTGTAGGGGTGGAAGCCATCGACATCCTTGCCTGCGGCAATGGCCTCAATGATCTGCTCCGTATCGAATTGCGGCGGCAGGGGTAACTGGATGAGGATGCCGTCCACTGCGTTGTCCTCATTGAGACGGGCGATTCGTTCCAGAAGTTCCTGGGGGGGGCAGGTTGCGGGAAGACTGGTGGAGAAAGAGCGAATGCCTACCGTAGCGCAGGCATCCCGTTTTTTTTTCACATACACGGTTGAGGCGGGGTCATCCCCCACCAATACCACCGCGAGGCCCGGAGAACGACCATGGGTCTGGAAAAAGGAGGCGCTGCGCTGGCGCAGTTCGGCGTGAATCCTGGCGGCGATGGCTTTGCCATCGATGATGCCGGCACTCACCATGGCTGCATCTGGCGGCGAAAAGAGGGAATGATGGGAAAGGCCTTATTTTGCATGGAATGATGAGCCTATGAAGGAACGAGGTGCCTTTTGCTTCGCTCTGCGCGATGCCGAGACCGTTATTCTTCGGGGCGCCTTTCTCCTTGTCAAGGCGGCAGTTCCGCCACGACCGCATGACCGTGGCGGAAAAGACGATCCGGGGGGGATCAATGATCCTTAAAACTGCCGAATCCAGGATCATCACCCGGTCAGACGGGCTGCCCTGTTTTCGCCCGCAAGTCTTTGGCCAAGACCATATACATGGCCGGTACCACGAACAACGAGAAGATCGCCCCGATACCCAGCCCGGCAAAGATTACCAGGCCCATGTCGAAGCGGCTGACCGCCCCTGGTCCACTGGCCAGCAGGAGCGGCACTACGCCCAGCACCATGGCACCGGTGGTCATGAGAATGGGCCGCAGACGGATGCTGGAGGCCTTTTCCACGGCAGCGCGCTTGTCCAGCCCTTCGTGCTGCTGGATCTGGTTGGCGAACTGGACGATGAGGATGCCTTGCTTGGCGATGAGTCCGATGAGGGTGATGAGGCCCACCTCGGTGTAGATGTTGATGGTGGCCAGCCCCAGACTGATGAAGATCAACGCTCCGCTGATGGACATGGGCACCGTGATGAGCACGATCAAGGGGTCGCGGAAGCTCTCGAATTGCGCCGCCAAGAGTAAATAAATGAGGAGGATGGCCAAGGCGAAGGTTACCAGCAGGCCGCTTTTCTCCTGCACGTACTGGCGTGACTGGCTGGCGTAGTCAATGGAAAAGCCATTGGGCATGATCTCCTGGGCCTGGGTTTTGAGGTAGTCCAGGGCCTGGCCGAGGGTCACGCCGGGGGCGGGGACCGCCTGAACGGTCGCCGAATTGAGCTGCTGGAACTGCGGCAGGAACTGCGGCTGCACTTTGGTTTCCACGGACACCAGGGTGGACAGCGGTACCATCTGCCCCGTTGCGGTGGCGACGTAGTAGGTCTTGAGCAGGCCAGGATCGGCGCGGAAGCGGTCCGGTACCTGCGGGATCACTTCATAACTCCGCCCTTCCAGGTCAAAACGGTTGATGTAATTGCCGCCCAGCAGCGGCTGCAAATCCTGGGCAATATCCGCCATGGTCAAACCCAGGTTCGCCGCCATGTTGCGGTGGATATGGAGGACGATCTCCGGGTTGTCGATGCGCAGGTCCTTGGTCACATAGACGAAAAGGCCGCTTTTTTGCGCGCGGCCGATGAGCTCGTTGGCCACCTGGTCCAGTTTATTGTAACCACCGCTCGATTGCAGCACGAACTGCACCGGCAGACCGCCGGCGGATCCCGGCAGTGACGGCGGCTGGAAGGAGGCCACCTGCAGGCCGGTGATCCGGTTCATTTGTTTTTGTACCTGGGGCGCCAACTGCATGGCGGTTACCGATCGCTCATCCCAGTTTTTCAGCCGCATGCCGGCGATGAGACTGTTGGTACCGCCACCACTCCCCACGGAAATGCCGGTGACCATGAAGGTCGCCTTGGTTTCCGGATACTTGCCGAGGTCATGGACGATCTCCATGCCGTACTTGCTCAACAGTTCAGGGGTGACGTTGGGCGCGCCGGTGCCCATGTTGAAAATGATGCCTTGATCTTCCTGCGGCGCCAGTTCCTGTCTGCTCGTGGTGAAGAGGAAATAAATGCTCACGAAAATCACGGCGGAAAAAACCAGGGTCACCGGCACGAAGTTGAGACTGCCCTGAAGCAGCCGATCATAAAAGCGGCGCAGTCCCTCATAGCGGGTATCGATGAAGTGGGCGAATCCATGTTCGCTACCGGCTGTCAGGATCTTGCTGCTGAGCATGGGGGAAAGGGTCAGCGCCACTACCATGGAGACCAGCACGGTGGCCACCAGGGTGAAGGCGAACTCGCTGAAAAGACTGCCCGTCAGCCCGCTCATGAAGCCGATGGGGGCGAATACGGCGATCAAGGTGGTGGACATCACCACGATGGCGCTGCCCAGTTCCCGTCCGGTCATCAATGCGGCCTGCATGGGGCTTTTGCCTTCATCGATGTGGCGATGGACGTTTTCCACCACAATGATGGCGTCGTCCACCACCAGGCCGATGGCCAGCACCACCGCCAGCAAGGTGAGCAGGTTGATGGTGAAGCCCATGGCCCACATGACGAAACCGGCACCGATGATGGACAGCGGAATGGCCACCGCCGGGATGAGCACCGAACGGAAGGAGCCCAGGAAGAGGAAGATCACCAGGACCACCACCGCCAGCGTGATGCCGATGGTCAGCAAGACCTCGTCGATGGATGCCTTGATGTAATCCGTGGCGTCGTATGGGATGGCCATGTGCATGCCCGGCGGAAGGGCGGTGCCGAGTTCAGCCAAGGCCTTTTTGACGCCGGCCGCCACGTCCAGCGAGTTGGCCGACGGCGCCTCCTGAATGCCGACAAAGGCCGCCGGCTTGCCGTCGAAAAAAGCGCTGGAATCATAATTTTGCGCCCCCAGTTCCACCTGGGCGATGTCCTTGAGACGGATGATGGTATTGCCCACATTTTTGACCACGAGGTTGCGGAACTCTGCCGCGTCATGGAGGTTGGTGGTGGCGACGATGGAGTCCGCCGTCTCGGTCCCGCGGGTGCTCCCCACCGCGGAGATGAAGTCGTTGGCGGCCAGAACCTGGGAAACCTGAGAAGCGCTGATCCCCAGCGCGGCCATCTTCCGGGGATTGAGCCAGACGCGCATGGAGTAGGTGTTGCCGTTGCCGGAGCCGGGCGGCAGGATCTGTGCCTCGCCCACCCCGCTTACGGCCGCAAGCTTGGGTTGGACCACCCGCAGCAGATAGTCCGTGATCTGCTGTTGATTGAGTTGGTCGCTGTAAAAAGCGATATACATGAGATCCGTGGTATTGCCCACCGTCACGTTGATCACCGGCAACTGGCTACCCGCCGGCAGCTCATTGGTCACTTGCTGTACCTTGGACTGTATATTGGCCACCGCCGCGTCGGGGCTGTAATTCAGTTTCATGTATACGGTGATGGTGGACATGCCCTCGGAACTGTTGGAGGTCATGTAGTCGATGCCGGGGGCGCTGGCGATCACCCGCTCCAACCGGGTGGTGATGAAGCCCTGGATGGTGTTGGGATTGGCGCCGGGATAGGCGGTGGTCACCGTCACCACGGTGTTGGTGATGGCCGGGTATTCGCGCACCGTCATTTCCGTATAGGCGCGCAATCCGAGGAGGAGGATCACCAGGCTCAGGGCTGTGGCCAGGACCGGCCGATGAATGAAGATATCCGTAAATTTCATCGCCGCCGTCCTCAGGATTTGCCGCTGTCGCGGATTTCGACTGGACTACCCTCGTGAAGCTTGATCTGTCCCGCGGTGACTACCAGTTCTCCCGGTTGCAGCCCCGACAGGATCTGCACTGCGCTGCCTCTTTGGGTGCCCGTCTTGACGATGCGCTGGATCGCCACCCGTCCTTCCTTGCCATTGACGGCTTTTTTCTCGACCACATAGACAAAGTCGCCAAAGGTGTTGTAGGTGATGGCGCTGGCCGGGACGGTCAACACTTTCTCCTGCCGTTTCTCGATCACCGTGACATTCCCGAACATTCCCGGGCGCAGGATGGTTTTTGGATTGGGCACCGTGGCCTGGACGTCAATCTGGCGCGTGGCGGTATTGATGGCCGAACCCAGGGCAGTGATCCTGCCGCTGAAGCGTTGCCGGGGGTAGCTGTCCACCTCCACCTGGATGGGCGTATCCACATGGATGCGCGCAAAATCGCTTTGAGGTACGGTAAAGTTCACATAAAGGGGATCCCAGGACTGGAGATCGACCATGGCGGTACCCGGTATGATGTATTGCCCGAGATCCACTTGGCGCACCCCCAGATAACCGCTGAAGGGCGCGCGAATGGCGAGCTTCGCCAGGGTGGCGCGGTCATTTTTTACGGTGGCCACGGCGCTTTGGTAGGTGGCCACGGCCGAGTCGAGCTGTGACTGGCTGGCGGCCTTGGTGGCAATCAGCTCCCGCGTCCGGCGGAGATTGATCTGGGCCAGCCGCTGCTGGGCCTCGTCGTTGGCCAGTTGTGCCAACTGGTTGCTGTTGTCGATCTGGAGCAAGAGGGTGCCGGCCTTGACGTACTGCCCGGAGTGGAAATGAATGGCGGTAATGGCACCGCCCATTTGCGGTGTCACCTCCACTCCCTGGATGGCGGCAAAAGATCCCACGGCGGTCACTTCCGGATGCCACTCTTGTTCCGCCACCTGGCTGGTGCTGACGCTGACCACGGGCACGGGCATGTGCGCCAGGGCCTTGTGCATCATGTAATTGCCGAAGGCCTTGTAGCCAAAAATGCCGCCAAAAACCACGACGAGCGCGATGAGGACAATGGCGAGACGTTTCTTCATGACGGATCTCCGCGGAATACAGGACTGGCATGGCGCCAGAGAAAGGCGTTAGGAAAGACCGGCATCAGGAGTGGCTGCCGTGATCGGGGGCCGCCTCCGGGGAGGCGGCCGTCCGTTCGGTGACCGCGTGCTCCGCGGCCGGGGTATTCCACCAGCCGCCCCCCAGGGCTACCAGGAGTGACGCGGTGTCCTGATAGCGCTGTGCCTCGGCCTTGATTTCGGCGATCTTGGCTGTGTTGTATTGCACCTCTGCCGTGAGCAGGGAAAGATAATCGGTGGCGCCGGCGCGGTAGCTGCTTTGGGCCAGGGTGAGGGCCTCTTGGGCGGCTTGCAGGGCTTCCTGCTGGGCGGCGAGGGCCTGGGCGTCGTGTTCGAGTGCCCGCAGGGCATCGGCCACCTGCTGGAAGGCCGTCAATACCGTGCTTCGATAGGCGCTGAAGCTGGCATCATAGGCGGCATAGGCCTCGGCCTTTTGCGCTTCCAGTTTCCCGCCCTGGAAAAGCGGCTGGGACAAAGAGCCTACCAGGCTCCAAATGCTGCTCATGGGATTGAAAAACATCCCCGCTGTGGAAGCCGTGTCGCCGAAGGAGGCCGTGAGGGTAACGGTGGGGTAGAACTGGGCGCGCGCCACGCCGATCTGGGCATTGGCGACCTTGAGCTGGTTCAGGGCCGCCTGGATGTCGGGGCGCTGCTTTACCACCTCCGAGGGCAGGCTGACCGGGATCCGGGTGGGGAGGCTGAGATCCTCTAGGGTGAAAGGCTTTTCCTGCCACTGGCCGGGAAAACTGCCCACGAGGATGGCCATCTCGTGCCGGTATACCGCCAGTTGCTGTTCCAGTTGGGGGAGAGTGGCCATCTGCGCGGCCAGTTGGGCGCGTTGGTTCACCACGTTGAGATAGGGGACGGCACCTGCCCGATACTGGTTTTCGGTCAGGGTCAGCAGGGTTCGCTCGTGTTCGACAATGGCGCGGGTCGCGGCGATCTGCGCCTGGACGGCCGCCTCGCCGATGGCGGTGTTGACGATATTGCCGGTGAGGGTCAGCCGGGCCGCTTCGAGCTCGTAACGCTGGTATGCCACCTGCGCCTCGCTCCCCCGGTAGATGAGGCGATTGACGCCGAAGATGTCCGGGTAATAGGTGACCCCCACGCTGCCGGTGAAGAGGGTGTACTGGAAGCCCCCCTTGTTGCCGCCGAAGGCCGCAGAGGATTGCTTGCTGCGGGTGGCCCCGAGATTGCCGGAGACCTGCGGGTAAAAGATGCTGGCATTGACCCGGGCGGTGGCCTCCGCCTGGCGCAACTGGGCCTGGGCCTGGGCAATGGTGGGGCTGTTCTTCAGCGCCTGCTGGATGACCGCATCGAGGGTCCGGGAATGGAAGAGCGTCCACCACTGCCGATCGAGAGCCTTGCCGTAGGCCATCTCCTGGGCCGCGCCGTTCTTGCCGGCGCTGGCTACCGTCTTGCCCGGTGTCGGGTGGGCCGTGAACGGGACTTGCGCCGGGGTTTCGGGTACCCGCAGGGGGGGCTCGAAGCTGCAGGCCGTCAGGGTGCTGGCGAGGGCAGCGGAAAGGGGAAGCAACAGGGATCTACGCAAGGGCATGGTCACAAAAACCACCTCTCCGGTATATGACCGACCGGTCGGATGTTGGCAGAGGGTGTGCGGATTGTCAATGGATTTGCTCTTGAATTAACCCGCGTATATTCCCATATTATGGGCGAGGTTTCATTCATTAGAGAGGGAGCATCTCATGCAACGATTCATAGCTGGGCTGGGAGCCCTGGGTCTGCTGCTGTTCAGTCCCATGGTCTGGGCGGCAGGGCCGAGCGTGGACCAGGTCTATCAGGCTGCCAAGGCGGGGGATTTGGCCGGGGCGCAACGGATGATGGCGGAAGTCCTCCAACAACATCCCCATTCGGCCCAGGCCCATTATGTCGAGTCGCGCCTGCTCGCCCAGCAAGGCAAGTGGCAGGATGCGGCGACGCAACTGCAGGAGGCACAACGCCTGGCGCCGGGTCTGCCCTTCGTCAAGGCTGCCGATGCCCAGGCCTTCGCCAAGCAGGTGGCGGCTCACCAGGGCCGGGCTACGCCTGCCTGGCTGCGCATGCTCGCCATCGCTCTGGGTGCGGGCCTGCTGTTCTGGCTGATCACGGCGTTTTTCCGCCGGCGCCGGCCGGTACAGAGCATACCCTATGGCGGCAATAATCCGTCGGTCTTTGGCGGACCCATGGGGGGTGGGGTTTATGGACCCGGTAATATGGGTGGACCCCAGGCAGGTCCTGGCTTGGGCTCGGGTCTGGCTTCCGGATTGGCGACGGGCGTGGGTATCGGCGCTGGCCTGGCTGCCGGGGAAGCCCTGGCGGGCAGCCTTTTCGGCCATAAGGATGGGGCGGCGGCAGATCCCGCTGCCAACCCGGCTGCCGACAGCGACTTTGGCATGAACAATGATTCCTGGGGCAACGATCAGTTGGCCTCCAACCAGGATGACGGCTTTGGTTTTGATGGCGGAGATGATGGCTCCTGGGGCTAGCATGGAGGCTGCCTTGATCCACTGAAGCTCTGCGTTCGACTGGTAACAGCGCCCGGAACAGCCCCTTTCTCCACGGAGAGCGGGGCTGTTCCGCTAATCGGGCTTTGATTTCGCCTGGATTCGCCGTTGGCAGATCTGTTTTTTGCCTCAGCCCAAAACCGGCCGGCCGGCCGCCGCCAGGAGGGTACAGAGGCGGATCAGGGGTAGACCGACGAGGGCCGTGGGATCGTCTCCCTCCAGTCGGGAAGCCAACGCGATCCCCAGCCCTTCGGAGCGAAAACTGCCGGCGCAGTCGAAAGGATGGTCCCGACGGATGTAGCCGGCAATTTCCTCGTCGCTGAGTTCCCGCATGTGTACCGTATAGACGACGAGTTCCACCCTGGCTATGGGCAGGGAGGGCGCCATGAGGGCCAGCCCGTTCAAAAAATCCACCTGCTTGCCGCTGACTCGGCGCAACTGCCGTGCCGCCCGCTCGGCGTTGCCGGGCTTGCCCAGGATCGTCCCCGCGCAAACAGCCATCTGATCGGCCCCGATGACGATGGCCTGGGGATGTTGGGTAAAAACCGCGCCGGCTTTGGCCTGCGCCAGGCGCTGGACCAGTTGCGCCGGGGTTTCGTCGGGAAGGGGCGTCTCCTCCACCGCAGGTGCGGCGACGGTAAAGGGGATGCCCAGACGCGCCAGCAGATCGCGCCGGTAAGGGGATGTGGAGGCAAGAATGACCGGCGTTTCTCGGTTCATGAACAGGTTCCTGGCTTATCCGGTGTTGCGTTGACCGGCCGCGATGGCGTTGATGCTCCGCAACAGGGGGTCCAGCCATATTTCCCGATATTCCGGTGCGGCGTCCTCATTGCGGTAGCGGCGCAAGAGTGCAAGCTGAATATGATTGAGGGGCTCCATATAGACGTTGCGCCGCTGCAGGGAAAAGGCCAGGGTCGGGTTGTCCTCCAGTAATTGCTCCGCGTCGGCGACGGCGAGGATCTCGTGCAGGCTGCGTTGGAATTCCGCACGAATGATCTGAAAGATCTCCATGGCCTGGGTATGGTCGTGCGCCAGACCGGCATACTCCTCCGCAATGGCCATGTCGGCCTTGGCCATGGCCATGGCGATATTACCCAGCAGCGCCCGGAAAAAGGGCCAGTGCCGGTACATCTCCCGCAGCTTTTGCAGGCGCTGCGGGTCCTCGCCGCGCCATTGCTGCAGGGCAGAGCCCAGGCCATACCAGGCCGGCAGCACATGCCGCGATTGCGCCCAGGCAAAGACCCAGGGGATGGCGCGAATGGAGGACATGGAGCGGTCGCTGCGGCTGCGGTGGGAGGGCCGCGAGCCGATGTTCATGTGGGCGATTTCGTTGAGGGGCGTGGCTTCGTAGAAATAATCCATGAAGCCCGGCGTGCCCTCGGTGAGGGCGCGGTACACCTGCTCGCCGGTATCGGCCAGTTCAGTCATGATGCTGAGATGGTCCGGTTGATCGGCGGGGACCGGCCGTACCAGGCCGATGCTGGCCTTCATCAGGCCAGCCGCCCCCACGGTCAGCTCGTAGACCGCCGTTTCGAGGTTGGCATATTTGAAGGACAAGACCTCCCCCTGTTCGGTCACCTTGATCTGTCCGCGCACCGTGTCGGGGGGCTGCGCCAGGATGGCCTCGTAGGTGGGGCCGCCGCCACGGCCGACGCTGCCGCCCCGGCCGTGGAAGATGCGGATGTGGATGCGCCGCTTTTCCGCCAAGGCCGTCAGGCGCAGTTGTGCCTGATAGAGGGACCAACTGGAGGCGAGGATGCCGCCATCCTTGCAGGAGTCGGAGTAGCCCAGCATGACTTCCTGGGTATCCCCCTGACTACGCAGGATCTCCCCATATATGGGGTTGTCCAGAAGCGTGGACATGACCGTTTCCATGCGCTCCAGGTCATGGATCGTTTCAAAGAGCGGCGTGATGGCTATTTCACTGGTCAAGCCATCCCGCGACCAGCCGGCAAGGCCAAACTCCTTGGCCAGCAGCATCACCTCCAGGACATGGCTGGCCTCATGAGTCATGGAGATGACGTAGTTGCCAAAACCATCGGGGCTGACCTCCCGGCGCAACTGGGCGATGCAGCGGAACATGGCGCAGGTCTCGGCGGCCAGCGGGGAAAGGTCAGGCGTGCCCGCCATTGGGCCGGGACGGCGCAAGGCATCGGCCAGCACCAGGAGGCGTGCCTCCTCCCCAAGCCGCAGATAATCCTCAAAACCGGCGACCCCGGCAAAGAGTTCGGCCACGGTTTGGGTATGCACCGTCGACTCCTGGCGGATATCGAGTTTGGCGAGATAAAAGCCGAAGGTCTCGGTCAGCCAGATCAGGTCCTGCAATTCGGTATCGGCAATATAGAGATCGTTATGGCCGCGCAAGGATTCCCGTACCAGTTGCAGATCGGCGAGGAACTCCTGGGCGTCGCGGTAGGCGGGCCCCAGTGAGTCATTGATGGTCTGCCCGTTTTCCAGTTGCCGCAGGCGCAGGTCCAGGCGCGTGAGCATGTAGCGCAGCTTGCGGCGATAGGGCTCGCTGGGGAAGCGCTGATCCACCCATTCGGCGAGTTCCGGAAAATCATCGGCATCGCGCTCCAGGGAGGCGAGCAAGGTGGGAGAGATATGGCAAAAGCGGCTGGAATGCCCCAAAAGCTGGTACAGCTCCCCCAGGCGCCGCTGGTACTCGCGCAGGACCTCGATGCTCTGGGTACGCAGGGCCCAGCCGGTGATGGCCGCCGTGACATTGGGGTTGCCGTCCCGGTCGCCGCCGATCCAGGAGCCGAAACGGATAAAGGCCGGTATCTCGATGTCGGTATTGGCAAAGACCTTGCGGGCGTCGCGGCGTGCCGCGCGATAGGTATGGGGCACCGCTTCGAAGAGGCTGTCGCGGAAATAAAAGAGGCCGTTTTCCACTTCATCCTGCACCTGCGGACGATTGGTGCGGACTTCTTCGGTCTCCCAGAGCACCTGGATCTGGGCCTTCAGCCGCGCGATGATCTCCTGCTCTTCTTCATTGCCCAGATTGGGATCGTCCAGGGCCTTGCTGGTCAGGAAAATGCGGCGCAGGCCATGGAGCACCGTCCGCCGCTTGGCCTCGGTGGGGTGGGCGGTAAAGACCGGAATGTAGCGGAGCTGGTCGAGCAAGAACTGGAGTTGACCGGGATGCACCCCCTGATCCTGCAATTCGCGCAGGGTATGTTCAAAGGATCCCGGCCAGCGTCCTTCGCCTTTCTGCAAAAAACGCCGCCGCTGGATATGCTGGAACTCTTCCTCGGCAATATTGGCCAGACTGAAATAGGTATTGAAGGCACGGATCACCAGCACCAGGTCATCCTGGGGGAGGGTGTCGATGAATCGGGCCAGACGCAGGCGCAGACGCGGATCCTCGCGTTTGTGCAAGCGGATATATCCCTGGCGGAGCTGCTCAACGGCATTAAAGACCCGAGTGCCGGCCTGCTCCCGGAGAATGTCGCCGAGCAGATTGCCCAGTAACTTGACGCGCGCCCGCAATGCCTTGTCTTTGACTGCCGTGTTATCCAAATTGAAGATCTCCCGCCCGCTGTGTCCGCTGTACGATATCTGTCAGTCCGGTCCCGGGCCATGCATTAATTGGTCCATACGGAATACGGAGCGCGTCTCCGGATCGTCTGCGCGGGGTTCTGCGCATATACTGCCCCCGTTAATCCGCTCAATGGTCTTAGTCTAATGCAGAAAAGCCGGGCTTGTCGCCTCCCGGCGTCGCCGGCCCGGGTCTAACGAGCGGAGATGCACCGGCTGCCCCCGTCATTAGCAAACGGGCCGCCCAACCGGTAGAAGCGGCCATGGCCGCGATCTGTCCGGGGCGCCACCACTGGTGGTCGCGGGCATGGCCCGCTCCTACGCTATGTTAGCGTGGACAACGGGTTCGTTGTTTCAGGTGAAGATGCTGGGTCGATACGGGCTCTTTACTTCCCTGTACGCCGTCGCTAATATGCCGCGCTTATGTTTTCCGCCAAATCTGCTACCTTATTGATTCCCCGCGTTTCGCTCGGCGGCGACGTAGTAGTGGGCGAAGTGGACCTGCGCGTCTGGGATCGTCTGCGGAGCGCGTTGCTGGAATTGAGGGACGTGAAGCTAAGGCTTACACTAAGCAGGCGCGGGCAGGTGGTGCTGGCGGAGGGAGAGTTGCAGGTCCTCGGCAGTGTGCTCTGTGAGCGCTGCCTGGGTGCCATGCCCCTATCCCTGCGGGTGCCTCTACGGGTGGGGATTGGCGAGAGCGAGGCCGCGGTTGAGGCCTTGGATCCGGAGCTTGATGCCGTTGTCGCCGCCAACGGGATCCTTGATCTGCAGACCTGGCTCGAAGATGAAGCGTTGCTGGCCTTGCCCATGGTCCCGCGCTGTGAGGTATGGGTAGAAGGTCCCTGTAGCGTTTCCAACATGGTGCCGCCGCAGGTAACAAACTGATTTTTTATTTGTTTTTTGGGAGAGATGAGCGATGGCCGTTCCACAGAGTAAGACCTCCACTTCCCGGCGTGACATGCGGCGCGCCCATGATTTTCTGCTGGTGCCGAACCGTTCGGTTTGCGCCAACTGCGGTGCAGCCAAGCTGCCCCATCACGTTTGCCCGGAATGCGGCTTCTACCGCGGTCGCGAGATGATCAAGAAGGCCGTCGAGGCCTAAGACCTAGCGCGAGACATATTCGGTGGAGGTGGCCAGGATGCCGCATATTGCGGTCGATGCCATGAGCGGAGACTTTGGCGCCTCCACGATCATCCGGGCCATTGCCTCACTGGTGAAGACCTATCCCGATGTGGTTTTTCACTTGGTCGGGGCACTGGACGTGCTGCAGGATAGCGTGGCCCGTGCCCGCTTGCAGGATTCCCCGCAGATCGTGCTGCATCACGCCAGTCAGGTCGTGGCCATGGATGAGGCGCCCTCCCAGGCCCTGCGCGGCAAACGCGATTCATCCATGCACTTGGCCATTGCGCTCCTGCGCGACGGCCAGGTGGATGCAGTGGTCAGCGCTGGCAATACCGGTGCATTGATGGCTATGGGCAAGGTCTTTCTGCGCACCATCTCCGGCATCGATCGACCGGCTATTGCCGCCTTCCTGCCGACCATGACCGGCCGCGTGCTCGTCCTCGACTTGGGCGCCAATGTGGATTGTCACCCCGAACACCTCCTGCAGTTTGCCGTCATGGGCTCGGTGCTCATGGAGCAGGTGCATGGCCTGGCGCGGCCGCGGATCGGGCTGCTCAACATCGGTTCCGAAGAGATCAAGGGTAACGAGCAGGTCAAGGAGGCGGCCCGCCTGCTGCGGACGAGTCCGCTGCATTTCATCGGTAATGTGGAAGGCTCCGATCTCTATCGCGGCACCGCCGATGTGGTGGTCTGTGACGGCTTTGTGGGCAACGTCGCCCTCAAGACCTCCGAGGGGCTGGCCGCCATGATCCGCCATGAATTGCGTGCCGGTTATACCCATAGCTGGTATGGGCGCATCGCCTATCTCATCAATCGCCCCATTCTGCAGCGTCTGCGCCATCGCCTCGATTCGCGCCGTTATAACGGCGCAACGCTGCTCGGATTGAATGGGATCGTGGTCAAAAGTCATGGCAATGCCGATCGTTTCGCCTTTGCGCGGGCGGTGGAGGTGGCCATCGAGGAGGCGACCCATCGCCTCACCTTGCGCATTGCCGAAGCAATCCGGGAAAATCTCGCCCAAACGGTCAGGGACAGCGCCTGATGCCCAGATATAGCCGTATCATTGCCACGGGTGGCTATCTCCCGGAGCGGGTGCTGAGCAACCGCGATCTGGAGCAGATGGTCGACACCAGCGATGAATGGATTCAGGCCCGTACCGGCATTCGCTCCCGCCATGTGGTCAGCGCCGATCAAAAGACCGTCGATCTGGCCGAAGCGGCTGCCCGGCAGGCCCTGGCCGATGCCGGGCTGGGCCCCCAGGACCTTGACCTCATCATCGTCGCCACCACCACGCCCGACCAGATCTTCCCCAGCACGGCCTGTCTGCTGCAGGCCCGTCTGGGCAATCGCGGTAGCCCGGCCTTTGACGTGCAGGCGGTTTGCACGGGCTTTATCTATGCCCTGGCCTGCGCCGATCAATTCATTCGCAGCGGTACGGTGCGGCGCGCGCTGGTGGTGGGCGCCGAGAGTATGTCGCGCATCACCGACTGGACGGACCGGGGCACCTGCATCCTCTTTGGTGATGGTGCCGGAGCGGTGATCCTGGAGGCGGCGGATCAGCCCGGCCTGATTTCCACCCACATCCACGCCGATGGGGCCTACGCCGACCTTTTGCAGGTGCCGGGCGGGCTGGCTGAGCCCGCAGGCAAGGCGGTCATGGAAATGCAGGGGAACGCGGTTTTCCGGGTGGCGGTGCGGACCCTGGAAGAAATCGTCCATGAAACGCTGGGGGCGAACGATCTGGCTCCCAGCGATATTGACTGGCTGGTGCCGCATCAGGCCAATATTCGCATTATTCGGGCTACGGCCGATAAATTGAATCTGCCCATGGAGCGCGTCGTGGTGACGGTGGATCACCACGGCAATACCTCGGCGGCATCGGTACCTCTGGCCCTGGATGACGCGGCCAGGCGGGGTTGCTTCCGGCCAGGGCAGTTGCTGTTGCTGGAGGCGTTCGGGGGTGGTTTTACATGGGGATCGGCGTTGTTGCGCTGGGGCTGAGCCCGGCATGACGCGCCCATCAGGTCATCAGGAGGTTACGTTGCTCGGTTCTATTGCCTTCGTTTTTCCGGGTCAGGGATCCCAGTCGCTGGGTATGTTGGCGGATTTGGCCAGTATCCATCCCCTGGTGCAGGAAGTATTCACCGACGCATCCGCGGCGCTGGGAGTGGATCTCTGGCAACTGGTCCAGGAGGGCCCGGTGGAGCGCCTGAACCAGACCCGTCTTACCCAGCCGGCCATGTTGGCGGCGGGCTATGCCGTCTACCGGGTGTGGGAAGAGGAGGGGGGCAGCGCGCCGGATTTCGTCGCCGGGCACTCCCTGGGGGAGTATACCGCCCTGGTCGTGGCCGAGGCCCTGGACTTCGCCGATGCCGTGCGCCTGGTGGCCGAGCGTGGCCGCCTCATGCAGGAAGCCGTCCCCGAAGGGATGGGGGGCATGGCAGCCGTAATCGGCCTTGGCGATGACGAGCTCCGCCAACTCTGCCAACAGGAGGCCCAGGGCGATGTGCTGGCGCCCGCCAATTTCAATGCGCCGGGACAGGTGGTGGTGGCTGGCACCCAGGCGGCCCTGGAGCGTCTCATGGAGGCGGCGCGTGCCGCGGGGGCCAAGCGGGTGGTCCTCTTGCCCGTCAGCGTTCCCAGTCACTGTGCCTTGATGCAGGGCGCCGCCGAAGCCTTCCGCGCCCTTCTCGCCGCCACGACCTTGCGCAGCCCCAAGGTGATGGTGGTGCACAACGTCGATGTTCAGAGCCACAACGACGGTGCCGCCATCCGCGAGGCCCTGGTACGGCAGATTTACTCGCCGGTGCGCTGGACCGAAAGCATCCGTTATCTGGCCCGGCAGGGGGCCACAACCTTCCTGGAGCTCGGCCCTGGCCGGGTCCTATCGGGGCTGGGCAAACGGATTGAGCCGTCCCTGACCATGTTGCATGTGGAGGATGGCAAGAGCCTCAAGACGGCTTTGGAGGCGGTTTGAATGGACGGATCATTGCGTGGACAAGTGGTCCTGGTCACCGGCGGCAGTCGTGGCATCGGCCGTGAAATCGCATTGTTTCTGGGGCGGATGGGGGCCAAGATCGCAGCGACGGCCACAACGGAGAGCGGGGCGGCGGCCATTGGCGCATTACTGACCGAGCAGGGGATCTCCGGCAGCGGTTATCGGCTGGATGTGACGGATCATGGGGCCCTCCCCGGTTTTCTGGAGCAAGTGGGCCAGGACTGGGGCGCACCCACGATCCTGGTCAACAACGCCGGCATTACTCGCGATCAGTTGCTGTTGCGCATGAAGGACGAGGACTGGGATGCGGTCCTGCAGACCAACCTCAATGCCGTCTACCGCTTGAGCAAAGCCTGTTTGCGGGATATGCTCAAGGCCCGTTATGGGCGGATCATCAACATTACCTCCGTGGTCGGTACCATGGGCAATGCCGGACAGTGCAACTATGCCGCCGCCAAGGCGGGTGTGACCGGTTTTAGCCACGCCCTGGCCCGAGAGGTCGCAGGCAGGAACGTGACGGTCAATTGCGTGGCGCCGGGCTTTGTGGTCACGGATATGACGGAGGGCCTGACGGACGCGCATCGTCACGCCCTGCTGCAACAGATACCCGCAGGTCGTTTGGGTACCCCAGCCGATGTGGCGGGGGCGGTGGCTTTTCTTGCCGGTTCCCAGGCAAGTTATATCACTGGACAGGTTCTACATGTGAACGGCGGCATGTGGATGGGCTAAGGCGCGCAACTTTACTTTTCGCCCGCGCATGTGGTCCAATCTCGCCGACAATAATTTTCTTACCAGCAGAGGAGTCTCTCGCATGGACAATTTGGCAGAACGCGTTAAAAAAGTGGTGGTAGAGCAACTGGGCGTCAACGAGGATGAAGTCACCAACGAGGCTTCTTTCGTGGATGACCTGGGCGCAGACTCCCTGGACACCGTAGAACTCGTCATGGCACTGGAAGAGGAGTTCGACTGCGAAATCCCCGACGAAGAGGCGGAGAAGATCGCAACGGTGCAGCAGGCCATCGATTACATTGGCGCCCATCTTCCTGCCAAGGGTGAATAGTGAGCGGCTGGCAAAGGGAATGAGGAGAGGCGGCTTTTGAAACGGCGTGTCGTGGTTACCGGTCTTGGGGTGGTTTCCCCTGTGGGAGTGGGTGTTACCAGCGCCTGGGATAGCATCATCCAGGGGAGGAGTGGGATTACGCGGGTCACCCGTTTTGATTCCGCTTCCTATGCTTCGCAGATTGCCGGCGAAGTAAAGGGCTTCGACATGGGTCAGTACATTGCGCCCAAGGAAGCACGCAAGATGGATCTGTTCATCCATTACGGTCTTGCTGCGGCCATGGAGGCCGTTGCCGACTCGGACCTGAAGGTCACGCCGGAGATCGCCGAGCAGGTGGGGGTTTCCATCGGCAGCGGTATTGGCGGCCTGCCCGGCATCGAGACCGAGCACGATGTGGTCACCCAGGGCGGCCCGCGCCGCATATCTCCGTTTTTCATTCCGCGCTGCATCGTGAACATGGTTTCCGGGCACGTATCCATCATGTATGGGGCCAAGGGCCCCAACATTGCCATGGCGACGGCGTGCTCCACGGGAACGCATTCCATTGGGGATGCTGCTCGCCTCATCGAATACGGTGACGCCGACGTCATGATCGCCGGCGGTGCCGAGGGCGCATTGAGCCCCCTGGGCTTAGGGGGATTTTCGGCCTCCCGCGCCCTGTCCACGCGCAACGATGCCCCGGAAAAGGCCAGCCGGCCCTGGGACAAGGATCGCGATGGTTTTGTCCTGGGCGAGGGCGCCGGCGTCCTTGTTCTGGAAGAACGGGACTTTGCCCTGCGCCGGGGCGCGCGCATTTATGCGGAACTCTCCGGCTATGGCATGAGCGCCGATGCCTATCACATGACCCAGCCTGCGCCGGGCGGTGAGGGTGCGGCGCGTTGTATGCGGGCGGCCTTGCGCAACGCCGGCGTGACCCCCCAAGAGGTCGGCTATATCAATGCCCATGGGACGTCTACGCCCCTGGGCGATCGCACCGAAACGGAGGCGGTGCGCGAGGTCTTCGGCGAGCACGCCTACCGCCTGGCCATGAGTTCCACCAAATCCATGACCGGGCATCTGCTGGGTGCGGCGGGAGGGGTGGAAGCGGTCTTTACCGTGCTGGCGCTGTACCATGGTATGCTTCCGCCTACCATCAACCTGGATGAGCCGGACGTGGGTTGTGATCTGGATTATGTGCCCCATCATGCCCGCCATGCCCAGGTGGAAGTGGCCCTCAGCAATTCCTTCGGCTTTGGGGGTACCAATAGCACCCTGGTTTTTCGCCGTTTTCATCCCTGAACGTTAATTTTATGCCAGCCCGGGCGGTCTTGGTGGATGGTGAGGCCATCGCTGCCGGGGCCGCCATGTTTTTTGCCGAACGCGGGCTGCATTATGGCGACGGGCTTTTTGAAACCATTGCGCTGGTGAATGGCCGGCCCCTGTTCTGGGAAGCGCATCTGCGCCGGCTGGCCCAAGGGGCTGCCATCCTGGGTATCCCCATGCCCGCTGCCGGGGATTGGGAAGCGGATTTGTCCCGTCTACAGGCGTTATCAGAGCCATTATCCCACGGCGTACTGAAGCTCATGCTGACCCGCGGACCGGGCTGGGGCTATGCGCCGCCTGCAATGCCCACACCGCGCCGTTACGCGGTGATCCTGCCATGGCCGGATCGTCCCGGCGCCCATTGGCGTCCGGGCATCCGCACGGCCATCTGTTCTACGCCCCTGGCCACCGGCGCGCCGTACCTGACGGTCAAGTCCCTGAACCGTCTGAATCAGATTCAAGCGCGCCGTGAACTGTCGCCGGAGTATCCGGAGGGTATACTGCTGGATGGCAAAGGCGTTTTGCGCGAGGGCATCATGTCCAATCTTTTTTGGGTAGAAGGGGCGCGATTGTGTACACCCCGCCTCGACGATGGGGGCATCGCTGGCATTCAACGTGCCGCCATCATGGACCAGGGGCGGTCATGGGGGCTGGAAGTCCGCGAAGAACAGCGCGGCCCGGAGGCCCTGGAAATGGCCGATGAGCTCTTTTTCTGTAACAGCCTCATGGGGATCTGGCCCGTGCGGCACTTCGCCGCCCGCTCCTGGCCGGGTAGTGCCGGAGCGGTGGCGGCGGCTTTGTTGACGTGGGGCGAGGGCATGGGCCTGGGGACCCACCCATGAGCAGGCGACTTGCCCTCTGGGCTCTCCTGTTGCTCGCGCTGCTGCTGCCACCGGGATACTATGCTTGGTGCATGTACTGGCCCCAGACCCTGCCGCCGGCAGGGGTCACATTGCCGCTGCGGCTCGGGTCGTCCACGGCACAGGCCATGACCGATCTGGAGCATTGCGGACTGCTGCCGTATCCCCAAGTCTTCCGGCTGGCCCTGCTCCTGGCGGGCAAGCCTTCCCTGCAGGCGGGACTGTATCAATTCCATGGTCTGCTTTCCCAGGCGGAACTTTTGCGCCGCTTGGTCCGCGGTCAATCAACGCCTCTTTTCCTGCGGGTCATTCCCGGTTGGCGCCTGCAGGACGTGTATGCGGAAATGGCAAAGGACGCCCCATATCTGGATCTCCATGGCCTGCCGCCAGCGGCGCTCGCGGCAAGGCAGTTGCCCTCCCTGGGGGTGGGGTCGGTAAGTGCCGAGGGTTGGTTGTATCCCGACAGCTATCGTTATGTACCGGGTGAAAGCGCCTTGAGTGTCCTGCACCGGGCGGCGGCCCGGATGCAGTGGCAGCTCGCCCGCCTGTGGTCGGATCGCGCCCCGGGGCTTCCCCTGCAGAACCCGTATCAGGCCTTGATTCTGGCATCGGTGGTGGAGAAGGAGGGGGCATCTGCCGATCAGCAGGCGCGCATCGCGGCGGTCTTCCTTAATCGCCTGCGTCTGGGCATGCCGTTGCAGTCCGATCCCACGGTGATCTACGCCATGGGGGATCGCTACCAAGGCGCCCTGACGGCCGCGGATATGCGTTTCCCCAGTCCCTATAATACCTACCTGCACAAAGGATTGCCGCCTACCCCCATCGCCATGCCCGGATACAGCAGCATTGCGGCCGTGTTGCATCCCGCTCGCAGCGATGATCTCTATTTCATCGCCAAAGGCAAGCAGTATTTCTATACTCAGCATTATGCAGTGCATCTGCAGCAGATCCGCCGCTATTTGCAGGGCAAACCCGGAGCAAGCCATGGCGCCACGCCCTAATCGTCCTTTCTTCCTCACCCTGGAGGGTATCGAGGGCGCAGGCAAGAGCACAGCCGTTGCCTTTATCGCCAACTGGCTGGAGGAGCGCGGTTATCCCGTCGAAGTGACGCGGGAACCCGGCGGTTCCCCATTGGGAGAGGCCCTGCGCCCGATCTTCCTGAACCCCGACCTGGCCATTGCCGCCGATAGCGAATTGCTGCTGCTCTATGCGGCCCGGCGGGAACACCTCTATGAAAAAATCCTGCCCGCCCTGGCCCAGGGGCGGGTGCTGCTTTGTGACCGCTTTGAAGATTCCACCTATGCCTACCAGGGGGGCGGGCGGGGGGTGCCCTTGGCGCGTATCCGTGCCTTGTCCGCGTGGGCGGGCATCCAGCGTCAGCCCGATTTGACCTTCTGGCTGGATATCAGCCCGGATCTGGGCCGGCAAAGGACCCTTTCCCGGCACCCCGATCGCGTCGAAAGAGAGGACTCTGCCTTTTTCCATCGCGCCCGCGCGGTCTTTGCCCAGCGCTGGCAGGAGGAACCCGCACGCATCATCCGGATCGACGCCGAATTGCCCCTGGACCTGGTCCATGGGCAAATAGCCCAGTGCCTCGCAGAGGCCGTGGAATGCGGGTGATCTCCGCCATTCCCCAAGTCGCAGAGGCCTGGCCGCCCCTGGCCGCGCTCTTGGCGAGGGGATTGCCACAATCCATGCTCTGCGTTGGCCCTTGGGGCAGTGGCGTGGTGGAACTGACGGATCTTTTCCTCGACGCCATGCTGTGCCTTGCGCCCCGGAGCGATCAAAGCGCCTGCGGGCAATGCCGTTCCTGTATCCTGCAGCGGCAGGGGACGCATCCGGACCTGTTGCGCCTGCAAGCCGAGGAAGAGGGGAAGCAGATCAGCATCGACCAGGTTCGCGCCGCCGCCGATTTTTTATCCTATACGCCGCAGATCGCCACGCGGCGGGTGTTGCGCGTGGAACCGGCGGAGGCCCTGGCAACCGCCGCCGCCAATGCCTTTCTGAAAACCCTGGAAGAGCCGCCGCCACGCGCCCACATTGTCTTGCTGAGCGCGGCACCTTCACGCCTCTTGCCCACCATCCGTTCGCGTCTGCAACGCCTGCCCATGCGTCTGGCTGGACGCGCGGAAACGCAGCAGTGGCTGCGCGAAAAAGGCGTGCCGGAGAGCGCTGCCGCGCGTCTGGCGCGTTGGGCCGGCGACCGTCCTCTGTGGGCGTGGCAAGCCTGGCAGGACGGTGTCCTTCGGGAACGGGAGCAATGGATCCCGCAGCTTCTGACCTTGCCGCATGAGGGTATCGGCGCTGCATTGGCCCTTGCCGAAAGTTGGAGCAAGGCAGCGACACTGCCGGTGTTGCGGGAGATCGCCCTGAGCATTCTCGAAGATTTGCTGCGCCTGCGCCTGGGTCTTGTGGAAACTCTGGTCAATGACGACTATATAACGAAGCTGCAGTCCCTGGCCGGCAGCGCCAGTCCGGGGGCATTATGGAGCTGTGAAGCCTTATGGAGAAAGTTACCTGTTACTTTAAAACAAAATCGTAATCAACTGGTTCTGATGGAAGATATGATTTTTGCCTGGTATGCCATCTGGGCAGGGAGGGCGGGGGAACATGGACGATCGGCCTGAGAGCATGGCGGCGCGCGCCCTGTCGGTGGTGCTGCGGGATCTGGATGCGGTGCAACGCTACTTCATGCCGCGCATCAAGGGTGGCGCGGTGTTGGTGGAGACGCCCCACCACTTTAAGATTGGCGCCGATGTCTTGCTGATGATCACTTTGCCGGATGGGCAACCGCGGGCGCCGGTAATGGGGAAGGTGGTGTGGGTGACCCCGCCGGATAATCGTGAGGGACGCCCGCCCGGCATTGGCGTGCAATTCACCAACGACCGCTCCGGCGTTCTGATCCGTATTCAGAATCTACTGCTGAATGCGCCAGCGGTGCCACGGGAAGTCCTCACCTTCTGAGCAGAATCCCACCCTCTCCGCCATACTTGCATAACGTCTTGAATACAATGTTAATATGCTAACAATCAATGGGTTGTGACTAACTGATCGCCCACCTCGCCCCCAAAAAGGCCGGCACCCGCCTTACCTCTGCCGGCACGGTCTACCGCTATGATGAGCAACTAGGGGAGCGTGGAAACCCTGTTGAGGGTATCGCCGGCGCCAAATCCGTGCGCGGCAGCCGACGCGGCTATCTTCCGGAGGAATTGCAGAAACTTTTCGAGCCGCTCCCGAAACTCGACGAAGCCCCGGCAGCCACGCTGGACTCTTGGTCCCATTGTAGCGCTCTTTACCGGAGCGCGGCGGCGGGAGTTGACGGGCTTGCTGGTGGGTGGAGGACGTTGCCGACTATGGCGGCATTGCCTGCATCAGGCTCTGGTACAGCGAGGCCTCCGCGATCTGAAGAACCCCCACAACGAGCGCAAGATTCCTCTGCACCAGAAGCTCATCGATCTCGGCTTCCCGGCCCATGTCGCGGCGGTAAAGGCGGCCGGGCAAACCCAATTGTTCCCCGGCATCGTCCATGCCGATGGGCTTTCGGAGTGATGGTCGGATTACGTGGCGAAGCGAGTACCCAAACCCGCCAGCGTAAAGCTGGACCTCCATTCCTTCCCGGCATCTCTTCAGAACTGCGGCATGGGACGCCGGCATCGGCATGGTATCCACGATTTGCTGACAGGTCATACCACCCCAGGGATTGGCAGCAACTAAGGCACCCACGCGGGCATCCATCGCCTCAAAAGCGAAGTGGACAAGATTCAGTATCCAGGCTTAGCGATTGCGGCGCCGCCAGGCAGGGCAGAGGCGTCGTCAGTCGTAGACCCACTGCTCAAGGACGCATGCTGGAGGTGCCACGCCGCCGGCGGTTTCCAGAAACTGGTAAATTATTGCATCGATTTTGCAATATAGCTTTTTCTGTGCAATAGCCGCTAAATACCACTTGGTGTAGCGCAGAAGATTCTGAGATTTGGGGGCTCGGAAGGATGGATGGTGATTTATGCCAATTGCCACTATACTTTAGGCAATTGGCCACTTCCGTGGAGGATTCCCCATGGCAACCCCCTTTACCGAGCCGGAAACCCAGCCTACCTCGACGGTGTTGCAGTTGCTGGGTGTGGTTTCCGCTGACGATGAAACGCTGCTGGAGTTGACCGAAACCGGTATCCCGCTATCCCGGCTACCGATTCTCATCGACCTCGGGCTGACCCGGGCGGAGCTGAATGCCTTGGTGATTCCGGCGCGCACGTTGGCACACCGGCGCGCGGCCGATAGTCGCTTGAACCGCGATGAATCCGACCGTTTCTTGCGCGTCCTGCGCTGTCTGGTGCAGGCCAGGCAGATTTTTGGCGACCCCGAAAAGGCCTTGCGCTGGTTGCGTAAAGCCAAATCAGGATTGGGTGGACGCACTCCGCTGGCGGCGCTGGAAACCGAAACTGGGGCACGTCTTGTGGAGGAATGGCTGGTGCGCATCGACCACGGTATGGCCGCCTGACCGTGTGGCTCTGGCGGATCAGCAACCAAGCCACACTCGACGGTTTCGGTGGATTAAGGGCACCCGGGCGATGGTCGTTGCGCGGAAGCCCGGTCGTGTATTGTGCGCCGGACCCCGCCACCGCCCTGCTGGAAACCTTGGTGCATCTTGAGGTCGACATCGCGGACATCCCCACGTCATTCCAATGGCTGCGGATTTCCGTTCCGGAAGACGTCGCTCTGGAGGTGGTCAATCTGGCCGAGTTGCCGCAGGACTGGGCACAGGATCTGGCCGTCACGCAAAGGTTGGGCGCAAGTTGGCTGAGGGGAGGAGGTTCTGCCCTATTGCGGGTGCCCAGCGTATTGGTGCCGGAGACGTGGAATGTGCTGTTGAATCCCCGTCATCCAGATGCAGGCCGATGCCGGATCGTGTCTGTGCATCCCTATTCGTTGGATCCTCGGTTAGTGGGTCGGCCTGTCGGCTAAGGTCGCCTTTTCCCCTTGCCACCAAACGTATTCCTGCACCTTATCCCTTTGACATCCCTCTCAGATAGTCCTATATAGGACTATCTAATTAAAAACGTCATGGCGAGGATAGAGATGTGTGACGGAACGACCGGGGAAACGACGGCGCCGCTTTCCCATGCGGCCATGCAGGGGGCCGTAGCGAAGGAACCGTTTCTCGCGGTCTTGCGGGAACTCGCTCGGGCCTATCATGCGTTTTCCGCCTATTCCGCCGCCCACGTCCGGCAACTGGGTCTCACGCCAGCGCAGTTTGACGTCATCGCTACCCTGGGCAACACCCAGGGAATGCCCCTCAGCCAGCTTGCCCAGAAGACCCTCATCACCAAGGGGACCCTGACGGGTATCATCGACCGCCTGGAGGCCAAGGGATTCGTGCGCCGGGAGGTGCCGGCCGGGGACCGCCGCAGTTTCCGCGCCGTCCTGACCCCGGCAGGCGAGGCGCTGTTTTCCCGAGTCTTTCCCGCCCATATGGACCATCTCCAGCAGGCCTTCGCCGATGCGGAGGCGGGCGAAATGGAGCAGCTTCGCCGCGCGCTGCGTCAGTTGCGGGACCGGTTCCAGGGTCCCCGGCCAATATAGTTTGCACACGGACAGTTCTTGTGCTATTCATATAGTATGCATTGTAACTATCATGATGCGAATAGATTAACATAGCCCTGCCGGTCCGCAATCTGGATATCTCTGACCGCTTTTATCGGGGGGTCCTGGGACTACGCCCCGTCGGCGAGCGGCCCGGCATGAAATTCTACACTGCTGGCTTGCACCACCACGATTTGGCCTTGATGGAAACCGGAGGGATCTTCCCGGCCTCCGGTTTCGCGCATTTTTGCCTCGACGTGGTGGACGAACAAAGTCTGGCCGCGCTTTATGCCTGCTGCCGGGCCGCCGGGGCGCGGATATTGGAGCCCGTGGACCATACCATCCTGCGGGCTTTTTACCTTCTCGATCCCGATGGCCATATTGTGGAGCTGGGGGTGGATGTCCCCAAATCCGAATGGGGCCCATGGCCAAATCCCTTTGGACGTGACGTGGCCTATCCAGGGCTCCTGTCGTTCGCAGATGGAGGCAGGTTGTCGGAGTCCGCCCGCAGACCAAAATGACCGGAGTCAAACAAGGCGCCATACTCAGGAGGCAGATATTGCCGGAAGCTGGATCTGAGCCCTCGGCTGTGTTGAACTACGAACAACAGGAGCCGATCTGGCGGCGTATTGTCTGGCAAAGGGCGTGTATGGGCAAGCTGCGATCCATTTTTCTGCGATCCATTTTCTGGATTCCTTTACTCGCTGTATTTTTCGCCGCGCCGGCTTGGGGATTGGGGACGGAGCATGTTGTGCCCATCCTGCTTTATCATCGTTTTGGCCCGGTGGCGCGGGACGCCATGACCGTTCGGACGACAGTCTTCGTGGCTCAGCTTGAGTATCTGAGGAGACATGGTTACCGGGTCGTCCCCCTCAAGGAGATCGTGGCTTATATTCGCGGCATTGGACCCCCGCCCCCTCCCCATTCCGTGGTGATCACCGCGGATGACGGGCACCAGTCGGTGTACACGGACCTCTTTCCCCTGGTGCGGCGATACCATATCCCGGTGACGCTCTTCATCTACCCCTCCGCCATATCCCGGGCATCCTACGCCCTGACTTGGGATGAACTGAGGATCATGCACGACTCGGGGCTTGTGGACATTCAATCCCATACCTACTGGCATCCGAACTTCAGGACGGAAAAAAAACGTCTTGCTCCCCAGGTGTATGAGAAGTTCGTGACGATGCAGTTGGAAAAATCCAAGGCGAAGCTCGACCAGGAACTGGGGATCAAGGTGGATATGCTCGCGTGGCCCTTCGGGATCTACGACAAGGACCTGATCAGGAACGCAGCGGCTGCGGGATATATCGCCGCCTTCACCATGGTAAGGGCGCCGGCGGGCCCGGCGGATGACGTGATGGCACTCCCGCGCTATCTGGTCACCGACCAGGATACGGGCAAGGCCTTCGGGAGGCTGCTGAAAACGAACTCCAGATGAGCGAGGTGGGATGTGAGGGGCCACAAGAACATAAAGAATAGATGCGCTTCGTTATTTGTAGTCCTGTTGCTCGTTCCCGGGAGCGCCGCCGCCTACAGCGGGGTTGTCGTGGATGCCTTGACATGCAAACCGATCACCGGGGCCTTCGTGACCTTGGGGGATACGACCGTGCGCACCGCTCAGGATGGCCGTTTCGAAATCGCCGGACAAGGCCCACTGCTGGGCATCAGGGCTTACGGCTACGGGAGAAGCGATCTGCCGGTGGGGGGCCTCAAAACGGGCGAAACCCTGTCCCTTGCGCCGTTCAGGCCCAGGGCGCTTTATTTGTCTTCCTACGGAGCGGGCAACATGCGCCTGCGGGAATCCGCCCTCGACCTCATCAGAAAAACGGATCTCAATGCCGTGGTGATCGATGTGAAAAGCGACCGGGGAATGCTGGCATACCAGACCGGCATTCCGTTGGCAACGGCAATCGGGGCCGAAAAGATCATCACCATCAAACACATCCGGCGCCTGATGAGCGATTTGCACAAGGAGGGCATCTATACCATTGCCAGGATCGTCGTTTTCAAGGATAACGCCCTTGCGCTGGCGAAGCCGGATCTGGCCGTCAGGACCACGAGTGGCGCCATCTGGAGGGACCGGGAGGACATCGCCTGGACCGATCCTTTCGCCAGACAGGTATGGGACTACAATATCGACATCGCCGTCGCGGCCGCCAGGGATGGCTTCGATGAGATCCAGTTCGACTATGTCCGCTTCCCCGATGCCAAAGGCTTGGTATTTTCCCAGCCGAACACCGAGCAGAACAGGATTGCGGCAATTTCGGAGTTTCTCGCGGCAGCCCGCCAACGGTTGATCCCATACAATGTCTTCCTTTCCGCGGATATCTTTGGTTACGTGATCTGGAACCGCAACGACACGGGGATCGGTCAGAGACTGAAGGATCTGGCGCAGCAGGTCGATTATATCTCTCCCATGCTCTATCCATCGGGTTTTCAGTATGGTATCCCCGGCTACCGCAACCCCGTCCGTCATCCGCGCCAGGTGGTTTACCTTTCGCTGCGCAAGGCCGAGGAAAGAACGGGGTTGCCAGCGATCCGCTTTCGCCCCTGGCTTCAGGCATTTCGTGACTACGCCTTCGGCGGGCAATCCTTTGGGGGCGAGGAGATCGCCGCGCAGATCGAAGCGGCGCAGGCCTTCGGAGCAGACGGCTGGATGCTATGGAACCCGCGCAATGTCTATACTGCAGCAGGGCTCCCCGCGAAATCGGGAATGGTGACGGGTAGCCATGGTCGGTCCACGGGAAACCCGGCAGGAATGGGGACGGGAACATGTTCACGCAATATTGCGGGAGATGCGCCGCGGCTTGGGCGCTAATCGGGAGGAAGGCGGCCTGGGCGCTGGTGCTGTCCGCCCTGCTGGGCATGGGCATTTTGCCCGCCCGGGCGGGCGGCGATCCGGAAAGGCTCCAGGGTGCGGAGCTGGCCGGCATCGCCCGGATCGTGCAAAAGGAAATCCGGGCCGGCAGGATCCCGGGGGCTGTGGTACTCGTGGGCAACGCGGGCAGGATCGTCTACCGTAATGCCTTCGGCTACGCCGTGCTGGGGCCAGAAAAGATTCCCATGACCGTCGGGACGCTTTTCGATCTGGCTTCCCTCACCAAGGTCGTCGCCACCACCACGGCGGTGATGCAACTCGTGGAACAGGGAAAGCTGGCTCTTGACGCCCCTGCGGCCAGATACTGGCCGGCCTTTGGGGAGAACGGCAAGGGGGCCATCACCGTGCGGGAGCTGCTCACCCATTATTCGGGACTGGCCCCCGACCTCAACCTGGAAACGCCATGGAGCGGTTACCAAGGGGCGCTCCGGGCGATCATCGCGGAAAAGCCGGTGGCTGCGCCCGGCACCCGCTATGTGTACAGCGACATCAATTTCGAGGCCCTCGGCGAAATCGTTCAGCGGGTTTCCGGCGAACCTCTCGATGTCTACTGCGCAAAGCACATCTTCGGGCCGCTGGGCATGGGTAAAACCACCTTTCATCCACCCGCCTGGGAGCGATATCGCATCGCCCCCACGGAATACCTGGATGGCAAGCTGCGCTGGGGCAAGGTGCATGATCCCACGGCCTACCGCATGGGAGGGGTTTCGGGCCATGCCGGGCTCTTTTCCACCGCCGGCGATCTCGCCGTTTTTGCCCAGGCGCTTCTCGACGGGGGAAGCTATCACGGCGTGCGGATATTGGACCGCCGCACCGTGGAGCGGATGACCATCCCCCAATCCCCGCCGGGGAAAGTGCAGTTGCGCGGTCTGGGCTGGGATCTGGCCGCTCCTTTTGCCCCCAACCGGGAGGATCTGCTGCCGGTGGGCGCCTATGATCACACCGGGTTTACCGGGACGCTCCTGTGGATCGACCCGGTATCCGGGACCTATGTGATCATCCTGACGAACCGGGTCTATCCCTTCGGCAAGGGCAACGCCGGCCCTCTCAGGGAAGCGGTGATCAATCTGGTATCTTCCCATCTCACGCCCTTGACCGACACCGAAGTGGTATCAAGCCGCCCCCTCCTTGGGCGCTATTATGCGGGGCTGAACGAGGCATACGCGGCGGGCAAGGTGCAAGCGGGCGTGGACGTCCTGGAGGCGGAACGCTTCGCCCCCCTGCAGGGCCTGCGCGTGGGCCTGATCACGAACCAGACCGGGGTTGACGCCCATGGCAACCGCACGGTCGATCTGCTGTCCAGGGCCCCGGGCGTGAGACTCGTGGCCATATTCAGCCCCGAACACGGACTGTACGGGGATTTGGACGAAAAGGTGGCCTCCGGCATGGAGCCATCCCTGGGCTTGCCCGTCTACAGCCTCTACGGAAACGTCAGACGGCCCACGGGCGAAATGCTCCAGGGGATCGACGCGCTGGTCTTCGACGTACAGGATGCAGGGGCCCGCTTTTACACCTATATCACCACCATGGCCTATGCCATGCAGGCGGCGGCGAAATACGGCATCCCTTTCTACATCCTTGACCGCCCGGATCCCATCGGTGCGAATGTCGTGCAGGGTCCCATCCTGGATGCCGACCTGGAGTCCTTCACTGGTTATTTCCCCCTTCCCGTGCGCTATGGCATGACCGTCGGGGAGCTCGCCGAAATGTTCAATGCCGAAGACCACCTGGGGGCCAATCTCCATGTGATCCGCATGCGGGGCTACCAGCGCAGAGACTGGTATGACGACACGGGGCTCCACTGGGTTGCGCCTTCGCCGAATTTGCGCACGCTCGCGGAAACCACCCTTTATCCCGGCGTGGGTCTGGTCGAAGGTGCCAATGTGAGCGTGGGGCGGGGGACGGATACACCCTTTGAATTGGTCGGGGCGCCGTGGATCGACGCCGAACAGCTTGCGCAGTATCTGAATGACAGGGGCATACCAGGGGTGCGGTTCGTGCCGACGGCCTTTACGCCCCGTTCGAGCCGCTACCAGGGGCGGCGGTGTCACGGCGTGCGCGTTGCCCTTACTGATCGCCAAGCCCTCGACGCGCCCGCCCTCGGCGTGGAAATCGCCAGCGCTCTCACCCGCTTATACCCGGAAAAATTCCAGACGCGGCGTATCCTGGGCATGGTCGGCGCGCGGTGGGTCGTGGCGGCTATCCAGAGGGGAGAAGACCCCAGGCTCATCGCGGCGCGGTGGCGCAGGGCGGTGCAGGACTTCGAAGGGCTGCGCCGCCGCTACCTGCTCTATTAACCTGAGGATAGCGGGTTGCCGTCTTCTGCTTTACTCTTCCAGAATGCCTCTATGATGGCCTGCTCCAATGCCTTCTCCGCTCGCTCTACGGCGCTCCAGTCGTCATTGGCTGGAGAGGAAATCAGCAGGGCATCCATGACCGCGATGGCTCGGTGGTACTCCTG
>JABEBX010016039.1_pt1 | contig 47171 bp, 43 predicted proteins | sample 7245971 | NCBI WGS metagenome assembly JABEBX01 (sample SAMN14506365, study PRJNA622280) | hot springs metagenome | biome: hot spring [ENVO:00000051]|acidic hot spring [ENVO:00002120]; feature: spring [ENVO:00000027]|sediment [ENVO:00002007]; material: sediment environment [ENVO:01001048]... | reverse complement strand
TTGCAATTATCCTGAGTGCGCCACACAATGGATTCACCGTCCCGCGTATTTTCTCGAAGAATAGCAAGGGCCACGGCGGACAGCGGGATGGTCCGGCCATGGGCCGTCTTGTCATGCTCCGGTGGGATGACGAGTGCGGACCGCTGCCACAGGATGTGCTCCGGGCGCATCTTGATGATCTCCCCGCGTCGCATCCCCGTCTCTAAGGCAAAGAGGATGATGTCCGCGAGCCACACCTTGCCGCGCCTGCGGGCTTCCGCGATGAGCATTGCTTCTTCGTCCGGAAGCAGGCGGCGATCCCGCGCGGGAGCCCCAGGCGGCTTGCGGATGGACTGTACCGGATTTTTCTCAATCAGGCCCCGCTCTTTGATGGCGTATGTGAAAATCGCGGACAGGCGCTTCAGATCCTGGTTCACAGACGCCGGACAGACGGTTTTCAGGCGAGCATCGCGGTACCGCGCGATGTCCTGCGGCGTAATGTCCGGAACAGGCTTGGATGCCAGCCACGGTGCGCGCTTTGGGAGCGCCCGGACAAAAAAGTCGATGTGGTGCCAAGTTGCGGGCCGGACATGACGCTCTGAGTCAGTATGATACATGCGCGCCAGGGCGTTGAGATTGATGCCCCGAGCAGCAGGTGTGGGCGTCGGCGGCGCCCATCTCCCGGCCCGCATGTCCTTCTCCCGGCGCTCCGCCCATTCCATAGCCTCGGTCTTGCTGTCGAAGGTGCGCGTGATGGCCGGAAAGCCCTTGAGGCGGATCATCGCCCGGCAGGTTTCGCCCCGTTTTTGGTATGTCGCCATGATTCTTTTTTGCCACAAAAAGTAGAATGTAACTGTGCCACACTGTGCCTCACTGGTCAACATTAAAAATAGCTGTAGTTTTTCAATCTTTTAAAATTAGGTTTCTCGTCCAAGCAGTATAAGAGAATTTTTCGGTTGGACAAGGCGGATCGTGGTTTCCTCAGCGGAGATGCCCAGTCACCGACATCTAGCACTATTTACAATCTTATTGAGAAGTATTACTGTTTGCATACTGATTATTGTTCTGGACTTGGAACGTGCCCAACGATCTTGCTTCCCTTATCGCCCACGCCAATCCGGAGGCGGCCATTTTTCGCGCCGCAGGTCGCTTGCCCTTGGTGCTGGCCTGGGTCACAGTGCTTGTGCTGCACGGGCTGGCGATCGGTGCCTTTTGGCAGCACCGGGCAACGGACCATCTCCCGAAGACCGCACCCGTTCCTCTGCGCATTCATCTGGCTGCCGCCGCGGCACCGGTTCCCATCCCGAGCATCAAGAGGGATAGCGATGCAGTGCCGCAGGCCAAGGCGCCCACGCCGGCGCCACGCCGCCCCTCCCCGACAACGCCACCCGCCGGGACATCTTCCCCATTGCCAAGCACCTTGACGGAAGCGGGCGCTTCCCGTCCCGAGGCCTCCGCGGAATCCGCCACCCAGCCGCCGGCAACGGCGCAACCCGCCCCGCCGGCGGCCGGGAATGAGCCGCCTACGTCCACCATAACGCCCCCCGGCTATGGCGCCCGCTACCTGCACAACCCTGCCCCCGATTACCCCCTGGCGGCACGGCGGGCTGGCCAAGAAGGGATGGTCGTACTGCGGGTGCTGGTCTCCGCCGAGGGCCTGCCGGAGCAGATCGGCATCCACCGCAGCAGCGGTTCCGCCATTCTCGACCAGGCGGCGGCAACCGCCATCCGCCAGTGGCATTTCGTCCCGGCCCGCCAGGGTGCAGGGAACGTCGCCGCCTGGGTAAACATTCCCATGACCTTTCGCTTGGAGGAAAACTGATGGAAACATCCAGCGCTTTCGGCATCGCCCATCTCTGGCAGCACGGCGATCCCATCACGCGGGCAACCGCCCTATTTCTGCTCTCCCTGTCGATCCTGACCTGGAGCATCCTTGCCCTGCGGGGGATCGTCTGGTGGCGGGAGCGCAAGAGCCCCGGGATCTTGGCCCGCTTTTGCGCCTTGGGGGCCGACCCACAGGAGGAAGAATGGGCCCGGATGCCCGCCTCCATCCGCGCCATCTGGGCGGCGGTTCAGACCGGCCCCGCCGGGCCGCAGGGGACGCCCGAAGCGGTGGCAAGCCAACGGCGCTCGCGCCTGCTCGCCTTTGCCCTGCGCAAAGTGCGCCGAGAACTGGAAATGGGCCTCACCGTACTGGCATCCATCGCCAGCACCGCGCCCTTCATCGGACTCTTCGGTACCGTCTGGGCGATTTACCACGCCCTCATCACCATCGGCAGCACCGGGCAGACAAGCCTCCCAGCCATCGCCGGCCCGGTGGGGGAAGCCCTGATCATGACCGCCGCCGGCATCGCCGTCGCTGTACCGGCGGCTCTCGGCTATAACATCTTCCTCCGCTTCGCCCGCCATCTCGGCGGCGACCTGGCCCATTTCGCGGCCGAAATCGACGGGCAAAACACCCCGGTGGCCGCCGCTGTGGCGGAACAACAGTAATTCCGCCATGGAGAAAAGCATGTTCCAGCATCCCTACGATCAGGACCAGGAAGCCCTCAGCGAGATCAACATCACCCCCATGGTGGATGTCATGCTGGTGCTTTGCCTCATTTTTCTGGTGACCGCCCCCCTCGTGCAACAGGCGATCCCGCTGGATCTGCCCCGCGCGGCCGCCCAGCCGCTACCCGCCAAAGCGGAAACCGTTTCCCTCGCCCTTACCGCTACGGGAGGGATTTTATGGAATGGAACACCCGTGTCCCCAACAGCGCTGGCCGATCGCCTTGCGGATCTCGCCCGACGCAGTCCGGTACCGCCGGTGCTCCTGCGAGCCGACGCAAAGACCCCCTATGACATGGTGGCCGGACTGCTCGCCAAGGTTCAGAAAAGCGGCCTCAGCCAGGTCGCCCTAGTCACCCAACCCAGCGAACCATAAGGAGCAGGCATGCTGCGCAAACAATTTTCCCGAGTCTTTTGGACATCCCTCCTCACGGCTCTTGCCCCCGACGCCGGTGCCGACGAACGGCCGGACGAAACAGTCGTCATGCCCGCAGTGGAAGTGGTGGGACAAAAACATGTACGCGAGCGCATCCCCGGCAGCGCCCATGTCCTGGAGCAAAAGGAACTCGAATCCAGCCGGGTCTTCACCGTCAACGAGGCGCTGCGCAAAATACCCGGCGTCAACGTCCGTGATGAAGAAGGCTTCGGCCTGCGCCCCAATATCGGGATACGCGGCCTCAATCCGAGCCGCTCCACCAAGGTCACCCTGCTGGAGGACGGCATTCCCTTGGCCTACGCCCCCTATGGCGACAACGCGAGCTACTATCACCCGCCCATCGATCGCTTTGTGCGCATCGAGGTGTTGAAGGGTACCTGGCAAAGCATGTTCGGACCACAGACCATCGGCGGCACCATCAACTATATCACCCCCACGCCGCCCCAACATTTTGCCGCGTCCGTCGGCTTGGCGGGAGGGAATCGGGACTATTTCAACGGCAAGATCCGCATCGGCGGTCATGGCATGCTGCTGGACTACACCCGCAAACAGGGGGCAGGGGCCCGCGACAACGTCTCCGCCGCCTTGAACGACCTCAACTGGAAGAGCGTACACGCCCTCACCGCAGACCAGTCCCTCACCTTGCGGGCCAACTATTTCACCGAATCCTCCATGGTGACCTATAGCGGTCTTACGGAAGCCGAATACCGCCTGCTCGGGCCACGGTATAATCCGTTCCGCAACGACCGCTTCGATGCCCGCCGCCTGGGCCTTTCGGCCACCCACGAGATCGACCTGGGGAAAGGAAGGCAAGTCACCACCAATGTCTACTATTCCTATTTTTCACGCGACTGGTGGCGGCAGGCGAGCAGCAGCTCCGACAGCCAATGCGGGCGCGGCTTCCTGGAGCAGCGCCTCGCCGGCCTGCCCGTAAACGTCGATGCCTGCGCCTCCATCCAGGGACGGCTCCGGGATTACGAGGTCATGGGCGTGGAACCGCGGCTGCGTCTGCCCTATAGCTTTGCGGGCATCGACGGCGAATGGCAGGGCGGCCTGCGCGCCCACTTCGAGAAGCAGGTGCGCAAACAGGTCAACGGCGACAGTCCGACGGCGCGCAGCGGGATTCTAGTGGAAGACAACCTGCGCCGGACCCAGGCTTACTCGGGCTTTCTCCTCAACAGCATCGACCTGGGCCGGTGGACCCTGGTGCCCGCCATCCGCTACGAATACATCGCCTTCGATCGGCGCGACCAACTCACCGGACGCGGGGGAAGCGACTGGCTGGACCGCTGGTTGCCCGGCGTGGGACTCCTGTACCGGCCATCATCGTCGCTTACCCTCTTTGCCGATATCCACCGTGGCTTTGCACCCCCGCGCGTGGAGGACGTAATCAATGGCATCGGTACCGCAACGGAGGTCGGTCCGGAGGATTCCACCAATTTCGAGCTGGGCTTCCGGGCACAACCCGATGCCGCCCTGCGGCTGGAATTCGCCCTCTTTCGCAGCTATTTTCAACGCATGATCGCAGTGGGATCGGTCGCCGGCGGTAATCTCCCCCTCTCGGAAGGGAGAGCGGCGACCACCGGCATCGAATTTTCCGCTTCCTGGAAAGGGGCCCAGGGCCCTTACGGCCGCGCCACCCTGACCTGGATACCCATAGCAGAGCAGCGGGACGTCTTTCGTCAAGTCCTGGGAGGGACGCCCGTCCCCGGGAGTGCCGCGGGCCGCCGCCTGCCCTACTCACCGGCCATGCAATCCACCGCCGCCATCGGCTATGCGCGAGATGGCCTCGACCTGCAACTGGAGGCCGTCTACGTCGGCTCCCAATTCAGTGACTTTGGCGAAACCCGCCGCGCGGCCGCCTTCGGCAACGCGCAGATCGGTGAAATCCCCTCCTATCTGATCTGGAATGCCAGCCTCAACTACGAAGTCAAGGCGACGCGCAGCACCTTTTTCGTGACCGTGAAGAACCTCGCCGATCGCACCTTCATCGTGGACCGCACCCGCGGCATACTCGTCGGTATCCCGCGCCTCATTCAAGCGGGTGTGGTCCAGCGTTTTTAGGACAAGGCGCTGCGGAAGGGTCCGTCAGGACGACGGACCCTTCGCCCTACAGTTGGCCGTAGGAATGCAGCCCGGAGAGGAAAAGGTTGACGCCGAGGAAGCAGAAGCTCACCACCCACAGGCTCATGGCCGACCACCAGGCCATGGCGGTGCCGCGCCAGCCCTTGACCACCCGTGCATGCAAATAGCCCGCGTAGTTCAACCAGACGATGAGCGCCCAGGTCTCTTTGGGATCCCAGGACCAGAAGCCGCCCCAGGCCTCGGCCGCCCAGACGGCCCCCAGAATGGTGGAGGCGGTGAAAAACAGGAAACCCAGGGCGATGGCCTTGTACATGACGTCATCCATCACCGCCCCCGTCGGCAGGGCGCGGCCCAGCCAGCCGTTGCGGCGGCGCGAGCGCTCACCCAGGAGATAGGCGAAACCCACCAGACTGGCGATGGTGAAGTTGGCATAGCCGACGAACATCATGGGCACATGGAGCTTCATCCAGAAGCTCTGCAAGGCCGGAATCAGGGGCTCGATGCGGTCCATGTGCTGGGCAAAGGTGAGCCAGAGCAGGAAGCCCACCCCGGCGGCCACCAGGGGCATGACGAAGGCCCCCAGGGCGCGGGCCTGGTTGCGTTTTTCGTAATAGAGATAAAAGAGCGGCGTGGAGGCACAAAAGAGGACGAAGACTTCCCAGAGGTTGCTTACGGGGATATGTCCCCAGTCGGGGTGGCCGATGTAGGTCTCGCGCCAGCGCACCCCCAGGGCGATGAAGCCCATGATGGCGCCGGCCCAGGTGAGGCCGGTGGCCCAGCGCCCCAGGCGCTCCGAGCGGGTGAACAGGAACACGAGATAGGCCGCCGTAGCCGCCAGCAACAGGCCGCTCATCCACAACGCCGCCGCGTAGCCCTGCAACACATCACGCAGGAGGAAATTGTTGGCGGGCGTCTGGCCGATGCTGTAAAGCCATACCGCCAGCAAGGCGGGCGCGACTACGGCCACCGTGGCGATCTGCATGGGCCGCCAAGCCAGGCCGGCGGCCATGAGCGCCGCATACCAGCAGGCCAGGACGACAAACTGCCAGTATCCGAACCCGGCGCCATAGAGACCGAGGACGATCCCTGCGGCAGCCGTCAGACCGGCCGCCCAGGCCCAGTCACCCATACTCAGACGTGCCCACCACCCTTTGGCAGGGGGTAGCGCCGACCATTGCTCAACTCGCAGGTTTGCCATTGTCTTTCTCCTTGTACGCGATTTCGCTGCCTTCGAGGGCCTGCTCCAGGCCCGCCGCCAGTGTGGAAAATTCCTTTTCAAAATCCAGCCGATTCCGGTTGGCAGATCCTGCCGCCAAGAGTTCGGCACCCTCATCATGGGCACGGAGCCGCATCCAGATGCGCTTTTGCGGTAAATAAAAGAGGATGAAGATCCCCAGCACCAGGGCCACGCAGCCCCAGTAGATCACCGTGGTCCCCGGCCACTTGGTCACCTGCAGCCCCGCCGCCCAGCGGTGATCGAAGCTGCTCAGGGAAAGCACGAAGGGCATGGGGTAATCCCGCAATTGCAGCAGGGCATCCATGCTCGCCTGGAGGAAAACGCCCTGGGCGCTGGGACTCATCTCCGGGGCGTCCTGGGCCACCACCTGCCGGAAGGTGTCCACGAAGATGGCTTCCGAGGCATTGCTCCCCGCCCGCGCCGCGGCCTGCAAGGCCGCCAGGTAATCCATGAAAAGCCCGATACCGCCATGGGGGCCGGTGGGAATGTAGACATACTGGTAGGGACTGGCGAAGGCGGTGCGGAAGCCCTGGACGAAAAAGCCCTGGCCCTCCCGGGTGATGGGCGTCATATAGGTCTTGAACTCGGCGCCGGCCCCGCTTTTGTCATGCACGATATATGTAAAGCTCGGCCCCAGGTTGACGGTGGGGTGATCGGGGGTCGCCTTTTCTCCCACGGCCGATTTGGGCACGATGTTGTAGAGATCGAAGTTCTTCAGATCCACGGAATAGCCCGAATTGCCCGCTTGCAGGGTCTGCCCCACCCGTCCCTCCAGGGTCCGCGGCGACGTGCCCGGGGCGCCGAGAAGATAGCTGTTCATCCGCAACAGGGAACCGCCATCACTGAAACTCGACTGATAAATCTCCACGCCATCGTAGCTCATGGGATGATTCACCCGCACCAGCCCCGCTTTGAGCTCCTTGCCCTGGTCGTTGTAGAGAACGATGCGGGAGATGAAATCCTTGGGCATCCCCGTGGAGTAGTAGGAGATCTGGAAAGACTGCAGATGAATGCGGAAGGGCAAGGGCTGGACGAGATAACCGTCGCCGGCCAACTCAAAAACGGCATCGGCCGTTTCCCCCTCGGGCAGGGTGATGGTGCCACGATAGGCCGGATTATGCACCGACATCCAGGATTTTTGCGGGATCTGCGACAGGGGCAGATCAAAGTTCTTTTCCGGCTGCAGGGCACCCCGCCATTCCGCCCATTTCACCGGCACGTCGGCATTGTAGAGCGCCCCGCCGCAGATCACGACAATGGCGATATGGGTGAGGAAATACCCCAGCCGCTGATAGCGCCCCTTGCGCGCCGCCACGGCCACGCAACCGTCCGCAGCCTGCTCCACCCGCGGCCGGTAGCCCGCCGCGCGCAGCACCTGCACCAGCCGCTCTCCCGCCGCTGTCGGCGCCAGGGGGCTCTGCATCCGCACCCACTCGTCCTGTTCCAGCAAGACCTGCTCCGCCTGACGGATGGGAAAGTCGCGCATCTCCCGCAGCATACGCGGCGTATTGCGGGTCACGCAGGTGGCGGTGGACAGCACCAGGAAGGCGACGATGCCGGTGTACCACAGGGTACGATAGACATTGTAGAGCCCCAGTTCACGAAAAACCTGGAACCAGAAAGGGCCAAACTGCAGGGCATAGTTCGGATAGGGCTGCTGCTGGGTGAGGATGGTGCCGATAATGGAGGCGATGGCCAGAAGAACCAGCAGGCTCACCGCCAGGCGCATGGAGCCCAGGAACTGAACCAGCAAGCGCCAGCGTGCATGGGGGAGGGGTGCGATCGCGCTACGCTCGGTCAAGCGGATTACCTCATCAATAGGGGCGCTGTACGCCTGGGGACACCATCATCGACTCCAGATCCGCCGCCCTGGCGGCCCGGCCTTTTCCGGGTCGCCGGGGAAAACCCTGATCTGGACCATGTCCAAAAAGAAAGTTATTAAACAATCTTCTCTTTGCCCCTGTCAAATCAGAAAAATAGACCGGCGGGCCGTTGCCAGATCGCCAGAGCAACGACTATGCTCTAAGCATGGACCATACCAAACCCGAAGACTACCGTTTTGCCCTGTTGCGACAGGCCGAGTACAGCATCAGTGTGACCAAAACGGCACAGTTGCCGGCGGATGAAGGTGCCGAAGTGGCAATCGCCGGACGTTCCAACGCCGGCAAGTCCTCGGTGCTCAACCGCATCACCGAACGGCGCAGCCTCGCCCGCGTCAGCCGCACGCCGGGCCGCACCCAGGCCATCAATTATTTTGCCCTGGACGCGCAGCGGCGCCTGGTGGATCTGCCCGGCTACGGCTACGCCAAGGTGCCGGAGGCCCTGCGGCTCTCCTGGGGGCCCCTGCTGGAGCGCTATCTGCGCGCCCGCGGCAGCCTGCGGGGACTGGTGATTGTCATGGATATCCGCCACCCCCTGGGCCCCCACGATGCCGACCTCATTGCCTTTGGTCGCGAGTGCGGGCGACCGGTCCATGTCCTGCTCAACAAGGCCGACAAGCTGAGTCGCGGTGCGGGTCTGCAGGTGTTGGCCCAATTGCGCCGGGAGGCATTGCTGGCCGAGGTGGGTTTACAACTCTTTTCCGCGCAGACCGGCCTCGGGCTGGCTGAGCTGCATCGACGACTGGCGGCCTGGCTCGGCGAAAAAGAGACCCCGGCATCTGCCGGGGCCGAGTCAGAGTCCCAAATAGGTGAGAAGGACTCGCGATCCGGTCAGGGAGGGAGGGACCAGATCGAGACAGCCCGGGGGCCATCCGCTGGATTGGAGTGAGGCTTGGCCAAAAAGTTCAGTAATCACCGCTTGTGGCATGCCCTGCGCCCAGGCTGGCGGGCCCGCTGGCTACACGGGGCCGCGCGCTGGAGCGAGCAACTTCGGCTGTCTTTCTGGTACCCCCACGTCCCCATCGCCGCTGCCGTGGGCGTCCTTGGCATCCTCAACATCCTGCCGGCCCTGGAGCGCATCCTCGGCCTGAGCTATTCCGGCAGTTTGCGCACCGTATCCCACGGCTTTATCCTGGACGCCTTCCGCGGCGTGCCCCAGGGCGCCGCAGGGATCGTCCTGCTGGTGATGTCCGTGGGTCTGCTGTTCCGCTCGCGCTTCGCCTGGGCCGTGACCCTCCTCATCGCCGCCGCCACTTTCGCCCTGGAGATGTATCAGCACCCGCTGCAGTTCAGCCATCTGCTCCTGTATAACGGCATCCTCGTCCTGCTGCTCCTGGCCTACCATCGCCATTTCGACCGCAGCAGCCTGGCCAGCGGCACCCTCTTCGCCCTCGTCAGCGCGATCCTCACCCTGGGCTACGGAGTCTTTGGCGCCTATGTGCTGGGACCGGATTTCAAGCCGCCCATCCACTCCCTCATCACGGCCCTCTATTTCGCCGTGGTCACCATGTCCACGGTGGGCTATGGCGACATCCTGCCGACGACGGACGAAGCCAGGTTCTTCGTGGTGTCTTTGATCATCATCGGCATCACCGTCTTCGCCACCTCCCTCTCGGCCCGACTCCAGCGATACCGATACCCTGAAGAGCGCCGGCGCGGATGCGGCCCTGGCGGTGCTGGCCCTGCGCGCCGACGACTCGGAAAACGCCTTCGTCGTTCTCGCCGTGAAGGAGTTGGAGGGACAGGCGCGCACGGTAGCGGCCGTCAATGACAGCAAGAACCTGGGCCGGGTGCGCCGGGTACAACCGGACATGATCATCGCCCCCCAGGTCATGGGCGGCGAACTCCTGGCCATGGCCCTCAACGGCGAGGAGCTGAACACCGATGCCGTCATGCGCATTTTTCGCTTTACCGGCGAAGCGCATGAGGACGGCGACAAGAAATAACGCTAAAAACGGCAGTTGGCGGGGATGTACTGCCGAATCAAGAATAAAATGGGCAGGCGCAGGATAATCCGAAAAACTGGGCGATTGCTCCCTGCTTGCCTTGTCGGAAGCATCGGGATTAGAGTAGGAGAACTGGCGGTAGCCAAATGATTTAAAAGGAGTTTTTTATGCGCTGGTCAACCTTGCTCCAGTCCGTAGCCATCGGCTCCCTCCCCTTCCTGGCCGTGCCCCTCCAAGCCGCCACAGTGAATGCCGCGGACCAGTCCCTGCTCCAGCAGGCGCGGCAGCTTTTCCAGCCCCTGCCGGTCAGCATGGCCAGCGCCGCGCATCCCCTCACCCCGGCCCTGGTGGCGCTGGGGCGGGATCTCTTCTTCGACCCGCGCATCTCCCTGGATGGAACGGTGAGTTGCGCCAAATGCCACCAGGCGGCCCTCTATGGTACCGACGCCCTGCCCAAATCCATCGGTGTCAAGGACCGTTTGAACCCCCGCAATGCCCCCACCGTCCTCAACGCCGCCCTGCAGATCGCGGAACATTGGCAGGGAAACCGCAAGGACGTGGAAGATCAGGCCACCCAGGCCCTGGTGGGTCCGCCCAGCTACGGCAACCCGGATTACGGTGCCGCCATGGCCAAACTGAAGGCCATACCGGGTTACTCTCCGCTTTTTCAACAGGCCTTCCCGGGCGAGGAAAATCCCATCACACCCCAAAACTGGGGCCGGGCCATCGGCGCGTATGAACGTACCCTGGTAACTCCTTCGCCCTTCGATGCCTACCTGAAAGGGGATAACGGGGCCCTGACCTTGACCGCCAGGAAAGGACTGCGTGATTTCATCGCCGTAGGCTGTGCCGGATGCCATAGCGGGGTGAATGTGGGCGGCGGCATGTTCACCAAGTTCGGCATCACGGAACCGTACTGGAAGGCCACCGGCTCCAAGGAGATCGACAAGGGCCGCATCGACGTCAGCAAGAATCCGGCGGACCTGTATGTATTCAAGGTGCCGGCCCTGCGCAACGTGGCCATGACGGCGCCTTACTTCCATGATGGATCGGTGGCCACCTTGCCCGAGGCGGTGCGGGTGATGGCCAAGGTGCAGCTTGGCCGCGAACTCACGGATCAGCAGGTGAAGGACATCGTCAGCTTCCTGGACAGCCTTACGGGTTCGCTGCCCAAGGATTTTGCCGAGGCTCCCATCCTGCCGCCCGGCGCTTTCCCGGGATCCCTGCCGGCTGCTTCCTCTGCGGATTAACTGCGGATACGGCCGAGATACTGGCGCTGGGATCCAGTTACCGGACAGCGTTCAAGAGTGGGCTGCATCCCAGTTGTCACCAACGCCCATGGATACCAGCAGGGGGACGGCCAGTTCGGCCACCCCCTCCATCCGTGCCTTGAGGGCCGCCCGGGCCGCCGCAACACCGGCCTGGGGCACCTCCAAAATCAGCTCGTCATGCACCTGCAGGATCATTCGCCCCCGTTCCGGAGCCTCCAACAGCCAGGCATCCACGGCAATCATGGCCTTTTTGATGAGGTCGGCCGCCGTGCCCTGCATGGGAGCGTTGATGGCGGCGCGCTCCGCATAGGCCCGCCGGGCCGGGTTGCTGGAGCGGATCTCCGGCACATAGAGGCGGCGGCCGAAAAGGGTCTCCACGTAGCCGCGCTCCCGCGCCTCGGCGCGAATGTGTTCCATATAGGCCTGCACCCCCGGATAACGCTGAAAATAACGATCCATGTATTCTCGCGCCGCTCCCTGATCAATGCTCAACTGCTGGGCGAGACCGTAGGCGGAAAGCCCATAGATCAGGCCGAAATTGATGGCCTTGGCGGCGCGGCGCGCCTCGGCATCCACCGCCTCCGGGGCCAGGCCAAAGACCTCGGCAGCGGTGGCGGCGTGCACGTCCAGGCCCTCGGCAAAGGCGCTGCGCAAGCGTGCGTCGCCCGACAGGTGCGCCATGATGCGCAGTTCGATCTGGGAATAATCGGCACTCATCAGGACATGGCCCGGCTCCGCCACAAAGGCGCGGCGGATGCGCCGTCCCTGCTCCGTGCGCACGGGGATATTCTGCAGGTTCGGTTCACTGGATGCCAGGCGCCCGGTGGCCGCCACCGCCTGCTGAAAATGGGTATGCACCCGCCCGGTACGCGGCTCGATCATGCGCGGCAGGGCGTCGGCATAGGTATTCCGGAGTTTGGCCAGGGCCCGATAGTCGAGAATGAGACGCGGCAATTCCGCCTGGGCGGCCAGTTGCGCCAGCACATCCTCGTTGGTGGACGGTTGACCGCCCGGAGTCTTTTTCAAGACCGGCAGCCCCATTTTGTCAAAGAGTATCTCCTGGATCTGCTTCGGTGAATTGAGGTTGAAGGACTGCCCGGCGGCGTGGAAAGCCCGCGCCTCCATGCCCTGCATCTCCTCCGCCAGTTCGGCGCTCAGGACCTCCAACTGGCGATGATCCACCTTGACGCCGGCCTCCTCCATGCGCGCCAGGACGGTCACCAGCGGCATCTCGATTTCCGTAAACACCCGTTGCAAGCCAGGCTCCGCGGCAATCCGTGGCCACAAGAGCTGATCCAGACGCAAGCAGACATCGGCATCCTCAGCAGCGTAGGGCAGGGCCTCGGTCACGGGGATATCGGCAAAGTTTTTCGCGTTTTTCCCCTTGCCCGCCAGATCCGCGTAGGCGATGTTCCGATGCTGCAAATGGCGCTGGGCCAGGGTGTCCAGGTCGTGGCCCGTTTGGGTGCTGTCGAGGATATAGCTTTCCAGCAGCGTGTCCCGGAGCAGGCCCGTCGGCCGAATCCCCTGGTGCCAGAAGATCCGCCAGTCGAACTTGGCATTCTGCGCCAGCTTGGCGGCAGCGGGGTCCTCCAGCCAGGGGCGCAGCGCCGTCAGCACCTCCGCCTTGGGCAACTGGGGACTGCCGTCCCGATGGCCCACGGGGATATAAACGGCGGCCACCTCCCCATCAGCGCCCAGCCAAGCGCAGGAGATGCCCACCAGATCGGCGACCCAGGGATCGAGATCCGTGGTCTCGGTGTCGATGGCCACCAGTTCCGCCTTTTCCACGGCCTTCACCAAGGCGGCGAGGGCCTCGGGCTGGATGATCAAACGATAGCCGTTGCGGTCCAATTGGCCGGCCCCGGCCGCCGACGGGCCGGGGCCGGCGGGCAGGTCCTTGAGCCAGGCGTGAAAACCCAACTGTTGCGCCAGGCGGCGCAAGGCCGCCACATCGGGGGGACGCCGCTCCAGGGAGAGGGCAGGCAGCGCCACATCCACCCGAATGGTGGCCAATTGCCGGCTTAGGGGTAAATAATCGGCGGCGGCGCGCAGGGCTTCCCCCACCTTGCCGCCCATTTCCCCGGCATGGGCCAGCACCCCGTCCAGATCGCCGTACTCGGCCAGCCACTTGGCGGCGATCTTGGGCCCCACTCCCGGAACGCCGGGGATGTTGTCCACCTTGTCCCCCGTCAGGGCCAGGAAATCGGCAATGCGCTCGGGGGAGACACCGAAGCGCTCCAGGACGGCGCCGCGGTCCGTTTCCACCCCCTTCATGGTATCGAGGAGATGCACCTTGTCGTTCACCAGTTGGGCCATGTCCTTGTCGCCGGTGATGATGAGCACAGGCTGATCCACGGGCGTTTGCCGCGCCAAGGTCCCGATGACGTCATCCGCCTCCACGCCGGGTTCCACGAGGAGGGGCAGGCCCATGGCCTGGACCCATTCGTGCAGCAAGGGTATCTGCACCCGCAGTTCCTCGGGCATGGCGGGACGCTGGGCCTTGTATTGCACATAGAGGGCGTCGCGGAAGGAGCCCCCGGGGGCGTCGAAGACCACGGCGATTTCCCGGGCCTCGTGGTCCTTGAGCAGGCGGCGCAGCATGTTGGCCACGCCGTAGATGGCGCTGGTGGGCAAGCCGTCGGGGGCGCGCAGATCGGGCAGGGCGTGAAAGGCGCGATAGAGAAAACTGGAGGCATCCACCAATATGCGCGGGGAATCATTCATGACGGGCTAGGACTTTGCAGTGATTTTCCGCCATAATACGCAAAAGCACCCCACAAAACACGGGATTCCCATGCGTCCACAACTCGAACATCAGCACTCCGGCGATGGCGGCGAGGCCCGTCTCACCCGCGAGGCATGGAAGATCTTCCAGATCATCGCCGAATTCGTCCACGGTTACGAAAAGCTGGCTTCCGTGGAGCCCTGCGTGAGCATCTTCGGCTCGGCGCGCGTCACCGCGGATCATCCCTGGTACCAGAAGGCCCAGCGCATCGCCGAGATGCTGTCCAACGCCGGCTTCTCCGTCATCAGCGGCGGCGGCCCGGGGATCATGGAGGCCGCCAACAAGGGCGCCTTCCACGGAACCGGCTACAGTATCGGCCTCAACATCGAACTGCCCCACGAACAGCGTACCAACCCCTATCAGGACATTTCGCTGTCCTTCGAGCATTTTTACTCGCGCAAGGTCATGTTCATGAAATACGCGGCGGCCTACGTGGTCATGCCTGGCGGCTTCGGCACCCTTGATGAGCTGGTGGAATGCCTCACCCTGGTGCAGACGGGCAAGACCCGCAAAATGCCCATCATCCTCGTTGAATCCGCTTTCTGGAGCGGCCTGCTCGACTGGATCCGCTCCACCATGCTCCCGGCAGGCACCGTTCACGCCGAGGACTTCGACCTGATTACCGTCATTGATGAAGCGGAGGAGGTGGTCAACGCCATCTTCAACCATTACGAAAAACGCGGCTTTGCCCCATCGGCCGCAGAGACCGAGGCCCTTCTCAATCTATGAGGCCCCAAGGGAGCATTATCATGGTACGCAGCATTTGCATCGTCATGGGCGCCAGCCTGCTGGCCCTATCCTTTTCCACCCTGGCCCGTGCCGAAGACCTGCAGAAACTCCATCTGCCCAGCCTGGCCCCCGAGAGCAAGATCGGCCCCAAGGCCCAGATCAAGGCCCCGGAGGGGTCGCGCATCGAGGAATACAAGGTCAATGGCCGCGTCTATATGGTCAAGGTCATCCCACCCAAGCCCTTCCCGCCCTACTATCTCGTGGACAAGGGCGGCACCGGCCGTTTCACCCAGGTGCCGCAAAACGATGCCGAGCATCTCAGCGTGCCGAGCTGGGTTATCTTCCGCTGGTAAGGCAGCAGACAGCGCATCATGTCCGTCTACACCCCCGTCAGCGATGCCGCGCTGGCCGCCTTTCTGGCCGACTATGACCTTGGCCGGCCTCTGCGGCTCACCGGCATCTCGGCTGGCGTGGAAAACAGCAATTTTTTCCTCGATACGGAGGGGGGCAACACCGTCCTCACCATCTTCGAGCGCCTGCCCATCCACGAAATCCCTTATTTTCTCGATCTGACCGACTGGCTGGGGCGCGCCGACATCCCCTGCCCCCGCCCCATCCCCGCCCGCGACGGCCGCACCCTCAAGACCCTCTGCGGCAAGCCCGCCGCCATTGTCCAGCGCCTGCCCGGGTACTCGGTGGAGGGGCGCAACCCGACAGCGGAAGAAATCACCCTGCTGGGCCGACTGCTGGCGCGCATGCATCGCGCCGGCCAGAACTTCCCCGTCCACCGCCCCAATCCCGCCGGTCCCCAGTGGTGGCTAGAAACCGTCCAGCGCCTGCGCGCCCACTTATGCCGGGATGACGTGGCCCTCGTGCAGGACGAATTGCGGGAGCAAGGTCAGAACGCTTGCCAGCATCTGCCCCAGGGGGTAATCCACGCCGATCTCTTCCCCGACAACGTCCTGTTCAGCGCTGACCGGATTACCGGTGTCATCGATTTTTATTACGCCTGCGACGACCTCTGGCTCTACGACCTGGCCATTGTCGCCAATGCCTGGTGCTCCCGGCCCGACGGTTCTCTCGACAGCACCCTCAGCCAAACGCTCTGGGAGGCCTACACCAGCGAGCGCCCCTTGGTCGCCGAGGAAGAAGCATGCTGGTTTCCCCTCCTGCGCGCCGCCGCCCTGCGCTTCTGGCTCCTGCGCCTGGACGCCCAGCACTTCCCCCGGCCCGGCGACCTCACCCAGTGCAAGGACCCCGAAGAATACCGGCGCATCCTCCTGGCCCGGCGCGAGGCCCGCTGAGATCCTGCGCCACGTAGGAGCGGCCCATGGCCGCGACCTGCCCGGATCGCTTTTGCCCGTCAAATGCTATGTGTCACCTCCCGTCGGCGGCCCCTTGCCCGACCAGCGGGCAATGAGAATGAGGACCACCCCGAAAAAGATCGCCTCCCCCGCCGGCAAGGCCCAGTCGCTGCTATGGCCACCGAGGAGGATGGAGGCGATCAGGGCCAAGGCCATGACTACCAGAAAGGTGCCCAGGATCTCCAGCATCTTCTGAAAACGCCGCCGATCGATGGCCGCCACCAGCGGCCACAAGCCCAAGCCCTCCAAGACCCGCCGCGCCCCCTTGGGGAACACGGCGGCCAGGACAATGCACACCACCAGGACCGTATTCAGGAAATACAAAACCAACATCGAAGGACCCCCACCCTCAGCAGGAACACCGCTCACCCAGTTGCCCCAAGACGAATGCCAGTGCGGTCTTTTCCCGGATGGCCGTCGTCCCATGGGCCACAAGACGACATGGCTCATCCCTTTTCCGCAGCCCCTTTCAACTAGGCATTTCTCGTTGCGACTCACTTGGTTTTTATACGCCGTAAATTCGCTATACACCACTTTGTACTGCAAGCAGCGGGCTGGGAGCGACGGCAGTATCCAGCTTGATCCTGGTCGGGCTGCTGCGCAACAATCTGGTGCATTGAGAGGGACCTATGCCAACCCCAACCCTGCAAACCGACACCGTGAAAGGCCTGTCCAGCGCTGCGGCAGCTCGCCATCTGGCCGTGGACGGCCCGAACCTGCTGCCCGGCAGCACGCCGAAAACCCTTTTCGGCATCGTGCTCGGGGTGATGCGCGAACCCATGTTCCTGATGCTCTTGGTCGCCGGCGGCATCTACCTCGCGCTGGGCGACCGCGCCGAGGCGCTGTTCCTGCTGGCCTTCGTGTTCGTGGTCATCGGCATCACCCTGGCGCAGGAACGCAAGACCCAGCGTGCGCTGGAATCGCTGCGCGACCTCTCCGCGCCGCGCGCTCTGGTGATCCGCGACGGGCAGGAGCAGCGCATCGCCGGGCGCGAGGTGGTGCGCGGCGACGTGCTGGTGCTGCACGAGGGCGACCGCGTCGCCGCCGACGCGCAACTGGTGCAGGGTCAGCTCACGGTGGACGAATCCTTGCTCACCGGCGAGGCGGTGCCGGTGAACAAGCTGCCCGATCCACAGATGCGCGAACTTGCCGCCCCGGGCGGTGATGGCTTGCCAGCGCTGTTCGCCAGTACGGTGGTGACCAAAGGTGTGGGTCTGGCGGTGGTGCAGGCAACCGGTACGGCAACTGCGGTGGGGCGTATCGGCGAGGCGCTGGCGACCACGGGCGAGGCGACCTCCGGTCTGCAACAGTCTTCGCGCACACTCATTCGCAACCTGACCGTGATCGCCTTGTTGCTGGCCGTATCGCTGGTGCTGATCAATTGGCTGTGGGATGGTCGATCGCTGCTGGAAAGCCTGCTGTCTGGTATCGCACTGGCCATGGCCATCCTGCCCGAGGAGATTCCGGTCATCCTCGCCGTCTTCCTGGCGCTGGGCGCCTGGCGCATCGCCAAAGCCAAGGTGCTCACCCGGCGCGTGCCCGCGGTGGAGGCGCTCGGCGCAATCACCGTGCTGGCGGTGGACAAGACCGGCACGCTGACGCAGAACCGCATGCAGGTGGCGGAATTGGCCGTGGACGGCGCATCGTTCAGGGCCGCAAGGGATGAATTGCCCGAGACCTTCCACACCCTGGTCGAGTTCGCCATGCTGGCCACGCCGGCCGACCCCTTCGACCCGATGGAAAAGGCCATCCAGGCCTTCGGGCATGCGCGCCTGGCCGGCACCGAGCACATCCACGATGACCGTAACCCCGAGTTCCAGTACGACCTCGTGCCCGATATCATGGCGATGACCCGCGTGTTTTCCGGCGCGCGGCCCGACACCTACCTGCTCGCCACCAAAGGCGCGCCCGAGGCCGTGGCCGATTTGTGCCACCTGTCCGAAGCGGATCGTCAGGCCATCCAGCATCAGGTCGAAGCCATGGCCGCGCGCGGGTTGCGCGTGCTGGGCGTGGCCAAGGGCGGGTGGCAAGTCAGTCAACCGGATACCCCTTGGCCCAGAACCCAACACGATTTCGATTTCAGATTCCTCGGACTGGTGGGCTTTTTCGACCCGCCGCGTCCCGAAGTGCCCGCCGCCATTGCCGAGTGCCGCGCCGCCGGCGTGCGCGTGCTGATGCTCACCGGTGATCATCCCGCCACGGCGCGCGCGATTGCCCGGCAGGTGGGTCTGTCCGAACGCGCCGAAATCATCACCGGCCCCGAGATCGCCGCGCTGGATGATGATGCCCTGCGTCTGCGCTTGAAGCAGGTCGATCTGTGCGCCCGCCTGCAGCCCGAACAGAAACTGCGTCTGGTGCGAGTGCTGCAGCAATCCGGCGAGGTAGTGGCCATGACCGGCGATGGCGTCAACGACGCCCCCGCGCTCAAAGCCGCCGATGTCGGCATCGCCATGGGCGAGCGCGGCACCGACGTAGCGCGCGAAGCCGCCGCCCTGGTACTGCTGGACGACAGTTTCGCCAATATCGTCGGCGCCATCCGCGGCGGCCGGCGCATCTACGACAACATCACCAAGGCCACGCGCTTCGTATTCGCCGTGCACATGCCCATCGTCGCGCTGGCGCTGCTGCCGGCACTGCTGCATTGGCCCATCTTGCTGTTGCCGGTACACATCGTGCTGCTGGAACTGCTCATCGACCCGGCCTGCTCCATCGTGTTCGAGGCCGAGCCAGCGGTCGCCGACCTCATGCGCCGCCCACCGCGGCCGCTTTCCGCCAGCCCCTTCGCGCTGGGCAACATCGGCTATGCGCTGGTCCAGGGCTTGGGCATCGCCGCCCTCCTGCTGGGCGGATACGCCTTGCTCCAGCGCTTCGCTGGCTGGGCCGAATCGGACCTGCGCCTGGCGGCGTTTACCGCGCTGGTGCTGGCCTTGTTCCTGTTGATTCTGGCCAACCGCGACCTAGCGCATGCCGCGCTGTTCAATCTGCGCGGCGACAATCCCTGGCTGTCACGGATGTTCATCGGCGTGGCCCTGGTGCTGGCTGCAGCCATCGTGATCCCCGCTCTGCGCGAAGTGATGGGCTTTGCCAAACCGAGTCTGCCGCCGCTGGCCGCCGCGCTCGGACTGCTGCTGGCCTGCGGGTTGTGGCTGCAGGCGTTGCGCTGGGCCAATGACTGGCGCTTGCACTGGGCACCCATTGAGTGAACTGGCCCTTGGTTGACAGGATTTGGCGGGGCGCTAATAGTAGCAAAATGCGTTCCCTGCCTGATATCCCACACCAGAGGCAGGCCGATCATCCGCCCCCGGTGGAGTCCGGCCGTCTTGACCGCTGCCCGGCTAGAGTGGCCCGCGCGCCCCATTTGGCCTTCGGCCTGGAAGACCGGGTGGACTGGGCCACAATCCGGGCCCAGTTGCGCCATCCCTGCGGCACTGCAGTCTTGATCAACCGGGAAGAACCGGAAGAAAACCAGGAGGAAACACCATGAAGCAAAAACCCAGCCCCTTGCACTACTCCCTTTGCCGGCGCGGTTTCCTGCGTGGCACCTTGGCGGGCTTCGCCGGCCTTGCCGCCCATGGCGCCCGGGCAAGCACACTCCCCACGCCGGCCGAGCGGCAACTGGCTTTTTATAACATCCATACCGGCGAGCACTTGCAAACCGTCTACTGGGCCAACGGCGCCTATGTCCCAGGAGGCCTCGGCGACATCAACCATATCCTGCGCGACTTCCGCACCGATACCATCGTCCCCATGCACCGCCGCCTGCTCGATCTGCTCTACCTCATCCACACCCGCTTGGGCAACCCGGACCCCTTTCACATCATCTCCGGCTACCGCACCCCTGCCACCAACGCCATGCTCCACGACCGCAGCGGGCAAGTGGCCAGCCACAGCCTGCACATGGACGCCATGGCGGTGGACATCCGCCTGCCCGGCGTGGCGTTGAGCCGCCTGCGGGAGCTGGCATTGTCTCTACGGGCGGGCGGCGTAGGCTACTATCCCCGCTCGGATTTCCTGCATGTGGACATCGGCCGGGTGCGGCAGTGGCAGGGGGCCTGAGACTTTCCGGATCGGCGGCCATTGCCGCTGCTACCCAAGGAGAAGGGCATAATCCCCAAAACGCCCCCTGCAAGCCCAGGTTCATGGAAATCCGCCAGGCTTGGCGAAGATGGCTGGCTGGGTTAGAGTGCGGGCCGCGGCACCGCTGAAACGGCTTCAAGACGGTGCCGGGGCCGCAGTCAAACCAGTTTTTCGCATTTTATCCCCTGCGCAGAGGAGCGAACGCCATGACGGAAACGGGTTCCTGGTCACGGGAGAGCCGCTGGCTCCATGCCGGCATCGCCTTTGGCGTTACCTGGCAACTTTTTTCTTCCTTATGGATGACCCCGAGCTGGGCAAAGGCCGAGTACAACAGCCTGGGCGGCATTCTTTTCAGCCTGCATGCCTGGGTAGGGTTGATGACCGCCTTATTCATTCTTTGGCACTGGCTATGGCTGGCCAGCGATGCCGGTGCGCGCCGCCAACTCTTTCCCTGGCGCGGGCCTTGGGCGCTGGTCCTTGCGGAAGCCAAGGGCTTGCTGCAGGGCAGCCTGCCCCCCACCGGACCCCACGGCGGTTTGGTGGGGCTGGTCCACGGGCTCGGCCTGCTGGCGGTGACCTGGATGGGCCTGACGGGCGCCGCCATTTTTTTCTTCCTGCCTCAGGGAGGTGCCCTACCCGGGGCCACCTTGCACAGCCTGGTTCCCCTGCACACGCTCCTGGCCAATATCGTCTGGGCCTACTGGATAGGCCATGTCAGCATGGTGGCCCTCCATGTCCTGCGCCGCGACCGCATCTGGAATATCTTTCGCCTCTGGGAGTAACTCTCAGCCGCGCGCCGCAGCGACCCAGCTATGGTCCGGGGAAAGGATGTCCGTGCTGGTCTACCCGGCGCACGTGGCCGGCGCTGTCGCGGATCACCCCGGCCAGACGGGGCTTGTCTTCCCTCGTCCCACAGCGCGGCGCGGCGCTGCGGGTAGCCGCCAGGGGTGCTCCTCCGCTGCCGGCAGGCTCCACCGTCACCTCCCCGCGCAGCCGCTCCAGGAGCTTTGGGCCGATCCCGGGCACCTGGCGCAGATCATCGACCTGCGCAAAGGGGCCATGGGCCTGGCGATAGGCAATGATGGCCTGCGCCTTGGCGGGCCCAATGCCCGGCAGGCTATCCAGGGCTCCCCCATCGGCAGTGTTGATGTTGACCGCGGCATTTGCCCAGGGCGAAAAGAGCAAGGCCAGCCACAGCAAAAGCGTTTGCCATTGAGTCCCCGCCATACCACCCTCCGTGCCGAGATGCCTCAAGCCAAGCGTTCCAAGGGTGCAATGCCCAGGGCCAGCCATTTCACGCCGCTCGGAAAGCGGACCTGAATACGCCCCTGCCGGCCATCGGCCTCATAATCCAGCACTACCCCCTCACCGAATACCGGGTGCTGGATCCGGCAGCCCAAGGGATAGGGGATATCCACGCCGACCGTGCGGGCAGGGGCCGCTGGACGGCTGATTTTCGCCCGCGGCCGCAGATCCTGCAGGAGTTCGCTGGGCACTTCGCGCAGAAAACGTGAAGGGATGGCCTGCCGCTCGCTACCGTGCAGGCGCCGCGACTCGGCATGACTGAGGACCAGCACCCGCATGGCCCGGGTCATCCCCACATAACAGAGCCGCCGCTCCTCGGACAGGCCTTGGGCATCTTCCAGCGCGCGCTGATGGGGAAAGAGTCCTTCCTCCAGCCCGGTGAGAAAGACCAGGGGGAACTCCAGGCCCTTGGCGCTGTGCAGGCTCATGAGTTGGACGCAATCCTCCCAGGCGTCCCCCGCGCCCTCGCCGGCCTCCAGAGCGGCATGGGTGAGGAACTCCGACAAGAGATTGCCGGGTTGCGCCGCCAGATCGCTGCCCGGCCCTTCGGCCGACCACTGCTGCTCATAGCTCCGCGCTGCCGTGACCAGTTCGTCGAGGTTCTCCAGCCGCCCTTCGGCGCGCTCGCCTTCGCGGGCATGCCAGGTACGCAACTCACTGCCGACAATGACCCCCTCCATCTTGCCCGCGAGGGTGGCCACAGCCAGCTCCCTGTCCAGGCGATTCACCAGATGCAAAAATTCGTTCACCTTCCCTTGTCCCAGGGCCCCCGCCGCCTGCCATAGGGACAAGCCCTGCGCCCGTGCCGCCGCCCGCAGGCGATCCAGGGTCACCGCCCCGATCCCCCTCGCCGGCACATTCACTACCCGCTCAAAGGCCGTATCATCATGACGATTGGCCAACAGGCGCAGATAGGCCAGGGCATCCTTGACCTCGGCACGCTCGAAAAAGCGCAGTCCCCCGTAGACCCGATAGGGTACCCCCTCCCGCACCAGCGCCTCTTCAAAGGCCCGCGACTGGGCGTTGGAACGATAGAGGATGGCGCATTCCGCCCGCTTCCCCCCCCCCGCCAGCCATTGCTGCACGCGACCCACCACATAGCGCGCCTCGTCCACCTCGTTATAGGCGGTATAGACCTGCACCGCCTCACCGGCCCCATGCTCGGTCCACAAGGTCTTGCCCAGGCGGTCGGGGTTGTGGGCAATCACGGCATTGGCGGCCTGCAGGATGGCCCCCGTCGAACGATAATTCTGCTCCAGGCGCACCACCCGCGTGGCCGGGAAATCCTCGCCGAAGCGCAGAAGATTCTCCACCCGCGCACCGCGCCAGGCATAGATGGCCTGATCGTCATCCCCCACCACAAAGAGGTTCTGATGCTGGGCCAGGGCCTTGAGCCAGGCATATTGCACGGCGTTGGTGTCCTGGAACTCATCCACAAGGACATGCTGGATGCGGCGTTGGTACTGGGCGAGGATCTCCGGGGCCTGCCACAGGCGCAAGGCATAGAGCAGGAGGTCACCGAAATCCACCAGACCGGAACGGGCCTTGGCGCTTTCATAGGCCCCATAGACCTGGGCATAGATCACGGCACCGCGCCCTTCCTGGGTACGCACCTGTTCTGGCCCCCAGCCCTCGTCCTTCCAGCGCGAGATACGCGCGGCCATGGCCCGCGGCGGCCATTGTTTCTCGTCCAACTGCGCCTCGCGCATCACCCGGCGGATGAGACGCAGGCTATCCTCGGCATCCAGCACCTGAAAGCCCTCGGGCAAGTCCAGGGCGCCGTGGTGCAGGCGCAATAGGCGATGGGCCACGCCGTGGAAGGTCCCCATCCACAAGGGCCGCAGATCCAAGTTGACCATTCTGCCCAAACGTTCGCGCATCTCCCGCGCCGCCTTGTTGGTGAAGGTCACCGCCAGGATCTCCCCCGGCCGCACGCCGCCTTCCAGCAGATGGGCAATGCGGCTGGTCAACACCCGCGTCTTGCCGGAACCGGCGCCCGCCAAAACCAGCGCCGGACCCGCCGGGGCCGTCACTGCCTCCCATTGGCGCTGGTTCAAAGCATTCCTGTCTTGCACGCTAACTCCTCCTGGCATCGCCCTGGCCACCCTTGAAAATAGGGGCGAGCGGCCCCATTGTTGGGGCATCGCCTTGCAGTCGGGCGACCGCCTGCTATAAGCAATGATAAGGGGGACCGGGTGGAATACAAAGACTATTATCAGATCTTGGGCGTTGAGCGCAGCGCCGATGCCAACGCGATCAAAGCCGCGTACCGCAAGATGGCGCGCAAATATCATCCTGACGTCAGCAAGGAAAAGGACGCCGAGGAGCGCTTCAAGGATCTGCAAGAGGCCTACGAGGTCCTCAAGGACCCCGAAAAGCGGGCGGCCTACGATCAGTTGGGCGCCAATTGGCGGCCTGGCCAGGATTTCCGCCCGCCGCCCGGATGGAACCCGTCCGGGGCCCCCCACGGCGGCCCGGATCTGGGCGGCTTCAGTGATTTTTTCGACTCCCTCTTTGGCGCGCAGGGCCGGGGCGGATTCCGTTCGTCGGGCTTTCAGGCCCATGGTGAAGACAGCGAAGCGGCCATCAGCATCAGCCTGGAAGACGCTGCCCAAGGCGCACAAAAGAACATCACCCTGGAGATCCCGGCCCTGGGGCCCGATGGGCGCATGCACCGCCAGCCCAAGAACCTCCAGGTGCGGATCCCCAAGGGCGTCACCGAAGGACAGCGCCTGCGCATTGCCGGTCAGGGCGGACCGGGCATGGGCGGCGGCCCCAACGGGGATCTTTACCTGCACATCCGCTTCCTGCCCCATCCGAAGTTCCGCGTGGAGGGGCGAGATCTCTACCACGATCTGCATATCACGCCTTGGGAAGCGGCCTTGGGCGCCAGCGTCGAGGTGCCGACCCTGGAGGGAGCGGTGCGCATGAAAATTCCGGCGGGCAGTTCCTGCGGCAAGAAACTGCGCCTGGGAGGGAAGGGTTTGCCGGGTCCGGGTGGGAAAGCCGGCGGCGATCTCTACGCCATCCTCCAGATCGTCGTGCCCAAAACCCTGAGCGAAAAAGAAACGGCCTTGTTTACCCAGCTCGCCGAGGTCTCCACCTTCCACCCGCGCCGTTGAGCGATGACCGTTGAGGAGCAAAGCGCATGGCACCGACACCCATTCCTGTTTTTGAAGCGGAACTACTGGAGGAGGGAGGCTTTTCTCTGGACTTTTCCCATTTTTGTGCCGTTCTCCAGTGTCCCGAGGGCGAGGCGGTCCAACTCGTTCGCTACGGTGTCATCCATCCCAGCGGCAGCGGCCCGCAACACTGGCGTTTTCGCGCCCTGGATCTCTATCGGGCCCGCCTCAGTCGGCGTCTGATCCGCGATCTGGAACTGGACCTGGCCGGTGCGGCCCTGGCCGTGGAGCTGCTCGAACGCCTGCGGCAACTTTAGCCCGGTGCCCAAGCGGTTGGGGGACCATTTGAAAATGGACGGTGATGCTAGCCTTGGGCACCGGCCTGCGCATAGACCACCACCTGGTTGCGCCCTCCCTGCTTGGCCGCATAGAGGGCATGATCCGCGGCGCGCAACAGGGCTTCGGCATCGCGCACCCCGTCCTGCAGACTGGCGATTCCCACACTGACATGCAGGCGTCCTTGCGCTGCGGCAGGCAACGGCACCGTGTCCATTCCCTGGCAGATCCGCTCTCCCAGGGCCCGCGCCCCGGCCGGCGGCGTCTCCGGGCAGATCACCAGAAATTCATCTCCGCCGATGCGGCATAACACATCCTGCTGCCGCGCCAGCCCACGCAGGGCCATACTGAACTGGCACAGGACCTCGTCGCCCAGTTCGTGGCCATGGTCGTCGTTGATTTCCTTGAATTGGTCCAGATCCAGCAACATTACCGCCAAATTCCCCCCATGGCGCTCCGCCACGGCCCATTCCTGCTGCAAACGCTCCACCGCGTAACGGCGATTGCGCAGGCCGGTCAAGGAGTCGGTCAGGGCGGCCTGACGCAATTCGCGATTGCTGTGGGCCAGGCTAGCGGCAAAGCTGTGCAGCTTCCGCCATTTCCGCTGATGGGTGCGCTGCGTTTCCTGCAGGCGCAGCACTACCTGGAGATGGGCATCCAGGACCTGGCTGGAGAGGGGGGCCGCCTCGTAGGCATCCAGGCCCGCCTGAAAGGCGGTCAGCAATTGCACTTCGTCCAGGGCTGGACCCACGCCAAGGATATAGGGCGGCTCCGCCCAGGAAGCCGCGCGCAGTGCCACACAGTCGTTGCGACATGGCCCGTCCGGCAGGCGCCAATTCACGATGACCATCTGGGCCGTCCGTAGCGGATCGAAACTCGTAGCGCCAAGGGGTGATTCGACCACCAATACCTCATGGTCATGCCGGATCAAGCCTTCCGGGAAGCCATCCCCGCCCTCCCCGGGCGCAGCCACCAGCAGGATTGTCATATTGCCAAAGATGCTTTTCGCCGGACCAACGGTATCGGCACCGGCCGCCGCGGGCACCATGGTCGCAAAGGGGGCAACGATGGGAACCACCTCCTGCAAAAGGCCGCTCCATTCCCCCCAATGCTGCAGCAAGTCCTCCCCCAGGGCGAACAGCGACTCTCTGCTCACCCCCAAACGCCCCGCCAAGGCCAGGGCCTCCTCCTGCCCTTCGCGGCCAGCAGCAGGAGACGACAGGCACAGGCCACTCACCAAATCCGCCAGATGGAGCATTTGCGCCACCAGCACATGGCGTTCGACGGGTAGGCCTCCACCAAGCGCAATTTTACTCTCCTGAAAATAGGCGGCCTCCACATAGACCTGCGGCAAGCCCCAATCCTCCAGCATAATCGCCGTCAATTCATCATGATCCGCACCAAGCTGCCCATGCTCTTGCTGGTGCAGCCAGTGGGGATCGGCCGCCTCCGGCGCGGCAAGCAAGGCCGCATAGTCCTGCGGGTAGAGCGACGCGAGGGCCAGACGCCCCACCTGACTCAACAGGCCCACCGTAAACATTTCGTCCACCGGAGCCATCCCCAACTGTTTCACCAGGCGTTGGGCCACCAGACCCGTCAGTAATGAGCGCGTCCAAAATGCTGCATAAGGAAAGGTAGGACATGGCCGCCCCGGATCGCTCATCAGCGAAAGGGCCAGGACCAAGCGTTTGACCTGCGCAAAGCCAAGGATCAGGATCGCCTCGCCAACGGCCACCACCGGCCGCCGTTCGAAATGAATCGCGATATTGGCAAGACGCAGGAGTTTTCCCGTAAGAGCCGGATCGGATTGAATGACCTGGGCCAGGTCGCGGCTGGTCGTGTTTTGCCCATCGATGAGGCGCGCTACCTCCAGGGACACGCCCTTGGGGGAAGGTAGGCGTCCCGTTTTCCGCAACTGCTCAAAAATCCGCCGATCCATACCCCCTCCATCAGCTCTCTCACCCCACCGAACGCCCTGAAGGAAGCAGCCGCCGCCGGGCAATAGGCGAAGGGACCGGAAGCGAAAGACGACGTCCCACAACTGCCGTTTCCAAGTTTATTGAGCATACACGCCGTCGACACAAAGCAACAGCAGCCGCGCTCCTCGTCAAATCGATGCACAGCACGGCCGGATGATCCTGAAACGACCGTGGGCGGCCGGATAATCAGGGCAGTGACGGGCCAGCTAGCCCGTCAGCGGGTAACCATCGGCGTCCTTTCCCCGCAGGCGCCGCCAACGTACCTGCCAACTCATCCGGTTGATGACCACGATGAAGACCTTGCGCAGCCGACCTGGAGGACAGGCCACCGGCCGAACGGCGTGCCAGGAATGCTCCGTGCGCTGGAAAAGAAAGCTGTTGTTCCCCATGACCGGTGAGGCGGCTGCTTCGCGGAATTCGTCAAATCCATGGGCAGAATGGGCGGAGAATTGCCCCCCGTCATCCAATACCAGGGTCTGGCCGCCCCAGGCCGGATCCCAGTCCTCCGCCGTGTTGAAGTAGAAAATATGAGAGCCGATCTTGCGGCGGGCATCCGTATGGGGAGAAACCGAGGCCCCTGGGGGAGCGTAATGCCAATGCATGGTCAACACCACGCGCTCATGCGCAGATAATCCATACAAACGATGGAGAAAAGCCCCGTAGGCCTCCCCTTGCAGCTCGGCGATGAAGCCTTCCCAGGCAGTAGAGATGGGCAAGCCGGGACGGTATTGCAAGGCATAACGGTCGTGGCTGGCCTGACGGTGACCGCGCTTGCGGCCGAACTCCTGCGCGCAGAGGGCAACGTCCGGCAAGGACTGGCGCAGCAGCCCGTAGCCCTCGTCGGTGAGAAAATGCTCTACGCTGATCCACGGGAAGGGGCGGCGTTTCTGGAATAGCTCGGCATCAATAGCCTCGCTCTGCGCAAAATCGATATACGGCATGCGAGATTCTCCTCAAGATCTCCGTAAAAACATGAAACCGGCGCAGCCGCCGGCCACTGGGCATCTATGCATGTTGAAACCGCATTATGCTGTTCATGACTATAGTGCACCTTTTCTCTCCAACCAAAGCACAGCCCATGCCGAGCCATTTACGTGAATCGCGATACTGCGCCGACGTGCCAAGCCGCCCTTACGGCGGCGGCAAGCGGCCCAGCCATGGACCATGATCCCCTTGCATTGGCGGCGGGATGATCTACATTTAAAAAAACATGCAGGTACGGGTCTGTTTGGTGGGCTTGCGGCATCGCTGCAGGGCTCATTTTGGGCCTCCCTAACGAAGCAGATTTATCAAAAATGAAAAATTAGAGGTGATCAATGTCCCTTTTACCCCCCCCCAGCACAAAAGCCATTCAAGGTCAACACCAAAAGTCCCCGGCGATCCCCATGGGATTTTCGATGAGGTAACCTGGCAGCACCTGTGCCGGCGAGTCGGCAACGACTGCAAGGCCGCAGCCTGGGTGCGGGCCCGGCAGGGGGAGATGGCCGATCTCCATGAACCATTCCAGAGTAACTATGTGCGCCTGATGGCGCGTTTTTTGTTGGATGATGCGTAGCCCTCTCGGCGGAAACCGTCCCAGAGACCATGGAGATCGACGATGGAAGGGCTAGAGCGACAAAGGGTAGAGGAAGGCGGGGAGCCGGTCTTGCCATCCCTGGATAGCGGAGCCGAAGGGGATGGTGCGGCAGTGCCTGCGGGTCATGCCGACGATACCGCCAGCGCTTATCTGCGGAAGATCGGCCATAAACCCCTGCTTTCGGCGGCAGAGGAGAGGGAATGTCGGCCTGATCCGCGCCGTCGACAAGTTCGACCCCTGCCGCGGCTTCCGCTTTTCCACCCATGCCACCTGGTGGATCCGCGAAAACATCGAGCGGGCGCTGATGAACCAGGGGCGCTTGGTGCGCTTGCCGATCCATCTGATCCATGAACGGAGCGCCTGCCTGCGCACCGCCCGGGCTCTGGGCCAGGATCTCCACCGCCAGCCCAGCATGGATGAAATCGCGCAAGCGCTGGAGAAGCCAGTGGCAACAGTGCAGCGGAGCATGGCCCTTGGGGAATGGCTGACCAGTCTGGACGCCCCCCAGGATCAGGAGGGAGAAGGACGCGCCTTGGCGGAGGTCCTGCCCGATCCGGATTGCCCCGGCCCCGAGTCAGCCATGGTAGACAAGGATCTCCATCGGCAGATACGGATGTGGCTGGCCCGCTTGCCGGAGAAACACCGATCCATTCTGATGCGACGCTTCGGGTTCGACGGCGCTGAGGAAAGCAATTTACGGGAGATTGGGGAAATCGTCGGCCTCACCTATGAGCGGGTGCGGCAGATCCAGGTACAGGCGCTGCACACACTCCGGCAAATCATGGAGGCCGAGGGCCTGTCTGCGGAGGCGATCTTCCCCTGCTGCGGGAGAAGGGCGCGAGGGAAGAGCAATTGCTGCCCGTCCGCGAGAACGGGCTCCTGCTCGGACGCTACCGCCGGGAGGCGGCGTTGGAGCTGGTGGATGCGGCCGCCGCTCTCATGATGGAGCCCAGCCCCCATGCCCAGCGGCGGATCAAATTGGCAGAACAGCATGCCCGGCAGGCGGGACTGTCCCAGGAGCAAATCGCTACGGCAAAGCAGGAAGGGCTCGCCCTGCTGGCCACTGCGGTCTAACCGTCGCACTGTTATTTATCATGGATGACGGTCGTTACCACAACAGCATGGGAATCCGCTTTCATCTCCCGATGTGTTGCGGGACAAATCCGACCCTCTTGGGTAAACTGAGGAAAAGAGGGGATCATGGCGCCCCTCTCTTTGGTGACATCGGCAGCGACCCCCAAGATTGCCGATGGCCGTTCATCTCAAAACAAGAAAAAGGAGTATCCCATGCGGCATTCCTTTCGTTCCCTGCGCCGGACGATGGCGCGATGGGGATCGTTCATCCTATTGCTATCCTTGGCCCCAACAGCGCAGGCCGTGCAGATCATGGGTAATAGCGCCCCCTATGTGAGCATCGGCGCCGGCGCATTCAATCTGGTCGGGGCCGTAAACGCTTACGGATACAATCACACCCCGGCGGAAATCAATGCCGAATATCAATCGGGAAACAAGGTTTATGGTATCGGCTTCGCCTGGGGTCTTCTGGCCAACAGCGATGGCGGTGTCTATGGCTATGGCGGCCTCTATACCAACATCACCTTGACTCCCCACTGGATACTGACCCCTCTGGCGGGGCTCGGCGGCTATGATCAGGGCAGCAGCAAAAACATGGGCAGCACGTTCCTCTTTCGTCTGGAATTGGGTCTTGCCTACCAACTGGATAACGGCAGCCGCTGGGGGCTGAAAATAGCCCATCTGTCCAATGGCGATCTCTACGCCCGGAACCCGGGAGAGAACGAAGTCCTGCTGACCTACGCATTTCCCCTCGATTGAGCGGCGGACTGATTGATGCCGCACCGAGGGGAGAATAGGATGGAGGGCAAGGGAAGCCCGCAGCGGAGCCCGTTGGAAACGGGGCAACCCGCTGCATTGCGTTGAAGGGATGACCTACGGCTTGCGGCGGAAGTACTACCAGCGCAATGACAACAGGGGAAGGGACCATGGGTACCAAAGGACGAGTCAAGCACCTGCACGCATACCTCATGGGAAGCTGCCTGGCCTGCCTATGGATGGCCTTGTGGAGTCTCCCTGCCGTGGCGGCAACACCGGCAAATCCCGAAGCCGTCGTGGAAAATATCACCAACCAGGTATTGTCGGTGCTGCAGGCCAACCTGGGTAAGACATCCACGCCCCAGGTCAAACAGCGGATTGACGATATCGTTTTGCCGCACATCGATTTCATGACCATGTCCCGCTTCGTCATGAGCCAGTACTGGCAACAGATGACCCCAGCGCAGCGCGATGATTTCGTGCAGCTCTTCAAAGACCAGTTGGTTCATACCTATACGGATTCACTCAGCCATTATCGTGGCCAGACCGTGCAACTTGTCAGCAGCCGGCAGATATCCCGGAACCCCCCGGTTGCACAGGTCAACACGGTCATCCGGGAGAGCAACGGCCAGGCTGATATTCCCGTTACCTATGCCCTATTCTGGAGCGGCACGGAATGGAAGATCTATAATGTCTTCATCGACGGGGTGAGCCTCGACCTAAATTATCGTGACAGCTATGGACAAATTGCTTCTCATCGGGGAATTGCAGACCTGCTACAGGAAATGAAAAAGAAAAACGCGGCCTGGGAAAGCAGGGATCCTTCACGATAAATGAGGGTTCGCGTGCAAAAAGATACTTCCTGCTTTTCTTTTGTCATGAAGCTACAGGGCTTCCGAGTTCGCCGAACCTGCCTATTCCGAACACCAACGGTTCAGCCGAAAATAGAGCGCCGACACTCTGACCATTGGAGACTAGAACCCGCCAATCATTTTTCTTTTATGCATCGGCCTCCGAAGAGGCTGCCTCAGTTGGAGAAAAAAGGCAAAGCGCTTATACCTGAATACTAAATTTTTACGGCGTACAGATTCGGCTGGGGTATTTTATATCATAGAGTAACCTGCGGTCAGCGATAACGCATAAAATATTTCCGCCCCGCACCGACCGACTTGGGAATATGGAAATCATCATACGTCCTGCTTAATTAACATTTCGTCAATCAAAACACGCAAGATGGAAGGCACTTCTAGTTCATCCCTAACATCGGTAGATGTTAGCCTCAAACGAATGTCGTCATGGCGTAAATATGGCGGCATACGCAGCTTTAGTCTCTGCTCTGCGGTAAGTTTATTAAGAGCCACAACAACAATTGGCCGATGAAGAAAGTGAATTATGTTTTTCATATACGGATGGATCGCCGCGATTGGATTGGGTTGCTTAGCGTCTATCAAAACAATCAATCGATCGGTATTTTTTTCCTATTATTTCCCACATAGCTCCATGCGTCTCCTGCTACGTTCCTACTTGTATAGCATAACGGGGTGACAGATACGCTAACATAGAGGGGGTGCGGTAGAGTAGGAATGTGGCACGGTAGTGATAGGCTGAGCCAGTCTGTATCCGCCCCTTTCGTCTGGCGTGCCTCAATGAACCCGGCCATAGCCCCGTTTCCACATCCCCCTCATCGAACCGGGCAGGCGGTGCTACCGCACCCGGCTCTCGGACAGGATTTCACGCTTTCGTCCACGCCACATCGCGCCCTCGTGCGGTCAGTCGCACGAGCCCAAAATACCTGTGCAATGACAAAATAGTTTCATCCTGGGATGCCGCCAGCCCATGGATTTTCCGTTGCCGTAGGTTGGGCGGGAAAGGCAAGTTTCATCCTGAAAATGGCTTTCCCCGGGCTTTGCCGCCCCGGCATGCAACCGCAACTCCTTGTGGACACGGCACTTCCGCATGCTACCCACAGGTCAGGATGATACTTTATTGTCCGTTAACAAAGTTAACAGCCCCTTCTGGTTTTCCTACTCCACCGTCACGCTTTTGGCCAGATTGCGGGGGCGGTCGACATCGGTGCCCTTGACCAGGGCGGCGTGGTAGGCGAGCAGTTGTACGGGGATGGCGTGGATGACGGGAGAGAGCAGGCCGGCGTGGCGGGGTAGGCGGATCACGTGCACTCCCACGCTGGCGCTGAAGTGGCTGTCGAGGTCGGCGAAGACATACAGTTCGCCGCCGCGGGCGTGGACTTCCTGCATGTTGGCGGCGAGTTTTTCCAGGAGGCGGTCATTGGGGGCGATGACCACCACCGGCATATCCTGGTCCACCAAGGCCAGGGGGCCGTGCTTCAGTTCGCCGGCGGGGTAGGCCTCGGCGTGGATGTAGGAAATCTCCTTGAGTTTGAGGGCGCCCTCCAGGGCGATGGGATAGTGGAGTCCCCGTCCCAGGAAGAGGGCATGCTCCTTTTGCGCGAAGCGCCCCGCCCAGACCTGGATCTGCGGTTCCAGATTCAGGGCATGCTGGACGCTGCCGGGGAGTTGGCGCAGGGCGTCCAGATGAGCGGTCTCGGCTTCCGCCGGCAGCCGGCCTCGGCTTTTGGCCAGGGCCAGGGCGAGAAGATAAAGGGCGGCCAACTGGGTGGTAAAGGCCTTGGTGGAGGCCACGCCGATCTCCGGACCGGCCCGGGTGATGAAGCGCAGTCGCGATGCCCGGGGAATGGCGCTTTCGGGTACATTGCAGATGGCTAGGGTACGTTCATGCCCAAGTTCCTTGGCGCGCCGCAAGGCCTCGAAGGTATCCAGGGTCTCCCCCGACTGGGAAAGGGTGACCACGAGCTGGCGGGGGTTGGGGATGGAATCGCGGTAACGGTATTCATGCCCCAGCTCCGCCTGGGCGGGCAGACCGGCGATGCTCTCCAGCCATTGCCTGCCCACCAGGCTGGCATAGTGGCTGGTGCCCGAGGCGAGGAAGAGGACGCTGTCGACATCCGCGAATACCGCATCCGCCTCCGCGCCCCAGAGATCCGCCACGGCCAGGCCGCCGTTCACGGCCCCCTCCAGGGTATCCGCCAAGGCCCGGGGCTGCTCATGGATCTCCTTTTGCATGAAATGACGGTAGGGGCCCAATTCCACAGCGGCGGCGCTCAATTGACTCAAGTGCTCGGGACGGTGGACGGCAGCACCTTGGGCATCGACGATCTCCAATGCATCCCGGCGCAGGGCGGCCACGTCGCCGTCCTCCAGATAGAGGATACGCCGGGTAACGGGCAGGAGGGCAGAGACATCGGAAGCGAAATAATGCCCATCCTCCCCCAGGCCTAGGAGCAGGGGGCAGCCCATGCGCGCCACGCAGAGCAGGTCGGGGTCGGCCACCGAGAGCACGGCGATGGCGAAGGCGCCTTTCAGGTCTCCGACGGCGCGGCGGGTGGCAACGAAAAGGTCCGCGGATTGCTGGCGATAATGATGGATGAGGTGGGCAATGACCTCCGTATCGGTCTGGGAGTTGAAGGCGTAACCCAGCGACTCCAGCCGCTCCCGCAGCGCATGGAAGTTTTCGATGATGCCGTTGTGCACCACCGCCACACTGCCATGGGAGAGTATGGGATGGGCGTTGCATTCGGCGACTCCGCCATGGGTGGCCCAGCGGGTATGACCGATACCCAGGTGCCCCTGCAAACCTTTCCGAGCAGCAGCGGCGGCCATCTCGGCTACCCGACCGACGCTGCGCACCCGGTGTAGGCCGGCCCCTTCCAGCACCGCCACGCCTGCCGAATCATAGCCGCGGTATTCCAGCCGACGCAGCCCCTCCATGATCATGGGCACCAGATCCTGCCCGGCGATACCGCCTACGATCCCGCACATCGTCTTACCCCTTTTCTCCGGTACCCTTGTCCCGCCGCGGTCGCTGCCAGTGGGGGATGGATTTTTGCGGACTGCGGCTGAGCGACAGGCCACCGGCGGGCACGTCCTTGGTGATGGTGCTCCCCGCGCCGATGGTCGCCCCCGCCCCCACGCGCACCGGGGCCACCAGTTGCGAGGCCGAGCCCACAAAGACATCGTCGGCGATGATGGTGCGGTGCTTGCGCGCCCCATCATAATTGCAGGTAATGGTCCCGGCGCCAATGTTCACGTCGCTGCCGATATCGCTGTCCCCGAGGTAGCTGAGGTGGTTGGCCTTGCTGCGCGGCCCCAGGCGGCTGGCCTTCACCTCCACGAAGTTGCCCACATGGGCCGCCGCCCCGATCTCTGTGCCCGGGCGGATACGGGTAAAGGGACCGATGCGCGCCCCAGCGTCGATGCGCGCCCCTTCCACCAGGGTGTAGGGCAGGATTTCGACGCCGTCACCGATCTCCACGTCCTGCAGGACACAGCCCATGCCCACCCGCACGCCGTTGCCCAGGCGCACCAGTCCGGCAAGGAGGCAGTTGGGCTCGATCCAGCAGTCCTGGCCCACCTGCACGTCGCCGCGGATATCCAAGCGGCTGGGGTCCGCTACCCGCAGGCCACGGGCCTGCAGTTCGGCCACGCGCCGCGCCTGATGGACCCGCTCCAAAACGGCGAGCTGCGCGGGGTCGTTGACCCCCGCCCCTTCCTGGGGATCGGCCAGGACAAAGGGAAGCACGGCGAAGCCGTCGGCGCGGGCCAGGGCCACCGCGTCCGTCAGATAGAGCTCGCCCTGGGCGTTGTCATCCCCCAGGGCGTCCAGCCACCGGCGCAGGGGCGCCGTCGGCAGAACCATGATCCCCAGGTTCACCTCCTTTATCCGCTGTTCGTCGGCGCTGGCGTCCTGGTCCTCGCGAATGGCCAGCACCTGGCCGTGGGTATCCCGCAGGATCCGGCCATAACCCTGGGGGTCCTCCCGCAAGCCCGTCATCAGTCCCAGGGCGTTGGCCGGCGTTTCCGCCAGGAAGGCGACCAGGGTCTCGGCCCGCAATAGGGGGACATCCCCATAGAGCACCAGCACCCGGTCCGCCCCCCCCAGGGCGGGCAGTGCCCGCCGCAGGGCATCCCCGGTCCCGCGCAGCTCCGGCTGCAGCACCCAGTGCGCCTCCAGACCGGCAAAGGCCGCCCGCACCTGCTCGGCGCCGAAGCCCACCACCACATGCAAGCGCCGCGGCTGCACCCGCTGCGCAGCGGCCAGCACATGCCCCAGCAGGGGCAGACCGCCCAGGGGTTGCAGAACTTTGGGCAAAGCCGAAGCCATGCGTTTGCCCCGGCCCGCTGCCAGGATGACGATATCTAGCTCATGCGCCATGCTTTCCCCCTTTCATCCCGTCCTGCGCGTTCTGCCAGTCGGCCGATTGCATCCGCCCCGTCCGCCTTCGAAAAGCCAGGCCCCATGGCAACAAGGTGCCATGGGGCCTGATGCCTGCCTTACCGTCGCAATAGGTCAGCGCAGAATGCCACGCTCACGCAACCGCTGAATGGCCCGCAGGCGCGCGATTTGCTCAAGGAGTTCGCCTTGGGCCCGGGCGTAGTCCATCTCATCCAGGTGCCCTGCCAGCAAGGCCTCGGCCCGCTCCTTGGCCGCCACGGCCTTGGCTTCGTCGATATCCACTGCCCTTTCGGCCCCGTCAGCCAGGACCGTGATCCGGTCCGGCTGAATCTCGAGGATGCCGCCGTTGACGAAGAGGTACTCCGTCTCGGCGCCATGGAGGATACGTAGTTCTCCCGGACGCAGGCGCGTCAGCAACGGCGCATGCTGGGGCAGAATCCCCAGTTCACCCATCTCGCCGGGGGCGACCACCATATCGGCCACCCCCTCGTAAATGTTGCCTTCGGTACTGACCACCTGCACATCTATGGTCATAGCCATGCCTTATCCTTGTTGGAGCTTTTGTGCCTTGGCGATCGCCTCGTCAATGGTTCCCACCATGTAGAAGGCCTGCTCGGGCAGGTGGTCATACTCACCGTTGACGATGGCCTTGAACGCGCGGATGGTTTCCTTGAGCGAGACATAGGTACCGGGGCTGCCGGTGAATACCTCGGCCACGAAGAAAGGCTGGGAGAGGAAGCGCTGGATCTTGCGCGCCCGGGTCACCAGCAGCTTGTCGTCGGCGGAGAGCTCATCCATGCCAAGGATGGCGATGATGTCCTGGAGTTCCTTGTAGCGCTGCAGGGTTTTCTGGCAGGAACGGGCCACATCGTAGTGCTCTTGACCGACGATCTGCGGATCGAGCTGGCGGCTGAAGGAATCCAGCGGATCGAGGGCGGGGTAGATGCCCAGCTCGGCAATCTGCCGCGACAGCACCACGGTAGCGTCCAAGTGGGCGAAGGTCGTGGCCGGGGACGGATCCGTCAGGTCGTCGGCAGGCACGTAGACCGCCTGTACGGAGGTGATGGAACCCACCTTCGTGGAGGTGATGCGCTCCTGGAGCTTGCCCATTTCCTCCGCCAGGGTCGGCTGATAGCCCACCGCCGAAGGCATGCGGCCCAGCAGGGCGGAAACTTCGGTGCCGGCCAGGGTGTAACGGAAGATGTTGTCGATGAACATCAGGATATCGCGGCCCTCGTCGCGGAAATGCTCCGCCATGGTCAGCCCCGTCAGGCCCACGCGCAAGCGGTTGCCGGGCGGCTCGTTCATCTGCCCGTAGACCAGGGCGACCTTGTCCAGCACCTTGGATTCGGTCATTTCATGGTAGAAGTCATTACCCTCGCGGGTCCGCTCCCCCACGCCGGCAAACACGGAATAGCCGGTATGTTCGATGGCGATGTTGCGGATCAGTTCCATCATGAGCACCGTCTTGCCCACCCCGGCGCCGCCGAAGAGGCCCACCTTGCCGCCCTTGGCAAAGGGACAGACCAGATCGATGACCTTGATGCCGGTCTCCAAAATCTCGGTGCTGGCCGCCAGTTCATCAAAATTGGGCGCGGCGCGGTGGATGGATTTGCGTTCGTCCCCTTCCACAGCCCCTTTTTCATCAATGGGGTTGCCCAGGACGTCCATGATGCGACCCAGCGTTCCCTTACCGACGGGCACGCTGATGGGTGCGCCGGTCCGCCGTGCGCTCATGCCCCGCTTGAGGCCCTCGCTGGCGCCCATGGCGATGCCGCGCACCACGCCGTCGCCCAACTGCTGCTGCACTTCGATGGTAAGCCCCTTTTCGTCGACGATGATCGCCTCCATGATCTCCGGGACTTGTCCACGGGGATAGACGACGTCGACCACCGGTCCGATGACCTGCACAATCCGGCCTACGGCGTTCTCTTTCGCAACCGCTTCGCTCATGATTTAACCCTCAACATTTTCAAATGGTTTCCCGGGACACGCTAAACTGCCGCCGCACCGGCGCTGATCTCGGCGATTTCCTTGGTAATGGCTGCCTGGCGCGCCTTGTTGTACGCCAACTGCAGATCTCCGATGAGCCGTTTGGCATTGTCCGAAGCGCTTTTCATGGCCACCATGCGCGCGCTCTGCTCGCAGGCGAGGTGCTCCACCACGCCCTGGTAGACCACCGACTCGACGTAGCGTTGCAGCAGGTGATCCAGCACCGGCTGGGCCTCGGGCTCGTAAATGTAGTCCCACATCCCCTGCCGCGCGGGCATATCGACCTTTTCCACCGGCAGCAACTGCTCCACCGTGGCTTTTTGCAGCATGGTATTGATGAAGCGCGAAGACACCACGTAGACCACGTCCACCTCGCCCTTGGCATAGGCCTCGGCCATGACCTGGATGGGCCCCAGCATGTCGGCCAGGTGGGGCCGATCGCCCAGGCCCGAGACTTCGGCCACCAGCTTGCCCCCGAAGCGCTTGATGAAGCCCAGCCCCTTGCCGCCCATCACCGCCACCTGAACGGCCACGCCCTGATCGTGAAACTCCCGCATCTTCAGCACCAGGGCGCGCAGGACGTTGACATTCAACGCGCCGCACAGGCCCCGGTCCGTCGTCACGACGATGAAGCCCGCCTTCTTTACCTCGCGGACCTGCAATAAGGGATGATTGTATTCGGGATGGGCGTTGGCGACGTGTCCCAATACCTTCCGGATCTTCTCGGCATAGGGTCGCGCGGCACGCATCCGCTCCTGGGCGCGGCGCATCTTGCTCGCCGCCACCATCTCCATGGCGCGGGTGATCTTTTGCGTATTCTTGACGCTTTTGATCTGCCCGCGAATTTCCTTGGCATGAGCCATGGCGCGCTCCTAGTAAGCCTGACTCGATTTGAACTGCTGGATAGCTCCGTCGAGCGTTTTCTTGAACTCGTCGGTCAGCTCCTTTTTCTCCTCCAGCCCGGCCATGAGATCCTTGAAGTTGCTCTGCAGGAAGGACTGGAGGGCCTTCTCGAAGGGCCGGATCTTGGCGACATCCACGTCATCCAGGGTCCCGCTGCTGGCGGCATAAAGGGACACCGCCTGCTCCGCCACCGACATGGGCGAATATTGATCCTGCTTCAGCAGTTCGGTAACGCGCTTGCCGCGCTCGATCTGCTTGCGGGTCAGATCATCCAGATCCGAGGCAAACTGGGCAAAGGCCGCCAACTCGCGATATTGGGCGAGGTCCAGGCGAATGCCACCGCCGAGCTTCTTGATGACCTTGGTCTGCGCGGCGCCGCCGACCCGGGACACCGACAGACCCGCGTTGATGGCGGGACGAACGCCGGAGTTGAAGAGATCGGTTTCCAGGTAAATCTGGCCGTCCGTAATGGAAATCACGTTGGTCGGCACAAAGGCGGAGACGTCGCCGGCCTGGGTTTCGATGATGGGCAATGCCGTCAGCGATCCGGTCTGACCCTTGACGGCGCCCTGGGTGAACTGCTCGACGAACTCGGCGCTGACCCGTGCTGCCCGCTCCAGCAAACGCGAATGCAGATAGAACACGTCGCCGGGATAGGCTTCACGGCCCGGCGGGCGGCGCAGCAACAGGGAGATCTGGCGGTAGGCCCAGGCCTGCTTGGTCAGGTCATCGTAAACGATCAGGGCATCCATACCACGATCGCGGAAATACTCGCCCATGGTACAGCCGGTGTAGGGGGCGAGGTATTGTAGCGCCGCGGCCTCGGAGGCATTGGCGGCAACCACCGTGGTGTACTCCATGGCGCCGTATTCTTCGAGCTTGCGCACGACGTTGGCCACCGTGGAGGCCTTCTGGCCGATGGCGACATAGATACAGTAAACGCCCTTGCCTTTCTGGTTGAGAATGGCGTCCAGGGCCACGGCGGTCTTGCCCGTCTGCCGGTCGCCGATGATCAGTTCGCGCTGGCCACGCCCTACGGGGACCATGGCGTCGATGGCCTTGATACCGGTCTGCATGGGCTGGTCCACACTCTGGCGCTGGATGACGCCGGGGGCGATCTTCTCCAGGACGTCAAACTCCTTGGCATCGATGGTGCCCTTGCCGTCAATGGGCTGGCCCAGGGCGTTGACGACACGACCCAGGAGCTCTTTGCCGATGGGCACCTGCATGACCTTGCCGGTGCACTTGACGACGTTGCCCTCTTCCAGGCCTTCATACTCGCCCAGAATCACGGCACCGACATTGTCCTGTTCCAGGTTCATGGCCAGGGCGAAGCGGCCACCGGGCAGCTCCAGCATTTCGCCGTACATGACGTCGTCCAGCCCATGTATACGAAGGATACCGTCACTCAGGCTGATGATGGTGCCCTGAGAGCGCGTCTCGACGCGGCCCTCAAAGCCGGCAATCCGTGCGCGGATCAGTTCGCTGATTTCCGAAGGATTCAGTTGTTGCATACCATGTCCTCAAAAGGTTAACTGCGAAGGGTGCGGGCGAGCTGTTCCACCTGCCCGCGCACAGAAGCATCTATCGTCAAATCGCCGGCCTGCACCAGAATTCCGCCGACGAGGGCGGGATCCACCTCGTCGTGGAACGCTACCCGGCTACCGAAACGCCGGGACAACGCCGCCTCGATGGCATCTTTCTGACCCGCGTCCAGGGCTACGGCACTTTTTACCAGGACTTCTACCGTACCCATGGCAGCGCGGCGGTCGGCCGCGAACAGCGCCGCAATCTCACCGGCAGCGGGCCAGCGATCATTGTCAATCAACAGGGCCAGGAAGGCCCGCCAGGGCTCCTGGGCTACGGCCACCTCGGCCACGGAGAGTACCTCGACCTTGGCAGCCGCCGTGCGCTCGGGATCAGCGAGAAATTGCCGTGCCTGGGGATCCTGTAAAAGCGTCGCAAGGATCTGCAATGCCTTTTCCCAGGCGTCCTCCTGCCCCGTTTCCTTCGCCAGACCGTAGATGGCCTCGGCGTAGGGACGGGCGACCGTGATCAAATCCGCCATGGCTTGCCCCCCTTAGAGTTGGCCGACCATGCGGTCGACAATATCACGATGGGCCTGGGTGTCGATTTCTTTATGGAGGATGCGCTGTGCGCCATCGACGACGAGTTCCACCACCCGCTCCCGCAGGACTTCGCGGGCGCGATTGGTCTCGACCTCGATCTCGGCCCGCGCGCCGGCCAGGATCCGGTCGGCCTCTTCCCGCGCCTTGACCTGGGCCTCTTCCTTGAGCTCCACGCCACGGCGCTCGGCATTGGCGATGATCTCCGCCGCCTTTTCCTTTGCCTCGCGCAGCATTTCCGTGGCCCGCTTCTGGGCGATGACGATTTCTTCCTTGCCCCGCTCCGCCGCAGCCAGACCGTCGGCGATCTTCGCCCGGCGTGCTTCCATGACCCCCTTCAAGGGGCCGTACAAATATTTGTACAGCAGTGCCACCAATACCGCAAAGGTGACCAACTGTACGATCAACGTCGCATTAATGCCTACTGGATTCATGATGCCCTCACTTGCGCGTTATCCGGCCCATGCCGGCCCGGCCATCAGCCCAGGAAAGGGTTGGCGAAGAGGAACCAGAAACCGAAGGCCAGAATGATGAACGGGAAGGACTCCATCAGGCCGGCGAAGATGAAGGTGTTGACCAGCAACTGCGGACGCATTTCCGGCTGCCGGGTGATGCCTTCGATGGTCTTGGAGGTGATGAGGCCCCAGCCGATGGCGGAACCGAGGCCGGCAGCGCCGAAAATGATGCCGACGGCAATGGCGGTAGCAGCAACGATGATGGTATGCGCGTCCATGGTGACTCCTTATATTCCAAAGCGAAGTAATGAAAAAGTGAATGGGGTTGTCAATGTTCCTGCATGTTGGCCATGCCCAGGTAGACCACGGTCAGCACGGTGAAAATAAAGGCCTGAAGAATGATGATCAGACTCTCGAACCCCGACCAGACCACACCCATGACGAACTGGCCCCACCAGGGCAGCATGGCCAGCAGGAGAAAAACCAGTTCACCGGCAAACATGTTGCCGAAGAGTCGCAGGCCGAGACTGAGGGGCTTGGTGATCTCTTCGATGAGGGTCATGAGGATGTTCATGGGCATCAGCCAGATGCCGAAAGGATGGGTCAGATAGGTCTTGAAGTAGGAGAAACCCTTGATCCGCAGGCTGGTGAAGATGGCCAGGATGAACACCGCCAGGGCAACGCCCAGGGTGGTGTTGAGGTTGACGGTGGGCGTGATGCGGAATTCGGGGATCCCGAACCAGTGGGCGACCAGACCGGGGAGGTAGACCGGGATCAAGTCCATGCTGTTCATCAGCAGGATCCAGAGGAACACGGTCAGGGCGACGGGCGCGATGAGCGGATCCTTGACGGGGAAACTGCCCTGCACCAGATCGTCGATGAAATCCACCGTGCCTTCCAGCCAGCCCTGCAGGCCGGTGGGAGCGCCGTATTGCAGGCGGCTACCCACGACCATGGCGGCGGCCACCAGGATAAAGGCCATCACCCAGCCCATGAGGATGGTGTCCAAATTGAAGGTCCAGAAACCCTGTCCGACAGACCAGTTGGTGATGTGTTGAGCGATGCCGCTATCCGCCACGCGTTAACTCCTTTCCCTGTTACGCTCCCGCAACAGAAATGCCAAAAACACGAAATGGGTCACCAAAAGCCCGGCCACCAGCCCGATGATGGGCAGGTGCAGCCAGACAATGGCCAGGATCAAACCCACGATGGTCACCGCCCAGCGCTGCATCACCGCACCCCAGATGCGCAACGTCGCGCCCTGTGGCGATGCGGGGAGCGCCATGAGGCGGTTTCCCAGAATGAGCATGTTGATTACGCTCAGTACGCCGGCAAAGAGTATGGCATAGGCTTCCTCCCGGCCCCAGCGCCAAGCCGCCAGCGCAGCCAGGAGAAAGCTGATCGTCAATACCCATGTGCTTACCCGCCCGACGAAGGACGGGAATGCATCTGTGACCGGTTGTTTTTCTTTTGTTTTCACAGATGCCCACAAGAAAACGGGTGAAGTCTAAACAGACGGGCACGGGCCGTCAAGACCAAATCGGGGGAGATCATCCGTTGATGCGCACGCCGAGGCGGGCGAGCAGGGCCTCTCCCTGTTCCGGATCATCCCAGGAAAGGCGCAGTTCCCCACCCCGCGCGCGGGGGATCACGGTGGCTGCCAAGCCCAGAACGGCGGCAATCTCGGCCTCCAGGGCGACGATGTTGGGATCCCTGGCCGAGGCTGACTTGGGGCCCTGCGCCATCCTCCGGGCGAGGCGCTCGGTGGCCCGCACGGTGAGGTCTTCGCGCAGCACCCGCTCGGCGGCGGCCACCTGCGCTTCCGCAGGCAGGGCCAGGAGGGCCCGGGCATGGCCGGCACTGAGGGCGCCGTTTTCCAGGTGGCGGTGAATGGCCTCGGGCAAACGCAGCAAACGGAGCTGATTGCTGATGGCCGCTCGCGAGCGCCCCAGTTTTTCGGCCAGGTCTTCGTGGGTGAGGGCGAATTCGTTGAGGAGGCGCTGCAGGGCCTGGGCCTCCTCCAGGGGATTCAGGGCTTCCCGCTGGATGTTTTCGATGAGGCCGAGGGCGAGGGCCTGTTCGTCACTGCACTCCCGGACGATGGCGGGAATGGCGGCGAGGCCCGCCATTTGCGCCGCCCGCCAGCGCCGTTCCCCGGCGATGATCTCGTAACGCCCTCCCCCCAAGCCGCGCACGACAATGGGCTGCACCACCCCTTGGGAGCGAATGGAGGCAGCCAGGGCGGCCAGGGCCTCGGCATCCATGAAGCTGCGCGGCTGATAGCGGCCGCGCTGGAGGAGATCCAGGGGGATTTCCCGCATCGGCCGGGCGCTGTCGGCGTCGCTGGCAAACAGGGCATCCAGACCGCGACCCAGGCCGACCCGCTTCATGGCCGGCACTCCCGGCGCAGGAACTCGGCGGCCACGCCGCGATAGGCCTGGGCGCCGGCACAGTGCGGGTCGTGCTCCAGTATGGCGCGACCGAAGCTGGGGGCCTCGGCCAGGCGGATGTTGCGCGGCACGACGGTCCGGTAGAGCTTGTCGGGGAAGTGCCGCTCCAGCTCCATGCCCACCTCCGCGGCCAGGCGATTGCGGGTGTCGAACATGGTGCGCAGCAAGCCGTGGACCTCCAGGCGCGGGTTGAGGCCAGCGCGTACCCGGCGCACCGTGCCGAGGAGCTGAGTGAGCCCCTCCAGGGCATAGTATTCGCACTGCATAGGGATCAGCACCGCATCGGCCGCCACCAGGGCATTGACGGTGAGCATGTTGAGGGCCGGGGGACAGTCGATGAGGCAAAAGTCGAAGCCGGCGACCGTGCCCAGGGCCTCGCGCAGGCGCTGCTCGCGCCCGGCGCGGCCGTAGAGTTCGACCTCGGCGCCGGCGAGGTCCGGGCTGGAAGGGGCCACCTGCAGGCCCGCCGGAGACGCTGCCCGCAGCACGGCCGCCAACGGCGCCTCGCCCAGCAAGGCATGATAGATGCTGGCGCCATCGACGTGGCCCAGACCCAGTCCGGTGGTGGCGTTGGCCTGGGGGTCGAGGTCCACCAATAGCACCCGCTGGCCGCCTTGGGCGAGCTCGGCAGCGAGGTTGACGGCGGTGGTGGTCTTACCCACCCCGCCTTTCTGGTTGGCGACGGCGACAATGCGCATGGTGCTGGCGGACGAGCCCGCTGTTTCTCCGTGAAAATCTGCGCTTAGGATACCCATTCGGCCGGCCGGCCGCTAGGGCGCGTCACGCCTGCCACCGGACGAGCACACGGGGAGGCAGGCCGGGGACCTGGAGGCTGTGCTTGGTGACCTGCAATTCCGCCGCCCGGGGCCAGGCCGCGATCTCGGCGGCAGCGCGGGGACCTTTGAGGGCGAGGCAGAGGGTGGCCGGCCCCTGCAGGTGTTGCGTCATGAGATCCAGCTCGGCAAGGGAGGCGACGGCCCGGCTGATCACGGCGGCCGGATGGGCGGCGGGTCGATAGGCTTCGCTGCGGGACTGGTTGATGCGCACCCGAGACAGCCCCAGACCGGCCACCACGCTGCGCAAAAAGGCCGCGCGTTTGCCGGTGGGCTCGACCAGGGTAAAGGTCTGGTCGGGACGGCAGATGGCCAGCGGGAGGCCGGGCAGGCCGGCGCCGCTGCCGATGTCGCAGACCTCGCCCCCGGGCAACCAGGGCAGGAGACTCAGGCTATCGAGGAGGTGATGGGAGACCATCTCCAGGGGATCGCGCACGGCGGTGAGATTGTGGACGCGATTCCATTGCGCCAGTTGGCCGAGGTAATCGAGGAGCAAGGAACGGCGGTCTGCGGAGACGGGCTCCAGGGCCAGGGCTTCCAGGCCTGCATCCAGGATCTGGCGGGCCTGAGCACGGGGAAAGGAAGGATTCGACTCCACCCCGTCAATCCGCCTGGTTCACGCCGTGCCGTTTCACGTGAATCATGAGCAGGGAGATGGCCGCCGGGGTGATGCCGGCGATGCGGCTGGCCTGACCGATGCTGGCGGGGCGATGGCGGCTCAGTTTCTGGGCGCATTCGATGGAGAGCCCGCGCACCTCGCCAAAGTCCATCGCCGCAGGGAGGGCCACCCCTTCCCAGCGGCTGGTGCGGGCCACCTCTTCCTGCTGGCGGGCGATATAGCCGGAATACTTGCACTGGATCTCCACCTGCTCCCGGACCTGAGAGTCGCCACAAGGGTCGAGATCCAGGGCCGCGAGCAGGCGGGGGTAATCCCAATCGGGGCGACGGAGCAGTTCCAGGGCGGTGACGTCCCGCTGCAGCGCCTGGCCCGACACGGAGGAGAGCCGCTCCGCCTCCGGGCTTGCCGGGAAAATGCGCAGGGCCGCGAGACGCGCACTCTCGGCCTGGACGGCGGCCTGCTTCGCGGCGAAGGCTTGCCAGCGTTCGTCATCGACCAGGCCCAGTTCCCGCCCCATGGGCGTCAGACGGGCATCGGCATTGTCTTCGCGCAGTTGCAGGCGGTATTCGGCGCGGCTGGTGAACATCCGGTAGGGTTCGTCCAGACCCCGGGTGACCAGGTCGTCCACCATGACCCCCAGATAGGCCTCGTGGCGTCCGGGCCACCAGGGCGCAAGTTCGCGGCCACGGCGGGCGGCGTTGAGGCCAGCCAGCAACCCTTGGGCGGCGGCTTCTTCATAACCGGTGGTGCCATTGATCTGACCGGCGCAGAAAAGGCCCGGCAGGCGTTTGCTCTCCAGGCTGGGGTGGAGATCGCGAGGATCCAGGTAGTCGTATTCGATGGCATAGCCGGGACGGAGAAGGACGGCGTTTTCCAAGCCGCGCATGCTACGCACCAACTCTATCTGCACCCCGAAGGGCAGGCTGGTGGAGATGCCGTTGGGATAGACCTCGTGGGTATGGAGACCCTCGGGCTCCAGGAAGATCTGGTGGGAGGCTTTGTCGGCGAAGCGCACGATCTTGTCCTCGATGGACGGGCAATAGCGCGGGCCTACGGACTGGATATGGCCGCCGTAGAGGGCGGAACGTTGCAGGTTGGCGGCAATGATCTCGTGGGTGCGCGGGTTGGTATGGGTGATGTGGCAGGGGCGCTGCGGCACCGTGATCGCATGGGTGAGGTAAGAGAAGGGCGGCGGCGGGGTGTCTCCGGGCTGCTCTTCCAACGGGCTGTAATCGATGCTGCGGCCGTCGATGCGCGGGGGGGTGCCCGTCTTCAGGCGCGCCACCGGGAAGGCCATCTCGCGCAAACGCCGGGCCAGGGCATTGGACGGCGGGTCGCCGGCGCGACCGGCGGCATAGTGCTGATCGCCCATGTGAATCTGGCCGCCGAGGAAGGTGCCGGTGGTGAGGACGACCTGCCGGGCGCGCAAGACCAGGCCCGTCTCCAGGACCACCCCGGCGAGGCGCTCCCCCTCCATGAGGAGGTCCCCCGCCATACCTTGAAAGAGCTGGAGCCGGGGGATGGCTTCCAGGAGGCAGCGCACGGCCTGCTTGTAGAGGCTGCGGTCGGCCTGGGCGCGGGTGGCGCGCACCGCGGGCCCCTTGCGGGCGTTGAGGATGCGAAACTGGATACCGGCCCGGTCGATGGCCCGCGCCATGATCCCGCCCAGGGCATCGATCTCCTTGACCAGATGCCCCTTGCCGATGCCGCCGATGGCGGGATTGCAGGACATTTGCCCGATGGTGTCCAGGTTCTGGGTCAACAGGAGGGTACGCGCACCCACCCGGGCCGCTGCCGCGGCCGCCTCGGTACCGGCGTGACCACCACCTACCACGATGACGTCATAAATCTGTTCCATAAATTCCATTGTACATGGGTCGGCGCGCTCCACCCAAGAGTCGCCCGCTTCCCCGTTCTGAAAAGCCCAACGAGGCGCGAGTTGTGCGGCACCCGCGTGAGGCCGTAGGGCACGAAGTGCGCGGAGGCTCACGCGGGCGAAGCCGCATAGCGGTGTCCACTAGAACGACGGGTT
>JABEBX010016012.1_pt1 | contig 47456 bp, 38 predicted proteins | sample 7245971 | NCBI WGS metagenome assembly JABEBX01 (sample SAMN14506365, study PRJNA622280) | hot springs metagenome | biome: hot spring [ENVO:00000051]|acidic hot spring [ENVO:00002120]; feature: spring [ENVO:00000027]|sediment [ENVO:00002007]; material: sediment environment [ENVO:01001048]... | reverse complement strand
GCTGACCCTCAACGAACGCCAGCGCTGCGATCTGGAGCTGTTGCTCACCGGCGGCTTTGCCCCCTTGTCCCGATATCTGGGTGCCGCCGACTATGAAACGGTCCTGACCCGCATGCGGCTGGCCGATGGGCAGTTGTGGCCCATGCCCATCGTGCTGGACTTGGACGAGGCCCAGGCCGCCCGCTTGGCCCCGGGGGTGGAGATTTCCCTGCAGCGCCCCGACGGCCTGCCCCTGGCGACCATGACCGTGGCGGAATGGTTCCGCCCTGACCCGCGCCGGGAAGCCTTGGCCGTTTATGGCACGGACGATCCCCGCCATCCCGGCGTGGCGGCCCTCTTCGCCCGCGGCCCGGTCATGGCCAGCGGCCCGCTGCGGATCGGCTCCGAAGAACGCCGCCAGTGGGCGGCGGCAACGGATTTCCCTCCTGAATACCGCAGCCCCGCGGAATTGCGCCGACTGCTCGACGGCCGCCCGACGGTGGCCTTCCAAACCCGCAACCCGCTGCACTTCGCCCACATGGCCATCACCCAAAAGGCCCTGGCACAGGTGGAAGACAGCCAACTGCTCCTCCACCCGACGGTGGGACCGACCAAGGCGGGTGATGTGGACGCCGCCTACCGGATGCGCGCCTATCGCTTGGTGCTGCCCCACTATCCGGCGGGACGGGTGCACCTGGCGGCCTTGCCCTTGGCCATGCGCATGGCCGGCCCCCGCGAGGCCCTCTGGCACGCCCTGATTCGTCGCAACTACGGCGCTTCCCATTTCATCGTGGGGCGCGGCCATGCCGATCCGGGCGGTCTGGAGGGCGGTCTCTTCTATCCCCCCTTTGCCGCCCAGGAACTCCTCGCCGCCCATGCGGACGAGGCCGGCATCGTCCCTATTTTTGTTGGGGAGCACGTCTATTCGGCTCGGCGCCGGCGCTATGTCACGCCCGATGAACTGGAGGCCGATGAAGCCGTAGAACAGATTTCCGGCACGGAATTGCGCCGCCGCCTGGCCAACCGGGAGGAGGTGCCGGACTGGTTCTCTCCGCCGGAGGTCATCGCCTGCCTGCGCCGGGCCTACCGCGGCGCCGACAACCGCGGGCTGGTGCTCTGGCTGACGGGGCTCTCGGGCAGCGGCAAGAGCACCATGGCCGGAATGCTCGCCCGCCGCCTGGAGGCCATGGACCAGCGCACGGTGACCCTGCTGGACGGCGATGTCATCCGCCGCTTTCTCTCCAAGGGACTGGGCTTTTCCAGGGCCGATCGGGACGAAAACATCCGCCGCATCGGCTTCGTCGCCAGTCTGGCGGCGCGCCACGGCGGCATTGCCATTGTTTCGGCCATTTCCCCCTATCGGAACGCCCGGGCCGAGGCGCGCGCCCTGGTGGAGGACAATGGCGGCCTGTTCGTGGAAATCCACGCCGCCGCCAGCCTGCAGACCTGCCTCGCGCGCGACGCCAAGGGGCTTTATGCCCGCGCCATGGAAGGAACGATCGATGCCTTTACCGGCATCGACGATCCCTATGAAAAACCGCTGCAGCCGGATATCCAAATCGATGGGTGCCGATGCCTTCCCGCGCATCGGCGATGCCAGTCCCTCCTATTTATGGTGCCCCGAAGCAGCGCAGCGCATTCATCAAGTGGCCCCCGATGCCAAGATCATCGTCATTTTGCGCGACCCGGTGGAAAGGGCCTACGCCCAGTATCTGATGGATTTTACGGAAGGCGCCATCCACCTCCCCTTCGCCCAGGCCCTGCGGCGCGACTGGGAAAGGCCGGATAAGGGTTGGGGAGTGTCGCAACTCTATGTGGAGTTGGGCCAGTACAGCGAGCAGATCCGCCGTTATCAGACGCTTTTCAGCCGAGACCGGGTGCTGGTGCTGTTGCTCGAAGACCTGAAAAAAAGGCCGCGGACGGTCTTGGAAACAGTGGCGGGATTCCTGGAGATTGACCCCGGGCCCATTGCCGGCATGGCTCTGGGCAAGGCCTACAACGCGCATCAGGAGGCGCGGGGCGTTTGGGTGCGTTATCTGGCTGGCAGCCGGCTAAGCCGCTTCATCGGCGAAGTGCTCTTGCCGCAGGACTGGGGCAAATATATCTGGCAGCGTTGGTTATTGCGCGACCAGGAAAAACCCCCCATGGACGGGTGTACGCAGAACTTTTTGCAAGAGATCTATGACCCGGAAGTGGAAGCGCTGGAACAACTCCTGGAACGCCCCCTTCCGGAGCTCCGTCTGTCATGGCGTGAAAGGGCCAGATCAGCCGCTGCATGACGCACCGCCTTCCTTGCCGCTGAAGGGCTGCTTGTGCAACGCCCCGGCGTCGACTATGGTTATAAAGGTCGGTTGCGAGGACTTATGCCGCCTGCTCCACGAAACCTTCCTTCTCCGCAAGCCCTGCGTGCTTTTCTATGGGGGGGAGAGAATCGCAGCGGAGTAGCCGCGGCGCCCATTGGCCCCCTACGCACCGCTGTCGTCAGCGACCGGCCCAGAATTCTTCCGTAGCCCGCACGAGGATGTCATGAGCGCGACCTATATCCGTTTTTTCAACGAAATCCGTATTGAAGACGTACCGCTGGTGGGCGGCAAAAATGCCTCTCTGGGAGAGATGTTTCGGGAGCTCACCGCCCAGGGGGTGCGGGTTCCCAACGGTTTTGCCATCACCGCCGAGGCCTATCGCATGATGCTGGACAAGGCCGGCGCCTGGGACCGTTTACACGCAGCCCTCGATGGGCTCAATCCCGATGATGTGGAAGACTTGGCCCGACGGGGCGAAGCGGCCCGCGAGATCATCTACGGCGCTCCCCTGCCGGCGGAGCTGCAGGAAGAAATCCTCGCTGCCCACGGGCGTCTCAAGGCGGAGTACGGCCCCGCTCTGACCGTGGCCGTGCGTTCCTCGGCCACGGCGGAAGACTTGCCCACGGCCAGCTTCGCCGGCCAGCAGGATACCTATCTCAACATTTCCGGCGAGGCGGCCCTCCTGGATGCCTGCAAACGCTGCTTTGCCAGCCTCTTTACCGATCGCGCCATCCACTACCGCGTCGATCAGGGCTTCGACCACTTCAAGGTGGCCTTGTCCATCGGCATCATGAAAATGGTGCGCTCCGATCTCTCCACCAGCGGCGTCATGTTTTCCCTGGATACGGAAACGGGTTTCCGCGACGTGGTCTTCATCACCGCTTCCTGGGGGCTGGGGGAGAACGTGGTCCAGGGGGCGGTGGACCCCGATGAATTCTATGTCTTCAAACCCACCTTCCGCAGCGGCAAAAAGGCCGTTCTGCGCCGCATCCTGGGCAGCAAGAAGATCAAGATGGTCTATGCCGAGGGCGATACCCGCCACAGCACCCGCAATGTGCCCACTTCCCGGGCCGAGCGCGAACGCTTCTGCCTCACCGATGCCGATGTCCTGACCCTGGCCGACTACGCCATCAAGGTCGAAGCACACTATAGCCAAAAGGTGGGCGAGAGCCGGCCCATGGACATGGAATGGGCCAAGGATGGCCTGGATGGTCAACTCTACATGGTACAGGCCCGCCCCGAAACGGTGGCCTCCCAGAAAAAGGGCCAGGTTCTGGAGGAATATCTGCTCAAGACCCGCGGGCCGGTGCTGGCCAGCGGGCGGGCGGTCGGGGCCAAGATTGCAGCGGCACCCGTGCGCGTCATTGCCGATGTGGCCCATCTCAACGCCTTCCGCCCCGGCGAGGTCCTGGTGGCCGATACCACCACTCCCGACTGGGAGCCGGTGATGAAGCAGGCCGCCGCCATTGTCACCAACCGCGGTGGACGCACCTGCCATGCCGCCATCATTGCCCGCGAACTGGGCATCCCGGCGGTGGTGGGCGCCGACAACGCCACTACGGCGCTGCAGGACGGCGCCATGGTCACGGTTTCCTGCGCCGAGGGCGACATGGGTTTTGTCTATGCCGGTGCCCTGCCCTTCGAGATTCGCCATACGGATCTGGCCACCCTCCAGCGCCCGGCCACGGAGATCATGATCAACCTGGGCAACCCGGACATCGCCTTTCAGACCAGCATGCTGCCCAATGACGGCATCGGCCTGGCGCGCATGGAGTTCATCATCAACAGTGCCATCAAGGCCCACCCCATGGCCCTCCTTCACCCGGAAAAGGTCGAGGACGAGGGGGAAAAGGCGGCCCTGGCCCAACTCGTGGCGGGCTTTGGCCAACCTGCTGATTTTTTCGTCCAGCGCCTCTCCGAAGGCATCGGCACCATCGCTGCGGCCTTTTATCCCAAGCCGGTGGTGGTGCGCATGTCCGATTTCAAATCCAACGAATACGCCTCGTTGCTGGGTGGACGCTGGTTTGAGCCCAGCGAAGACAACCCCATGCTGGGTTTCCGCGGGGCCTCCCGTTACGCCCACCCCGCCTATACCGAGGGCTTTGCCCTGGAGTGCGCGGCCATGCGCCGGGTACGGGAGGAGATGGGGCTGGACAATGTCATCCTCATGCTGCCCTTCGTGCGCCGGGTGCAGGAGGCCGATGCGGTGCTGGCCAAGATGGCGGAATTCGGCCTGAAGCGCGGTGACAAGGGCCTGAAGATCTATGCCATGTGCGAGATCCCCAACAATGTCATCCTCATCGATCAGTTCGCCCGGCGCTTCGACGGCTTTTCCATCGGCAGCAACGACCTGACCCAATTGACCCTGGGGGTGGACCGGGACTCGCAGATCGTGGCCTTTGACTATGACGAGCGCGATGACGGGGTGAAGGAGATGATCCGTCTGGCGGTGGAGGGCTGCACACGCAACGGCATCCACTCGGGACTCTGCGGTCAGGCGCCATCGGACTATCCGGAGATGGCCGCATTCCTGGTGCAACTGGGCATCGACTCCATGAGCCTCAATCCCGATACCGTGCTGGCCACCACCCTGCAGGTGCTGGAAGTGGAAAAGCGCCTGGGCAGAAAGCCGCGGGGCTGATGGCCGGCAGCGGGGGATCGCGCAACAGAGCGGGCAGCCACCGAAACGCCCTTTGCCGAGGTCGTGCTCCATGAACGATCCTTTCATCATACTGTCACAATTAGCTGCTACGCTGAGCGCAGCGCAACCTGGAAACCGATATAATGGATAAAAGGCCCGTACTGCTGGTGATCTTCGACGGCTTCGGCCTCAATCCCAATCGCGCCTACAGCGGCTGGGCCCAGGCGCGGACACCGCACTTGGATCATTACTTTGCCAGCCATCCCCACACCGCCCTGCAAGCGTCCGGCCGGGCGGTAGGGCTGCCGGACGGGCAATTCGGCAACTCCGAGGTAGGTCACCTGACCTTGGGCTCGGGACGTATCCTCAAGCAGGACCTGGTGCGCATCTCCGACAGCCTGGAGGATGGCAGCTTCGGCCGCTTGCCGGCCTGGCAGAAGATTCTCCATGGCAGCCAGCGCCTGCACCTGCTGGGCATGGTCTCCGACGGCGGAGTGCACTCCCATATCGATCACTTGCTGGCGATCTTGCCCCTGGTGACGGCGGCAGGGGTGGAGCCGGTGGTGCACATGATCACGGATGGCCGCGACACCGCCCCCCAATGCGCAGACCGATTCGCGCGGCAGGTGGAAGACCTTCTCCAAAAATTGGGCACGGGCTTCATCGCCAGCGTTTGCGGTCGTTACTATGCCATGGACCGCGCCGGGTATTGGGAGCGCACGCAAAAGGCCTGGGCGGCCTATATGCGGGGTGACGGACTCCATGCCGAGAATGCCGTGACCGCCATTCAAGAGGCGTGGAAACGCGGCGAAGGGGATGAGTTCATCCAGCCCACCTTGATCGGCGACCCCGAGCGCGCGCGCATCGGCCCCAGCGAACCGGTGTTTTTCTTCAATTTCCGCTCCGACCGTATGCGCCAGTTGAGCGCGGCCATGGCCATGCCGGATTTCGCTCATTTCGACCGGGGCACGGACGGCCCGCGCCGGGCCCTGTGCATGACCCCCTACAATGATGAATATCCCTTCCCCGTGCTCTTTCCCACGGAGTTCCCCTACCGGGTGCTGGCCGAGGTGGTTAGCGATGCCGGATTGCGCCAATTCCACTGCGCCGAAACCGAGAAATACGCCCACGTCACCTATTTTTTCAATGGCGGCCGGGAAGAGCCCTTCCCCGGAGAGGATCGGGAGATCATCCCCTCCCCCAAGGTGGCCACCTACGATCTGCAACCGGAAATGAGCGCCCCCCAGGTGGCGGATCGCATCATTGCCGCCGTGGAGAGCGGCCAGTACGCCTTTGTGCTCGTCAACTTTGCCAACGGGGACATGGTCGGCCATACCGCCAAGATCCCCGCCATCATCCATGCCGTGGAAACCCTCGATCTGCAATTCCACCGGGTGGTTCAGGCGGCCCTGGCGCGGGGTTTCCGCATCATCCTCACCGCCGACCATGGTAATTGCGACGAGATGGTGGACCCGGTGACCGGCGAACCCCATACCCAGCATACGGTTTATCCCGTGCCCTTTTTGCTCATGGGAGAAGCCGGGGCGCGGCTGGGAATCGGGCGCGGGGCAGCCGATGTCGCCCCTACGGTTCTGGATCTCATGGGTATCGCGCAACCGGAGCAAATGACCGGGCGCAGCATATTGCTCAAGAAGGGGATTGCCTGAAAGGCAGGCAAAGCCGGACGCAACCAGCAGCAAGGAGGCAACGCGATGACCAGCATGAATGAGCGTATCCAGGATATTGCCGCACTCACCGAAAGGCTGAAAACCAAGTACCCGGCCGAGATCAACTCCTTCCTCGGCTTCATGGGCAAGGCCGAAAGCGGTCCGGCCCTGAGCAAGGCGCAAAAGGAGATCATCAATGTCGCGCTCTCCGTGGCCGCACAGTGCGAGTGGTGCATCGCCCTCCACGTCAAGGGCGCCGCCGCGGCGGGGGCCAGTCGGGACGAGATCATGGAGGCGGGTTTCCTGGCGGTCCTCATGCATGGCGGCCCGGCCCTCATGTATCTCACCCCCCTCACCCGCGCCCTGGATGAATTCCTGCCGGAGGACGCCCATGGATAGGAGCGCCATGGCAGCCATGCTGCGCGACATGCTCCTGGCCCGCGCCTTTGAGGAGCAGGCGGCGCAGGAATACGCCCAGGGGAATGTCGCCGGCTTCCTGCATCTTTACCCCGGCGAGGAGGCAGTGGCCGTGGGCGTGCTCCACGCTGCCGAACCCGGCGACTATGTGGTGAGCACCTATCGCGAGCATGTGCACGCCATCGTCCGCGGCGTTCCGCCCCGCCAGGTCATGGCGGAGATCTTCGGCAAGAAGGACGGCATCAGCGGCGGCATGGGGGGATCCATGCACCTCTTCGATCGGGAGCGGCGCTTTCTGGGCGGCTACGCCATTGTCGGCGAGACCTTCCCCATTGCCATCGGCGCGGCCTATGCCGTGGCTTACCGTAAGCTCCCGGAGGCGGTGATCTGCTTTTTCGGCGACGGCGCAGTGAACCAGGGCACCTTCCATGAATCCCTGAACATGGCCGCCCTGTGGAAGTTGCCGGTACTCTTCGTCTGCGAAAACAATCATTATCAGATCGGCACCGAGATCCATCGCCATTCCGCCGTGGTCGAAGTCCACAAGCGCGCTTGCGGTTACGGTATCCCCGCCGAAAAGGTGGATGGCATGGATGTGCTGACCGTGCATGCGGCCACGCGCCGCGCCCTGGAACGGGTGCGGGCGGGCGGCGGGCCGCAGTTCCTGGAATGCGAGACCTATCGCTACCGGGGCCATTCCATGGCGGATCCGGGTTCCTACCGTCCAGCGGTGGAAGTGAACGCCTTTGTCGCCAATGACCCCATTGCCGCCGCCATCCGTCACGCGGAACCGTACTATCCCAGCGCCGAGGAACTCCAGTGCGTCGGCCCCGACTGCGTACATCGCTTTGCCGAGCATTGCTGTGCCGAAGGGCACCTGGACCCGGCAGCGGTGGAACGATTGCGGCAGGAAGTGAGCGCCATCGTCCAGGACGCCTCCGCCTTTGCCCGGCAAAGTCCCGCTCCCGATCTGGCGGATGTGCAGGCTGTTTTTCTGCTTAACCGGCGCTTCGAGACCCTCATGGAGGATCCCCAATGAGCGAACTCTTGTATTGGCAGGCCTTGAACCGGGCCATGGATGCGGAGATGGCGGCCGATGAGACGGTCTTCACCCTGGGCGAGGATGTGGGCCTCTATGGCGGTACCTACCGGGTCACCGAGGGCCTCATGGCCAAATACGGCGAATGGCGGGTGCGCGATACCCCCATCTCCGAAAACAGCTTCACCGGGCTGGGCATTGGCGCGGCCCTGACCGGCCTGCGGCCGGTGGTGGAGATCATGACGGTGAACTTCGCCCTGCTGGCCATGGATGCCTTGGTCAACATGGCGGCCAAGATCCCCTTCATGTCCGGCGGCCAGTTTCCCTTGCCGCTGGTGGTGCGCATGCCGGGCGGCGTCGCCCGACAACTGGGGGCGCAGCATTCCCAGCGCCTGGAGCAGATGCTGATGAATGTCCCCGGCCTGCGCATGGTGGTGCCCGCCACGCCCCAGGACGCCTACTGGCAATTGCGCCAGGCCATTCGCAGCGATGAGCCCATCATCGTCCTCGAACACGAACTGCTCTATTTCAGTAAGGGGCCGGTGGACGAGGCGGCAGTGGCGCCGGCCATGCATCAGGCCCTGCTGCGGCGTGAGGGTAGCGCCCTGACCTGCATCGCCTATGCGCGGATGGTCACGCTGGCCCTGGAAGCGGCAGACGCCTTGGCTGAGGAAGGCATCACCATGGAGGTCATCGATCTGCGCAGCCTTTCGCCCATCGATTGGCAGACCTGCCAGCAATCCGTCGAGAAAACCCACCGCCTGCTCGTTGTGGAAGAGGATTGCCGCTTTGCCGGCGCGGGGGCGGAGATGGTCGCCACCCTGCAGGAGCGCTGTTTCTATCTCCTCGACGCGCCCATCCGGCGAGTCGCCGGGATGGATATCCCCACCCCCTTCAACGGCGCCATGGAGGCGGCCAGCATCCCGCGCAGCGCCGACATCATCGCGGCCGCCCGCGCTTTGAGCGCAGCGGCCTAGACCGAGAGGAGTCGCATCATGAAGCAGTCCATCACCATGCCGGTCCTGTCGGATACCATGGAAACGGGCCGCCTGGTCCGCTGGAACAAACAGCCGGGGGATCCGGTGAAGAAAGGCGAGGCCCTTGCCGAGGTGGAAACCGACAAGGCCATTCTCGATGTGGAGGCCTTTGCCGACGGCTTCCTGGCCGGCCCCCTGGCGCCCGTGGATACCGACATACCGGTACGGCAGGTGATCGGCTACCTGGTCGATGAGGCAGAGAAAGGCCAGGCGGCCACGCCTCCAAGCCCGGGGCTTGGGGAACCGGCGCCGATCCCCGGTCCCGCGCCCGCGGTCTCCAGTACCCCATCCACTCCCATAATGTCCAGCCCATCCCCGGTGGCCGTCCCTCCCACACAACCATCCACCGCACTGGAAAAGGCCGCGGCCGTCGCTCCCCCATCAACGCCCCTGCCTACCGGTGTACAAGCCTCCCCCTACGCCAGAGCCCTAGCCAGGGACCTCGGCGTCAACATCGCCGGCGTGCTGCCCGGCCCTGATGGGACCACCCATGCGGCCCAGATCCTCGCAGCGGCCCTGGCCGTGTCCGAAGCCGACCTGCGCCTGGGACCGCCCTACACCCTGGAACGGCCCAGCACCCTGCGCGCCGCCGTCGCCCGCAACATGGCGGCTACGGTGCAGACACCCACCTTTCAGATCAGCGCGCAACTACCCGTAGAGCCCCTGCATGCGGTTGCCAAGAAAGCCGGGGTCACCCTCACCCTGGCCATGACCCGCGCCTGCGCCCTGACGGTAGCCGAAGATCCCTGGTTCAACCACGTCTGGACAGCCAAGGGGGTGGCCAAACGCGAGCGCGTGGACGTGGGCATCGCCGTGGATACCGGTGATGGCCTCGTCACGCCGGTATTGCGCGATGCCGCCCGCCGCCCGCTGGCGGAACTGGCCGAGGACTGGCGGATCCTTCTGGGCAAGGTCAAGAAGGGCCGTCTCAGTCCCGAGGATTATCAGGGGGCCAGCTTTTATCTGTCCAACCTGGGAATATTTCCCGTGGTGAGCCATTTCAACGCCATCGTCCCCCTGGGGGCCTCGGCCATCCTCGCCATCGCCGCTACGGATGCCCAAGGCAAGGCCGACTTTACCCTGAGCTGCGATCATCGCGTCATCTTCGGTGCCGATGCCGCCCGCTTCCTCGCCGCTCTGGCCAAGCGCCTTGGCCAAGCGGACTCTTGGCTGGCATGAAACGGCAGATCCTTTGCATCAACAGCGGCTCCTCGTCCATCAAATTTGCCCTCTATGCCATAGGCGATGGCGAGGAAAGCGCCCTGGGCAGCGGTGCCGTGGAACGCATCGGCCAGAGTGCCGGACGGATCTGGCTGCAGCGCGAGGGCCAGGTGCGGGTCGATCGTACCGATCGTTTCCCCGATCAGCGCAGTGCGCTCCAGGCCATCCTAGAGGCCCTGCAGGAGGCTGGCTGTGTGGCCCCCGACGGGGTGGGCCATCGGGTGGTTTCGGGAGGGCCGCGCTATCTGGAACACTGCCGGATCGATGCCGATTTCCTTCAGCATATTCGCGAATATTTGCGTTTTGCTCCCCTGCATCTGCCAGCGGAGATTGCCGCCGTCGAGGCCCTTCAGACGGCCTGGCCCGACATCCCCCAGGTGGCCTGCTTCGACACCGCCTTTCATCGGACCATCCCGGAAGTGGCCAGCCGCCTGCCCCTGCCGCGCAATCTCTGGCATGAGGGGGTGCGCAAATACGGCTTCCACGGCCTGTCCTACGAGTATATCGTCGGCCGCCTCGCGGGAGCGGCCCAGGGCCGGACCATCATCGCCCATCTCGGCAATGGCGCCAGCCTCGCCGCCGTCCAGGATGGTCACTGCATGGACACCAGCATGGGCCTCACCCCCACTGGCGGCCTGGTCATGGGCACCCGCTGCGGCGATCTGGATCCCGGCGTGATCCTCTATCTCCTGGAGGAAAAGGGCTATGATGGCCCGCAACTGGAGCGCCTGCTCAATCACCTTTCCGGCCTGCTGGGCATTTCCGCCATCAGCGGCGATATGCAAACCCTGCTCCGTTTGCGCGCAAGCGAGCCCCATGCCCAGCAAGCCCTGGACATCTTCGCCTACAGCGCCCGCAAACAGATCGGCGCCATGGTCGCCGCCCTGGGCGGCATCGACCGCTTGGTCTTCACCGGCGGCATCGGCGAGCATGCCGCCCCCATGCGCTGGGCCATCTGCCGGGGGCTGGAATATCTCGGCCTGCAACTCGACCCGCTGCGCAACGATGCCCAGAACACCGTCATCTCCACCGCCGACAGCGTCGTGCAGGTGCAGGTTATCCCCACCAATGAAGACCTGATCATCGCCCGCCATACCCAGCGCCTGCTTTTCCCCCGATCCGGAGACCAGTGATGCCCTTTGCCAATTTCGACGCCTTGCTCGCCACCGTCGCCCCTCTGGAGGACATCCCCGTAGCCGTCGTGGACGCAGCCGAAGAGCATGTCCTGCGGGGGGCCTGCGAAGCCAAGCAACAAAGCATCATCGAACCCATCCTCATCGGTGACGAAAAGCGCATCCGCCAACTGCTGGCGGAGATGGGCATCCCCGCCAGCGGCGCTTCCTGCCCCAATTTCCAGATCATCGACGTGCCCAACAGTGTCGCTGCGGCGGAAAAAGGCGTGGAGATGGTGCTCTCCGGCGCGGTCAAGGCCATCATGAAGGGGCATCTCCACAGCGACGCCTTCCTCCACCCCATTCTCGCCCAACTGCGCACCGAGCGGCGCCTGTCCCACATCTTTGTGGCGGATCTCCAGACCTACCCCAAATTGCTCCTCATCAGCGACGCGGCCATCAACATCAGCCCCGACCTGCTCACCAAGGCGGCCATCCTGCAAAACGCCATTGATCTGGCGCACATCCTCGATGTCGCCGAGCCCAAAGCAGCCATCCTTTCAGCGGTGGAGGTGATCAATCCCGCCATCCCCTCCACCGTCGATGCCGCCTGCCTGTCGAAGATGGCCGAACGCGGGCAGATTCAGGGTGCGCTGGTGGACGGGCCGCTGGCCTTCGACAACGCCATCTCCCGCGAGTCGGCGGAGATCAAGGGCATCCACAGCACCGTCGCGGGCGACGCCGACATTCTCATCGTTCCCGACCTGGTCTCCGGCAATATCCTCGCCAAGGACCTGGAATACCTCGCGGGCGCCACCCTCGCCGGGATCGTCATGGGGGCCAAGGTACCCATCATCCTCACCTCCCGCGCCGACCCCGCCCGCGCCCGTCTGGTTTCGGCGGCCCTGGCCGCCCTGGTGCATTACCGCAGTGCGAAGGGCCAGGCATGACCAACGAATGCCAGCCCATCGCCGCCCTCACCCTCAATCCCTCCGTGGATATCGCCTACGAGGTGCCCCACCTCGTCCCGGATCAAAAGACCCATGCCACCGCCACCCGCTATGACCCCGGCGGCAACGGCATCAACGTCGCCCGCGCCCTCAAGGAACTGCTGGTCTGCGCCCATAGTTGCTGCATCGTCGCCGGCAATATCGGCGCCCTGCTGCAGAAATTGCTGCAACACCAGCTCGACGATTCCCATTGCGTGACCGTGGAAGGGGAAACCCGGGTCAATGCCACCATCCTTCAGGGCGACCCGGCCATTCAGTACGAGATCACCGGTATCGGCCCCTACGCCTCGGAACTGGCCCTCGCCCAGATCCGCGATACCTTCCTGGGATTCTGCCAAAACGGCTTCGGGGTACTCACCGGCTCCGTTCCGCCGGGGGTGGACAACGCCTTCTATGGCCAGATGGTGGAACGTATTCACGCCCAGGGCGGGCATGCCGTGGTGGATGCCCACGGCCCGCTACTGGCCCAGGCACTCCCCCACCGCCCTTTTCTGATCAAACCCAATCGCTACGAACTCGAACTCCTGCGCAATCGCCAGTTGCCGCGGCTGGAAGACGTTGCCAGCGAGGCACGGGCCTTGCAGCGGGAAGGCATCCATTATGTCTGCGTTTCCCTGGGCGGCGACGGTGCCCTGCTCGTGGGGCCCGCAGGCAGCTATTTTGCCAAGGCACCCGCGGTGGCCGTGAAATCCACCGTCGGCGCCGGAGACTCCATGGTCGGCGGTCTGGTGGCGGCCCTGGCCAAAGGCCAAACGGCCGGCGAGGCCTTGCGCCTGGCCGTGGCCTGTGGCAGCGGTACCGCGGCCCAGCCGGGAACAGCCCTCTTTTCCCATGCTGACCTGGAGGAACTCCTCCGCCATACCGAAGTCACCCTGCTGGACATCTAAGACCAAATATTTTCAAGGAGTTCCCATGACAGAGCAACAGACCGACATCCTCATCATCGGCGGCGGTCCGGCAGGCATGATGACCGGCATTACCGCCGCCCAGTTCTGGCCGGATAAAAAGGTCCTGGTGGTGCGGCCCGAGGCCGACGCCGTCATTCCCTGCGGCATCCCCTACATCTTCGGCACCCTCGGCGGCACCGATGAAGACCTGGCCGGGCGCGCGCCCCTCATCGCCGCAGGGGGCCGAATCCTCATTGGCGAGGTGGGCGCGGTGGATCGCGCCGCCCGCACCGCCGCCCTGGGCAACGGCGACGTCATTCACTGGGAACGCCTGGTGCTGGCCACCGGGGCCGAAAACTTCATCCCCCCCATTCCCGGCACGGAGCTGGAGGGCGTATTCAGCATCCGCAAGGATTACGATTACCTCGACCGGCTCTTCGGCACCCTCATCCCCCAGGTCAAGCGCATGGCCATCATCGGCGGAGGCTTCATCGGCGTGGAGTTTGCCGATGAGATCCGCAAGCGCGGCATCGAGGTCCATGTTGTCGAGATGCTCCCCCACCTCATGCAGGCGGCCTTCGATCTGGATGCCTGCCAACAGGTGGAAAAACAGTTGCAAAGCCATGGCGTGCAGATCCATACCAATGCCCGGGTCGAAGCCCTCCAGGCCGACAGTTCCGGCAAGAAGGTGGCAGCCATCCGGATCGCCGGGCAGGAGCCCCTGGTGGTGGATGCCGTCCTCATTGCCATTGGCGTGCGCCCCAACGTGGCGCTGGGCAAGGCCATGGGTCTCACCCTCAGCCGCTCCGGTGGTATCTGGGTGGATGCCTTTCAGCGTTCCCGCGAAGACCCCAGCATCTTTGCCGTGGGGGATTGCGCCCACAAGCAGGATTTTTTCACCCGCAAGGCCAATCATGCCATGATCGCCTCCCAGGCCGCCGCCGAAGGGCGCATCGCCGGGATGAACCTCTATGCCCTGCGCCAACCCCGCTACAACGCCGGTTCCGTCAGCGTCTATGCCAGCGAGATTGACGGCATGGCCTTTGGCGTAGCCGGCCTCACCCAGCACCAAGCCGAGGCGGAGGGCTTTCCCATCCTCTATGGCGAGGCGCGGCTGCCCGACCACCACCCCGCCTCCATGCCCAACACCACGGAGATCTACTGCCGCGCCATCTTCGCTGCCGACTCCCTGCAGCTTCTCGGCGGTCAGGTGATCGGCGGCGCCACCACCGGCGAAATCGTCAACACCATTGCCCTGGCCATCCAGATGCACGCCAGCGCCACCGACCTCGCCACCATGCAGTTCGGCAGCCAGCCGCGCCTCACCCCATCCCTGCACCCGCTGGTGGCCGCCACGGGCGATGCCCTGCGCCGCCATTACCATCAGCTTCATGACCACAGCACAGGAGGCCCCGCATGAATGGCCACAGCACGCCCATAGGCATCCCCGCCGAGAGCCGGCGGCGCTTCGAGGAGAATTACCGCCTTGCCACCCAGGACAAGGGCCGCCTCTTTCTCATGGCCGGCGACCAAAAGGTGGAACATCTCAACGATGACTTCATCGGCGGCCAGGTTGCCAGCGACGATGCCGACCCGGAGCACCTCTTCCACATTGCCAGTGAGGCACCGGTGGGCTGTTTTGCCACGCAATTGGGCTTGCTCAGCCGCTACGGCATGGACTACAAGGACATTCCCTATCTCATCAAACTCAACTCCAAGACCCACCTGGTCCGGAGCGAACAGCGCGACCCCCTGAGCCTGCAGTGGCAGAGCATGGAGCAGGTGGCGGACTTCATCCGCTACTCCGGCCTGCGGGTGGTGGGGGTGGGCTACACCATCTACCCCGGTTCGGAATATGAAGCCGCCATGCTCACGGAAGCGAGCCGCCTGATTTTCGCCGCCCATCAGCTCGGCCTGCTGGCGGTGATCTGGGCCTATCCCCGCGGCAAGGCCGTGGGTACGCAGGAGCAGGATGCCCATCTCATTGCCGGGGCGGCCGGTTTGGGCGCCTGTCTCGGTGCCGATTTCGTCAAGGTGAATCCACCCCTCAACGCCCAGGGAGAGATGGAGGCGAAGCTCCTCGGCGAGGCCGTCGCGGCGGCGGGGCGCACCCAAGTCATCTGCGCCGGCGGCAAGGAAACGAGCGCAGAAGATTTCCTCCAGCGCCTTTATGATCAGATCCACACCGGCGGCACGGCGGGTTGCGCCACCGGCCGCAATGTCCATCAACGCAGCCAGCAGGAGGCCGTGCGTTTCTGTCAGGCCATCCATGCCATCGTCGTGGACAACAAAGGGGTGGACGATGCCGTGAAGCTGCTCGGGGGGAAGACATGATCCCCCTGCCCCGCCAGCACAGCAAGATCGTCTGCACCATCGGTCCCGCCTCCGACGCGCCGCATACCTTGCAGCGCATGATCCGCGCCGGGATGAATGTGGCCCGCCTCAATCTGGCCCACGGTAGCCCCGACGAGCATCGCGCCCGCATTGCCCGTCTGCGCGCCGCGGCGACGGCGGCGGGCAAAGCGCTGACCATCCTCGCCGACCTGCCCGGTCCGAAGCTGCGCATCGGCACCCTGCCCAAACCCCTCCTCCTCAAGAAAGGCGACAAACTCACCTTTGCCCCCGTAGCCCAGGCAACGGCGGGGATCATCCCCCTCGAACTGCCCCGCCTGGCCCGGCCGCTGCGCAAGGGCGACACCGTCTTCCTCAATGACGGCTTCATCACCGTTCAGGTGGATCAGATGGACCAGACGGGCATCCATGGCCGGGTGCAGGTGGGCGGGCCGCTGCTCTCCCACAAGGGCGTCAATCTGCCCAATGTCATGCTGGAAGGCAGCGCCTTTACCCCCCCCGACCGGGAGCTGCTGGCCTTCGCCCTGGAGGCCGGGGTGGATGCCGTGAGCGTTTCCTTCGTGGAAACCGCCGCCGACATCGCCCATGCCCGCCGCGAAGCGCAAGCCCTCGGGTACAACCCCTTCATCATCGCCAAGATCGAGCGCAAGGGGGCCTGGCGGCACATCGATGCCATCCTCGCAGCCAGCGACGGGATCATGGTGGCCCGGGGCGATCTCGGCGTGGAGGTGCCCATCGAGGAAATCGCCATCATCCAAAAGCGCCTCATCCGCAAGGCCCGCAGCGCCGGCAAGCCGGTCATCACCGCCACCCAGATGCTGGAATCCATGATCCATAACCGCCGTCCCACCCGGGCCGAGGTCACGGACGTAGCCAATGCCATCCTCGACGGCACCGACTGCATCATGCTGTCCGAGGAATCGGCCATGGGCGACTATCCCGTGGAATCGGTGCAGATGCTCGCCCGCATCGCCGCCGTCACGGAAAAGGCGCGGAGCGAACAGCCCCTGGCACCGCTGGAGGATGTGGCGGATAGCATTGAAGAGGTCATCGCCCTGGACGTGCACGCCGCCGCCCAACGCCTGCGGCCCCGTTTCATCGTCACCCCCACCGAAAGCGGCACCACGGCCCGGCGCATCGCCCGCTTCCGTTCACCCACCTGGATCCTCGCCCTGAGCCCCCACGCCGCCACCTGCCAAGGCCTGGCCTTTTCCTATGGCGTGCACCCGGTCCGGATGGAGGAGCAAGGCCAAGGCTGGGAGGCCGCCGCGCGCCGCTGGCTGGTGACCCATGGCCTGGAACAGGGCCGCATCATCCTCACCCAGGGTCCGAGCCGTGGTCATCCCGGCGGCACCAACCGCCTGGAAATCATCGAACTCGCCCTACCCATGCCCATCTGAACAGGAGCCATCCATGGACAGCACCATTATCGACGTCAGCGCCCGCGAAATCCTCGACTCCCGGGGCAATCCCACCGTCGAGGTGGAGGTTACCCTGGCCTGCGGCGTCCGCGCCCGCGCCGCCGTACCCTCCGGCGCCTCCACCGGCAGCCGCGAAGCGGTGGAACTGCGCGACGGCGACCCCCGACGCTATGGCGGCAAGGGCGTGCGCAAGGCCCTGGAACATGTGGAAGAGCGTATCGGCCCCGATCTCATCGACCTCGACGCCCGCGACCAGAAAGTTATCGACGATACCATGATCTCCCTTGACGGCACGGACAATAAAGCCCTGCTGGGTGCGAATGCCATCCTCGGCGTCTCCCTGGCCTGTGCCCGCGCCGCTGCCGAGGCCAGCGGCCTGCCCCTCTACCGCTACCTCGGCGGCCCCGGCGCCACGCGCCTGCCCGTACCCTGCATGAACATCCTCAACGGCGGCGTCCATGCCCATGGCCAGGGGGCCGACATCCAGGAGTTCATGCTCGTCCCCTACGGCGCCGGCAGCTTCCGCGAAGCCTTACGCTGGGGCGCTGAGGTCTACCATGCCCTCCAGGGCATCCTCCTGAAAAAAGGGCTCTCGGTGGGGGTGGGCGATGAAGGCGGTTTTGCCCCCCAGGTCCATGCCAATCGCGAACCCCTGGACCTCATCGTCGCCGCCATCGAAACGGTGGGCCTCCAACCCGGCGCCGAGGTGGGCATCGCCATGGACTCGGCCTCCAGCGAGTTTTACCAGGACGGCGAATATCACCTGCGCTGCGAAAAGCGCCGGCTCGACAGCGCAGAAATGATCGACTATTACACCGCCCTGGTGGCCGACTATCCCCTCTGTCTGCTGGAAGACGGGCTGGCCCAGGACGACTGGGAGAACTGGAAACTCCTCAACCGCCAGCTTGGCGACCGCATCGAACTGGTGGGCGACGACATCTTCTGCACCAATCCCGCCATTATCGCCCGCGCCATCACCGACCAGATCGCCAACGCCGCGCTGATCAAGCTCAACCAGATCGGCACCGTCACCGAGACCATCGCCGCCGCCCGTCTGGCCCAGTTCCACGGCTGGGGCGCCTTTGTCTCCCATCGCTCCGGCGAGACGGTGGACAGCTTTATTGCCGACCTGACGGTGGCCCTGGACACCGGCCACCTCAAGTCCGGCGCCCCATGCCGCGGCGAACGGGTGGAGAAATACAACCAACTCCTGCGCATCGAAGAAGATCTGGGCACGGCGGCTCGCTTCGCGGGCAAATCGGCCTTCTGCCGGCCCATCCGTTTTTAAGGAGGAACGCATGCGCTGTCTCGTCACCAGTAGCCGCCCTTACGATCAGGAATCCCTCCATGCAGCCAATCAGGGCCGGCATGAGTTCAGTTTCGTCGAGACTCCCTTGCGGGAGGACACTGCCGTCATCGCCCGCGGCTACCCGGCCGTCTGCCCCTTCGTGGACGACACCCTCAACAGCACCGTCCTGGAGGCCCTGGCCCAGGGCGGCACCCGGCTCCTGGCCCTGCGCAGCACGGGTTTCAACCATGTGGACCTGCCAACGGCGGAGCGCTTAGGGCTCACGGTCATGCGCGTGCGCGATTACTCGCCCTACGCCGTCGCCGAATTCGCCCTTGGTCTCATGCTCACCCTCAACCGCCACCTGCACAAGGCCTACAACCGCGTTCGCGAGGGCAACTTCCTCCTCGATGGATTGCTCGGTTTCGACATGCACGGTAAGACCGTAGGCCTGATCGGGACCGGCAAGATCGGCGCCGCCTTGGCCCGGATCCTCCACGGCATGGAATGCCGACTCCTCGGTTACGATCCGTATCCCAACCCCATCTGCCAATCCCTGGGCATGCAGTATGTGGGTCTCGACACCCTCCTTGGCGAGTCACGTATCGTGAGCCTCCACCTCCCCCTCACCCCCGACACCTATCATCTCATCAATGCGGAACGCCTCGCGCGCATGCCCCACGGGGCCCTGCTCATCAACACTAGTCGCGGCGCCCTCATCGACACCAGCGCCCTCATTGCCGCCCTGAAAAGCCGTCATCTCGGGGCCGTCGGCCTCGACGTCTATGAGGAAGAGGCGGAACTGTACTTCCACAATCTCTGCGATGACATCATCTGCGACGATACCTTCGCCCGTCTGCTCACTTTTCCCAATGTCGTCGTCACCGGTCATCAAGCCTTCTTCACGGCCGAGGCCCTCCACACCATCGCCGCCACCACCATCACCAATCTTGATGACTTTGCCGCCGGACGGGAAAATGGCAATATCGTTCGCGCCCCAACCCCCGGAGCTCCGCACCCATGACCATCGCCCCCTGCTACCTCCTTCCCAGCCTGCCCGAGCCCCTTGCCGGCCTTGCCGAACTGGCCCTTGACTTGCGCTGGTCCTGGAGCCACGCTGCCGACGCCCTCTGGGAACGTATTGCGCCGGAGCTCTGGCAGGCCACCCGCAATCCCTGGCTCATCTTGCAGAATGTCTCCAACGAAGTGCTGGACCGATTGTCCCAGGATCAGGCCTTTGTCGCCCTCTTGGACCGTTTTATTGCCGACCACCGCCGGAGATTGGCGGCCAAGACCTGGTTCAGCAGCAGCTACCCCCAGCCTCCCTTCGGCCAGGTGGCCTACTTCAGCATGGAATTCGGTCTCTCCGAAGCCTTGCCCATCTACTCCGGGGGACTGGGCATCCTCGCTGGGGACTGCCTCAAGACCGCCAGCGATCTCGGTGTCCCCATCCTCGGCATCGGACTGCTCTGGCAGCAAGGCTACTTCCGCCAATCCCTGGACGACTGCGGCCGCCAGCAGGAATTTTTCCCCTACAACGACCCCACCCAGCTACCGGTGGCGCCCGTGCGCGACCAGCATGGCGAATGGTTGCGGGTAGAGCTCCCCTTCCCTGGCCGCAGCGTCCTCCTGCGCGCCTGGGAGGCCCAGATCGGCCGGGTCAAGCTCTACCTGCTCGACAGCAATGATCCCCTCAACTCTCCTGCCGACCGCGGCATCACCTCCGAGCTCTACGGCGGCGGCCCGGAAATGCGCCTGCAGCAGGAGATCTGCCTGGGCATCGGCGGCTGGTTCCTGCTGCGGCGCCTGGGCATTCAACCGGAGATCTGCCACCTCAACGAAGGCCACGCCGCCTTTGCCATCCTCGCCCGCGCCCATAGCCACATGCGCGACCACGGCACCGACTTCCGCTGCGCCCTCACCGCCACCCGCGCCGGCAACATCTTCACCACCCACACTCCCGTCGCCGCTGGCTTCGACCGCTTCGCTCCGGAACTCCTCGCCCGCTATATGGAGGGTGCGCCGCAGGCCTTCGGCGTGGATAGCGATACCGTTCTCGCCCTTGGCCGCGAAAACCCCGACGACCCCCGTGAACCCTTCAACATGGCTTGGCTGGCCATCCGCGGCAGCATCCTGGTCAATGGGGTCAGCCGCCTCCATGGGGCCGTCAGCCGGCGCATTTTCCAACCCCTCTTCCCACGCTGGCCGGAGAACGAAGTCCCGGTCACCCATGTCACCAATGGCGTCCACACACCCTCCTGGGATTCCCAGGACGCCGACCGGATCTGGACCGAGAGCTGTGGCAAGGAACGCTGGCTAGGTGATTTGCAAGACATCGAAAGCCGCTTTCAAAGCGTCACCGACCAAGCCCTCTGGGCCCTGCGCGCCAATGCCCGGCAGCAGGTCATCGGCTTTGCCCGCACCCGTCTGGAGCGCCAGTCCGCCGCCGCCCATGCCGACGAAGAGACGGTGCAACGCGCCAGCCTCGCCCTGGATCCCAACGCCCTCACCATCGGCTTTGCTCGCCGCTTCACCGCCTACAAGCGCCCCAACATGCTACTCGCCGACCCTGACCGCCTCTACCGCCTCCTCACCCATCCCCATTTCCCCGTTCAACTCCTCATCGCTGGCAAGGCCCACCCCCAGGATGGTGCCGGCAAGGTCATGGTCCAGCAATGGACCCAATTCATCCACCAGCACCCCGAACTGGCCGGACGGGTCGTTTTCATTGCCGACTACGACATGCTGGTGGCCGAACAACTGGTGCAAGGCGTCGATCTGTGGATCAACACCCCCCGCCGCCCTTGGGAAGCCAGCGGCACCAGCGGCATGAAGGTCCTCGTCAATGGTGGCTTGAACCTCTCCGAATTGGATGGCTGGTGGGCCGAGGCCTATGCGCCGGAACTGGGCTGGCCCCTGGGCGATGGTCAGGAGCACGATACCGACCTCGCCTGGGATGCCCACGAGGCGGAGGATCTTTATCGCCTGCTGGAAGAGGAAGTCGTTCCACTCTTCTACCACAACCGCGACGCCAACGGCTGCCCCTGCGGCTGGGTCGCAAAAATGCGCGCCAGCATGAGCCGGCTCACCCCGCGCTTCAGCAGCAACCGCATGGTCCGCGAATACGTCGAGCAACTTTACCTGCCCGCTGTCCAAATTGCCGCGGCGCGGGCCGAGCGCAGCCAGGTGGAGCGCATTTGCCAATGGCAGGGCGAACTCGCTCAACACTGGGAGCGCATCCATTTCGGCGAACTGCAGATCAGCCAGGACGCCGGCATGCTCCATTTTCAGGTCCCCGTCTACCTTGACGATCTCGACGCCGCCAGTATCGCCGTGGAACTCTATGCCCTAGCCACTGAGGGCCAAAACGATGAAGTCCTGCCCATGACCCAGGGCGAAGCCCTCGGGGGAGCGGTCAACAGTTACAGCTACCGCTGCGAGATTTCCGCCCACCGCCCCGCCAGCGACTACACCCCCCGCATCGTCCCGCGCATGGCCGGGTGCCAAGTCCCCATGGAGGCGCAGCAGATCCTCTGGTATCGTTGAGCCGAGCATAGGCTGGCCATACAGGAAAAAAGCCATGACCCTTATGAGCATGATCGTTTTTTGATCATTTAATGATAAAATGACCAAAAATTTCTCGGAGCGACCATGTCCCATTCCAATGCCCTTGATTCCCTGCTCAGCGAAATCCGCCGTTTTGCCGTACCTGCCGATTTTTCCGCTCAGGCCAACATCAACAGCGCGGATTACGCGCAACTCCGCGCCCAGGCCGAAGCGGATCCCGAGGCCTTCTGGTCTGCCCTGGCCCGCCAACACCTCTCCTGGCATCAGCCCTTTACCGAGGTCCTGGACGAACGCCGCGCGCCCTTCTACCGCTGGTTTGCCGACGGCAGCCTGAATGTCGCCCACAATTGTCTGGACCGCCACCTGCACGGCGCCACCCGCCACAAGGCCGCCCTCATCTGGGAAGGGGAAGACGGCGCCGTACGGACCTTTACCTATGCCCAACTCCACCGCGAGGTAAGCCGATTCGCCAACGCGCTCCGTCATCAAGGCATCGAGGTAGGTGATCGCGTAGCCATCTACATGCCCATGGTGCCTGAAGCGGTCATTGCCATGCTCGCCTGCGCCCGCATCGGGGCCATTCATACGGTGGTCTTCGGCGGCTTTTCCGCCGAAGCCCTCAAGGATCGTCTGGAGGATACCGGCGCCAAGCTCCTCATTACCGCTGACGGGGCCTGGCGGGCGGGCAAGGCCGTGCCCCTCAAGCGCCATGCCGATCAGGCCCTCTTGCGGGAACACGAGCATCAGGTGGAAAAGGTCATCGTCCTGCGCCGCACCGGTGCCGACATCGACCTGCAGGAAGGCCGCGATCTCTGGTGGGAGGACGCCCTCGCCGGCATGGAGAGCAGTTGCCCGGCCCTGCCCTTCAATGCCGAGCATCCCCTCTTCATCCTCTATACCTCCGGCAGCACCGGCAAGCCCAAGGGCGTCGTGCACAGCAGCGCCGGTTATCTCCTCTGGGCACTCCTCACCGTCCGCTGGGTCTTCGACCTCAAGCCCGAGGATGTCTACTGGTGCACCGCCGACATCGGCTGGATCACCGGACACAGCTATACGGTCTACGGCCCCCTAGCCAATGGCGCCACCGTCTTCCTCTATGAGGGCGCGCCCATGCACCCCCACCCCGACCGTTTCTGGGAAATGATCGAGCGCCATGGGGTGAGCATCTTCTATACCGCCCCCACGGCCATCCGCGCCTTCATGAAGATGGGCCAGGAATGGCCCGAACGCCACGACCTTTCCAGCCTGCGCCTGCTGGGCACGGTGGGCGAACCCATGAATCCCGAGGCCTGGATGTGGTACTACGAGACCATCGGCGGCGGCCGCTGTCCCATCACCGATACCTGGTGGCAGACGGAAACCGGAGGGCACATGATCGCCCCCCTCCCCGGTGTCACGCCGACGAAACCCGGCTCCTGCGCCCTGCCCCTCCCCGGCATTCACGCGCGCATCGTCGACGAGGCAGGGGAACCCATCGACAAACCCGAGGCGGGGGGCTATCTGGTCATGGAAAAACCCTGGCCCGGCATGTTGCGGGGGATCTGGGGGGACGACGCCCGTTATGTGGAGAGCTACTGGGCCAAATTCGGCAACCGCTATTACGTGGCGGGCGACAGCGCCCGCCGGGATGCCGACGGTTATTACTGGGTGATGGGCCGCATCGACGACGTGCTCAACGTATCCGGACATCGCCTGGGCACCGCCGAGATCGAGTCGGCCCTCGTCGCCCACCCCGCCGTGGCCGAGGCTGCGGTAGTGGGGATCCCCCACGAAATCAAGGGAGAAGCCATCTGTGCCTTTGTCGTCCTCAGGGCCAGCCATGCCGGCGATGACCGGGATGAACTGGGTGCCTCCCTGCGGGCCCATGTGGCCGAACTCATCGGCCCCATCGCCCGGCCCGACGACGTCCGCATCACCGACACCCTGCCCAAGACCCGCTCCGGCAAGATCATGCGCCGCCTCCTCCGCGCCATCGCCCGGGGCGAGGAGATCACCCAGGACATCAGCACCCTGGAGGACGAGGGCGTGGTGCGGGAATTGCAAAAATAGCCAGCGCAGGATCTCTGCCGGGGAGTTGTTGCAGGGCTGGCGAGGCGCCAAGGGCTTCGCCAGCCCTGCTGTCATCATACTGTCATATTGGCATGCCATAATCGGGGCTGATCCGCTGCGCCCGCTCGTTGCCCTGATACGGAAAACCGCCGGATCAGAGCCGATGAACCGGTCCCATTCGGCCCCCGCTGAGTTCGGCAAAGCTACGCAAGGCTCAAAGCATGCGCATCCTGATGATATCCGACACCTACTTCCCCCGGGTCAGCGGGGTGGCGAGTTCCATCCGCAGCTTTCGCACAGGGCTCGCCCGGCTTGGGCACGAGGTCGATCTCCTCATCCCCGCTTATGGCCCCAGGGAGATGCTAGATACCGGGATACTGCAAGCCACAGCATGGCGGGTCTTCTTTTATCCCGAAGAGCGCCTCATGACCCCCCTGGGGCTCATGCGCCTGCATCGGCGCTTGCGGCAACGCCGCTATGACCTGGTCCATATCCAGACACCATTCGTTGCCCACTCCTACGGTACCTACTTGGCGCACCGCCTGGAGATCCCCGCCGTCCTTTCCTACCATACCTATTTCGAGGCCTACATGGGCCATTACTACCCGTGGATTCCCGCACCGCTGCGGCGCGGCCTGATCCGCCGGATCTCCCGTCGCCAGTGCCATGCCGTGGCTGGGGTGATTGTTCCCTCCTGGGCCATGGCCGAGATTCTCTGGAGTTACGGCGTCAATACACCGCTACAGGTCATCCCCACGGGAATTGAAGCGGCGCCCTTCGCCAGCGGCGACGGCGCCGCATTCCGCGCCAATCTGGGTATCGGGCCGGAAAGACGAGTCTTGCTCTATGCCGGACGTATTGCCCCGGAAAAAAATATTCCCCTGCTCCTGGACGTCGTCGAGCGGCTGCGGCCGGCCCTGCCGGAAGTATTATTGTTGCTGGCGGGGGATGGCCCGGCACGAGCCGTCCTAGAGGCCCAAAGCGCCCGGCGCGGGCTCGGCGACGTCGTGCGCTTCCTGGGCTATCTCGACCGCGAAAGCACCCTGAAGGATGCCTACCAGGCGGCAGAGATCTTCGTTTTCCCCTCGCAAACGGAGACCCAGGGCATGGTACTCCTGGAGGCCCTGGCCGCAGGACTGCCGGTGGTGGCCATCCCCGCCCTGGGCGCCGCAGATCTCCTCGCATCCCGCCAGGGCAGCCGCAGCGCCCGCCCCGATCCCGGCGACTTCAGCGAACAATGCCTGCGTCTCCTCCGCGATCAGGAACTCCGCGAACGCCTGGCCAACGAGGCCCGAGAACTGGCCCGGCGCTGGTCCCAGGAAGCCATGTCCCAGCGCTTGACCCATTTCTATGCCACGCTCACCGGAGATCTCTCCATTTCCCATCTGCGGGTCCAACAACCATCCGCCTAACGAAATACTCCAGGGCGCACCCAGGTATCATGAAATGCATCTGAAACCGTAGGAGCGGCCCCCGGCCGCGACCTTACCGGCCGATCACGGCATAGGGGTCGCGGCCGTGGGCCGCTCCTACCTATTGCGTAGGCAGAAGCGCCTATTATGCGGCGCTGCCCGCCCCCACCTGATGGGCGACGAAGGCGAAACGATCCCCCTCCAAAGTCACCTCGATGAGATCCCCGGGCACGAAGTCGCCCCGCAAGAGCTGCTGCGCCAGCGGGTTTTCGATCTCGCGCTGGATCACCCGTTTCAGGGGCCGCGCCCCGTACACCGGATCGTAACCCACCTCGGCCAAACGGCTCACCGCGCCGTCGCTGAGGACGAGATCCATGTCCCGCTCGCGCAGACGGCTGCGCAAAAAGCCCACTTGAATCTCGGCAATGTGGCGCAACTGCTCCGCCGTCAGGGGATGGAAAATCACCACCTCATCAATGCGATTGAGGAACTCCGGCCGGAAATGGCCCTGCACCACCTCCATCACCGCTGCCTGCATGGCGTTGTAATCCCCCCGTCTGCTGTATTCCTGGATACGATCCGACCCCAGGTTGGAGGTCATGACAATCACGGTGTTGCGGAAGTCCACCGTGCGCCCCTGACCATCCGTCAGCCTGCCGTCATCCAGGACCTGCAGCAGGATGTTGAAGACCTCGGGATGGGCCTTTTCCACCTCGTCCAGGAGGATGACCGAGTAGGGCTTGCGCCGTACCGCCTCCGTCAGATACCCCCCCTCTTCATAGCCCACATAGCCGGGCGGGGCACCAATGAGCCGCGCCACAGAATGCTTCTCCATGAACTCGCTCATGTCGATGCGCACCATATGTTCCTCACTATCGAAAAGGAACTCCGCCAGGGCCTTGGTGAGCTCCGTCTTGCCCACGCCCGTAGGCCCCAGGAAAAGGAAAGAGCCGTTGGGCCGCTTGGGATCCGAGAGACCGGCGCGGGAACGGCGGATGGCATTGGCCACTGCGGTCACCGCTTCGCTCTGCCCCACCACCCGCGCCTGCAGGCGCTCCTCCATCTTCAGCAGTTTTTCCTTTTCGCCTTCCAGCATCTTGGCGACGGGAATGCCCGTCCAGCGCGCCACCACCTCGGCAATCTCCTCTTCCCCCACCTCCATGCGCAGGAGCTTGGGCTTGCCGGTGCTCGCCCCGGATTCACTGGCCTCCGCCTGCTGCAGTTTCCGCTCCAACTCGGGAATGGCGCCATACTGCAATTGCGCCATGCGCTCCAGATCGTTGGCGCGGCGGGCGTTTTCCAGCTCTACCCGCAGGCGATCCAACTCCTTCTGAACCTGGGAAGTCCCTTCAATAGCGAGTTTCTCGCTCTTCCAAACCTCTTCCAGTTCATTATATTTCCGCTCCAACTCATCGATTTGACTGCGTAATGTATCCAGACGCTTGCGGCTTGCTTCGTCTTTCTCCTTTTCCAGGGCCACCCGCTCGATGTTGAGCTGGATAATCCGCCGCTCCAGCTCATCCAGTTCCTGAGGTTTGGAGTCGATTTCCATCTTGATCCGCGACGCGGCCTCGTCGATGAGATCGATGGCCTTGTCCGGGAGATTGCGGTCCGTAATATAGCGGTGGGACAACTGCGCCGCCGCCACCAGGGCCGGATCGGTGATGCGCACGCCATGATGGGCCTCGTAACGCTCCTTGAGCCCGCGCAGGATGGCAATACTGTCCTCCACGCTGGGTTCGTCCACCAGGACCCGCTGGAAGCGCCGCTCCAGGGCCGCGTCCTTTTCGATATACTTGCGGTACTCATCCAGCGTGGTCGCGCCGATGCAATGCAGCTCACCACGGGCCAAGGCGGGTTTGAGCATGTTGCCGGCATCCATGGCCCCTTCGGCCTTGCCGGCCCCTACCAGGGTGTGGATCTCGTCAATGAACAGAATGATCTGTCCCTCGGCCTTGCCGAGGTCCGTCAGCAATGCCTTGAGCCGCTCTTCAAACTCGCCGCGAAACTTGGCACCCGCAATGAGCGCCCCCAGGTCCAGGCTCAGCAGCCGCTTGCCGCGCAGGGACTCCGGAACCTCGCCATTGACGATGCGCAGCGCCAGCCCCTCGACAATGGCGGTCTTGCCCACCCCCGGCTCGCCGATGAGTACGGGATTGTTCTTGGTACGCCGCAACAGCACCTGGATGGTGCGCCGGATTTCATCATCGCGGCCGATCACCGGATCCAGCTTGCCCTGGGCGGCCCGCTCGGTGTAGTCCGTCGTGTATTTCTCCAGCGCCTGGCGCTGCTCTTCGGCATTGGCATCCTTGATCTTCTCGCCGCCATGCAGGTCGTTGATGGCCTGATCCAGATCCTTGGCCGTCGCTCCAGCATCCTTCAGCAGCCGCCCCGCCTCGCCCTTGTCCTCCAGCAGCGCCAGCAAAAAATGTTCGGTGGCGATATAGGCGTCGCCCCGTTTCTGGGCGATCTTGTCGGCGAGATTGAGCATATTGTTCAAATCACGGCCGATACTCACCTCGCCAGGGGTCCCATGCACCTTCGGCAGGCCTTCCAGGGCGCGGCCGAGATTGCTGCGCAGGCTGTCTACCCGCACGCCCGCCTTGGACAGCAAAGGGCGCGCAATTCCGCCGTCCTGATCCAGAAAGGCAATGAGGAGGTGCAGCGGCTCTATTTGCTGATGGTCCTGGGCCAGGGCCAGGCTCTGGGCTTCTTGCAATCCTTGTTGGAACTTGGTGGTCAGTTTATCCATTCGCATTGGTTCTGCTCCATGATTTTCGCGTCTGCAACATAAATGGGACTACCGGCGTGCCTTTTCAAGAGAGCCCTTTACTCGCTCCCAATTTCGCATATCCGGGTCGGAGCGCCGCAAGCAGCAGGACGGTTCCCAGCAGCGACAATGCCGCAGCCGCATAAAAAGTCTCCGGCCCACCCAGCTTCTGCCAGGCCCAACCTCCGGCCAGGGCCCCCATTGCACCACCCAGGCCATAGGCCGCGCTGGCATAGAGGGCCAAGCCACGGGCCCGCAGACTCGGGGGGAAGCGCTGATAGACCCAGTGAACTGCCGCCAGATGAAAGGCCCCATAGCTTGCCGCGTGGAGGCTTTGCACGGCAACGATCCAGGGCAAATCGGGCCACAGGCCAATCACCCCCCAGCGCAACGCCGTCAGGAGAAAACTCGCATACAGGACCGTCTTCAGGCCCAGGCGCCGGATAACCCCTTCGCCCACCGCAAAAAACAAGACCTCGCAGAGCACCGCAAAGCCCCAGAGGAAGCCAACGGCCATGCTACCCTGGCCATGGTCCCCGACATAGATGGAGTAAAAGGCGTAATAAGGGCCATGACTGGCCTGCTCCAGGATGCAAGCGGCGAAAAAAAATAGCAGATCCCCCCGCCGCAATTCATTGCGCAAGGCCGCCTGCGGCACCGCCGTTGCCGTGCCGCCTGCGGCAAAAGGAAGATAACGGCTCGACCACCACGCCGCCAGCAGGAACACGACAATGACGGGCAGGAATACCGCCATTCCACCGCGGGCGATGAGCCAGCCCATCCCCAAGGCCAGCAGAATGAAACCGATGGAACCCCAGAGGCGGATCCGGCCATAGGCCGCCCCGCTGCGTTCGGCCCACTCCATGGTTGTGATGTCCACCAAGGGCAGGGTGGCCGCCCAAAAAAAAGAAAACGCGATGGTAATGAGGAAGATGCTAAAAAAATCATGGGCCCAGAGCAAAGCCAGGAAACCCAGTGCCGTGGCCAAGGCCGCCCCCGGCACGATCCTGCCTAGGCCCCAGCGCTGCGCCATCAGGCCCCAGATATTGGGAGCGAGGACCTTGGTGGCCTGGATGGTGGCGGTGAGGATGCCGATCTCCAGCGCCGTCTGCCCCTGCTGCTGCAGATAGGGGCCCCAATAGGGCATGAAGGCCCCCAGGGCGGAGAAATAGAGGGCGTAATAGAGGGCCAGCCAGCGCCCTTGCCGCTGCCCGGTCATAGCGCTGTCTTAGCGGGCGGCAGGGATGGGCGACAGGGGTGGACGCACATCCCCATTCTGCGCCCGCTGGCGCAGCCAGTGGTCCATGAGCACGAGGGCGAGCATCGCTTCGACGATGGGTACGGCGCGGATCCCCACGCAGGGATCGTGGCGGCCCGTGGTGACCACCTCTAGCGGCTCGCCGTGGAGATCGATGCTCTGCCGCGGGATACGAATGCTGGAGGTGGGCTTGATGGCCACGGAGAGGGTAAGGTCCTGGCCGCTGGAAATGCCGCCCAGGACACCGCCGGCATGATTACTGGCAAAGCCCTGGGGCGTCAGCGCATCGCCATGCTCGCTGCCGCGCTGCTCCACCACGGCAAAGCCATCCCCCACGGCCACCGCCTTGACGGCATTGATGCTCATCATCGCCTTGGCAATATCCGCTTCCAGGCGGTCGAAGACCGGCTCGCCGAGACCGACCGGCATACCCCCTACCCGCGCATCCACCCGCGCGCCGATGGAGTCTCCCTCCTTGCGCAGGGCGTCAAGGAATGCCGCCATGTCCTCGGCCACCGCCGCATCGGGGCAAAAGAAAGGATTTCGCCCGATTTCCTCGCGCACGAAGCTACGCGCCCGGATGGGACCCATCTGGGCCAGCCAGGCAGTGATTTCCACTCCCAGGCGTTCGCGCAGGAATTTGCGGGCTACCGCCCCCGCCGCGACCCGGGTCGCCGTCTCCCGGGCTGAGGAACGTCCTCCGCCCCGATAGTCCCGCCGCCCATACTTTTGCAGGTACGTGTAGTCGGCATGGCCGGGCCGAAAGGCATCCTTGATCTTGCCATAATCCTGGGAGCGCTGGTCGGTATTGCGGATCAGCAGCCCGATGGGCGTACCCGTCGTGTATCCCTCGAATACGCCGGAGAGGATCTCCACCTGATCCGCCTCCTGGCGCTGCGTGGTGTGCCGCGACTGCCCCGGACGACGGCGGTCCAGGTCGCCCTGAATATCCGCCTCCACCAGGGCCAGGCCCGGCGGACAGCCGTCAATGACGCAGCCGATGGCCGGTCCATGGCTCTCGCCAAAGGTGCTGACGCGAAAGCACTCCCCGATGCTGCTTCCCGGCATGGGCTTACTTATCCATCTCGATCATGGCGTAAGCCGAATGATTGTGAATGGATTCGAAGTTTTCAGAGGAAACCGAGAACCAATCCACCCGGGAATCGCCCTTCAACCGAATGGCTACATCCCGCACCATGTCCTCCACAAATTTGGGATGATCATAGGCATATTCGGTCACGAATTTTTCATCGGGGCGCTTGAGCAGGCCATAAAGCTGGCAGGAGGCCTCCTCCTCCACGAGATCGATGATCTCTTCGATCCAGATCCAGTCGTTGGCCCGCACCCGCACCTGCACATGGGAGCGCTGGTTGTGGGCGCCATAGTCGGCGATGCTCTTGGAACAGGGGCAAAGGCTGGTCACCGGCACCTGCACGCCAATGGTCTGGCGATACTGGTCGTGGCTGGACTCGCCGACAAAACTCACCTCGTAGTCCATGAGGCTCTTCACTCCGGAGATGGGCGCCGCCTTGTTGATGAAGTAGGGAAATTGCATCTCCAGGCGGGCGGCATCGGCATCCAGCCGCTCGCGCATGGTGCGCACGATCTCCTGAAAGGAATCCACGCTGATCTCCCGGTCGTGGGCGTTGAGGATCTCCACGAAGCGCGACATGTGGGTACCCTTGAAATGCTGGGGGAGGCTCACGTACATGTTGCACAGGGCGATGGTATGCTGCTCCCCTTCGCTGCGGTCCCGGATCCGCACCGGATGGCGAATGGCCTTGATGCCCACCTGGTTGATGGGTATGGCGCGCGGGTCGGGCCGTCCCTGAACGTCTTCCATGACTTCTGCGGCGCAATCTCTCACCATTCACCTCGCACGGAACTTGTTGAGTAGTTCAGTCGGATACTACGCCCGCCCCTGCTCCGGGGGCAAGACCGTCCAGCAGGGCGCGGGCGGCAGCTTCGATGCCAGCCGCGTCCAGCCCAAGCTCCGCCAGCCACTCCTTGGCCTCTCCCTGTTCAATGAACTCATCGGGCAGGCCCAGGATGCGCATCGCCATGCTGCGCCCCCCATTGAGCAAGCATTCGGCCACGGCGCTGCCGGCGCCGCCCATGATCGCCCCTTCCTCCACCGTGAGGAAAGCCCCATGACTCTGGGCCAGATCCAGCAACAGGGCTTCATCCAGGGGTTTGACAAAGCGCATATTGACCACTGTCGCATCCACCGCCTCGCCCGCCGCCATGGCCGCGGCCACCCGGGAGCCAAAAGCCAGAATGGCCAGATTCCGTCCCCGGCGCAGGACCTCGGCCTTGCCGATGGGTACCGTGCGGCCGAGATCCTTGTCCAAGCTAACACCAAGACCGCTGCCCCGGGGATAGCGCACCATGGCCGGTCCGGGATAGGCGAAGCCGGTGTTGAGCATATCGCGCAATTCCTGCTCGTCCTTGGGCGCCATGATGAGCAGATTGGGAATGGTGCGGGCAAAGGCCAGATCAAAACTGCCCTGATGGGTAGCCCCATCGGCACCCACTAGGCCGGCGCGATCCACGGCCAGGAGCACCGCCAGGTTCTGGATGGCGATGTCATGGATCAATTGATCATAGGCGCGCTGCAGGAAAGTGGAATAGATGGCCACCACCGGATGGATTCCCTCGCAGGCAAGCCCCGCCGCAAAGGTCAGGGCGTGCTGTTCGGCGATGCCCACGTCGAAATAGCGTTGCGGGAACATCTGCTCGAAACGCACCAGGCCCGATCCCTCGCGCATGGCCGGGGTGATGGCCACCAGGCTTTTTTCCCTGGCCGCCTTGTCGCAGAGCCAGTCACCAAAAACCTGGGTATAGCTGGGCGGGCCACTCGCCTTCTTGGCCATCTGGCCGCTGCCCTGATCAAAGGGCGAGACCCCGTGGTAGGCGCAGGGGTCTGCCTCGGCAGGCCCGTAGCCCTTGCCCTTTTTCGTAACCACATGCAGCAGGCGTGGCCCTTTGATGTCCTTGAGATTTTCCAGGGTGGGGATGAGCACATCGAGATCGTGGCCGTCGATGGGCCCGAAGTAATGGAAACCCATTTCCTCAAAGAGGGTGGCGGGAGACACCAGACCCTTCACCCCCTCCTCGGCCTTTTTGGCCAGTTCGCGCAGTGGCGGCAGGAGGCTCAGGGCCTGGCCCGCGCCTTCGCGCACGGTATTGTAGAGGCGCCCGGAAAGAATGCGCGTAAGATACTGCGACACCGCGCCAACGTTGGGGGAAATGGACATTTCGTTGTCATTGAGCACCACCAGCAGATCGGCATCCAGGGCGCCGCCGTTATTCAGGCCCTCGTAGGCGAGGCCCGCCGTCATGGCCCCATCACCAATAATGGCCACCACCTGACGCTCCTGATGTTCCAGTTTGGCCGCCACGGCCATCCCCAGGGCGGCGCTGATGGAGGTGCTGGAATGGCCCGCCCCGAAGGCGTCGTAGACACTCTCGTCGCGCTTCAAAAAACCCGACAGTCCATCCTTCATGCGCAAGGTGGGGAAGCGGGGGCCACGGCCAGTGAGGATCTTGTGGGGATAGGCCTGGTGCCCGACGTCCCAGACAAGGCGATCCTCCGGGGTATTGAAGACCGCATGGAGGGCCACCGTCAGCTCCACCGCCCCTAGGCTGGAGGAAAGGTGACCACCGGTACTGCTGACGCTGTCGAGGATGAATTGCCGAACGGCCACCGCGACCCGCTTCTGCTCGGCCCGGGACATCCGCCGCAACTCGGCAGGGGTGGGAATATTGCCGCGCAAAGGCCCGCTCATTTACTGCGCTCAACGATCAGGCGCGCCAGGGCCCGCAGGTGATCGGCTTCCGCTCCCCAAGGCGCAAGGGCCGCCAGCGCCTCCGCCAGGAGCTGCCGGGCGTAATCCTGGGCGCCCGCCAAGCCGAGCAGGGTCACAAAGCTCGGCTTGTTGCGGCTGCGATCCGCCCCCTGCATGGCCTTGCCCGTCAGTTCCAGATCGCCGATCTCGTCGAGAATGTCGTCCTGCACCTGGAAGGCGAGTCCCACCCGATCGGCGTAACGCAACAGCGCCTCGCACTGCTCACCGCGATCCTGCCCGGCGGCAAACAGGGCCAACTGGACGGCGCAGCGGATGAGCATGCCGGTTTTGTGCAGATGCATGGTCTCCAAGGCCGGCAACGCCAGTTCGTGGCCCACAGCCGCCAGATCAATGGCCTGCCCGCCCACCATCCCCCGCGAACCGGCACTCGTCGCCAGGGCCTGCAGCATGCGCAACTGCCATTCCGGCGCCATGCCCCAGCCGGCCTCGGCGACGATCTGAAAGGCCAGGGCCTGAAGGCCATCGCCCGCCAGGATAGCCGTCGCCTCATCAAAGGCCCGGTGGCAGGTAGGACGGCCACGACGCAGGTCGTCATTGTCCATGGCGGGCAGATCGTCGTGGACCAGGGAATAGGCATGGATCAATTCCAGAGCGGCGGCGGGGCGATCGAGATGCTCCACCGCTACACCCAGGCAGTGTCCTGTAGCATAGACCAGCAACGGGCGGATACGCTTGCCACCGCCCAATACGCTGTAGCGCATGGCGCGATGGAGGCGGGCCGGTAAAATCTCTTCGCTCGGCAATAGCCGCCCCAAAACCCCTTCCATGCGCTCGACATGGGACCGGCAGAATGTTTGAAAGGCTGGTTGCTCCATGGCTGCGTCCACGATCATTGATCCTCTTCGCTCAGGAAAGGCACCGGCGCATCGGCCTCGGCCAGGAGTATTTCCACCGTCTGCCGCGCCTGCTGGAGTTGTTCCTCGCAACGGCGCGCCAGTTGCGCTCCCCGCTGAAAGAGGGCGATGGATTCCTCCAGCCGCAACTGGCCGCTTTCCAATTGCTTGACCGTGTCTTCCAAGGCTTCCAGCGTGGATTCGAAGTCAACGGGGCGAGGATCATCCCCGGCGGGTATTTTCATGGCAGATCTCATCGAAATAATTAAACACTACCCCAACGTCCCAAGGCAAGGCAAACGCCAGAGCACTCCGCCAAATCGGCGGCGGGAAATGGTGCGCCATTCCCCCCGCAAAAACAACTCCAGAGCCCGCCAATAGGGCCTCGGCCGCGGATGGTCCTCCCTGCCGGCCCGGCAGAAACCCGTTTCCTCGTGGGCAACAACGCGTTTTTCGCCCTGGGCGTCGTTAGACATCCGCCTGCGCCCCTCGTAAGATGCTCGCCTCATCAGAGTGACAAAAGACCATCTCCATGTCTCGTAACCACGTCGATGCGACAGGCCTTTCCGCCGCGGGACCCGCCTCCCTTTCCCGTCTTTCCGCAACCCGTTTTGAAGTGCTGGGGGCGATCAGCGTTTCCCATTTCCTCAATGATATGATCCAGTCCCTGATGCTGGCGGTGTATCCGCTGTTCAAGGGCAATTTCCACCTCAGCTTCGCGCAGATCGGCCTCATTACCCTGGCCTATCAACTCACTGCGGCGGTGATCCAGCCCCTGATCGGCGCTTACACGGATCGGCGCCCCCATCCCTTTTCCCTGCCGATTGGGATGTTTTTCACCTTCTTCGGTCTTTTGTTGCTCTCCATCGCACCGAACTACGGCCTCTTGCTCACTGCCGCGGCCATGGTCGGCATGGGTTCATCGGTCTTTCACCCGGAATCTTCCCGCGTGGCGCACATGGCCTCGGGCGGGCGGCACGGCCTGGCGCAATCCATCTTCCAGGTGGGCGGCAACGTCGGCACGGCCACCGGGCCGCTGCTGGCCGCCTGGCTGGTGATGCCCAACGGGCAAGAGAGCCTGTCCTGGTTCTCCGCGGCGGCGCTTCTGGCCATCGTCATCCTCTTTTTCGTGGGCCGCTGGTACCGTCACCAGCATCGCCTGCCCAAGGCCGCGCATCCGGCCATGGCTGCCGCCCCCTTGCCCAAGGGTATCGTCCGGCGCAGCATGCTCATCCTGGTACTCCTGATGTTTTCCAAGTTTCTCTATCTGACCAGCATCAGCAGCTATCTGATTTTCTATCTCATGGACCGTTTCCACATTTCGGTGCAGCAGGCGCAGATCCACCTCTTCCTCTTTCTTGCCGCCGTGGCGGCCGGTACCCTCTTTGGCGGCCCCATGGGAGATCGCATCGGCCGCAAGCTGATCATCTGGGTCTCGATCCTGGGCATCGCCCCCTTTACCTTGGCGCTGCCCCATGTGGGATTGACCACGACAGCCGTTCTCAGCGTCGTGATCGGCTTCCTGCTTGCCTCGGCCTTCCCCGCCATCGTTGTCTATGCCCAGGAACTCATCCCCGGCCGGGTTGGGGCGGTTTCCGGCTTGTTTTTCGGCCTGGCCTTTGGCCTGGGGGGAATCGGCGCCGCCGCCCTGGGCGAGTTGGCGGACCTTTGGGGCATTGCCTGGGTCTACCAGTTTTGCGCGTTTCTCCCCTTGCTCGGGGTCCTGGCGGCCTTTCTTCCGCATTTCCGCACCGTACCGGCGGCCCAGGCCCATGGATCCTGAAAACGGCCCTTGGCGGTGGAATTCTGCCGCCGGAGCACCCACCGCCAACGGCCGAATCCACGGCAGGGCTCACGATGGCAGCGCAAGGGCTTCCCGGCTGTGCATTCCTTTTGGACCTCGTATAATGCCCAAGGCGCTTCTGGTCGAAGGCAGTCATCACCCGCAAGATACGGCAAGAGCCGCAAGGTTTGGAAAGTTTGGCAAGCGTCAGAGGTAAACTTTATTTCATCGTGCCACAAGAGCGGCCCCATTGGGGCGATACGCTCTTGCCTTGGGTGCTGGCTTCGGCGCTGTTGATGGCGGCGTTGGTCTATTTCTTTGTCCATATCGCCAAACCGCAGCACGTCCGCTTGCCCGCCAAGGAAGCCAATAAAACATTCCAGATCATGCCGGAACCCATCCGGGGACAGGCCCCGCGCCAGGTCCAGAAGGCCGCACCGCCCAAAGCAGCGGAGCAGACGCCCGCCCATCCACGAACGCCACCCCAGCCGCGCGCCACGCCATCTCCGCGGCCCTCCCGCCACCCCATCCCGGCCCGTCCGCCGCGCATGGAGGAAAGTCAGCTCCCAAGCAGCGGAAAAGCAAGCCCCCCTTCCGCCCCTGCGGCACCGTCCAACCCGGCACCGCTCCCCAGGATTGACCTGGGACGCCTGGAAACGCAGATGGACCAGGTAGCCCGTGAGGCCACGGCGAGCCCTCCCCTGCCCAAATTTGAAAACCCCAAGGGGCCGGTGGCCGATTTCTATATTGCTGGCTGGATTCAGAAGCTGGAGCGCATCGGCGACCTCAACTATCCGGGGGAAATGACCGGCAACCTCAAGGTGCGCGTCATTCTCAACCAGGATGGCGGGCTCAATCGCATCATCATCGAGCAATCCTCCGGCAAACCGGCCCTGGATGCCGCCGCCGAACGCATCATCCGCCTTTCCTTTCCCTACACGCCCTTTTCCAAGCAACTGGCGGCACAGACCCGTAAAATCGAAATTCCTCTCAACATGCACTTCCTGGGGGTACGTAATGTATCGGCGTGGTGATGCGTTGCCCAGACAAGACGATGCCCGCTCCCGTTCACTCGGCCCAAGGGGCTAGGAGAGAGTCATGAAACGTCCACAGATCGGCCCGCTCCTGGTAGCCGTGCTACTGGTGCTTTGGGCCTGCGCCATGGTGGCCCTGGTGATCATCGGCTTTACCCGGATCCAGCCTCAGGGCACCGGGACCGCGCCCGCCCATGCCGTGCGGAGCAGCCCGCCGGCACCTGTCGGAGCGGCCCATGGGCAGTAACGGCAAAAAAATTCCTTGCTGAAGCGGGGCCCTGCCCTTTCTGCTGGTGGACTTGGGGATATGGACAACGCCCCCTAGGGCCGAAAGCCCCGGGGGCATCTCGTTTTAGTGGGCGGCACTCTGCTCTTGGGCGATTTCCCGGCGCACCTCGTCCATATCCAGCGCCTGGGCCTGGGTGATGACTTCTTCCAGGGCGTTGGCGGGCAAGGACCCAGCCTGGGAAAAAATGCCGATTTGCTGGCGAAAGATCATCAGCGTGGGAATGGAGCGGATCTGGAAGAAACTCCCCAGTTCCTGCTCGGCATCGGTATTGACCTTGCCAAAGACGATATCCGGATATTTCGCGGCGGCCGCCTCGAAGATCGGGGCGAAGCCGCGGCAAGGCGCACACCAGGGTGCCCAGAAATCCACCAGCACTATGTCATTACCTTGCACCACGGCATCGAAGTTGTGTTGACTCAGCTCTATTACGGCCATGGCGGCTCCTTTTGGGCAGTTGGCATAAAAGCTATGCAGTAAAGACCTTAAAACCTTGACCACGGCAAGGTCAAGAGCCAAGCTTGAAAAGCGACGGCGCGCCCGGCGCTGCCGCTTTTTTACCGGAAGATCAAAAGGGAACATCATGTCATTGGAAACACAGGCCTTGCCCATCATCTCGGTCGGCGACCTCAACCGCACGGCGCGCGAGATCATTGAGGGCGGCCTGCCGCTGCTCTGGGTTCAGGGTGAGATCTCCAATTTCAGCCGCCCCGCTTCGGGACATTGGTATTTTACCCTCAAGGACGAGCGCGCGCAGGTGCGCTGCGCCATGTTCCGCAACCGCAGCGCCTATTGTCGAGCCCTCCCCAAAGAGGGAATGCAGGTGCAAGTGTTGGCGCAAGCGACTCTTTATGAAGGGCGCGGAGAGTTTCAGCTCGTCGTCGAACAACTGACGGAAGCCGGGGCTGGTGATCTGCAGGCGCGTTTCGAGGCCCTCAAGGCCCGGCTTCATGCCGAAGGCCTGTTCCGCCCCGAAGACAAACGTCCCATTCCGCGCTGGCCCCGTCGGGTGGCGGTGATCACCTCCCCAACGGGAGCGGCCATCCACGACATCCTGGTCACCCTCCGCCAGCGCTGGCCCATGTTGCGGGTCCTTCTCTATCCCGTAGCGGTGCAGGGCAACGAGGCCGTGCCGCAGATCCTCGCGGCCCTGGCACGAGTGGCCAAACGGCACAGCGAGGATGTCCTGGTCATCGCCCGGGGCGGCGGCAGCAGCGAGGACCTCTGGGCCTTCAATGACGAGGCCATCGCCCGCGCCATCCGCAGTTGCCCCATCCCGGTGATCACCGGCATCGGCCACGAGATCGACTTCACCATTGCCGACTTTGCCGCCGACCTGCGCGCCGCCACCCCCACTGCCGCCGCCCAGGCCGTCAGCCCCGACCGGGCCGAGTGGCTGCCGCACCTGCGCGCCCAGGAGCACCGTCTGCGTCAAGCCATGGAACGGGCGCTACGCGAGCGTACCCTGTATCTCGATCATCTGCGTTTGCGCCTGCGCCATCCCCGCGCGCTGCTGGACGCCGCCGAAGGACGCTGGCAACAGGCGCGCAATGCCCTGCGCAAATCCCTGGTACCACGCCTGCAAGCGGCTTCCTACCAACTCCAGATCTGGCAATACCGCCTGCAGCAAGCCAATCCGCAACACGATGTGGCTGCCTTGAATCAGCATCTGCTGACATTGCAAACGCGCCTGCGGGCCGCCATGGAGCGCCAATGGCAAAAGGCCCAGCAACATTGCCAGCAACTTTCGACCCAATTGGACATGCTTGATCCCCAGGCCGTTCTGCAACGCGGCTACGCCGTGCTGCGCGATGCCCATGGCCACGTCCTGTATAGCGCCGCGGAGACTGCGGTAGGTGCGGAAATCACCGCGGATCTTCATCAGGGCAGCCTCTTGTGCCAGGTCCTGCGCCGGGAAAGCGGAGAGGCCTAAGCACTGGACCCGCGGCGAGGGCAGCTTGCATTTGTAATGAGAATTGTTATTATTCTAAAACAAAGAGCGTCTCAAGGATTTTACCCCATGTTGCAGCGAACCACCCTGGAACAGATCATCCCCGGCCAATGCGCGGTCATCCAGGGCATCAGCGCCGGCCGGGAATTATCCCGCCGCATGATCGCATTGGGTCTGCGCCCGGGCAGTCAACTGCTGGTCTTGCGCCGCGCGGCGCTGCACGGCCCCTTGCAGGTGCGCGTCGGGCACACCGAGATCATGATCCGCCGGGGCGAGGCGGCCAAGATCTGGGTTCAGCCCTGTCCGGGAGGCACGCCATGAAAAAGATTGCCCTCCTGGGCATGCCCAATACCGGCAAATCCACCTTCTTCAACCGCCTCACCGGCAGCATTGCCAAGGTAGGCAACTGGCCGGGCATCACCGTGGACCTCCTCAGCGCCAAGATCCTCCTGGGCGGCGACATGGTGGAAGTGGTGGACCTCCCTGGCATCTACAACCTCCATGGCTTCAGCGATGACGAGCAAGTGGTACGGCAATTCCTCGAAGAGCAGCCGGTCAATGCCTTGGTAGTCATTGCCAACCCCACCCAGATCGATCGTCAGCTCGCCCTCGTCCTGCAATTGCGCAGCCTGGGACTGCCCATGATCCTGCTGCTCAACATGAGCGACGAAGCACGGCGTCTGGGCGTGCATGTGGATGTGCCCGGCCTGGCGCGGGCACTGGGGATGCCGGTGGCGGAGTTGAGCGCCAAATACGGTCAGGGCTTCCCCCAGGTGCGCCACCAGATGGAACAGATCCTGCGCCAGCAGGGCACACCCCGGGCCGCGCAGACCGGCGTGCTGCAAGAGGATGATGCCCTCGGTCAGGAGCTCAACACACTCTTGCGCCAGCATGTGACCATACCCGTGCAGCTCAAGGCCGGTTGGAGCGAACGCATCGACAAGCTCCTGCTCCATCCCTGGCTCGGCCTGCCACTCTTCTTCCTGGCCATGCTGCTCCTCTTCGAGGCCGTATACGGCGTCGGCACCCCCCTCCAGGACGCCTTGGGCTGGACCCTCGACACCGTCAAGACCATTTGGCTTGCTCCCGCCCTGGCCGGCTTCCCGCCCCTCCTGCAGGATTTTCTCCTTTCCGGTATCTATGACGGCGTGGGGACGGTGCTTACCTTTCTGCCCATCATCCTGGTCTTTTTCGTGGGCATGTCCGTGGTCGAGGACACCGGCTACCTCGCCCGCGCCGCCTTCCTCATGGATGCCCTCATGTCCAGACTGGGCCTGGACGGCCGCGCCTTCGTCATGCAGCTCATGGGCTTCGGCTGCAACGTCCCGGCCATCATGGGTACGCGCATCATGCGCTCCCGGTCGGCCCGCTTGCTGAGCATGCTGATCATTCCCTTTTCCCTGTGCTCGGCGCGGCTGCAGGTGTTCCTGTTTTTCACCACCATCCTCTTTTCTCCCCGGACCGCACCACTGGTGCTCTTCAGCCTCTATGTCATGAGCCTGCTGGCGGCCCTCCTGACGGCCTTGGTCTGGAAGCGGCGCTTCAGCAGCTACGAACCCATGCTGCTGGAGATGCCGCCCTATCGCCTCCCCACCCTGCGCCAGATGTTCTCCCAGGGCTGGCAACAGTCCCGGCATTTTCTTGCCGGCGCCAGCGGCTTCATCGTCCTTGGCGTCGTAGCCGTATGGGCGCTCACCCATTTCCCGACGGGCGTTACTCCCTCCGGGCCCGATACCCTGGCGGGCATCCTGGCAAGCTGGCTGGAACCCGTTTTTCAGCCCCTGGGTATCGACAAGCTCCTCAGTATCGCTTTACTCTTTGGCTTCGTTGCCAAAGAAATCGTCATTGGCGCCCTGGCGGTTATTTTCGGCAGCAGCAATGAGGCCCTGGGCGGCATCATCAGCGCCCGGATGGATTGGGTCCAGGCCTACAGCTTCATGCTCTTTACCTTGATCTACACCCCCTGCCTGGCCACCGTCGCGGCGTTGCAGCGGGAAAGCCGGAGCTGGGGTTTTACCAGTTTCAGTCTGCTGTGGTCCCTGGGCCTCGCCTGGTTCACCAGTTTTTTATTCTATCAGGGCGCACGCGCCCTTGGCTTATGAGGAGTTTCCATGACAAATCCGCAGGTCGCACTGCACACCAATCACGGCGAAATCGTTATCGAACTGGATGCCGAAAAAGCCCCGAAAACCGTCGAAAACTTTCTCCACTATATGGACGAGGGCTTTTTTGACGGAACCATTTTCCATCGCGTCATCCCCGGCTTCATGATCCAGGGCGGTGGTTTCGATGGGCAGATGAAACAGAAGGGAACCCACGCCCCCATCGCCAACGAGGCGGAAAACGGGCTGAAGAATCTGCGCGGCACCCTGGCTATGGCGCGCACCAATGACCCCCATTCCGCCACGGCGCAGTTTTTCATCAATTTAGTGGACAATGCCTTCCTCGACTTCAAGTCGGCGTCCGGATCGGGCTGGGGTTATGCGGTTTTTGGCAAGGTCCTGGTGGGCATGGATGTGGTGGACAAGATCGCCAAGACCCCTACCGGCAACAGCGGCGGGCATCAGGATGTACCCAAGGAAACGGTCCTCATCGAGCGCGCGGAACGCCTTCCGGCGGCTTGAGGACTTGGCGGTGCTGGACATGGGGGATGGGGCGGACGGCCCCGTCCTTTTTATTTCCGATCTCCACCTGGGGCCGGATCGGCCTGATCTGCAGGCCCTCTTCCACGCCTTTTGCGCGGGGCCGGCCCGCCAGGCACGGGCGCTTTTCATTCTGGGCGACCTCTTCGACTACTGGATACATCCGGCCCAGGCCAGGGAACCGGCCTATGCCGCGCCCCTGGGCGATCTTGCTGCGCTGACCGAAGAGGGGGTGGCTGTCTACCTTCTGGTGGGTAACCGGGATTTCCCCTTGTCCCCGGCATTCCTGAAACGCTATGGCATCACCCTCATTCCCGATCCTTCCTCCTTGCGCCTGGGCGCTAAACGTGTCCTCCTCACCCACGGCGATCTCCTCTGCAGCAACGATCATCGCTATCAGCGTTTCCGCCGTATCATCCGCCATCCCCTCACCCGCTTCCTGCTGCGGCCCTTACCTTACCCCTGGCTGCGCCGCCTCGCCCAGGGCCTGCGCCGGGGCAGCCAACGGGAAGTTGCGCGCAAGCCCATCACCATCACCGACGCCCACCCCGATGCCATCACCGCCGCCCTTCAGGGCGCGGATCCATTTGCCGGCCCCCTCGCCCCCTACCACCTCCTCGTCCACGGCCATACCCACCGCCCCCAATGGGAGGAGATGTCCTCCGGCCAGCACCGCCTGGTCCTGGGGGCCTGGGAGGCCAGCGGGGCGTTTTACGGAATCTGGGATGGCGCGGTCATGAACCTGACTTTTTTTCCTGGGGCCGGATAATCTTCGACGTGAAGGGAGCGAAAATGTGGAAAACAACACGCGGCACAGGAACTTACGGGAACTTTTTGCGGATGTGGAAAGCAGCCCCGAGGGGCTTGGTGGCAGCGAAGCCCAGGCCCGCCTGACAAAATTCGGGCCGAACCGCCTGCCTCCTGCTCGGCCCAAGCCCTGGTGGCAACGTTTTCTGGACCAGTTTCGCAACCCCCTCATCGCCATCCTGGTGCTTGCCGCCTTCCTGTCCTGGCTGCTCGGCCATCCCGTTGACAGCGCCGTGATCTGGGCCGTCATCCTCATCAATACCATCCTGGGCTTTGTGCAGGAATACCGCGCGGAAAATGCCGTGGCCGCCCTCCAGTCGCTCCTGGATCCCATGGCCCTGGTGCTGCGTGACGGTCGCTGGCAGGCCATGCCCGCCACCCGTATCGTCCCCGGTGATGTATTGGCCGTGCAAGCAGGGGAACGCATCAGCGCCGACCTCGCCCTCGTCGAGGCCCACGACCTAGCGGTGGATGAGTCCATGCTCACTGGCGAATCGTTCCCCGTGCCCAAGGCGGCGCTGCCGGACCAAAGCGGCGAAGGAACGGACCCCGGGGAAGAGGCGCAACGGCGGAGCATGGTCTATGCCGGCACCCTGGTCACTGCCGGTAGCGGCATGGGTATTGCGGTCTTCACCGGTTCCGCCACGGAGATTGGACGTATTCAGACTCTGATGACCAGCCTGCCGCCCATGCAAACCCCTCTGCTGCGGCGGGTCGACCACCTCGCTCGGAGCCTGAGCGCCGTCGTGCTGCTGTTGGCAGCGGTGGCCCTTGCCGTAGGACTGAGTCATGGTCAGGGGCTGGAGAATACCTTGCTGGCCGCCGTCAGCCTGGCCGTAGCCATCATCCCCGAAGGTTTGCCAGCCGTCATCAGCATCACGCTGGCCCTGGGTGTACAGCGCATGGCCCGCCTCGGTGCCATCCTGCGTCGACTGCCGGCCGTAGAAACGCTGGGATCGGTCACGGTGATCTGTACGGACAAGACCGGAACCCTGACCAGAAACCGCATGCAGGTGGCCACGGCCCTCCTCGCGGAAAGCACCATCCATGCGCCCTTCACCGCGCCCCCGCCCCAGGACCGGGAGGGCTTGACCAAGCTGGCGACGGCAGCGGTCCTGTGCAACGATGCACAAATGGGGGAACAGGAGGAAGCCCTGGGGGACCCTATGGAACAAGCCCTTTTGCACTTTGCCCACCATCTCGGTCTCCTCACCGCAGAGATTCGCGAGGCCCATCCCCGGCGGGACACCCTCCCCTTCCACCACGAGCGCAAGTTCATGGCCACCGCTCATGACGAAGGCCGCGTCTATCTCAAGGGCGCCCCGGAGGTCATCCTGGAACTTTGCGCCTGGGAATGGCATCCCCTTGGCCTCCAGCCCATCGATCGAAAAGCTTGGCGGGGGCGCATCGATGCCCTGGCGGAGGACGGCATGCGCATCCTCGCCCTGGCCTCGGGGCGGTCTTCGGAAAATTCCTGGAAGGATCCCATCCAGGGGGGATGGACACTCCTGGGGGCAGTGGCGCTCCTCGACCCGCCACGGCCAGGGGTCCAGGACGCCATCCAACGCTGCCAGATGGCAGGGATTCGCATCCAAATGATCACCGGCGATCATCCGCGCACCGCCGCCGCCATCGCCCGCCATCTGGGTTTCATGGCGCCCGGCGATGCCGTCGTCACCCACGAGCAATGGGCAGCGGCGTCCGCAGCAGAGCGCCGGCACCTGGCCGTCAGCACCAAGGTCTTTGCCCGAGTCCACCCCGAAGACAAGCTGCAACTGGTGGAAACCCTGCAAGGGCAAGGCGAAATCGTCGCCATGACCGGCGATGGGGTGAACGATGCCCCAGCCCTGCGCCGGGCGGACATCGGCATCGCCATGGGCCGTTCCGGCAGTGATGTGGCCCGTGAAGCTGCGGCCATGGTCCTGAGCGACGACCACTTCGCCCATATCGTCGCCGCCGTCGCCGAGGGACGGCGGGTCTATGCCAATATCCGCAAGACCCTCCAGTTCATGTTACCCACCAGCTTTGCCCAAGGTCTGGTCGTCCTGCTGGCCGTCTTGCTCGACACCGAAATGCCCATCACCCCCCTGCAGATTCTTTGGGTCAACACCCTCACCGCCAGCACCATGGCCCTGGTATTCGCCTTCATGGGGGGGTACCCTGGATTGATGCAGCAAGCCCCCCGCCCGCCCCGGGAAGCGCTGATACCGCCTGCCCTCTGGCGCCGGATGGCCATCTTCACCGCCCTCACGGTGACCGTGGTCTTCCTGATTTTCCACTACGGCCTTCTCGACCACACCCTGGCCCAGGCGCGCACCTTGGCGGTGGATACCCTCATGACCATGGAAGCCGCCCTTCTCATCGCCCTTTACGGGCGGCCGCGCCAGGATCGGGGAGACGCGGTAGCCGGACTGGCCCTGTTTCTGGCCCTGCTCGGCCAGTACCTCTTCGGGGCATTACCGGCCCTGCAACGCTTATTCTCTACCAGCAATCTCGACGGGGCCGATCTGCCCATCCTTTCGGGGGCGGGGATTTTATCCTACGGGTTGGCACGTATCCTCTGGGGCGCTGAACCCAGGGCGGTTGCGGCGTCAGGGAAGGACGCATCCCAAAAGGCCGATGGCAAGACGCCATAGGCCCGCGCGAGAAAGGCGGATGCGGATTCAGCGGCATGGGCCGTAGCCAAGAAACGCCGCCAGTGGCGGGCACCCGGCAAGCCGTGGGCCAGACCATGGAGGTGGCGGGCAAGGCGTGGGGCCGCCAAGGATCCACCGGCCGCCTCGGCATAAAGGCGAAGACCATGGAGGATGGATCCCGGGCTGGGATTCCAGTCTACCCGCCCCAATGCCCGTTCCGCAGCCGCCAGCAAGGCCGGATGCCCATAGGCCGCCCGCCCGATCATGACCCCGTCCACCCGCTGAAGATGCCCGAGAATGGCGGGGACATCCTCCACGCCGCCATTGATCTCCATGCGCAGATGCGGAAAATCCGCCTTCAGGCGATAGACCCAGGGGTAACGCAAGGGCGGAATCTCCCGGTTGGCGGCGGGATCCAGACCCTGGAGCCAAGCATTGCGGGCGTGGACGATAAAATGCCTGCAGCCCGCCCCTGCCACCGTCTCCACAAAACGTGCGAGAAGGCCATAGTCTTCCTCCCGATCCAGGCCCAGGCGATGCTTGACACTGATGGGCAGGCCGCTCTCCGCCATGGCGGCCACCAGTTCCGCCACCAGGCTGGGTGCGGCCATGAGGCAGGCGCCGAAGCGGCCCGCCTGCACCTTGGGCGAGGGACAGCCGACGTTGAGATTGAGGCCGTCATAGCCATGGGCGGCACCCATGGCCGCCGCCCGGGCCATGGCCGAAGGGTCATCGCCAGCCAGTTGCAGGACCAGGGGATGCTCCTCTTGGGAAAACACCAAAAAACGCTCGGGATCCCGCCCATGGAGCAAGGCCGCCGCCGTCACCATCTCCGTATAGAGGACGCAGGACGGGCAAAACAGGCGCAGGTAGTAGCGACAATGGCGATCGGTCCAGTCCAGCATGGGGGCAACTGATAATGTTTTACTGCTTGTTTCTGTTATGTTTTTATTGTTAATCATGAAGTTACCTATTCGCCATACCGCAACTATTCGCCTCAAGCGCAATGGGAAAGTATTCCATTGTGAGAGTCGGACGTTCCACAAGAAAGCGACCGCCAAAGCATGGGCCGTAGAACGCGAACAGGCCCTACGTGATAACCCCAGTGAAGCTACCCGTCCTTCACTGGGGTTGCTAATTGGCACGATGATTGATAGATATATTGAGGAGAAACAAACTGTTGAGCCGCTAGGCCGTAGCAAGTTGCAACATCTGCTCCTACTGCGAAGACTACCCATCGCGGAGTGCATTGCATCTGAGCTTGATGCGCCGCGCCTTATCTCCCATATTCGCAGTCGCCGCGTGTCTGGAACAGGGCCATCCACCGTCCTCAACGATCTGATCTGGTTGCGGGTACTCTATCGCTATGCACGCGCAGCATGGGGTATACCGCTGTCGATGGAGGCCATCGGTGATGCGACAGAGCTTTGCCGGGCCGAGCGATTGATAGCGAGATCACGGAAGAGAAAACGACGGCTCAAACGGGAAGAAATAGGGAGAATCTGCGAGCGATTTTTATCACTGCGCCACCGAAAATCTTCGCCACCCATGTACCTTATTTTCTGGTTCGCCATTTATTCATGCCGCCGGCAATCGGAAATCATGTCTATGCGATTATCGGACTACGATCAGGAGCGTGGAATCTGGCTCGTGCGCAATATCAAAAATCCTGGCGGATCACAAGGGAACGATCAATGGATGTACATTACAGATGCCCTTCTGCCAGTCATTAACGCAGCAATAGAGGACGCTAATCTGGTGGCGCGCAGAAAAATGATGCAGGATGACCGCCTGTTCCCGTTTGAACCAAAAACTATCGGGTCTTATTGGACGCGGCACATGAAAATTCTGGGGATCGATGATCTGCATTTTCATGATTTACGACACGAGGGTTGTTCGCGGTTGGCGGAAGATGGATTAAGCATCCCGGACATTCAACGTATCAGCTTGCATGAGTCATGGAGTAGCTTGCAAATCTATGTAAATAGGGATGCCCGCAATCAGCCGCTTACACGCGTCGAGTTTGAATAATGAATAATTGATCCAGGCCAGCGCAGGCGGTAAAGCCATGACCATTGAGAGTTTAGAGTTGAATGCAAGATAAAGAAGGAGTACGCCCCCGGCGGCATCGGTCATCGGTCCAGAGCAACCCTCGCGCCGCTGCGCGTCACTCCTGTTGCCACTG
>JABEBX010017723.1_pt1 | contig 48093 bp, 48 predicted proteins | sample 7245971 | NCBI WGS metagenome assembly JABEBX01 (sample SAMN14506365, study PRJNA622280) | hot springs metagenome | biome: hot spring [ENVO:00000051]|acidic hot spring [ENVO:00002120]; feature: spring [ENVO:00000027]|sediment [ENVO:00002007]; material: sediment environment [ENVO:01001048]... | reverse complement strand
ATTGCGGCAGCAAGGTTTATAAAGCCTTTTCCTGTTTATTCCAGACCTCAGATAAGTTGCAGGCCCTGTATGGAACAGCATGGAGAAAGGGGATTGGTTTTCTGGAGCAACGCATAAGCTTTACCATCTGCAAAGATAGCTATCTAAAGATATTGAAAGTAGAATATTAAGTTCCATTTTTGGTAAACCATGCATAGCATAATCCGTGCTTATAAATAGATTTTTATACAAATTGGGTTAACACGCAATATATTAAATTTATTAATTAAAATGCTTAATACTTATGCAAAGATAAAACTCTTATGATTTAATTAAGAATCGCGTAAAAGGGCGAGCAAAGCGGTGAATAATTGTACCATACATACCTGACAATAATAATACCTTCAATAATATCATTTTTCGTTACTCTGTCTGCAACGTTATTCCTTATGCGCTACATGCGCAACTCCGGAATAACGCTAATCGACTATAACAAGCCAAACAAACCAGTATTGCCTACTGGTTTGGGGTTTGCAATAACATTTGGCTTTAGCATAGGCTTATTCACCTACATCTTTGGTACGAGTTTCAATCTATACGCGTCGGTCGCATCGCTCGAATACCTTTTCGGCATAATAACAGCTATAATGCTGATAACGATAATAGGCTTTATAGACGACATAAACATAAGGACTTCAAAGGCAAATACAAGCTCGAAGGTCGGCTCCTGGACCGGGTTGAAGCAATGGCAAAAGCCAATCCTGACTTTTATGGGTGCAATCCCAATAATGGCCATAAATGCAGGGGTATCTATAGTCCGCATACCTTTAATAGGCAATGTCGCATTTTCTATATTCTATCCGCTTGTAATAACACCACTTGCAATAATGTTCGGCGCAAACGCCTTCAATCTCTTGGGCGGTTTCGATGGCATAGCTACAGGCACTGGTACAATAGCTGTAATCGGAATGCTAATATACAGCCTGGCTTACGGCACATATACAGGGGTTCTGGTTTCTGCAGTCCTGCTTTCTTCAATGATCGCATTTACAATATTCAATATATACCCTGCTAAAATGGTCCCGGGTGATAGCTTTACATATTTCTTCGGCGCGGCGATAATAGTTGATATGATAATAGGAAATATGGAGTCATTTGGAGTCATAGCCTTTATGCCTTGGATAATAGAATTTATCCTGCACCTGAAGAAAAAATTCCATACCAGCGATCTTGGAACCCTTTCAGAAGACGGCACATTCATCCCTCCATACGGCAAGAAGATATACAGCTGGACCCATATATTCATGAACATGAAGAGATGCAGGGAATGGGAAATATCCCTTTACATGTGGATTGTTGAAGCATTGTTTATCCTGCTCGCATTTGTCCTCAGGTCATTCGCATTGCTTTAAACGTAGAATCATAACAGTCAGTGCATTTCGCGCATGCGCAGCAATTGCTTCCTTCTTGTTCTTATCCGCTTTTTAAGGCTTGTAGAATATACTGTATGCTGCCTTAATCCGTAATCATTCCCCTTCAAAAAGTCCACATCTGATGATTTAATAATATTTTTTCTTCCGGCATAATTAGCATACAAAGAAGCTTCGCCTACAAGCTCTTTGACTGTCTCTTCGAGCTCTTTCTCCAAGGAGACCACTGCCTTTTCATTTATGTGCTCTGCACCTGCCTCTTTTAGAAATTCCTCAACATCATACAAACTAAATCCTCTCTGTTTAATCAAAAAACCACCCACTCAAAGAGTTGTAAATAGTTATTAAAACAAACCTTTTTAAACCAATTTCTAAAACTTATAATAGCGGCAGTCCCGCGATACTATTTAATCCTTGATACTGTCAATAAATTGCTAAGATAACAGCAATATTATAAAACTGAATACTGACGCAATGGCAATATTATCATCAATCTTTGCGTCTACACTCTCTATGAATGCCATAACCATGCTTATTACTATTCCGTAAAATCCTAAGAGAAATACCCCAAAAGCTGCGCCGACTAAGAAAAACGCAATGGTCCCAGCAAAACTCTTATTTGCGTTATAAGGTAATTTCCTGCCGCCGAATTTAATGCCTATTATAGTGGCAGCCGGGTCACAAACCATTAGGATTATAGCTCCGAAAACAGCAAAAGGCGAATAACCGAATATCCCTATTATAATGCTTAAACCGAATGCAAGGAATAATGCGCCTTCCTCATAATGCCTATCAAGTTTTTCCATGCCCCTGAAAAATCTAGATACAGCATCATTATGGCTTGTAACTGCCGCTCCGAAGATGCCAAGCAGCTCTAAGCCATAAATCAAGTATACCGAAGCGTTGTCATGCGCAATCTCTAATATGAGGAGTATAATTGCAGCAAGTATCAACTGGAAATAATCCCGCTTTAACTCGATATGGTAATCCTTGCGCCTGTGCATATCTTTTTCATGAATGGCCTTTTTGCCTGCGTAAAGGAAGCCAGACGCTCCCCCTATCCCAAAAGCTGCAATAAGCTGCAAGTTTGCTGTTATGAAAAATATCTCATAAAAGTAAAGCGCCGCAATTACGGCTAGCAGCAGGAAAAAATACCTTTTGTGCAAAACAAACGAGTATGAAAGCCCGAAAGATAAAACCAGCAATAGCGGAAAAAGGGAATAAGGCAATAGCCCGCGCCCAAAATTCTCCAACACATATGCTATTACAATGGCAAAAATCCCAAGCGGCATAAAATTTCTATTTCTGAGGACAGCAGAAAACAAAACGCATAAACCGAACACGGATATCAATATCAAGTCAAATTCCGGATACATTTTTGCACCATTGCATGTAGCACCAATTCATATCAAAGTTATTATCCACGCCGCTGCAAAGAACCCTGCTGCGATTATCGCAGGCACCAGGACTTTTGCCAAGCTTATCATTGAGTCTAATGCTGCCACCATCTTTTCCCTTTGGTTTACTCCCCATACATTAAAGTTCTTGATTACTTCGTCCTTATAAAATACTTCGACCTTTTCCATGTTTGATAATGCCTCTGGTATGGCCTTGTCCAAAAGCTTATTTATGTGCCTGTAGCTTGTGGTTCTGCCTAAAACATTGCTTGCAGTATTCTGCAAGGAGTTGATGTAATGCGTATCTGTAGTATAAAGTTCCGCGTCGATCCCGTATGCGCTCTTAATGTGCCCCAAAACCTGTTGCCTGAACTGGGGTTTTATGTTATTTGCATTGAACTCTATTATGCCAAATTTTTTATCGCCTATCCCGAATATTACAACATTCATGTTGCCCGGCCCCATGTCGCTAGGTTCTCCCAGTGCCGCATATGCATTAATTGACGATATTCCAAGCAAGAGGCTTTCTGATTTATATACCGGGCCATTTATGGATTTTATCGCGTTTAGGTAATCATGCATGACTGCCGAATTAAATCTTACTGCGTCCAACTCTTCTTTTGGCGCAGATTCATATCTGGAATTATGGGCATCCACAAGCACAGGAATCCCAATCACCTCCTCCAATGCCTTTTTCAGAACCGCACCAGCTTCTGGGGTTATATCCTCGGTTACTCTGGGGGCCCTTGTAAATGTGACAAGCGCAAACTTTCCAAGGCTTATCGCCTTAACCATGCAGCCATTGCTCTCGCCATAATAATAAGCGCACAGGCTGCCTTTAATCCCGCTATCTTTTATATGCTGCACAACAGAGTCGAAAGCTCTTTTTAGCTGCACAAACTGGTCGCTTGATATGGCGTTGTAATCTTCATTGACTGTGGAATGCAGCACTACTGTGTTAAATTTGTAGCGTGAATTTCCATATCTTTCAATCAGGTATGGGAAATTGCTGCTTCCCAGCGTCCCTACAGGCCCAAAATGTATATTCGGGATGAATAGAACTGCCTTTGCCTTCCCGCCCTTCCCGAATGCTATTATGGTGTTTGCGTCTACATCTATCTGCATTCCGAACTTGCCGCTGGATTTCCTGCTCGGCATTATGGTGTTTATGCTGAACAGCCAGTTTTGGAGCATCTGCGAAAAAGTATCTATGCCGCTGAATCCCAAGCTTCTTTTTATTGGTGAATCTATGAAATATATTATCGTGTAGCTTATAAGCAGAAATACGAATATCGCAGCATATAGTTTTATTAAGAGCGGGCCGAGCGGCGTCGCAACCCTGAATAACATTTCGCTCGCGGGCAAAAAGAATATTATGTTAAGGGTCGGCTGTATTAGGGAGAAGAGCGAAGCGTTTTTTGAGCGGTTCATCATCAGCTTATTCACGAAGATCCACCATCCGAATATGCTTGCATCACCTACAAGCACTGCGACGATGCTCGGCGCATATGAATGGGAGATAAAATATATCGCCCCGGCCAGTACGAGAAAAACGGCATAAGTAAGTTCTGCAAGAAGCGCGACGAAAATTATATACTTGGAGCGTATATATATCCTTAAAGCCTTATAGAGTATTATAGTGATGGAAGTAGGTATTATTATTGCAAGGAGTCCGACCACTGTCCCGTTTATCAGCACATAAGGCCAAGTGTAAAAGACGTCAGCATTGTGAAGTATATACACGTCAGCAATGCCAGTCCCTATGCCTAACACTACAAGCATTGAAAGAAGCTTCATGGCGTTGGGCAGGTCCTTCGAGAACATTCCAACATGCTTCAGCGCTCCAGTATAACTTTTATTCTTCATAAAGGCACTAACTTAAAAGTCAACAAAGTTAACATATGCATATGCAGCTATATAATGATATTTAAAATATGGCAGGCAAAAGCGCAGTTATAGAAATGCTACAGGTTATTTGCCATATCTACGCTTTCTTCTGGAAAATTCCTTTACCGCATTTTCAAGGTCATTTTTTGTGAAATCGGGCCAGTACTTTTTGCTGAAATAAAGTTCCGAATAAGATGATTGCCAGGGCAGCAGACCTGAAAGCCTTTTCTCTCCGGAAGTCCTTATTATTAAATCCGGATCTTCAATCTGCGCAGTGCGCAAGCTGCTTTTTACCTCAGAATAGGTCAAAGCGCTTGGGCTAACCCTGTCTGAAAGCAGCCTCTTTACCGCATACAAGATATCTTCGCGGCCGCCGTATGCAACCAGTATGTTTATATAGAAATCATTATACATTTTCGTCTTTTCTTCTATTGACCTTAGGGCCTGGTCAACTTTTTTTGGCAATAGGCTTCTATTCCCTATTATTGTTATCCTGGCTTTGTTCTCATTAAGCGTTTTGATAATCTTTTTGTCGGTGGCAGCTTTTATATAAAGTTTATAAAGCACGTTTAACTCTACCGCGCTCCTTTTCTGGATATTATCGGTAGACAGCGCCCATACTGTAAGGCTGCTGGCGCCGATGGACTTCAGCCATACTGAAAATTCGACAAACTTCTTTATGCCAAAGCTATATCCTCTGAGCAGGTTCATCCTATTCTGCTTTGCCCATCTCCTATTTCCATCCGGTATTAAGGCTAGATGCTTGGGTATTATTAATTTATCATTTGTCATAAATGCACCGGAATCGCTAGTTTCCTTATTTGCTGGCTCTAATCCTTTTCACATTACTGCTTTAAATTCTTTACTAAACTGCATTGATTTACAGCTTTTCATTTAACAGCCTACATATGCCTATTTGTCTGCTCTTCAATGCCATATATAACATCCTAAATAAATATATGTAACGTTATATATTAAATCGCATATTTCTAATAAAATCCCTGAGCAAATGGACTATAAAGTATTTTATGAACCTGATTCGCTTGCCGACATCAAGGGCAATGAAGCAGCTATAGCTGAGCTGAAGCGCTTTGCGCTGTCCTTTGAGATGGGTAATAAGCAAAGGCCCATACTTATATACGGCCCTACTGGCGTAGGCAAAAGCGCGGCCGTGCACCTACTCGCAAAAGAGAATAACTGGAATCTCGTAGAGCTAAATGCGAGTGACTACAGGGACAAGGATACCATAAAGCAAGTTTTAGTGACTGCTTCGCAGACCTCAGGGCTTTTCAAGAAAAGGAATGTGATACTGCTTGATGAAGTTGACGACCTAAGCTCAAAGTTCGACAAGGGCGCGGGCGCAGCCATAACCGAGCTCATAAGGGAATCTAAAAATCCTGTAATACTCATAGCAAACGACATGTGGGATCAAAAAATATCTTTTTTAAGGAACTTGGTGTCGCCTGTGGAATTTAAGAAGCCGAATGCGCTTGTCGTGGAAGAAGTGCTCGCCGGCGCTGCGAAAAAGCATGGCTTGAAAGCAAGCAGGGAGATAATAGCTACAATAGCCAGGAGATCCGGTGGCGACGTGCGCAGTGCGATCAATGACCTCATAGCCTCTGAAGGCGCCGACGAAGACGTGCTTGACTATATAGGCTTAAGGGACAGAAAGGGCTACATATTCGAGACGCTGGACAAAATATTCATGTCAAATACCCTGTCTGCTCCGATTCACGCAGTAACTATCGCAGACGATACCGGCGACATGATAATAAAATGGATAGACCAGAACATACCCAAGCGTTACCAGGACGCCAAAGACATATATGTTGCATACTCCAATCTGTCCAAAGCATCCGTGTATTATACTCGTGCCATCCGCGCCCAATACTATACTTACTGGAGGTATATGAACGTTATGATGTCAAGCGGCATAGCGCTTGCGAAAAGCTCATATCCGCAGGTGCGGATGAGGTATGAGTTCCCAAAAGTCATAAAGGAGCTGAGCGCATCAAAAGGCGACAGGCTGATAGCCTCGGAAATATCAAAAAAATTGCAGAAGCGCATACATGAAAGCATGTCCACTATAAAAGAATATTACCTCCCGATGTTTTCGGCGATGATAAAATCCTGCAAAAAACCTGAAGATGCAATGAATTTCTTTGAGGAATATTACGATCTCAGCGAAAAGCAGATAAGTTTCCTCGAATCGTATAAGCCCTGATCGCTCAATCATGCCTTGGTTCAAGCGCGTCTGAAATCATTTTTATTATCGCAGAAATCACTTCCTTTGCATCGAATCCATAGCTTATCCTTATACTCGCGGCCTCGTTATGCCCTCCGCCATTTTCTATATATTCGGTGTTTTCCTTCATGTAGCTTATTATGCCTAAGAGGTTTACGCGATCAGCAAAGCCTTTTGTAACGCGCATAGATACCAGGTTTTTATTATATACCATGGTTACGGCATCCTTTCCATATTTTTTCTCTACAGAATCCTGTATCAGTGAAGTGAATTTGCCATGTTTTACAAACTCATAATCCGATTCAATAAGGTGCCTGTAATCAAGTACATCTATAACAAAATTGTCATGGACGTAAACTTTCGATTTTCTAATCCCTATATCTATTGCCTCTTCCAGTTCCGCGCGCGCGGAAGAAATTATCCCATTGTAAAGATTCTTGTCCTCCATTATCCCTAATATGGTTTTCGGAGTTATCTTCCTGCCTCTGAAGGCATCTTTCATTGTAATGGAATCAAGGAATAAAGCCAGGTCCGCGCCTGATTTGCTTGCCTTGGCATATTTGCTGTGGTCGCTAATCAGCGATGCATTCATCAAATCCACCGATTTCAGCCCTGCAACTACATTTGCAACCTCGCACGCGAGGAACCCAGCAGTTACATCAGACCCGTAGCCGGAAAGCCATGGGTTGACATAATCAAGCATCTCTTTATACGGAAAACCTTCATATACTGGGTGATGGTCTATCCATACTAAATTCGCTTTTCCTGCGGAGCGTTTTATTGCAGTTACGCTCTCTTCCGTGGTTCCAAAGTCTATTATCATTATAATCGGCTTCTCTGCTCCCGCATATCCGCTTAGCTGCAGCATATCCGATTCGAAATATTCGGGCAGGTAAGCTACGCCCTTATTCATATTCCACATAAAATGCGACCCGCCAATCCTGGCAGAAGAGCCAAGTTTTTCAAACGACCTATATAAGGCCACGGCGCCAGACGCCCCGTCTCCATCATTATGGAATCTTACCATAACCGGGCTTCCGGCGAAAAAATTTCTCTTTAGCAAATTAGCAGTTCTTGACAAGCCATCATGCATCGCCGCAGTCGCAGCGTCGAGCTCTTCTATGCCGAACATATGCGTCTCATAATCCTTTGCATATGTGTCAACTATGCCTGCGAGGACCCTTTCGTATTGTTCGATAGATGCCTTTTTGTACTCAAGATTTTGCACATCCACGCGCCCATTGCTTATATCATCACTGTCAAGCTTTACCATTTCCAAAGGCTTTATATCAATGTCAGAATATATCTGCAGCGGCATCTTTCCTAAAAGGGTGTAGAGCCGCTTGCCGCGCCCTGCTGTTTTTACGGAGCTAATTATAAATTCTTCCATATACTTGCCTCGATAAAAAGATTATGTCGTTGAATTGGATGTAGAATTTGTCACAGAAGAAACGCAACTGTCTCTTTCAGTAGTATTGCTTATATAACTGCAATAGCTTGAGTTCTTGAAAGTTATTGCCAATCCAAAGAAGCATGTGTTGTAAATTGTCGGGCCTAAATCCTCTTCGCTTTCGCATTCTGATTCTATCTGTGAAGCATTCCGCGCTTTCGTTGTATTATAAACCGTGCTGTTGATGGCTATGTCGCAACTGTCACTCAGGTCGATTGGCAATGCTCCGCACAAAGTACTATTTTTGTATTTTACTGCAGTGGCATAATAACAGATGTTTCGATCAGACATGTTGATAAATCCCAAATCATAGCCGTATTCGGTTGTGGAAGCGTTAGTGACGGAATAAAACAGGTCCTGTGGCGGAACGCCTCCGCCAACCGAAGCATTAAGCACGTCGCAGTAACTTGCGTTCCCGGTTTCCATGGCTAAATGGTAGCCATCAAGCTGCCTGCACTTCTGCATTTCAGAAGAGTTTGTTATGCCGTTGCAGTAGCTAGCGTTGGAAAAATTCATCGCTGCTGCAAAATCATATTCGCATTCCGAAGCTAAAGAAGAATTTGATAAAACAGAACAATAGCTCTCGTTTTTCGCAGACGCGCTCAAACCGCTTACGCATCCATATTCTGAAGCCGGATTGCTTATCAGCGAGCAAAAACTCACATTACCTGTTGCGGTGCTTACATTAACCAAGCATTCCGTTTCTATCTGCGAATTGCCTATGTGCGTGCACAGGCTCGCATTCCCCGTAGCTTCGGCCTGCTGGGAAAAACAGTCATATCTCTGCTGTGAATATACTATGCCGGCGCAGCTATGTGGTGTACCATTAAATAATATGCTTATTGCAATAAGCACAAACGCTACCACTACTACGAGCAGCACTATCCTAAGCCTTTCATTTACTGCTTTAGCACTATTTGCGCCGCTTTTACCTGCATCTGCGCTTATCTTAGCTTTTTCCATTACGGGATTTCACCTATCTGTTCCACAGTGTATACATTGAATCCGTTCTCCGTTATTTCATAAGGCGCAAGGGCCCAACTATGGTCAGAGCCCCTCATCTTCACTATCTCCGCGGTCAATGTCCTGCGGTCCTCTTTACCGAGCTGGTAAAGCATTATTATGCCATCAAATATGAAGAATTCCGGGGAATACCTAAGTTTTTCCCTATCTGAAAAATCTATTTCTACTGTAAGGAAAGATGTAACATTCAATCTGCGCAGGTTGGATGTCAGCAATAGCATAGACCTCCTATAGTTGAATTTGTCTGCGAGCATGAGGCGCAGCAGGGATATGGAGTCTATCACTACGCATTTTGCGTTATTCTGCTTTATCACTCCCTCTATGTCTGCGACTATGTTGCCAAACGAATACGTGGCGGAATCGCTCTGGCTTTGCAGCCTTGTTGCAGGGTCTTCCCCATCTATAACTATTAGCTGGTCCTTTATGAGCTTGTCAATGTCATTGTATTTTCCGAAAGCCTGCTTGACGTTTTTAAGCAATACATCAGGCTTCTCCTCAAGCGCTATAAAAGCTCCAGGTATCCCTGCCTTAGCATTGTGGTACAGTATCTCGAATGACATGAGCGTCTTGCCCGCTCCAGGGCCCCCAGCTATAAGCACTTGGTTATATGCCGGCACGCCCCCAAAAAGCATTGAATCGAGTCCGCTTATCCCAGTTTTGATTTTTTCGGGCAAATCCATAAAATCACGCTTTTGTAAATTAATCAATTAAGCTATGCCATAACATATTTAAATAGCTTTTCCGACTAAAAGATTAGTGATAATACATGATAAAGAAAATGGTATACACAGGCATCGCAGTGCTCCTTCTTGGGGCGATTTTATACTATTACGTATACTCAAACATATCAAATACCATAAGCACGGCGCTCCCTTCAAATTTTTCCAAATCAATAAAAAATTTCACATTATCCAATAATGCGCTTAAGGTCCTGGAGTTCAAGAGCGCCAACTCGACTATAAGCGCTTTTTATGTGACTATGAACAAAACCGGCGACGTATACTTATTCAACGGCTCAGGTTTTTCCGCATGGTCCAAGCTGATTAGCGTAAACAGCAGCGCGGCAGAATACCTAAATGCATCGGAATCGCTCGAAGGCAAAGGCACTGTAGCGATATTCGCAAACGCAACCAACGCCACGTTTCCATTCGCATACATAAAGCCGTCATACGCCGAAAACTATACAAACATGTCGCTGGGCATCCTTCCGGGCGGAAACTACTACATAGCGGTTTCCGAGCATAATCCTGCCATAGAGGGGCCTATGCACGTGAGTTCAGTTATTGCTACGAATTTATCGATATCCGTGCAGGCAAGCAACCTTAAAGGCATCAGCGCCGAAAGCGTTGCTGCGATACTGCTTTTCATAATCGGCATAATCCTGATTATAATAGGCTTGCTAAAAGCTGATAACAAAAAATATGTCGCATCTGTTTCAAAAGAGGAAGTAGACAAGCTTTATTCCGGCATAAAAACCAAGGCTTCGGGCGCAAGGAGAAAAAACAAAGAAGTGTAAAGCTATTTATCCGTTTCGTGTCTAAACTACCTTAGACAATAACTAAAGTTGATGCAATGGACGACTTGGAAGAGAAAATAGCTGGCGAAATAGCTTTATCAGAGAGCCCTGGCAGCGTAATGAAAAAATGGCGCGAACTTTTCGGCATTACCCAAGTAGAGCTTTCAAAGGCAATAAAGATATCAGCTTCAACGATAAGCGATTACGAAAGCAACAGGAGGCTGAGCCCCGGCGTGGGCATAATAAAAAGATTCGTATCTGCATTATTCGAAATAGACGCGAGCAAAGGCTCAACCGTAAAGTCCAGCCTGGAAAAGTTCTCAGGCGAGCAGAAGCCGGAGGAATCGCCATACACTATACGCGATTTTTCAACGCCCATAAGCGGCACGGACTTCAACCGCATAATAGAAGGCAAGGTGATAGCGAACCCGAACCAGCTGGACAGCATAAGGATATTCGGCTACACCAAACTGGACAGCCTGAGGATAATACTGGAAATGTCGCCTGCCGATTATCCAAAGCTATTCGGCTCGACCACAGAGCGCGTCTTCATATTCCAGAACGTGAGCACCGGGCGTTCGCCGCTCGTTGTGATAAGGGTGGCTCCTATAAAGCCTAGGATAGTCCTTATACACGACCTTACCAGCATAGACAAGCTGGCTATAAAGATAGCGCAGATCGAGAAAATCCCGCTCCTCACGACGAAGCTTTCAATGGAGGAGATTGAGGCGAGGCTGAGCAAAATCTAGCTACAGCTCAGCCCCAGACATCTGCTTTTATTTCGCCTGCAGGCACGTTGAGCTGCACCAGTGCGCTTTTAACTGCTTGCACGAATGCCAGAGGCCCGCAAACATACGTTGTCCTTTCAAGCAGATCTGGCGCCTCTTTTATTATCATATTCGCATCCACGTGCCCGGTCATGCCTGTCCATCCGTCTCCTTCCTGCGGCCTTGTAACCGTTATGCAGAGCTTTACATTCAAATCCTTGGCCAACTGCATAAGCTCATCCTTCATTATTATCTCCGTAGGGAATTTTATGCTGTATACCAGCACGACGTCTGTGCCAGCCTTTACCCTGCTTATGTGCCTCAGCATGGACATGAAGGGCGCGAACCCTGTTCCGCCGGCTATGAACACCACCTTTTTGTTCGTTTCAGGTATGAACTTAAACTGGCCGTGCGGCCCAACGACATAGTATTTGTCTCCTGGCTTAGACTCCATGAAGTAAGTGACATGCCCGCCATGCTCCTTCACCACATAGAACTCCAGGTATTCGGCATTGGGTTCCGAAGCTATGGAGTAAGCCCTCCCTATCAAGGTCTTTTGGGTCTCCTTGTCTATCCCATAGACCATGGCGAACATTCCGGCATCGAAATCCATTCTGGAACCGTCAACCGATTTTAATCTGACCAGCTGAACTTCTGGTGTGATGCCTTCGGAAAGCTCAAGCTCATATAATTTCTTCTCCACTGGATAAGTTTTTTCCGCCATAAAATCACTACAATATAAATTTCCAATTATTTTATTAATATATTTGTGTTTTCGCCCTGCAAAGTTAGCCTATTCCGCCAACGAAGCCGCTTATAAGGCTTGCCACCTGCGCCGCGTGCGTAAAATGCGGGGTATGCCCCGCTCCCTCCACGCGTTCCAGCCTAGATCCGCTTATGTAATCATTGAATACGCTTGCCATTTCAAAAGGTATCAGCCTGTCCACGCTTCCCCATATTATCATGGCTTTTACCGATATGCCGGAAAGGAGCTCTTTTGTGAGTAGGTATTTTTCAAGCTCAGAATTTATTATGCTCCCGATAACATATCCTCTGTTGTTGTTCATCCGCATCGTCATCTGGAACTGCTTTTCCTTGAACTTGTCTATAGTTTTAGCCTCTATCAACTTTTTATACTCCTCATCCAGCCCTGCGGAATCCTCCAGCACAAGCCCTGATGCATTTTGGTAGCCTAATCCTGCTTTGGCTAGAATGAATGCGGAAATCCACCCGCCGTAAGAATGCCCGAAAAATACGGGCTTATCCAGCTGCAAAGCCTGGATCAAATCGACGACCGCCTGCGACTGGGCCATTATGGTGTAGTCAATTTCCGGTTTATCCGATTTGCCATGCCCAAGCAGGTCCATCGCAACTACGCTCACGCTTTCCGGCAGATGTTCTACAAGCCTCTTCCAGCTGTCCGTATCCGCTCCGAGCCCGTGCAGAAGGACCAATGCCTTGCCGGCGCCGCCGCTCCTGGCAAAGCAATGCAGATTGCCGTATCTTGTTTTAACAAAACGTTCCGAAAAGCCATCCCAAGGATCCATAAGCCTCACCTACGAATTGTCCATTATCACTATAATTATATCAGAATTATACTGCGTCGGTCTACTGTTTTAGTTAATTAATATAATACATGTGGGTCCGGCATCCCGCCTCATGGGGTTTTTCCGCCGAATGCTCCGTAAAAGAAATGTATCGGTCTTCCGAGCGCAGCTTCCGCCACTTCTTGAATCGATTCGCTGAATGTGGGGTGTGGATGAATCGTATCCGCTATGTCTTCCAATGTAGAACCCATTTCTATGGCCAAGGCAGCTTCCGCTATCATTGCATTGGCATCCGGAGAAACCAGTTCCACGCCCTTAACGACATTATCCGCATCGTAGGCTATCTTTGCAAAGCCCTCAGTCTCGCCTAAGGCTATTCCCCTTCCGAGCGCGCTGAGCGGGAATTTTTTAACCGTGATCCCATCAAGGTTCTCAATGCTTCCGGCAATCGCTATCTCCGGATCTGAAAATATCACAGCGGGAACGACAAGGTTGTCGTATGCCACGTCTTTGCCGTACGCCGCTTCAGCCGCCACAACGCCCTGGCGCATGGCTTTATGGGCGAGCAGCGGTTCGCCTATGACATCTCCGACCGCGAATATGTTGTCTGCTGAAGTGCAAAGCCTTCTATCAACAGTTATGAAACCCTTACCATCGGTCTTTACCCCTGCGTTCTCGAGCCCCAGCGCATCGGTATACGGAACGAGGCCGATCGCAACGACTACCAGCTCAGCAGTTATCTGCGTGCCGTCGCCAAGCTTCAAGGCCTTGTTCTCATAGCTTTTGGCTTCCGCATTTGCATAAATCTTAATCCCTAAAGCGGCCATCCGCTTTTTGATTATGCTTACCGCTTCCCTGTCGAACTTCGACAGTACGTCGGATCTCGCGATTATGGATACTGCAGAGCCAAGCTTGGCATACAAGGTCCCTATCTCCACCGCGACATAGCCTGCCCCTATTATCGCAATGCTTTTCGGTATATAATCCAGCATAAGCGCCTGCTTATAATCCATAATGTCTTTGCCATTAATGCCAAAACCATTCAAAACAGTCGGTGTGGAACCTGTCGCTATCACTGCCTTCTTGAATTTAAGTTCCACTCCGTCGCTTATCTGTATGCTGCTTTTTGAAATGAACGTGCCTGTGCCCTTAAATACGTCTATCTGGTTCGATTTGCATAGGAAAGCTACCCCGTCCTCCAACTTTTTCGAAACGCTCATGCGCCAATCGTACATCCTCTTCGGATCTATTGAAATGCTTCCTGTGCTTATGCCGAATCTCTCCGAGTGCAAAGCATCGTAATATATGTCGGATATGTGTATCAGCGTCTTTGAAGGTATGCACGCATAATTAAGGCAATGCCCGCCTAGCTTCTCCTTTTCTACGAGCGCGACGCGCATTCCGAGTTCGGCGCCGCGTATCGCAGCGATATATCCCCCTACACCGCCACCGACTACTGCAAGGTCGACCTCTTCAGGAATTTCCCCCATTACCATCGATACACCATTCAAAGCATCTCAAGGAAGTCCGGGTCTTCCAGATACTTTTTTATTGCATTTCCGAACTTTACCGCTTCTGCGCCGTCCACTACTCTGTGGTCGAATGTCACAGTGAAGGGCAAAACCTTCCCGACTTTTATTGATCCGTTTTCCACCACTGGCATATCCCTTATCATGGTTATGCCGAGTATCGCCACATCCGGATAGTTTATCATTGGGATCGCGATAAAGCCTCCGCCCAGGCTGCCAACGTTTGTTATGGTGAAGCTCGTGTCTTTCATTTCATCCAGGCCTATCGTGTTCTCCGTCACCTTCTTGTGCAGATCGCTTATTTCCCCTGCAATCTCAATTATGCTTTTCTTATCGCTGTCCTTGACTACAACCACTTTAAGCCCGTCAGGAGCCTCCGCTGCTATGCCGATATTGTAATGTTTCTTCACAAGCACTTCGAGCCTGTCCTTGTCGTAGCTGGCATTGAATCTGGGGTTCTCCTTCAGCGCCTGAACAGCAGCTTTTATTATGAAAGGCAGATAGGAGAGCTTGACGTTTAATTCGGCGAGCGCATGCGACTTTTCCCTTTCTACAATGCTGGAAAGCGCGCCAGCGTTTATAAGGTCGATATGCGAAGCGCGGGGTATCTGCCACGACAATTCCATATTCTTCGCTATGGCCTTTCTGGTCTGCGTAAGCGGTACCCTTTCGATGTCTGCCTGTTGGGCCTGGCCACTCTGCGCCACGTTTGCAGCTTCTTGGGTGCTGTACGCAGCGCTTCCAATGTCCTTTGCATAATCCTTCAGGTCGCTTTCAGTTATCCTGCCATGCGGCCCGGTGCCTTTTACATTTTCAAGTCTTATATGCATTTCTTCAGCAAGCTTTCTTATCGATGGCGCCGCCAGAACCTCCTCTACTGCATTGCCGGCATGCGGCTCCGCAACCTTTTGATTCGGTTCTTTTGCGCTGCCGCTTCCATTCGGCATTCCGGGCGTTTTTTGTGCTGCAGGGGCATTGCTATCTCCCACGGTCGCTAAGATATCCCCGACCTTTACATCTGCCCCTTCCTTTGCAACTATATGCAATATGCCATTTGTCGGGGATGGCATATTCACCACCGCCTTGTCCGTTTCAATCTGTATTACGGCCTGGTCCTCTTTTACTGCATCTCCGTCCTTGACAAGCCATTTCTGTATATGGCCTTCAGTTATTCCTTCCCCTACATCAACAAATTTTATCTCCACCATGGAAACACCAATCACATTTCATGCAGCTCCTTTATGGCCTTCGCAACCCTCGCCTCGTTCGGAACATAATACTTTTCGTATCCTGGCATTGGATAAGGGAAACTTGGCGCTCCGATGCGCATTATCGGTGCATCGAGATCATACATCGCCTTTTCGCTTATCAATGCCGAAATCTCTGCGCCGACGCCGAAGCTTGTTTGTGCCTCATGCACTATCAATACCCTGCCTGTTTTCTTCGCGCTTTCGATTATAGTTTCCTCATCGAGCGGGCTTATGGTCCTTATATCTATCACATCCGCGGAAACGCCGCTGCTATCCAGCGCTTTCTGCACTACGCTTAGCATGGTCCCATATGTGATTATTGTCATATCATGCCCTTCATTTACGATATTTGCTTTACCTATCGGAACCTCATACATTTCCTCTGGCACCTCCTGCTTGAAAAGCCTGTAAAGCTTTGTCGGCTCAAGGAATAATACAGGGTCTTTTCCATGCACTGCGCTTATTAACAGCCCCTTTGCATCGTAAGGCGTGGAAGGCTCTATTATGACAAGCCCGCCAATGTTCGCGTATGCCGCCTCAGGGCTTTCAGAATGGTGCTCCAAGGTCCTTACGCCCCCACTCACTGGTGTCCTTACGACCATAGGCAGTTGCACCTTGCCCCTGGTTCTGGTCCTGTATCTGGCGGCATGATTTACTATCTGGCTATATCCAAGGTACATGAACCCTGCGAATTGTATTTCAGGAATCGGTTTTAAGCCGCCGATAGCCATCCCTATCGAAGTCCCTATTATGCTTGATTCCGCTAATGGCGTATCCACAACACGCTTATCCCCATACTTCTCGAAAAGGCCTTCCGTGACCCTGAAAACGCCTCCATCCTTGCCTATGTCTTCGCCAAGCAATACAACATTCTCGTTTTCGTTCATCACTAAATCCAATGCATTATTTATTGCTGAAACCATATTCATCAATGCCATTTCCATCGCCTAATCATTGCCAATAATTCGCATCTTTCGCCTCGCTTTCCTGCTCCTTCAGAACCTGCGGTATGAAGCTATATACGCTCTCAAACATACTGTCAGGATTCGGCTTGAACTGTTCCGCCTTCTCAAGGGCATCGTCTATCCTTTTATGCTGTTCATCATTCATCGCAGATTCTTTGGAGTCGTCCCACAACCCTTTCGACCTGAGATATTTCCCCAATCTCAGTATCGGGTCCTTGGGCTTCCAAGCCTCTACTTCAGCATCCGCCCTATATTTGCTCGGGTCGTCAGATGTTGTGTGCATCCCCATCCTATATGTCAGGCATTCTATGATGTATGGCTTTCCCTTCCTTGCGCTTTCTATCGCATCCACAGTCGCTTTGTAAACGGCTATCACGTCGTTGCCATCAACCTGAATCGCATCCATTCCTACTGCGACCGCTTTCTGGGCCAGGGTTTGCGCTGCAGTCTGCATATTACGCGGCACAGATATCGCCCACTGGTTGTTTTCTATTATTGTAACCAGCGGCAATTTGAATACGCCCGCGAAATTTATCGCTTCGTAAAAATCGCCTTCTGAAGTGCCTCCATCGCCAATGTACGCGACGACAACTGAATCTATGCCCTTATATTTCCGTGCAAAAGCCAATCCTGCTGCATGGGGCATCTGCGAGCCCACAGGCACTATCACAGGAGTTGCATTCACGCTGTCAGGAATAGCCGCACCGTCTTCATAGCCTTTCCAATATACGAAGAATTGGTCAAGCGGGAGCCCCCTGGCGATATAAACCCCGTGCTGCCTGAAGTTAGGAACAGCGAAATCATCTTTGCGCATGGCCATCGCACTGCCTATCTGCGTAGCCTCCTCTCCTAACAGCGGTGCATATGTGGCAAGCCTTCCTTGCCTCTGCAGGCTAAGCGCTTTTGCATCAAGATTTCTTGCAAAATTCATGTTCATGTAAAATTTTATAAGGGTATCGCCGTTAATAGAAGAAGGCATAAGGGCCGGGTCAATGCTTCCATTCTCATCCATTATCTGCATGTACTTTATGCTTGTACTAAAGGCTTCCTTTATCATAACAACACCATTTAATGCTTAATATGCTAATTATAAATAATAATGTCATAGAAAATTGTTATCAAAATTCGAGTAAAGCATAATGAGATATTGCATTGAAATAAAATAAGTCAGATAAAAGGTATAGCCTCTAAATGCAGAAGCTTAAAAGATGACTAAAAATGACTCTTGAAGGGGTTTTTTTATGGACGAGAATTTAACAAACGCGATAAGCAATAGAATCAATTCGTATAAAGACGAAATGGTTAAGACCATGTCGGAAATGGTGGCAATAAAGGCAATATCCCCATTCAGTGGCGGTTCGGGGGAAGGCGCCCGCGCAGATTACTTAGAAAAAGTGATTAACAGTTTCGGCGTAAAAACAAAACGTTTTGATTACAAGGATCAAACCGGCACCACCAGGTCAAACATAACAGCAGTATACGGCAATAAAAAGACAACATTATGGATAATGCCCCACATGGATACGGTGTCAGAAGGCGATTTGAATCTGTGGAAATACGATCCATTCAAGGCCCAGGTTGATGGTGATAAGATATACGGCAGGGGCACAAACGATGATGGCCAGGACGTAATATCTGCAATATACTCATTGAAAGCGGCAAAGGAAATGGGCATGGACCTTGCGTTTAACATCGCCCTTGCGATAGTTGCCGACGAAGAGGTCGGCAGCACCTACGGCGTGCAAAAGCTCCTGGAAGAAAATATCTTCAAGGAAGGCGACATGTTCATAGTCCCTGATAGCGGAAACAATACAGGCAGTGAAGTGGAGATAGGAGAAAAAGGGCTCATGTGGCTGAAGATCACGACAGAGGGCAAGCAGGTCCATGCAAGCCTTCCGGACGACGGCGTAAACGCAAAATTATACGCATCGAGGTTCCTATGCGAAGCGTATGATTTCCTTCACGCGAAATATACAAAGAGCAATGACGTGTTCAGGCCGAGCGCATCAACATTCGAACCTACAAAGCAAGAAAAAAATGTCGATAGCATAAACATAATACCTGGCAAGGATGTTTCTTATATGGACTGCAGGGTGCTTCCGGAATACAAGCTTGACGATATACTAAACGATTTAAAGGCGCTGGCTAAAAAGGGCGCTTATGCCAAGGCAAGGATAAGCATAGAGCCATTTGAACGTAATGATCCTGCGCCCATATCAGACAAGGATTCGCCATTGTCGAAAAGGCTGGTAACATCGCTTAAAGCCCACGGGTTAGAGCCATACTTTACTGGCATAGGCGGAGGCACATGCGCTGCGTTCCTTAGGAAAAAGGGTTTTCAGTGCGTGGTTTGGTCACGAAAAGAGGATGTCGAGCATCAGCCGAATGAATATGTAAAAATAAGCGACATGCTGTTCGACGCAAAGATATTCCTGGAAATGTATGCAAATCAATAAGCATTGAAATGCCGCTGGTCGGATTTGAACCGACGACATTCCGGTCTTCAGCCGGACGCTCTCCCACTGAGCTACAGCAGCGCTTTTGCCATAAATCATTTACCGTTAAGATATAAAAAATGTTTGCGCCAATCAACTAATTCCTGTTAACGCATTTTGCAATCGCAACACTTTATATATTTATTATAAAATTCACTAACAAGTAAATTTTCAACAAAAAGGCGTTTAAATTGAGTCTTAGCTGGGACGAGCTTAAGCCGTATGCAGATTTAGTAAATACCGAGCAGGTAGAGCCTAGGGCATACCAGATAAGCATAATAAAATCCTTCGAGGAAGGAAAGAACGAGCTTGTCGTCCTTCCTACCGGGCTCGGCAAGACCCTGATATCCGTATTTGCGATTGCCATGGCATTGTACAAAGGCAAAAAGGCCCTGATGCTGGCGCCTACGAAACCATTAAGCGAGCAGCACTTCAAATCAATATCATCATTGCTCAAGGTGGACCAAAGCGTGGTACTGCTTCTTACCGGGATGACAAAGGCCTCAAAGAGGGCAGAGGCCTCGTTAAATTCAAGGGTTATAATTGGAACCCCGCAGACGATAGCAAACGACCTGGCGAAGGGGCGGCTCGGCTTAAGTGAATTCGGCGTGGTAGTGTTTGACGAGTGCCACCGGGCGGTAGGAAGATACGCGTATACGTATATAGCAAACGAGTGCAAGCTAAGGGGCATACAGGTACTGGGGCTTACCGCGTCGCCGGGAAGCGACAGGAAAAAGATATCTGAGCTTGTAGATGCTTTGGGCATAAACAGGATAGAAGTCAGAAGCGCTTCGGATCCGGATGTAAAGCCTTACATTAAAGGCAATGAAATTAAAACGCTGTACATAGAAAACTCCCAGCCCATAAAAACCATAGCGTCCATGCTGAAACCGCTCATAAACCAGCACCTCCGAAGGCTTTATGAGATGGGCCTGAGCCCTTTTTCCGATTTCGAGCGGATGCCGAAGAAAAGGTTTCTCGCTGTTGGGGATTCCATACAGAAGATTGAGGCGCAGAACTACAGATTCGCCGCAATATTCCACTATGTGTACGTTCTTGACCTGCTGCATGCATACGATCTTGTATCATCTGAGGGGCTGTACCCGTTTGTAAACTATATAGAATCCCTGCAAACCAAAGAGAAGAAAAGCAAGGTCGTAGAGAACATAATAAAGAGCCCGCAGGTCATCGCATCAATGCGCATCGCAACAGAAGCGCTCGGCAAAGGCCAGGAGCACCCAAAAATGCTGGAGCTTGTCCGCATAATAAACTCCGAATTTAACGGCAGGAGCGTTATAATATTTGCACAGTTCAGGTCGACAATACGCAGCATAACCAAGACGCTTCAGGACAACGGCATAAGCGCCCGTGGATTTGTCGGGAAGAGCGAAGGCATAAAGCAAGCGGAGCAGATAAGCATAATAAAAGAATTTGGGGAAGGCAAATTCAGGGTGCTGGTTGCAACCTCGATAGGCGAAGAAGGGCTGGACATACCTGTGGTTGACGGCGTAATATTTTATGAACCCATACCTAGCGAAATAAGGACCATACAAAGAAAGGGCAGGACAGGAAGGTTCAGGTTCGGCGAGGTAATAATACTGGTAGCGAGGGGCACCAAGGACGAGGGCTACCTGATGATATCAAGAATAAGGGAAAAACGCATGCTAGATACAGTTATAAAGATAAAGGAGCAGATAGAAAGCGGAAAGTACAAGCCCGGGGGCTTGCGTAAGCAGGCGAGGCTATAAGATGTTGAGCTACGAAATCGTTTTCATATTTATCGCCGGAGTCGCATTTCTGGGCTTCATACTCAATGCGATGTTCGACAAAATCAATGTGACCAGCATACTCCCCCTTATGGTTATAGGCCTGCTGATAGGCCCGGTATTCCACATAGTAAATACAGGGCCGGGGAGCATCATAGCCTCGCTCACGCCCTATGTCACAGCCCTGGCGGTATCGTTCATACTTTTCGACGTCGGTATAAACCTTAGGATGAGCAAGCTCAAGAACGTATTCGCAAAGGCCACAAGGTTCACGTTCGAGCTTGCAATCGCAACAGGCATAATCGTAGGGGTCATAACGTTCTTTGCAACACATTATACGCTGGGCTGGAGCATAATAGACTCTTTCATTTTCAGCTTCGCGCTCTCCGGGCCGAGCAGCGTCATAGTGCCTACGCTGGTGCGCGTGATCAAGGTGGGCGACGACCTTAAAACAACGCTGCTGTACGAAAGCGTAGCTTCTGACACGCTGGAGCTTATAATACCTATACTGCTGTTGGAGATACTGGTGGCGCCTTCAATAACCGGCGCAATCGTTGCGGGCCTGGTCATAAGCGCAATATTCGGCTCAATAATATTCGGGCTGGTTTCCGCGTTTTTCTGGCTTTTTATCCTGGGCAGATTCAAGGCGTACAGCGAAGAGTACACATGGATGCTTACCATAGCCATGATAATCGCCACCTACGGTGTAGCCCAGCTCATTAATTTCAATGGAGCCATAACCGTATTCGTGTTCGGCATCTTCTTCAGCAATATAGGCTCGATAAAGCCGAGGACCGACGCGATGCATGAGCCGAACTTCATCGAGCGGTACATGTCCATACCCTACAGCATAGACCACGTAAAGGAATACCAGAAGGAGATAGTGTTCTTTACCAGCACGTTCTTCTTCGTGTACGTTGGAATGCTTTTCACGTTCAACGGCGTAAGCTTGGCGATGCTCATCTTCGCAATGCTTGTCGCATTTGTCATAATGCTCGTGAGGTTCGAGGGCGCAGGCATGCTGAAGCAGTACCTGTCAGACGACTCAAAGGAAGCGGAGCAGCAGCGCCAATTCATATCCTACAATGTAGCGCGCGGGCTTTCCCCTGCGATAGTTGCAACGCTTCCGCTGGCATATGGGGTAGTAATACCCGGATTTTTGGACTCCATGTTTATGGTGATTCTTATTACAAATATAATTTCAACTGCAGGGATATTCATGGCGTACAAGCGCAAGTCACCAAAAATAATACAGCCGCAGAAGCCCGTTCCCTCTGCAGGGGCATAGGCGGATTCATACCGCGCTGCGAAATATAGATTAACAAGGCTTAGCGGGAAATCCCAACCGTTCTCCGGGTGGGATGCCATGCGATTGGCTTATGCGCATGGCGTATCAGTTCCTACGCATATAAAGAGCGCCAGAAGCAGGGCGCGAGCCTTTGAGGATATGGCATATGCCAAATTTTAGAATTTAAGGCCAAATGGCAAAACTTATATAACTATACTGCTAAAAGAATTAATATTTTAGAAGCATCCAGAGGATTGTCATAATATTTGCTCTTAACCAAGCGCAATTATATGAATCAAGTGAGTTATATGGAATTATTATCACATTCAAACGCGGTTGCCAGCTACCATCAGGGTTTAGCTGATACCTGCAGTGACGAGCCCATATTGTGACTAATCCTTAAATGGCATTGAAAAATGCCGGATGCCATCCAAAAGTGATACAGATGGCAAAAACATACATAGACATAGTAAAATATATGGTAGAAGCAAAATTTGAAATTGCGGGTTCCGTCGAAAAGCCTGACATAATCGGCGCGGTATTCGGCCAGACAGAAGGCCTTTTAGGCAACGACCTGGATCTCAGGGAGCTGCAAAAGAACGGCAAGATAGGCAGAATAGAAATAGAGAGCGGCAGTTCCGGGAACAAAACGTACGGCAAACTTTTATTGCCTTCATCTTTGGGCAAGGTCGAAACATGCATCCTAGCCGCCGCAATAGAATCCGTTGACAGGGTGGGCCCGTTCGAGACCACTTTTAGGGTTGAAAAAATAGATGATACTAGAAACGAGAAGCGCACAAAAGTTATTAACAGGGCGAAGGAGCTCGTCAAGAACCTTCTGTCAAGCGTAATACCTGACAGCAAGGAAATAAGTGAGCTGGTGGAGTCTGACGTAAAATCGAGCACGGTGACCCATTACGGCCCTGAGAATCTTCCCGCCGGCCCAGACGTAGCAAATAGCGAAAGCGTAATAATAGTCGAAGGCAGGGCGGACGTAGTGAATCTGCTCAAAAGCGATATAACAAACTGCGTAGCGGTAGGGGGAGCAACAGGCACTATACCGAAGACCATAATAGACATATGCAATCAGAAGGAGGTCACCCTTTTCCTGGACGGCGACCGCGGCGGTGACATAATATCCAAGAGCATTTCCAATGTGGCGGAAGTGGACTACATTGCAAGGGCACCTGACGGCAAAGAGGTGGAGGAGCTCACAAGGAAAGAGCTAATAAAATCTCTGCGCTCCCGCGTTCCTTTTGACCAGACTGTGATAGGCAAGCAGCAGGCGAGGGAGAACCATGAGAAGGAGGTAAGCGCCAACAATGCCGATAACAGCAATAACAGCCACAGAAATGGCAATGGCAATCAGCAGCAAGGCAATGCCCAAAGAAGCCCGCGCCAGCAAAGGTATCAGCGTCCGCAGTACGGAAACTCCTCGCAGGTACAGCCGCAGAAGGATTACAATGATACGAATAGCGAAACTGTCCTAAGCCCGACTGAAATAGCCAGCAGGCTTTCAGAGAAGCAGCAGTATGCAAACCAGCCGCGGCATAATGCCTCTGAAGAAGGGGATATGCAGATAACAGAGTTGGGCCCGTCGGAAGATGCCCAGGAGATAAAGCGCATAGACTTTTCAGATGAAACTAAGAGCGCGGAACCCGCGGTGCAAAAACCGGCTTCGGAAAAATATGTCGGCGCGCTGTCAGAGCTTAAGAATACGCTCAGGGGCAGGCTCTACGACAAAAGCGGCAACGTGATGAGCGAAATACCTATAAGGGAGCTCATACAGACGGTGCAGGACTCAAGCGGCATATATGCCATAGTGTTCGACGGGATAATAACCCAGAGGCTCATCGAACTCTCATATGCCAAAGGCGTCCGCGAGATATACGGCATAAGGTCTAGCCAGATATCAAAGCGCTATGACGACCTGCTTCTCTATACTACAGAGCACTAATCATGCTCTGCACTAATCCTGCGCAAATCCTGCGCGAAATTTTTACTCATGTTAAAGGGGTTTTGCGCAACATATAAATACATTGATGCAGCAAATACTGACTAGTTTAAAACTAAACTATTTTACATTTAAAACAATAAGGCAACTGAACAGCTGCACGCAAACGCTGATATGGTAATCCGATGGAGATAAAACATGGAGGGCTCCAGCTAAAGTACGCGAGCAAGGAAATGCGAAGGATGATATTCAAGTTCGTCATTCTGAGCGAGATAAGGTCAAAGAAGCGGTATACGTACGAGCTCGTGGATATGCTCAGCAAGCACCATGCGTCAAAGCTCATGGGCAACGATAAGGCTTCGATGAAGAACGATATCTATAACATAATGAGGTCGTTGGAGAAATCCGGATACATAAAGCTGGCCGGAAAATCAAAATCCGGAGAAACAAAAAGGTACTACAGGATAACGCCACAGGGCCTTCAGGCGCTGATAAAATCGAAGAAACTCATGCAGAAATACCTGAGGGAGCTGGTAAAAATAATAAGCTGAACGGATGGCGTACTTTATGGCTGCAAACATAATAGAAATAAAAGGCCTTGTAAAAAGGTTCGGCACTTTCGTTGCAGTAAACGGGATAGACCTTGAAATAAAAGAAGGCGAAATTTTTGGGATTCTGGGCCCCAACGGAGCAGGCAAAACTACAACCATAAACATGCTTTTGGGCTTGATAATCCCGACAAACGGCACGATAAAAATATACGGAGACGACATAAGAAAAAATCCGCAGGTTATAAAGGAGAAAATGGGCCTCATGACGCAGGAAACTGTGGTTGACGGCGATCTCACTGCTGAACAAAATTTAGATATATTTGCAGAACTCTACGGCATGAAGGGTGAAGAGAAGGCTGAAGCTATTAAAGACGCATTGGAAGAAGCGGAGTTGACAGCATTTGCCAAAGCCAAAGCAGGGTCCTTTTCAGGGGGAATGCAAAGAAGGCTTAACTTGGTCAAATCAATGATGCACAGCCCTAAAATACTTGTTCTGGACGAGCCTACCACTGGGCTCGACGTGCAGAACAGGGTTAGCATGTGGGACAGGATAAGAAAATTGAACAAGAGCGGGATAACAATAATACTCACAACGCAGTACCTGGAGGAGGCGGATTCGCTTTGCAATAGGCTAGCGATAATAGACCATGGGCAGATAAAGGCATTGGGGACTCCTGGCGAGCTCAAAAAAAGAGTAAGCGAAGGTAATATAATAGACATATCCCTGAAGTTTGAAGACATAGAGAAAGCGCAGAAGGCCATAAAGCAGAAGCTCGGCATAGAAAGCAAGGCAATAGCCGATAGGCTGAGCATAGCCGCAGGTAAAGAGGACGTGAAAACGCTAACTTCAATAGTGTCTGTACTGGAAAAGGAAAAGATTCCTGTAATAGCGGCATCCGTTCACCTTCCGACTCTGGATGACGTATTCATAAAGCTTACCGGGGGCACAATCAGGGACGAGCTCGGCGAACAGAAGTCAAATGCATCGAGGATGACGTGGAGGCGCTGACAATGTCAAATTTTATAACATCAACTCTGGGAAAGGCATATATCCTATACAAGAGGGACATGCTGATATTCAGGAGCAATATGCGCTCAAACATAGTTAGGACAGTGCTTTTCCCACTTATAATACTCATATTCTTCAGCAATATAGGGGCGGTCCCGCACAATATTCCGGTAGGCGTGGTAAACAATGCAAACAATGCCAACTCGTATAAATTCATGCAGTCGCTGTACGCGGCATCATCCGATGGCAGTTTCAGTATAATACCAATAACCTCTACGAGCCAGGGTATGCAAGAAGTAACCTCAGGGAAAGTTGCCCTGCTGCTTATAATCAATCCCACGTTAGGCACGTCAAGCTCTTCAACCGGCATACTCGCATATTACAGCAGCCCCGATGCATCTACCGCAGACGACATAATGCCAATTATAAGTGAAGTGACCTCGGAGTTCTACTCTGGAGTAGGGTCGCACAGTGTAATACCTATAAACGCCATGCCTGTGCAGCCCAATACTGAATTCGTGCCAACGCTTACATCCGGCCTTTCGACTAACTATGAAGACTTCCTTGTAGGCGGCGTCATAGCCCTTGTCGCGGTCTTCGGCACGCTGTTCGGAGGAGGATTCACGCTTATAACTGACAAGCAGCTGGGAAATCTGAAGGCCCTGCTTATAACGCCGTTGAACAGGACTTCGGTAATGCTTGGGAAGACAATATATACGCTTACGCTTTCCGCAATAAACACGGCATTGGTGATAGTAATATCACTGGCTTTCGGCACGACCATACTCATGGGCTTTGTAGGCGTAATATGGATATTCATAATAGTGCTCATGCTTACGCTAGGGTTTACCGGCATATCCCTCATAATGGCCACGCGCGTTAAAAAACCCGAGATATATGCAATATTCACGCAGACGATAGCGCTCCCGCTTTGGTTCCTCAGCGGCGCGTTTTTCCCTGCTGCTTCGATGCCGACATGGATGAGGCTCATATCCGAAGTAAACCCAATGACCTATGCGGTAAACGGAATCAGGGACGTGATGATAACCGGTGCGTATCCGCTCAGTACTGCTATACCGCAGCTGGCGATACTGGCGGTCTTCGCAATAATAATGCTTGGATTAGCGATTAAATTATTCAGGGTGCAGATAGCATGAAAAATATTGGAAACAAAGCGTTTAGGTATGTATGGATGGCATCGATTGCATTGGTTTTTGCAATGCTTTCTTTCGGAGTAGCCTCGGCGCAGGTGTCTGGCCAGTCGAGCAGCGTGGCAAGCACGCCGCTTTCGCTTACGAACCTGTATGTATCGCCGTCGCCGGTCGTTGCAGGGAGCACCGAAAACATCACATTCCAGCTCTTCAACTCATACTCGCAGCCATTGCAGGATGTCAATATACAGCTCGTCTCGCCCAACCAGATACTTAATATATCGCCAGCATTCAGCTCGCTGGAAAGCAGCATAGGCACAGGCCTTGTGGGGGCAATAGGCTACGACGAGTTCAGTTACACCGTACATATACCGTCTACGCTCCAAGCCGGAGAGTATACATTGTACGTAATAGCAACATACAGGACCAGCGAAGCTTCCGCTACCGGCCAAAACATTGAAACCCCTGGCGAGTCAGAAATACCTATCTACTTTTATATATACGGCAAGCCTAGCATAGAGGCAACAGCAGTGCCTACATCGCAGATAGTCCCTGGAAATCCATTCGGGCTTTCCATAAGCCTTTCAAACGTAGGCACGGATACTGCGACAAACGCAACCCTGCGCTTGTACAATACAAGCGGCTTTGAGATCACAGGCACCCCTGAGTTCGCGATAGGCACTATCCCGGTAGGGACTCCTATAACAGTAAGCGAACCCATGTTTGCAATGCAGAACTTAAGCTCAGGCGTGCATTACATTAACGCTTCGATAAACTATACGAACGGCCTAGGCCAGAGATTGCGTGAGAATATAACAATGCCTATAAGCGTAGCTGTGAACAATCCAGACATAATTGTAAGCCTTGCAGGGGCGATGCCTCCGGAACTGTATGCAGGATCAAACCAGAGCTTGGACGTGCTGGTACAGAACACGGGCACGGGCGAAGCCAGGAACATAAGCCTGGAATTTATGAACGGCAAAAGCATAAATATAGGCAGCAGCGTGAACAGCTTTTTGATAAACAGCCTTCCCGCAGGCGCATCCGCCACAGAAGAGGTATACGTCAATTCATACAGCGACAACATATCAAACGCGGCAATACCTGTAAAGGTAAGCTATGAAAATTCGGACATGGCGAAAACTTTTTCAAGCACGCAGCAAATGAACCTGAATCTGCAGCCTTCGGCCTTGTTCAATATAACTGCAATGCAGAGCTCTTCTCTATCCATAGGCGCGACTTACGTGCCCATAATATACACGATAAAAAACACGGGCAACGAGCCTGCCACTGGCCTTGAGCTTACGATGGAAAGCGTATACCCGATAACCGTTGTCTCTTCCACATCATACATAAACAATCTGGGAGCCGGGCAATCCGCGAACGTAACCTTCTACGTAAGCGTCGATTCTGATGGCAAAAGCGGCAATTATCCAGTAACAATGTACGAGCAATGGAAACAGCCCAACAGCCCGCAGAGCCAGGAATTCACAGGGTCTACGCAGTATTATGCCGTTGTGGGCTCCCACCAGAGTTCCGATGCAGCCCTATACGATATCATATACGCAGTAATAGCAGTAATAATAATAGCGGTGCTCATAAGGGTCGTGCGCAAAAGGCAGGCATCAACGCATAAAGAGGACAAGCCAAGCCAGAAAAGAAAAGCATAAATTGATAACTGGGTTATAATACTACAGGTGGTTATCTGCAAAAAGGAAACGCTTTGATAGATCCGATGCTCAGGAAATACGGCATACCCGAATGGGTCAAGCCATACATATACGCATATATAAAGAGAGATCCGATAAACGCGGTCAAGCGCGGCATGAGTTTTATAGACGTCAAACGCAAGCGCGGCAGGGTAACCAGCACGAAAGTCGAGCTTCCGAACTCTATAGCATTCGACATCGATAATATAACAAGAATCATCAGCCTTTTCTACTATGGCGAAGAGGAAAGCATAAAAGTAGCGGGAGCATGGTCCAAGGCCGCACATGACTACGACTCAAAAAGATACGCTGACCATTTTGCGGAGATGCGCGATATAGAAGAGAAGCGCCTGCGGGCCATAAAAAACCTTCTCGAAGGCATTGGCAAGAAATGCAATCCCCTGACAAAAGAGGTAAAGGCCATATTTGACTATATGTCGTCTTTGCCGGATTGGCAAGACCGGATAATCGCGTATGATCTGATACTCAGGAAGTCGTACGGCGCCACATTCGGCACCATATTCTACAAGGTTTTCTATCCAGTAATGCCTGAGTACATGCGTTCGTTCGGAAAAGCCTTTAATTATGATTCCGAAGAGATATCTTGGGGCGAACTGGAGGCGAAGCGCCTCATATCCGAAGGCATTATAGGGCATCCGCGCCTCATGCAACTGTTCGACGAGATGCTGCCATTGATATGCGTATCCATAAATTCCAACCTGGACATAGCGCAAAAGACCGGCATAAAGCGCGAGGTGGAACTGCTTAGGGACATTTCTATCGCTTTCCCTATGCAGGTAGCAAAGGAAAACGGCATGGAAATAGATATCGCGGCAGAATCGAAGAAGATACTCCAGCGCGCCGCAAAGCTGGAAAGTTCTATGAAAGACCTAAACGATTGAAACGGCCGATAGCCCTGGGATGTACAACAAGGAATAAATATCTTATACAACAAATATCAATAGCATAGCCGGTCAGAAGTCCTTGGCTGTGCCGAATTGCAATAAATACACAAGTGATAAACATGGCCGAAAACGAAAAAATAGCGAACCCAGAAAGGGAAAATACTGTATACATAGGCAAAAAACCAACTATGAACTACGTGCTTGCGGTAGTGACGCAGTTCAACAGCGGCATGCCTGAAGTGACAATAAAAGCCAGGGGAAATGCGATTTCAAGGGCGGTAGACGTGAAGGAGATAGTCCTGAACAAGTTTCTGCCGAACGTAAAGGAGAAGAGCATAAAGACATCTTCCGAAGAGCTGACAAACGAAGACGGAACAAGGTCAAAGGTCAGCGCAATACAGATAGTGCTTATGAAATAAGCACTCTGTTCCTTATTTTAGCTTTTTTGCAAACTACCTGCTCTTAACAAGCCTGAGCAATTCTGTTGAGCTTATTATGCCCACGCATCTCATATTGGCTATGGAATCTATAACTGCGATCCTGTGCAGGTTTTCCGCTATTGCGAACCTGACTGCCTGCTCAGGTGTCGAATCCTCCTTTATGAATTTTGGCGCGGCCATCACATCGCGCACAGTCTTTGCGCCTGCCGGAAAGCTATCGCGTTTCAGCATGTCAACCGTGCCTATGAGCCTGCCTTCCTCTACCACAGGCAGGAAGTCCACATTCGATCCGTCTGACAGCGCCTCAAGCGCCGCAACGCTGGCATCAGGGCTGACCGCAACGAACGAGCGTTCTATAATGGACCTTATCCCTGCATTGTTCGCCACTTAAATCTCCATATATACTACTGTAGTAGAAAGCTATAAAATTGTTATAACTAAAATAGATTGGAGCTTTTTAATACATTTTACATAAAGGGAGGTAATCAATGATGATAAGGTCTCATTTGGTAAAGGATATAACCCCTAAAATGGATGGCACTGAAGTAACCATAGCCGGCTGGGTGCACGAGGTCCGCGAGCTCGGGAAGATGACCTTCCTGCTTCTGAGGGATATAACCGGCATAGCGCAAGTAATCGCGAAGAAGGGCGTCACCGATGATTCGGTGATAACATCCCTGTCGCTTCCGAAGGAGAGCGTGATAAGCGTGCGCGGCACTGTCAAGGCAAACGAAGAATCCAGGTCGGGCTTCGAGATTATCCCGATTGAGGTAAAAAACCTTAACCCACTTTCCTCTAACATACCCTTCGAGGTCACGGGAAAGGTCCCTGTTGACCTTGACGTAAGGCTTAACTACAGGTATATAGACCTAAGGAGGATTCCGGTATCCTCCATATTCAAGATAGAGTCGACAATACTGAATTCCTTCCACGAATTCATGCACGAGAACGGCTTCAATGAAATAAGGCCTTCTTCGATAGTCGCAGAAGCCACGGAGGGCGGCGCAGAGCTTTTCGAGATAAAATACTTCGAAAATAAAGCCTTCCTGGCGCAATCTCCGCAGCTTTATAAGCAGCTTGCGGTAATAGGGGGCGTGGACAAGGTATTTATGGTAATGCCGGTATACCGTGCGGAGAAGTCCAATGACACGTACCACCTCAATGAGATAACACAGATGGATATAGAGATGGGCTTCGCGGACCACAATGATGTCATCGCGCTTCTTGAGCAGGCATTAATAAGGATACTCAGCGATGTAAAGGCGCAGAACGAGCACGACCTCGACGCCCTTGGCGTAGACCTGAGAGTGCCTGAGGTGAAAAAGGTCACGTATTCCGAGGTCGTAGAATCGCTCAAGGCGCATGGCCAGAGCATAACCTTCGGGGAGGATTTTTCCAGGGAGCACGAGCTCAAGATCGGAGAAATATTCGGCGACGCGGTGATAGTGACGGAATATCCGACCGCGGTAAGGGCTTTCTACTCGATGCCGAAAGACGGGAATCCTGAGCTCTCGAACAGCTTCGACCTCATATACAAAGGCTTGGAGATATGCAGCGGAGCCCAGAGGATACATACGCCTGAGCTTCTGATCGAAGCCATAAAAAGGAAGGGGATGGACCCGAAAAACTTCGAGTTTTACGTGAACGCTTTCAGGTGCGGCGCGCCTCCGCATGCCGGATGGAGCATAGGCCTGGAAAGGCTCGCGATGCGTATAACCAATTCGCAGAATATAAGGGACTGCGCAATGTTTCCCAGGGACAGGAAGAGGATAAAGCCATAAAATGCGGTTCCGTTAAATGCATAAAGAGGATACTGCGGGTCAAATCCTGTATTTAATCTCGTCGCTCATCATGTCCGTGCTCCACATCGGGTCCCAAACCAATTCCATGTCCACTTTGCCTATTCCCTGAATCGATTCGAGCCTGAGCTGCGCATCAGCCAGTATGAGCGAAGTTACCGGGCACATGGCGCTGGTCATGGTCAGCGTTATTTTCACGTCTTTGCCATTTTCCACTTTTATGCCGTATACCAATCCCAAGTCTACTATGTTTGCGTCAAGTTCCGGGTCTTTGCACTGCATAAGGGCCTGCACGACGTCCTTTACGTTTACCATAATATCAGCAGATATGATGGGCCGTTCTCGTTATTTAATCCTTTCCATATATTTTTTAACGAGATATAAACAATTAAACATCACTTCCGAATTAATAACAAAAAAATGCTGGCAGGGCTTACACAGAGCCTTTGCACTGTGGTTGATGCAAAATAAGTAAAAAGGAAAGGAAAAGAATGGATCAGGTAAGGCTTATCTCTATCTGCACAGTGTCAGGGACGGGTATCCTCATTATCTGCCTTAGCGCCTGGTCGTTGGCGTAGACCTGTATCAATCTTTTGTGGATCCTGAGCTCCCATTTTTCGTATGTGTGGCTGCCGTCAGCGCCGGGAGCCTTCCTCACCGCATGCTTTATGCGCTTGGTAGGCAAAGGCACCGGGCCCCTGGTTTTCACGCCTATGGAATCAGCTATGCTCTTTATCTGCTTCATTACGCTGTCAGCATCAACTTTTGAGATGCTGGCAAGCTTAATCACTGCAATTCCGGCCATAGGATCACTTCTGTGCAGGCGTAATGTCAAGCACTACCCCTGCGCCAATTGTCTCTCCCATATCCCTTATGGCAAACCTTCCCAATTGCGGGAAGTCGCTGTACTTCTCCATTGATATAGGCTTTGTCGGCTTTATCTTTACTATTGCTATGTCTCCTGTCTTTATGGTTTCAGGGTTCTTCTCAAGCACCTGTCCGGTTTTCGGGTCTTTCTTCTCGAGTATGTCTGTTATTGTGCATGCGATCTGCGCGGTATGTATGTGGAATACCGGGGTATAACCTTTTGCTATAACGTTCTGGTGGTGCAGTATTATCACCTGCGCGGTGAACTCGGCAGCAACGGTTGGCGGATTGCTTGACGGCCCTACGACGTCTCCCCTCTTTATGTCCTTCCGGTCAACGCCCTTTATGTTAAAGCCTATGTTGTCTCCAGGCTCTGCCTTCTGCAGCTGCTGGTGGTGCATTTCTATGCTTTTTACCTCAGTTTTCACTCCGCTGGGCATTATTATTATAGAATCGCCGGGCTTTACTACTCCTGTCTCTACCCTGCCTACTGGCACGGTCCCGAATCCGGATATGCTATAAACATCCTGTATCGGCAGCCTTAATGGCTTGTCAACCGGTTTTGCCGGAACTGTGAGAAGGTCAAGCGATCCAAGCAGTGTCGGGCCATCGTACCACGGCATCTTGTCAGATTTCACAGCAATATTGTCTCCAGCCAAAGCGGAATACGGTATAAAGTTTATGCTTTCGACGTTCCTGTAGCCAAGGGATTTGAGCAGCTGCGTAACGCTCGCCTTTGTATCTTCGAACTTTTTCTGGTCATAATTGGCCGCATCCATCTTGTTTACGCCGATTATCATCTGGCTTATGCCTAAAACGTTGGCAAGTATTGCATGCTCCCTTGTCTGCGACTGGACCCCGTCAACTGCGCTCACCACTAAAACAGCAGCGTCAGCCTGGCTTGCCCCTGTTATCATATTCTTTACGAAGTCCCTGTGGCCTGGGGCATCTATTATTGTAAAATAATATTTAGGGGTCTGGAAATCCCTGTGCATTATATCTATGGTTATTCCGCGCTCCCTCTCCTCCTTGAGCTGGTCCATTACGAACGCGAATTCGAACGTAGGCCTGTTCATCTGCTGGGTAAGCTCTTTGTACCTCTGTATATCCCTATCTGTAATAACGTGCGTTTCGTACAGCAATCTTCCTACGGTTGTCGACTTTCCATGGTCTACGTGACCGATGAAGATCAGATTTATATGTGGTTTTTCCGACATTTATTTCACCGATTTCAAATTTTTTTTCACTTTAAACTTTTTATTATTATCTTTTAGCATAGCATAAACCGCCAAAACAAAGAATACGCTAATGCTTGGACTTGCTTATTGCTACATGCTCCTTATTGCTAAAATCACCTGTCAGCGGTCTTTATGAATACGTAAAATATTACAAAGACTAATTAAAGGTATAAAAGACCGCTTCAAAGATAATCATCAGTATTTGCTTCAGCTAAATATATAAATCTTGTGTAAATCTATATCCTTTATATTGCGGCAGTGGCTTACTGCTCCGTTGCAAAATCCGGCATAATCCGGCTATTATAACCTGTCCGATAAGGGCCGGGTTTTTCTAAGAAAAGCTTTTATATCTTTATGTGTTTCTTATAATGCATACCTTTCCGGTGATAGAATGGCAAAGAAAGAAGACAAAGATGACGACGACGACGACGAAGACGACGACGACGAAGACGACGACGACGAAGATATGGACGACGACGACAGCGAAGACTAATAAAATGCTTCGACGGGTTTAAGGCCATTGTGATTTGTTTTTTTGTTTTGGTATTATATCTCTAATTCCTGAAGCCCTTTGGCTTTCTGATGCGGTACAAATATGGTAGATATGGTTCCTGATCCAACTTGCAGCTTAAGGGGTAACTATATTGTCTATATGTAAATGCGGTGTAAACGGGCCGTGTAAACGGCAACAAAGCGAATGTCTTTATATTTTGTTATCAAAATATTCGCTGTAATATATACCCTAGCGGTTTTGAGGATCTGATTGCCTAAAGAGCTCAATTCACGGGAAAACCAATATATGACCCTAAAATCTGTCTGGATCCACCTATATTTTAATTTTAAGCCGAGTAAGCAGGGAATCTCACCGCGTTTATAACGGTAAGGCTGAATTGCAGTAAGCCATATAAAGATAAATGGCAATATAAAATTGGTATAATGCAATCCATACAGCAGAAAAGAACAAACCTTTTAATGGTCAGTATTAAATCATGGTGATCTTTTGGTAAATGGAATAGAACTTACAGTTGCGGGCGCGCTGGTGACTGATGATGGCAGGGGCATAGCCAGGATCGATTCAAAGGCGCGGAAGATGCTTGATGTGATATCTGGCGACATCATAGAGATTAAGGGCAAGCGAAGGTCAACCGCGGCGATAGTGTGGCAGGCCCACCAGCAGGACGAGGGCCTGGACTTCATACGCATAGATGGTTATATAAGGCAGAACATAGGGGTCGGGATAGGCGACAAAATATTTGTTACAAAAGCCGAGATATCCGACGCGGAGCGCGTCATACTTGCGCCTCCGCAGAACCAGCGCACTCCTATATCCCCGGATTTTTCCGAGTACGCGAAAAACAAGCTCGAGAACAAGCCGCTTGTGAAGGGCGATGTAGTGCCTGTGCCTATGTTCGGCTACGTGTTCAATTTCGTGGTGGCCCAAGTAGTCCCGCATGGAGTCGTAAGGGTGACGCAGAACACTGAAGTAAGCGTTAAGAACGAGCCCGTATCCGAATCGATAGTGAGGATAGGCGACGTGCACTACGAGGACATAGGAGGCCTGAAGGGCGAAATCCAGAAGATAAGGGAGATGGTCGAGCTTCCGATAAGGTATCCTGAGCTGTTCGAAAGGCTCGGAATAGAGCCTCCGAAGGGCGTGTTGCTGTACGGTCCGCCTGGCACTGGAAAGACCCTTCTCGCGAAAGCGGTCGCAAACGAAAGCGATGCCAATTTCATTGATATCTCAGGCCCTGAATTGGTGAGCAAATTCGTCGGAGAGAGCGAGGAAAGGCTCAGGGGAATTTTCGACGAAGCGAAGGAAAAGGCTCCAACAATAATATTCATGGATGAAATAGATGCCATAGCGCCGAAGAGGGAGGAAGCCACTAACGAAGTGGAAAGGCGGATGGTATCGCAGCTGCTTACCCTTATGGATGGGATGAACTCCAGGGGCCAGGTCATAGTCATAGGCGCTACGAACAGGCAGAACGCAATAGACCCTGCGCTCAGAAGGCCAGGAAGGTTTGACAGGGAAATAGAGATAGGCGTTCCGGACCGCAATTCAAGGCGCGAGATATTGCAGATACATACTAGGAACATGCCGATCGCGAAGGACGTCAACATAGAGGAATTTGCGGATATAACGCATGGATTCACCGGTGCGGACATAACCGCGCTTGCGCGCGAAGCGGCCATGGCTACGCTGAGGAGAATACTGCCGAAAATACTGGACAAGCGTTCCGTGCCAAATGAATTGCTTGTAAGCCTGGAAGTCACAAAGGACGACTTCATGGAAGCATTCAACAGCATATCGCCAAGCGCCCTTCGCGAAGTCTTCGTCGAAAGGCCGAACATACACTGGTCAGATGTCGGAGGCCTTGAGGACGTCAAGGCTCAGCTCAAGGAAGCCGTAGAGCTGCCCATTAAAAAGCCTGAGGCATTTACGAAGATGGGCATAAGGCCAATAAAGGGCGTGCTGCTCGTCGGCGCTCCGGGAGTGGGGAAGACCCTCCTCGCGAAAGCGGTCGCAACCGAGCGCGAATCGAATTTCATATCTATAAAGGGCCCGGAGCTGCTGAACAAGTATGTCGGCGAAAGCGAAAAGGCAGTGAGGGAGCTTTTCAGGAAGGCCAAAATGGCGGCCCCGTGCATAATATTCATAGACGAAATTGACTCCATAGCATACACGCGCAGCGCAGATTCTACCGATTCCATGGTCACTGAGCGCGTTGTGGACACGCTTCTGACTGAGCTTGACGGGCTTAGCGACCTGAAGAACATAATAGTGATTGCTGCCACGAACAGGCCGGATATAATGGACCCGGCGCTGCTCAGGCCCGGCAGGTTTGACAAGATAATTGAAATACCAATGCCGGACGAAGATACGAGGCTTGCCATACTCAAGGTCTATACCAAGCGCATGCCTATCGCGAAGGATGTAAATGTAGAGGAGCTTGCGAAATCCACAGAAGGCTATACCGGAGCGGAGATTGAAAATCTTACGCGCGAAGCCGGCATGAATGCCATAAGGGCCAACCGCAACGAAGTGACAAAGGAAGATTTCGAAAACGCGCTGAGCGAGATAAGGCCTTCAATACCGAAGGAGCTCGCGGAACGCATAAAGCGTTTCAAGGACGAGCCTGAAAATATGTACAGATAGCCGATTCCGCGCGCGGGCATCCGGACCAAAGAGAATATATAATAAATGCAACGAATAAGCATAAAAGCTGTATAAAACCAAACGCGTTTAACGAAGTGATAAAATGAAAGTGGTATATTCAGATCCAAAAACAGGAAGGACCGCGCAAACCGAACTCAATGCGGACATTGTGGCAATGGTCCTGAACAAGCGCATAGGCGAAGAGCTGGACGGCTCTGCGATAGGGCTTTCAGGCTACACGCTTAAGATAACCGGAGGCTCTGACAAAAGCGGCTTCCCTATGGATAACAGCATACAGGGCACTGGGAAGCGCAGCATAATGAAAAAGCTCGCATACGCCGGCAAGGACAAGGGCGAATTCAGGCGCAAGACCGTCACGGGCAGCACCATAAGCGAGGGCATAGAGCAGATTAATGCGGTCATAGTCAAATACGGCGATAAAAGCATAGACGAAGTGCTTCCGAAAAAGGAGAAGAAAGCGGAAGCCCCGAAGGAAGCTGAAAAACAGTAAAGATAATATAAAAAAGTGGTAAATCTGGATGTTACAAAGCAGAGCGTATTGAACATAGGCACGCTGGGCCACATAGACCATGGCAAGACCACCCTGGTAAAGGCGCTGACCAACGTATGGACCGACAGGCACAGCGAAAGCATAAAGAGGAATATGACGATAAAGCTGGGTTATGCCGATACAATAATCAAAAAATGCCCGAACTGCGAAGGCCCTAATGCATACACTGTAGGCGATAAATGCGAAGGCTGTGATTCCAAGCCTGAGCCTTTGATGCGCATTTCCATATTGGATGCGCCGGGGCACGAAACCCTTATGGCTACTGCAATAGCTGGCGCCAACATAATAAATGCCATACTGTTCGTCATAGCCGCAAACGAGCCGTGCCCGATGCAGCAGACGAAGGAGCACCTTATGGTGATCAACCTCCTGGGCATAAAAAACACCATAGTTGTACAGACGAAGGTCGACATCGTGGGCAAGGAGGCTGCAAGGGCCCATTACCAGCAGATACGCGCGTTTCTTAAGGGCAGTGTGATAGAGGATGCCCAAATAATACCTGTAATGGCTAACAGGGGCATAAATGTTGATGTGCTGCTAGAGGCCATAACGAATCTGCCGAGGCCGAAGCCGGATCCCGATGCGGACCCGCTCATGTATGTCGCGAGATCGTTCGACGTGAACAGGCCAGGCGCAAAACCCGGCGAGCTCAAGGGCGGCGTCGTAGGAGGAACGCTTGTGCGCGGAATACTGAAAGCCGGCGACAAGATAGAGATAAGGCCCGGAATAAAGCTTCTCTCCAAAACCAAGAAAGAGGTCTACAAGCCCGTAACCACTGTGATAAGGGCTATAAGCAACGGCGACGCTGAGCTTTCCGAAGCTATGCCAGGCGGCCTGATAGGGCTATCGACAGAGATAGACCCGTATTTCACGAAAGCCGACGGGCTCGTGGGCAACCTTTTAGGGTTACCGGGGAAGCTTCCCGAATCTGTAATGTCAATAACAATAAAATACCACTCGCTCAGCAGGAAGGACCTGCAGGAGAAGGGCATAACCGAGAACGAGCCGATGATACTAAGCGTCGGAACGCTTACAGTAGTGGGCTACGTCAAAAACGCCAGGCGCGACACCATAAAATTCGACCTGAAGCATCCTGTGTGCGCGGAAAAAGGCTCGAAAATCGCGATAATGCGCAACGTATCGCAGAGATGGAAGCTCACCGGATACGGCATAATGGAGTGAGCGAAAGGCTCAGTATATCGCTTCTTCGTCTGCCCTCTTATATTCTGAAATCTCATCCTTCCTGAACCAAAGGTTTAACTCTCTTTCTGCAGTCTTAGCATCCTCGGAAGCGTGTATGAGGTTTTTTACCGGCCTTTTCAGCGAATCTGCAAGAGCATACGAATCCGTAGAATACATTCCCCTTATAGTAAACGGGTCCGCCTTCCTTGGTTCCGTGCCTCCAGTTATCTTTCTAACTACCGATATCGCATCCGGTCCCTCTATGGCCATTGCAATAACCGGGCCGCTTGTAAGGTAATCGATAAGCTGTTTGCGTATGCGCTGGCCTATCTGCAATGGGGTTTCATCGACATTGATTCCTTTCTCTTCGTATGAACCTTTCGTCTTTTTGCCTACGCTCTCGAGCCACTCCTTGTCATCGGCGTAGTGCTGCCCTACGAGCTCCTTACTTGGCTTGAGCATTTTTATAGCCACTATCTTCAAGCCCGCGTCTTCGAACCTGGAAATTATCTTTCCGACCAAAGCCCTATATACCCCATCAGGCTTTACCAGGACTAAAGTTTTCTCTTGCATGAAATCACTTAAATATTCTTGGTAATATGTGCTTTTTGATATTTTTATACTTTTGCTAATTCTGCTTTTTTCAGCATTGTACCAATACTATGGCAAACCTGATCTATCCGTGTGCATGCCGAATAAGAAAAATAATGGATAAGCAGGTTTTTGTTTCGGAAAGCAATAAAAGCATTAAAGGATAAATATGCTTAGTGTTTGCATGGAAATGGATATGTATCAATCGAAATCCGCAGAGACTGCCGTTTATCCGGATTCGCTCAAGGGCGGCGTTTTTTATGCCTCCCTGGGACTGGCGGGCGAAGTCGGCGAATTGCTTAATAAAATCAAGAAAATTGCGCGCGACGGTGCAGTACCGGATAAGGAAGGCATAACGCTAGAGCTTGGCGACATACTGTGGTACGTGTCTGCGGTGGCATCTGAAATGGGCATAAAAATGGACGATGTGGCAGGTGCCAACCTGGAGAAGCTTTCTAGGCGCAAGGCCAACGGCACCCTCCATGGCAGCGGAGACAACAGGTAAAACTACTACTAAATATATGCACTACAGAATATTGTAAAGCACAATCGCAAAGTGCGCTCGGCATACTCCGGTTCAATCCTTTAAGGTGTCAGGCAATGATAAGGCAACCTATAATATGCGTAATGGGCCATGTGGACCACGGAAAGACAACGCTTCTGGATAAAATAAGGAACACTACGATTACCGCAAAGGAAGCCGGAGGCATAACCCAGCACATAGGCGCCAGCGAGGTTCCGTTGGATGCTATAAAAAAAATATGCGGCAGCAATATGCTATCCTCTGACCTCAAGATACCCGGGCTGCTGTTCATAGATACGCCCGGCCACGAGGCATTTACAAACCTGAGGAGGCGGGGCGACAGCGTTGCGGACCTGGCCATACTGGTTGTGGATATAATGCAGGGATTCCAGCCGCAGACCGTAGAAGCCATAGAAATATTGAAGGAGTATAAAACCCCTTTCATAATAGCTGCGAACAAAGTGGACCTGATATCCGGCTGGCGCAAAAGCAACTCCGATAGCATAAAGGTAGCGCTCAAGCAGCAGCAGAAAATGACCCTGGACATACTGGAGACAAAGATATTCGAGCTCATAGGAAGGCTGAGCGAATACGGCTTCTCCAGCGACATTTACAGCAATGTGCAGAACTTCCAGAAGGAGCTCGCCATAGTGCCCATAAGCGCCAAAACAGGAGAGGGCTTGGCAGAGCTTCTCATGCTTGCCGTAGGCCTTTCGCAGAAGTTCCTGGAGATGAAGCTCAACATAGAAATAGACGGGCCCGGAAGGGGCAGCATAATCGAGAAAAAGGAGCTCAAGGGCATGGGCACTACCATAGATGTGATATTATACAACGGCTCGCTGAAGCTGAACGACCAGATAGCATTCGCCAACCTCGACGGCACAATAGGCGTTACCAAGGTCAAGGCCCTGTTGAAGCCTAAGCCACTGCATGAGATTGTAGAATCAGCAAGCAAGTTTTACAACGTGGATTACGTAAGCGCGGCCTCAGGGATAAAGATAAGCGCGATAGGCCTGGAGGATGCGATGCCTGGCTCTCCAGTGATACAGGTTACCGATAAGGACTACGAGAAAGAGATAAAATCCGAGCTCAACGATGTGTTCAAAACCGATCCTGTCGGCGTGGTGCTAAAAGCCGACTCCATAGGCAGCCTGGAAGCCATATCGAAGCTGCTCAGTTCCTTCGGCGCAAAAATAAGCAAGAAAGGCATCGGAGGCATAACAAAGCGCGACATAATAGACGCATTCTCGATGAACGCTACAGACCCCATATACTCAGCAGTGCTCGCATTCAATGTTCCGATGGAGGACGATGCGGGCGCCGCGGTAAGCCTCAGCAGCACCAAGATCATACAGAGCAACATAATATATAAGCTTGTCGACGACTACAAGGCATACGTCGAAAGCGTCAGGAGGAACAAGCTGGTCGAGGTAGAGAAGCGCCTCGTCCTGCCCGCAGAGATAGAAGTTCTTTCAAACAGCTGTTTCAGGGCCTCGCACCCAGCCATATTCGGGGTCGAAGTGCTCATAGGCACTATCAAGCCGGGAATACAGATGGTAAACGAAAATGGCGAATTTGTGGGGAAGCTGAAAGGCATACAAAATGAGGGCACTCCGCTGGAAAAGGTGAGAAAAGGGGAGACTGCTGCGGTTTCGATGGACGAGCCCACATTCGGAAGGCAGGTAAAAGAAGGCCAAAAGCTGTATTCCAGAGTAAGCGAATACGACGCCAAGGTGCTCATGGGCGAGTTCGCCGATCTGATCAACGAAGAGGAGAAAAAGCTCTTGGAAAAGATCCTGTCGATCACCCGGAAATAGGCATAATGGATGCAACGCCATTATTATTCATATATGAATAATATTTGCAATAGCCTTTATATACTTATACATGCCAATGACGTCAGATGCGTCGGGCATTTTGCGAATTTTTATCTATGTAAAAATTTGCATGTGGCTGCAATTTAAGCGCTACTATGCAAAGTAAGGCTTACAGATGCTTCATGTGATAAAATGAGAAATATCAGAATTGCAGAAAATTCGTCAAAGATTGTGGCGGAACAACCTGTAGAATACGTGGAAAGAAAAGGCATAGGGCACCCTGATAGCCTTATAGACGGGATAATGGAAAGGGTGAGCACGGATTTGTCCTTGGAATATATAAATTCCGCTGGGAAAATACTGCACCACAATGTTGACAAAGGCCTGATAATAGGCGGAACTTCAAACGTGGCATTCGGGCACGGGGAAATAACCACGCCGATAGAAGTCATACTCGCAGGGCGCGCGACGAAATCCTACCAGGACATAAACATAGACGTCGATGGCATAGCTATAAATTCCGCAAGGTCATACCTCAAGGAGCATACGCGTTTCTTGGATCTAGATAAGGAAGTTATTTTCCAGTCAAAAATACTCAAGGGGTCAGCGGATTTAAGCGAAATATTTTCAAGGAGCCCTGACATACCCCTGGCAAATGACACTTCGTTCGGAATAGGCTTTGCCCCGTTCACAAAGACCGAACTCCTAGTGCTAGCGACAGAGAAACTGTTAAACAGCGCTGATTACAAAAGAAAATACCCCTCAGTGGGAGAAGACATAAAAGTGATGGGGGTAAGAGACTTGGATGCTATAACACTAACAATAGCGATAGCGTTTGTGGCAGAGTATGTCAAAGACAAGGAGGACTACAAATCCCAAAAAGAGAGGATAAAGCATGATGTGGAAGAATTCGCAAAGAAGCAGGTCGGCAGCGAAGTAGAAGTAATAATAAATAATGGCGATGGGGAGGGGGACAGGGTTTATATAACGAAGTCCGGGCTGAGTTGCGAATCAGGCGATGACGGATCTGTAGGGAGGGGCAACAGGGTAAACGGGCTTATAACCCCTTTCAGGCATATGAGCCTTGAAGCTGCAGCCGGAAAGAATCCGGTGAACCACATAGGCAAGATATACAGCGTATTGTCCAATGAGATAGCAGGCGACGTTGTAAAAAATTATCCGCAGGTAAAAGAATGCAACGTTTCAATAGTCTCGCAGATAGGCAGAAGGATAGACGATCCGAAGCATCTTGACATAAAAATAGCGACTGAGGAAAAGGGCCAGCTGGATAACTTAAGGAAGAAAGTAAACGATATAGCAGAGCAAAGCCTTGATAACATAAGCTACCTGACTCAGGAGATCGTATCCGGAAAGCACAGCATGTTCTGACCGAATCTCACGGCCAGAAACTATGCCTGTGAAGCATACGGGGCTTAGCCGTATATCTGTGTCTTGCAGGATACGCCGCTTGGCTCCGGATAATTTATTCCGAAAAACACAAGCGCTTTTTCATCGCTGCAGTAGCCCTCATTTACTCCGTTTTCCAGAGCCGTTGTGCTGTTTGCGCTTATGCTATACGTATAATTCAAGAAGGGCACGCTTACAGTGCCGTTCTGCGATGCATATTTTAATGCTGCTATCTCATGCAGCGTTGTATTTACATATGCAAGACTGCACGGCGAGCCCGCCGCTATGCCCTGCACCATTGAATTAAGCGCAGTATAATTCGGATGCGTTCCATTGATGTATGCGATCATCATCGGGCATGCGGATGCGGTTCCCGGGCCTGCGGGCATGATTGCTGGCCCGGTGGAAGCCGGCCTTTGGCCGAAAAGGAAAAAGCCTATGACCGCGGCAGCAATAACCACTACCAATATAGACGGTATCAGAAACCTGTGTAAGCTATTTTTTTCAGCAGCTGAAGTAATGGGTTCTAAGCTCTTGCCGGAAAGCCTGTAATATTTGACTTTTTTGTAATGCTCATTGCTTATTTGTTCAATCAACGACATTCTTTCAAGTTCTGAGATATGCTGGCTCACTGTGGCTTTGGATAACCCTAGCTTAGTGCTTATTTCGGTTATGTTCATCGCCCTCCCGCCAAGCAATTTCATTATGCGCTTCTTCGTTCCAAACGTCCTGGACATTTATACACCGCATTGATTGTGCCGCCAATATTAATTAGGATTGCGGAAGGGTTAGGTTTTTGTTAGGTTTTACCCCGATAAAAATTTTCACTGCAAAAATTTGATAAAGGACGCAGTGCAGAGCTTAAATCTGCGCTTTATTGGGGCAGCAGCGATAATTGGTCTATCTTGGTGAGCTTCAGGCATTTTAATCCGTAATGCTCGACGAGCGCAGAGCTGCTAAAATTCGTGTTGCTAAGCTTTCTGCCCAAGCCGTCAATAGCTCTGCCGTCAAATATCATGACTATCGCATCGGTTTTGGCAATATTATAAAGCTCATTGACTATGCTGTTCAGCCCTTTGCCCCCAATCCTGCTTAAATCAATATAACATATTACATAATCGAGTTCGCCTTCTCCGATTCCTGTATTATCCTGGGTTGCGAGTACATATCTAATTCCTTTACCATCGCCAAGCTTATCCAATAAAGAAACCAGGTTGGATTTTTTCTGCGCCAAAATGGTGATGTGAAATTTTTTAATTTTAATGAAGTAACTAGCCACGCCCATTATAAATGATTCTGGCCCGGATATAAAGACATTGCCTCCCTTCGCATAGCCGAGCTCGTTTTTAAGAAACCTCCTTATTGCATCATTCTTCTTATTGGCTGCCATCTAACCATGGATATTTGATTAAATAAGCTTAAAAACACGTAGTAAAATGCGCTGTCATCCTTCCCTCTTTCATATATAGACTCTTCCCAAGTAAAACTATCGGCAAAAATGCTGCAGAAAACCCATAAATATATAAACTGCCCCAACAAAACCGATTGGATGGAGACTATACAGGGCAGCAATGAAAAATTAGCCATTATCAAGGCACTGTCCAAGGGGGATTATACAACATTTGAAATATGCAGTATGCTATCAAACGCTGAAAACGGAAGTGCAAAAATAAAAACCATGTCGAATTTGGGTTTTAGTGCCAAAGAGATTAATGAACTATTCAAAGATGTCGCGTCTTCAGACATAAATGCGATGTCAAAGATTATTGACTTTTTCTCAAACTTTAAATCCCATAAATTAAAGGATCTGGAAGAACTATCGCGTAATAGCGATAATTCTATAAGCATGAAATCATTTGCCGTGCTGCTTGGGTTTTCCCTGACAACTTTTATCTCGAATCCGATAACCGTGGATCAAGCGATTGAAATCAGCTTAGAAAATATCACGAAAAGGAAACTCAGGGGAAGCGAAATATTTGAAGACTACTATAATTTCAGCATAAGACTATGGAGCCAAGCCGCCATGCTTAGGGGCGCCAATAAAGATGCAATGAACCCACATTCGATTTTCGAAAAAATTATATACAAAATTATACCTGAGTACAACGAAACGGTATTAAAGCGGAAAGCTTCCACCGACTACATACAATAACGCATAAATCAAAGCCTTTTATATATGTCTCCGAACCGTTTCATCCGCGTTGCAATTTCCGTAAAGCTGCTTTCATATTCCTCTACTGCCTTTTTGCCTCTGTCGGTCAGCTCATACTGCTTTCTTGCACGCTCGTATTCAGGACTGTCTTTTACTGATTTTATATAGCCATTTTCCTCCAGCCATTCCAAAGTCGGGTATATTGCAGCAGGGCCGGGTTTCCACATTCCGTCGGTCCTCTCGAATATCTGTTCCATCATCTCAAATCCATGCATAGGTCTTTCGGAAAGCAGCTTTAGTATGTAGGGCTTGAGCAGCCCTTGCGGTACTATGTTAACCCTAAAAGGCCCGCACCTGCAATATCCTCCCCTCATCGGATCGCCTTACTTGTCTTCTCCATCTTCGTCTTCATCGTCGCCGTCGCTTTTCTTCTCCAACTCGCTTATCCTTTTCTCTATGTATTTTATTTCTTCTCCTAGCTCTTCCTTATATAGCTCTAGCTTTTCCTTTAATATTTTGTCTGAATCTGCATTCTGCATACGCATGTACCCTATGCCCTCCATGCCTATTCTACCATGCATTCTTTCATGCATTCTTCCATACCCTCCGTATCCTGCATCATCTCTGTCCATATCATTGCAGCCGCATCTCCCGCATCCACAGTTTCTATCCCTGTTCATTCCTCTCATTTATATCACTACTGATATAATATGTTATATAAATATTTAAACCTTTCTATTGTCGCATCCTCTTCCTATGCAATAACAATTCGATCAGGGCTTAGGACCTAGCGAAATAAAAGAACTATTCAAAGACATTGCATCTTCCGACATAGGTTCAATGGCAAAGGTTATTGACTTTTTTGTGGGTTTCAAACATTCTAGTATTAAAAATCTAGAAGAAGTATCACGCGATAAAAATTATTCTATAAGCATGAAGTCGTTTACAATACTGCTTGGGTTGTCCTTGACCAATTTCATATCCAATCCAATAACAGAAAACCAGGCAATTGAAATCACCCTAGAAAATATAACAAAAAAGAAACTCACAGGAAGTGCAATATTTGAAGATTACTACAAATTCTTTACTTCGCTAAATGATAAAAATCTCTTAAGAGCTGATAAAAATGGACCGGCGCTTAGCCCATACATCGTTTTCAATGATATCATAAATAAAATAATGCCGGAATATAAAGAAACCGCAAAGCAGCGCAATTCCGCTGCCGACTACATAAAATGACTTGATATCCTTTCTAAAGCCCCTTGTATACCTCGCCGAATTTTCTGATGTGCTCGGCAATATCCTTAGAGCTCTTCTCATACTCATCTACTGCTTCTTTGCCTTTTGAAGTGAGCCTGTATTGCCTTCTAGCCCGTTCATATTTCGAATCATTGCTCACTGCTTCTATATATCCATTAGCTTCCAGCCATTCCAATGTCGGATATATTGCAGCTGGTCCAGGCTTCCACATCCCATCACTCCTTTCAAATATCTGCTCCATTATCTCAAATCCGTGCATTGGCCTTTCAGAGAGCATCTTCAATATGTAAGGCTTGAGGAGACCTTGCGGTACTATGTTAACCTTAAAAGGCCCGCATCTGCAATATCCTCCTCTCATCAGACCGCCTTACTTTTCTTCGCCTTCATCCTCATCGTCGTCGTCGCCTTTCTTTTCCAGTTCGCTTATCCTTTTCTCTATGTATTTTATTTCTTCGCCTAGCTCTTCCTTATATAGCTCAAGCTTTTCCTTCAGTACTTTGTTAGAGGGTGCTCTGTGCATATACATGTTGCCCATGCCCATTCCTCTATGCATTCTGCCGCCCATTCCATATTCCTCGTCTTCGCTGTTCATTCCGTTGCATCCGCAACCTCTTCCGCATCCACAACCTCTACTCATATTCATTCCGTTCATTTATATCACTACTGATATAATAGGTTATATAAATATTTAAACCTTTCTATTGTCGCATCCTCTTCCTATGCAATAACAATTCGATCAAAGGATTCTAGCTTTAATATAAACCAAACAAAAGCTCATTAATCTATACTCACAAATAAAAAAGGTAATCTGATGCGGAATAGCAACACAATAAAAAAATTGTTGAAAAATGGGGAGGAAATCTGGGAAAAGCCGTATTACTACGAGCGCAAGAACTATCTAAGCCTAAAGGGCTCCGGCGCGCCGCTGGTAAAACTGCTTGCATCTACGCCGTTGCACACGGAATACGGCGATTGGACCTACATGGTTTTTGGGGACTACACCACCGGCTCGGAGCAGACCATGCTGGTATACGGCAGGTACAGCAAAAAAGAGGTAAAAGGGAAAAGGCTTCTACTGCGCGTGCATTCGGAATGCGATACCAGCGAGCTGTTCCACGCTACGAACTGCGAGTGCAGGCAGGAGCTCAACAAAGCTATGGAAGAGATAAGGAAAAACGGCTCCGGCATAATAATATACCTTAAGCAGGAGGGCGCGGGCAACGGGCTCCTGAACAAAACAAAGGCATACAATATGGCTTTCTCCTGGAAAGGGGAT